>ERZ773075.331-NODE-331-length-38752-cov-95.2749_pt1 | contig 38752 bp, 32 predicted proteins | sample MGYA00580614_ERZ773075 | MGnify/ENA primary metagenome ERZ773075 (study PRJEB29015, sample SAMEA2738021) | human oral metagenome | biome: human oral; feature: human-associated habitat; material: dental | place: China | collected 2043 ...
TCATGACGGCGCCCGTGGCCCCGCACATCGCCGAGGAGATCTGGAAGCGCCTGGGGCACGAGCACTCGCTGGCCCATGAGGCCTTCCCGGTCGTGACCGACCAGTCCCTGCTGGCCGCCGACAAGGTCACTTGTGTCGTTCAGGTCAAGGGCAAGGTCCGCGACCGCATTGAGGTCGACCCCGGCATCTCCGAGGACGAGCTGGAGAGGCTGGCTCTGGCCGCCCCCGGCGTTATCCGCACCCTGGACGGGCGCGGTGTGCGCAAGGTGATCGTCCGCGCCCCCAAACTGGTGAGCATCGTCCCCGAGTGACCAGCGAGAGCTCTCCGACGGCGTCGCTCACGGCCGCGCCGGAGTAGCGGAGGAACAGCGCGAGGGGCTGCACGAACCGAGATGGTTGGTGCAGCCCCTCCGCTTTGCTTGAGCCAATGTTCAGCGGCGCCTCAGGGTGCCGAAGATGGAGCGCGTGATCTCGCGGGTGATCTGGCGGCCCACCGAGCCGATGGTCTTCTCGACCTCCCGCTGACGGCGCTCGGCGGCCTTCTCCGCCTCGCGCTGGCGACGCTGAGCCTCCTTGACGGCCTCACGCTCCAGCCGCTCAGCCTCTTTCTGGCGCTGAGCCGCCTCACGGGCCGCCTCCTTCTCCAGCGCCTTCTGGGCGGCGGCGTCGGCCTTGGCCTGCTCCTTGGCCGCCTCCTCAGCGGCGCGAGCTGCCTGGGCGGCCTCGGCATCGGCCTGGACCCGCTGGGCCAGCAGCTCGTAGGCGGACTCGTTGTCCACACCGGTGGCGTACTTGGGCTTCAGCGGTGAGGAGGACAGTACCTGGCTGACGGTGCCCTCCTGCGCCGGTCCCATGACGGCGGCGGGAACATTGATGACCACCGGAGCCACCGGGGCCGGGCGCCCCTTCTCATCCAGGACGCTGACGACGGCCTGACCGGTCCCCAGCGACGTGAGCACCCGGCTGAGGTCCACCGGGCTGACCGGGAAGGTGGAGACCGCCTTCTTGAGGTTGGCGGCGTCGGCCGGGGTGTGGGCGCGCAGGGCGTGCTGGACCCGGCTGCCGAGCTGGGCCAGGACCTCGTCGGGCACGTCCGTGGGGGACTGGGTGATGAAGACGATGCCCACGCCCTTGGAGCGGATGAGCCGCACCGTGCGCACCACGGCCTCCAGGAAGGCCTTCGAGGCGCCGGAGAACAGCAGGTGGGCCTCGTCGAAGAAGAACACCATGGTGGGCTTGTCCGGGTCGCCGACCTCCGGCAGGGTCTCGAAGAGCTCAGCGAGCAACCACATGAGGAAGGTGGAGAACAGGGTGCCCTGTGACTGGATGTCGGCCAGCTCCAGGGCGGAGATGATGCCGCGCCCGTCGGAGGAGACCCGCATGAGGTCACGCACGTCGAGTGCCGGCTCACCGAAGAAGGCCTCACCTCCGGCGGCCTCCAGGGCCGCGATCTCACGCAGGATGACCCCGGCCGTGGCCGCTGAGACCCCGCCGATGGTCTTGAGTTCCTCCTTGCCGGCGTCGGTGTTCGTCAGGTAGTCGACGACGGCGCGCAGATCCTTGAGGTCCAGCAGAGCCAGCCCTTGACTGTCCGCCCAGTGGAAGACGAGCTGGAGGGCGGAGGCCTGCGTGTCGTTGAGGCCCAGGACCCGCGAGAGCAGGATCGGCCCGAACTCGGTCACAGTCGTGCGGATCGGGGTACCGCTGATATCGCCGCCGGAGTCCCCTCCGCCGAGGTTGAACAGCTCGATGGGGAAGGACTGGCCAGACCAGTCCTGACCGGTGGAACCGATCCGGGAGGCGATTTTGTCGTTGGAGGCGCCGGGCTCGGCCAGGCCGGTCAGATCTCCTTTGACGTCGGCGAGGAACACCGGCACGCCCGCGCTGGACAGGCCCTCGGCCAGGAGCTGGAGCGTGCGGGTCTTACCGGTACCGGTAGCGCCGGCCACCAGCGCGTGCCGGTTGAGCAGCCCCAGGGGGATGCCCACGGACAGTCCTTTGACCGCTGCGGGTTCACCCCCGGAGAGCGTGTCGAGGTAGGTGCCCACCGGCAGCGTCGGGGAGGAGAAACCGTAGCCCGAACGCACCTGGGCGGTGTAGGCGGACTCCTCGGTGCCCGCGGTCTGTGCGGCCGGAGCTGTCTCCTCGGCCTGCGGAGGGGTCTCCTCCTGAGGCTGCTCAGCAGCAGGTGCCGGTTCGGCAACCTGGGACCGGTCCGCGGCCAGTACTGCCGCCTGCTCGCCAGGGGGTGAGACGTCGGCCGTCTGAGCGGCGGGCTCGCCGGCCTGCTCGGTGACGGGAGCCGCGTCGGCAGAGGCCGGGGTGGAGGCGATGGCGGCATCGAGGGCGGCTTGAGCGGCGGCGGCCTTGGCTGCGGCAGCATCGGCCGCGGCCTGGGCGGCCTCGGCCTTGAGGCGTGCGATCTCAGCGGAGTCGGTCATGACATCATCGTAAACGCCGAACCTGCCAGCGCGCTGACCTGAGCGTGCCAGGAGCCTGACGCGTCCGCGTGCCAAAGGACGTGCGCGTGCTCGGCAGTCCCCTCTCCGTCCATAGGGGTTGACAGGCGTCAGCCGCCGCCAAAGGGGCGAGCAGAGCGGAATACCGTCTTGATGCCGCATCGGGGTTGGCGGGCGGCAGGGACCCGGCTGACAAGGTAGCCTCTGAGCACGAGAGCTCTGAGACCACGCGTCCGGCCCCACTTCCTCCACCCGTCCTCTGTGCCGTGAGGTTTGCGCGACCCATGTTGCCCCCTGCGCCGTCGTACCTGGATGCATCGCCCCTGCGGGGCCGGTTGCTGACACCCTCATCCCGCAGGATCGGATGACTGCCGTGCGGATCGCCTTCTTCATCGACGACTACCTGCCCTCCGTCCACGGCGTGGCCACTTCCACGGCCACCTTCCGGACGGCCCTGGAGCGCATGGGGCACGAGGTCTACGTGGTAGCTCCCAAGGCCGAGGGCTACGAGGAGACCGACGACCACGTCATCCGCCTGCCCTCCTCGCGCTACTACGTCTTCGACAGCCGCGAGGTCGCCACCATCTCCCCCGGCCTGGCCCGGCGCTTCGACGCCTACGACTTCGACATCGTCCACAGCCAGACCCAGTTCAGCCTGGGGGTCCTGGCGCACTGGGTGGCCAAGCGCCAGAACATCCCCCACGTCACCACCATCCACACCCTCTACACCGAGCTCATCGACGACTACCCGCTGGCCGTGGTCTCCGGACTGCTGGCCCTGTCCGTCGCCTTCCCCGTGGCGCTCAAGTCGATGCCGGTCCTGCCACGCGTCCACCGAGACTCCATCAAGCACCTCAACAAGCGCGACATGAAGACCGCCCTGTCCCGCCAGGGGTGGCGGCTGACGGCGGCCTTCGCCAACAAGTGCGACGCCTGCCTATCACCCTCCCAGCACCTGGCCCAGATCCTCATCGACGACGGTGGACTGACCGCCCCCTGCATGGTCCTTCCCAACGGGCTCGACTCCAGCCGATACCGGCAGGCTCGAACCACTGACTCACCGGTTCCCAAGGCTCCCGGCGAGAGGATCATCATCTGCGTGGCCCGCCTCAGCCCCGAGAAGCGGCAGATGACGCTCATCGAGGCCATGCCCCACCTGGCCGACCTGCCGGTCAAGCTGGTGCTGGTGGGGCCGGGTCCCTCTCATGAGGAGCTGAGTCGTCGCGCCGAGGAGCTCGGGGTGGCCGACCGTGTGCTCCTGACCGGCAAGTGCTCGCCCGAGGAGGTCGCCGTCCTGCTCAAGCAGGCCGACGTCTTCTCCCTGGCCTCCTACCACTTCGACAACCAGCCCATGGTGTTCCTGGAGGCCGCCGCCTCCGGACTGCCGATCGTCTACTGCGACGAGCGGATGACCGAGTGCCTCACCGAGCGCAACGCGATCCTCACCGACGGGATCCAGGGGGAGGATTTCGCCCGCGCCCTCGCCTCGCTGCTGACCGACGACGCTCGGCTCGCCGAGCTGTCTGACGGCGCCCTGGAGGTGGCCCGGCAGTTCGACTCCGAGACGATGACCAGACGGCTCATCGACCTCTACGACGACCTCCTCACCTCTCGCAGCGCACGGTGGCTGGAGGCCGGTAGCCGAAGACATCGGTCAGGCACCGTCGCTGGCAGCGCCTGACCGGTGAGCAGCGGCATTGCCGATAAGGTAGGGGACATGTCGCTCGCCGTCGTCACCGACTCCGCCGCCTGTCTGACGGAGTCCCTCATGGGTGACCGGGTGATTGAGATCGTGGCGCTCCATGCCGTCCCCGGCGGGAACGGCGCATCGGGGACCACGTCACGACCCAGCGTCCAGGAGCTGGTGGATGTCTACCGCTGCGCATCCGGCCGAGCCGAGGAGGTTCTGGCTATCCATATCTCCTCGGCCCTGTCCGGCACCGTGGACAACGCCCGTATCGCAGCCGCCCGGCTCGAGACCGAGTACAGCGGTCAGGGCGGCAGTGTGAGGCGTCGCCGACCGCAGTGGCTGCGTGTCGTCGATTCCGGCACCAGCTCCGGGGCCCTGGGGCTTGCGGTCCTGGCCGCCACCCGGGCACACGATGCCCGGCGCGGTGCGGCTCTGGCTCAGGCCAGCACCGCTCGCTCCTGCCAGCTCTTCGTCGTCAACGACCTGCGCCGCCTGGCCCGTTCCGGTCGGATCGACCGCACCACCGCACGCCTGGACGGAGCGCTCGGAATACGGCCGGTCCTGGCCCTCACCCGTGACGGGATCCGTGCGGTGGAGACCGTGCGAGGCGAGGCCCGCGCCAGACGCCACCTCATCGCCCAGGCCGTCCGCGCTGCCGGTGGGACCGCCCTGTCCGGCCCCAGACACCCCGCCGACCCAGTGCGCCTGGCCATCCAGGGCGACGACACCGACATGCTGGCACAGCTCGAGACCGATCTGCATGAGGCCATGGAGGAGGCCGGGGCCATCGTCACCGAGGTCCTCACCCTCCCGGTCGACGAGGCGACGAGGACTCATGTGGGCCCCGGAGCCCTTGGCATCGCCGTCGCTCCCGACCTCCAGGCCCACTGACCCAGGCCTGACGGCGCAGCCCGGTTGCCACAGGCGGCCGGGTGCGAGTGCTCTCCACAGGGCAGACGATCCGATCCCACCGCCCGCCGCCCCAGAACCTACCGTTGAAGGCGTGGGCATCAGGAAGAGCACCGGGAACCAGTCCCTGGACGACCTCGTCCGTCTGGCCTGCTCGGCCGATCCCGAGGAGCCTATCCGCAGGCCGCGCCGCCTGGCGATCGCACCGCGGGCAGCCGTCGTCGCTGGCTCCGTCCTCCTCATCCTGGCTCTTGTCCTGGCACTGCGGACCGTGCTGGCCTCCACCGGCTCCGGCCGCGTGACGGCTGAGGGAACCAGTACAGCGAGTACGACTGCGCCGACGCATGCCTCGTCGCCAGCCACAGCACCGGCTACAGCGCGGGGCACGGGTCTGATGGCGGGACCGGGCGGCCCCACCACCGGAGCCGGCAGCGTCATCGTCCACGTCACCGGGGCGGTCACCAGGCCGGGAGTCGTGACCCTGGGAGCGGGCAGCCGCGTCGCCGACGCCATCAAAGCGGTCGGAGGAGCCGCCCCGGACGCGGACACGGAGCAGCTCAACCTCGCTCGCGTCCTGACCGACGGCGAGCAGATCCGGGTCCCACGCGTCGGCGAGGTCCTGCCCGACCCCGCACCGCAGCCCAGCGGAGCCGCCTCCTCCGGGGCGGGAACAGCCCCGGGGAAACCCGGCGACGGCGGCGCATCCGGGACGGTCAACATCAATACGGCCTCTGCCTCCGAGCTGGAGAAGCTGCCCGGCATCGGCCCGGCCCTGGCTCAGCGGATCGTGGAGTATCGAGACTCCCACGGCCCCTTCGCCAGCGTCGACGCACTCACCGACGTCCCCGGCATCGGCAAGGCCAAGCTCGAGGCTCTGCGAGAGCAGGCCGCCGTATGAAGGCCCGTGCGTACCTATGAAGACCGCGGCATGGAAGGACTCTCGGGCCCCGTGGGATGACCCCGCGCTATATGAGCGCCTGCGCCAGGAGCAGGACCGGAGCCAACGCCGAGGACGCCCCACGCACGCAACCTCCTCCAAGGCTCCCGAGGCTCTCGACCTGCGTCTGCTCGCCCCGGCAGTCACCTGCTGGGCCGGCACCTGGTGGGCCGTGGGGCGCCACGGGGTGGGCGCCTGGAGACCCGTTCTTCTTCTCGCTGCCTTCTGCGCCACCATGGCCGCGGCGCTGATCGTTCCTGTGCGGCGCTTCCGGCCCCCGCGCCACCGGGCCGACCCGCGTCCCGGAGCTCCCGAGCAGGACCCCGGCGCCATCGGCACGCTCAGTGCCAGCCTGCTCGTATGCGTCCTGTGCGCTGCGACGGCCCTTGCCGTCAGCTCCGCCCACCTGTGGGCACGCGAGAACGACCCCTTGACCGTGGCACTCACCTCCGGTCGCCCCGTCACCCTCATCGGTACCGTCACCCGGGAGCCCCGGGTCTCGGCCACTAGTCGCTCCACCCTCGTCATCACAGCTCTCGACATCGAACGGGTGGACGGGCGGGCATCGTCCTTGAGCGTCACGGTTCTGGGCGACCGGCAGTGGCTGACCCTGTCCATGGCCACCCGAGTCCAGGTGCGCACGCGCCTGCGCCCTACCGACCCAGGACAGTCCGAGGCGGCCATCATTCCCAAGCGGGCGGACCTCAAGGTCCTCAACCCGCCCTCAGGTGTGCTCGGCGCCGTCACCAGCATCCGCACCGGTCTGGCCAAGACAGTCGGATCACCGAGCACGGCGGGCATGGAGGACGTGGCTGAGGACTGGTGGCCGTCTGGTGCCCGCTCCCTCGTGCCCGGCGTTGCCCTGGGCGATGACCATGCCCTACCGGCCCAGGTGCGTGAGGACATGCGCACCGTGTCCATGACCCATCTGACGGCCGTCTCCGGGCAGCACGTCGCCATCGTCCTGGGGCTGGGGCTGGCGGCCCTCGGGATCCTTCCCCGGCGGTGGCGCGCACTACTCGGGGCGGCCCTACTGACCCTGCTCGTGATCCTGGTGCGCCCCTCGGGCTCCGTGCTGCGCGCGGCCACCATGGGGGCCGTCATGCTCCTGGGCGTCGTTGCTGGACGGCGCGCCGCCTCCGTGCCCGCCCTGTGCGCCGGGATCATCGTCCTGCTGCTCGTCGATCCCTGGCAGTCCCGCGACTACGGCTTCGCACTGTCCGTGGTGGCCACCGCCGGCATCGTCATCGGGTCCAGGCCGGTCGCGGTCCACCTGTCACGTCGCCTGCCCAGGTGGTCGGCCGCCGCCGTCGCCCTGCCACTGGTTGCCCAGGCGGCCTGCGGGCCGATCCTCGTCCTCCTCCAGCCCTCAGTGGGCCTATGGTCGGTTCCCGCCAACCTGCTCGCCGAGCCGGCGGCGGCCGTCGCCACCATCAGCGGTCTCCTGGCCGCACTGATCTTCCCGATCTGGCCTGCGGCCGCCACCGTCATCGTCTGGCCAGCGCTCGCGGCCTGCTCCTGGATGGTGTGGGTCGCCGGGTTCTTCGCCCACCTGCCCTGCGCCACACTGCCCTGGCCGGACGGCCTCACGGGCGCACTGGCACTGGGGGCCTGCGAGCTCGGGGTCCTGCTCCTGGTGGCTCCCCGCGCCCGCCGCGCCCTGCTGAAGGGACTGAGACGGTTGATGCGGCCCGCTCGTGGCAGGCTTGCCCCATGGCAGCGACCCGAACCTCCCGCTCCCGGAGCCGGCGCAACGCACCGGCTGGACTCCGCTGGGACCAGGCCCAGCTGGCGCCGATCGTCCTCATCCGCGCCGGCGAGGAGGTCCTCGCCGACCGTGCGGTATCGAGTCTTCTGGAGCAGGCCAAGGCCAAGGACCCGACCACCGAGGTCACGCGCCTCGAGGCCGCCACCTACGAGCCCCACCAGCTCGACACCCTCGTGTCCCCGTCCCTGTTCGGAGAGCCCCGGCTCGTCTACGTCCCCGCACTGGAGCAGATGACCGACGCCCTCCTGGCCGACCTCCTCGCCTACGTAGAGGCAGCCGATCCCGAGGTCAGCGTCATCCTGCGTCACAACGGCGGTCAGCGCGGTAAGCGCCTGCTCGATGCCATCAGGTCCTCGCCCTACCCGACCGTCCAGTGCGACGCCATCAAGAACGCCAAGGACAAGTCTTCACTCGTCGTAGCCGATGTGCGCCGCGCCGGGCGAAGCATCGCACCCGAGGCCGTCGGCGCCCTCGTCGACGCCCTAGGCAGCGACGTGCGAGAGCTGTGCTCCGCCGTCGACCAGCTCCTCGCCGACACCCAGGGCACCATCAGCGTCGACCACGTGCGCACCTACTACGCCGGGCGCATCGAGGCCACCGGCTTCACCGTGGCCGACGCCGCCGCAGTCGGCAACACCCCTGGCGCCATCACCGCCCTGCGCCACGCTGTGGCCACCGGCACCGACCCGGTGGCCATCGTCGCCGCCCTGGCCATGAAGGTGCGCCAGCTCGCCCGGGTTGCGGCCGCCGGGGGCAGGCGCATGAGCCCCGCCGAGCTGGGCATGGCCCCCTGGCAGGTGGACCGGGCCCGCCGCGAGCTCCAGGGCTGGTCCGACGACGCCCTGGCCGCCTCGATCCTGGCGGTCGCCCGCGCCGACGCCGAGGCCAAGGGCGCCAGCCGCGATCCCGTCTACGCCGTTGAGCGCGCGGTCCTGACCATCTGCGACGCCCGCCGCTCGGGTACCCGCCGGCGCTGAGCCGCCCCTCAGACCCGCATGGCGGCCAGTGTGAGCGCCGTGGACATCGCCGCACACGCCGCCTCGTACCCCTTGTCCTCGTCCGAGCCCGGACCGCCGCAGCGGGCCAGCGCCTGGGCCTCGTCGTCGCACGTGAGCACGCCGAAGCCCACCGGCACCCCGGTGTCGAGCGCCACCCGGCTCAGCCCGTCTGTCGCGGCCCGGCACACGTAATCGAAGTGCGGGGTGCCGCCGCGGATGACGACGCCCAGCGCGACGACCGCCTCGGCACCGCCCCGCGCGGCGGCCGCGGCGAGCACCGGAAGCTCGAAGGAGCCCACCGCCCGCACGACGCTCGCCTGAGCTCCGGCCTCCTCGACGGCGCGCAGCGCCCCGGCGACCAGGCCCCCCATGACACGCTCGTGCCACTGGGCAGCGACGACCGTCACCCTCATGCCCCGCGCGTGAGGTGCGCTCTGCTCATCAGGCGCCCCGGATCCGCTCATCGTGTCTCTCCCTCGTTCTCGTCGGTCTTGTGCCAGGGCGCATCGTCGGCCGTCTCCTCACCGGGCAGCACCTCCGTGCGGGACCCGGTGGGCTCGAGCCCGGTGAGCAGATGGCCCATGCGGTCGCGCTTGGTGCGCAAGTAGCTGAGGTTCTCCCCGTTGGCGAAGGTCGGCGTCGACGTCCTGGAGCGGACGCTCACGCCGTAGTGATCCAGGCCTGTGACCTTGTCCGGGTTGTTCGTCATGAGCTCGACCGAGCGCACGCCCAGGTGCCGCAGCACCTGGGCGGCGGTGGCGTAGCTGCGGGCGTCGGCCGGCAGCCCCAGCGCGACGTTGGCGTCGAGGGTGTCCATTCCCTCCTCCTGCAGCGCGTAGGCGCGGAGCTTGTCGATGAGCCCGATGCCGCGCCCCTCGTGGTCGGAGGCGTAGACGAGGACCCCGCGGCCGCGGGCGCCGATCGCCTCCATGGCGGCGCGCAGCTGCGGCCCGCAGTCGCAGCGCAGGGAGGACAGGACGTCGCCGGTCAGGCAGGCGGAGTGGACGCGGGTGAGGACGTCCTCACCGTCCGCGACGCGGCCGCACACGAGCGCGAGGTACTCGGTGCCGTCGACCCTGCTGCGCAGGGCGTGGGCGGTGAACTCCCCGTGCGCGGTGGGCAGGTGCGTCGAGACGACCTCCTCGACGAGATCCTCGTGCAGCCACCGGTAGCGCTCCAGGTCGCCGACCGTGATCATGGGCATGGCGTGGGCGTCGGCGAGCTCTCGCAGCTGGTGGCGGCGCGCCATGGTGCCGTCGTCGTTGACGATCTCCACGAGGACGCCCACGGGGCGGTTGCCCGACAGGCGCATGAGGTCGACGGCGGCCTCCGTGTGACCGCGGCGCGTGAGGATCCCGCCCTCGCGTGCACGCAGGGGGAAGACGTGGCCGGGGTGGACGAGGTCGGTCGGTACTGAGCCCGGGTCCGCCAGGACACGGATGGTGCGGGCCCGATCGGTGGCGCTCACGCCCGTGGTGATGCCCGTGCGTGCGTCGGCGCTCAGCGTGAAGGCCGTCCTCTTGGGATCGGTGTTGTGCTCGGTCATCATGGGGATGCCCAGGCGGTCGAGCTCCTGGGCCGTCATGGGTGCGCAGATGATGCCGGTCGAGTGCCGGATCGCGAAGGCCAGCTGCTCGGTCGTGGCGGTCGCCGCGGGGAAGATGAGGTCCCCCTCGTTCTCCCGGCTCTCATCGTCGACGACGACGACCGGCTGGCCCTCGCGGAGGGCGGCGAGGGCGTCCTCGACGCTGTCCATGCGTGTGTCCGGGCGCACGCTCCTGGTGCTCAGCATGCCTGCCGATCCTCCTCGCTCAGGCGGGCGCCCAGAAGACGCTCGGCGTACTTGGCCATGACGTCGACCTCGAGGTTGACCCGTTCTCCCGGCCGCCTCGTGCCCAGAGTCGTGCGTCGCAGCGTCTCCGGGATGAGGCCGACGCTGAGTGACGCCCCTGCTCCCGGCGTGGGGGAGGCGTCGGGGGCGTCGCGCTGGGCGTCCTCGACGTCGACGACGGTCAGCGACACCCCGTCGAGGGCGACCGATCCCTTGACGGCGACGTAGCGGGCGATCTCCTGCGGTAGGCCGACGCGCAGGAGGTCCCAGTGCTCGCCGTGGCTGCGGTCGAGGACCTCGGCGGTGGCATCGACGTGCCCCTGAACGATGTGCCCGCCGAGCCGGTCGGTGGCGCGCAGGGCGCGCTCGAGGTTGACCCGGTCTCCGGGCGCCTGGGAGCCCAGGGTGGTGCGCGTGAGAGTCTCCGCCATGAGGTCGGCGGTGAAGGTGCTCCCGTGCATGGCGGCGACCGTCAGGCAGCACCCGTTGACGCTGATGGAGTCGCCCAGGCTCGCGTCCTGGGTGACGGTGGGCGCCTCGACCGTCAGCCGGGCGCAGTCCTCGTTGGTCTCGAGCCGGACGACGCGTCCGAGCTCCTCGACGATTCCGGTGAACATCAGTGACTCTCCTCAGTGTGGTGGTGGGCAGGGAGACGAGTGCGGTCCCGGTGGCCTGTGCATTGAACGCGGTGCCGCGGCCTCGGGACCGGAGGGGCGTCGGGGTGGATGTCATCGGCCCCCAGATCGCCGGAGAGGCGGACGGCGAGTTCGTCGCCCGTGCCGAGGACCTCGACGCGGGGGTGGCGCAGCCTCAGGGCGTCGGTGATCGTCGTCGCCCCGAAGTCGGCGAGGGCGGCCGGCCCCGCGCCGAGAAGCGCGGGGGCCGTGTAGGCGACGACCTCGTCGACGACGCCGGCGCGCAGGAAGGCGGTCGCGAGGGTCGGGCCTCCTTCGAGGAGGACGTGGCGGATCTCGCGCTCGGCGAGCACGGCGAGGACGGTGCGCGGGTCGTGGTCGGGCAGGAGGAGATAGCGGTCGTCGGCGAACACCCTGGAGGCGGGAGGCAGGCGCCTGGAACCGACGACGACGCGCAGCGGCTGGAGGTGAGCCGGGGCGGGCTCTCCCGTCTCGTCACGGACTGTGAGGGCCGGGTCGTCGGCGAGGGCGGTGCCGGTGCCCACCATGATGGCGTCGCACTGACGGCGCAGGTGGTGGGCGTCGCGGCGGGCCGCCGTCGGGGTGATCCACCGGCTGGTGCCGTCGGCGGCGGCGATACGGCCGTCGAGGGTGGCGGCGAGCTTCCACGTCACCATGGGGCGGCCGCGGGTCACGGCCAGGAGCCACGGGCGGTTGAGACGCGCGGCGTCCTGGGAGCACAGCCCGCGTCGTACCCGCACGCCAGCGGCCTCCAGCGTCGCCGCGCCGCCTCCGGCCTGCTCGGTCGGGTCGTCCTGGGCGTAAATGACCTCGGCCACGCCTGCGGCGAGGAGCGCCTGGACGCACGGGCCGGTGCGGCCCTCATGGTTGCACGGCTCGAGGGTGATGACGGCGGTCGCTCCCTGGGCGGAGGCACCTGCCGCGGCGAGGCTCGCCAGCGCGTCGACCTCGGCGTGGGCGGTGCCGGCGCCACGGTGGTGGCCCTCGGCGAGGACGTCGCCGTCGGCGGAGAGGATGACGCAACCGACCCTGGGGTTGGGGCCGGGCGGGGCGTCGGGGGAGGCCGCGGCTCGGAGGGCGCGTCGCATCGCGGCCGTCTGCACGGGGGTGAACGAAGTCATCCGGTCCTCTCCCTCGGGTGCGCTGGGGAGAGACACCGCCACGCCGGACCCACCGGGTGCACGGCACCCGGTACGGCATGGTGTGTCCCGTGTGCGCTTCCCATCCGGACTCTCACCGTCGGTCCAGGAGTTCCACCTGGTCAGCCGGTCGCTGGATGCGACCGGGTCGCGGACTGTCACCGCCGGTTCGGACTTTCACCGACCCCAGAGCACACGAGCTCATCTCGTTGAGGAGAATGTACCGCGTGCGAGTGCGTTCGGCCGCCTCCCGGCGCACATGTGACCAGCCCCACCTCGACAGGGCGTCCGGATGCGGGCGGCACCGCAGGCAGGCCGTCCGCGCCCGGGCCTCACTTCTTGCGGTACAGGGACTTGGTGGCGTAGACCGGCTCGTTGGTGACCTGGACTCCCAGGGCGCGGAAGATGCCCTCGTCCACCGACCCCAGGATCGTGGAGGTGTGGACGTCGCAGCCCCGCAGCGTCTCGAGCTGGTCGAGGGCCTTGCGGGCGTTGTCGTCCCCGTTGGCGGACACGGCCAGGGCGATGAGCACCTCGTCGGTGTGCAGGCGCGGGTTGCGGCTTCCCAGCCTCTGGGTCTTGAGCTTCTGGATGGGTTCGATGGAGGCCGGGGCCAGCAGGTTGACGTCATCATCGATCCCGGCCAGGAGCTTGAGGGCGTTGAGCAGCATCGCCGAGGAGCACCCCAGCAGGGCCGAGGTCTTACCCGTCACGATGCGCCCGTCAGGCAGCTCGATCGCCGAGGCCGGCTCGCCGGTGGCGGCGGCCACCTCCAGCGTGGGCGGTACAACGGGGCGGTCCTCCTTGCTGACCCCCACCTTGGCCATGAGCAGCGCGATCCGTTGGGACTGGACGGGGGCGATGACCTCGCGCTTCTCGGTCACCAGGGCCCGGTAGTAGCGGCGGATGATCTCCTGGCTGGCGGCCTGCCGGCAGGCCTCGTCATCGCAGATGCAGTTCCCCGCCATGTTGACGCCCATGTCCGTGGGGGAGGCGTAGGGCGAGGAGCCCAGGATCTCCTCGAACAGGCGGCTCAGGACCGGGAAGACCTCGACGTCGCGGTTGTAGTTGACGGTCTGGACGCCGTGGGCGGCCAGGTGGAAGGGGTCGATCATGTTGACGTCGTCGAGGTCGGCGGTGGCGGCCTCGTAGGCGATGTTGACCGGGTGGTCCAGAGGCAGGTTCCAGATCGGGAAGGTCTCGAACTTCGCGTAGCCCGAGGAGATGCCCCGCTGGTGGTCGTGGTAGATCTGGGACAGGCAGGTGGCCATCTTGCCGCTGCCCGGGCCGGGGGCGGTGACCACCACGAGGTCCCGGCTGGTCTTGATGTACTCGTTGCGCCCGTAGCCCTCCTCGGAGACGATGCGGACGACGTCGCCGGGGTAGCCGGGGATGGGGAAATGACGGTAGACGGTGATGTCCAGCGCCTCCAGCTTGCGCTTGAAGTCGTGGGCCTGGCGGTTGTCCTCGGTCCACTGGGTTACGACGACACTGCCCACGTAGAGCCCGTAGCTGCGGAAGGCGTCGATGTGGCGCAGCAGGTCGTCCTCGTAGGAGATGCCCAGGTCTGCACGGACCTTGTTGCGGGCGAGGTGCTTGGCGTTGACCGCCATGACGATCTCGACCTCGTCGGCCAGCTCGGCGAGCATGACGATCTTGTTGTCCGGGGTGAAGCCCGGCAGCACGCGCGAGGCGTGCATGTCGTCGATGAGCTTGCCGCCGAACTCCAGATAGAGCTTGCCGCCGAACTGGGCGCGGCGCTCCGCGATGTGGCTGGACTGCATCCGCAGGTACTTGTCGCGGTCGAATCCGATGCGCAATGGGCTCTCCTTGAAGCGGTCTGATGAACGGGGTGAGGGATACGGAAAAAGGGGAGGGCGCCTCCCCGGTGGGAGGCGCCCTTCAGATGCTCACTGCTGCGGTGGCCTCAGAGGGAGGCGACGCGCTTGGCGAGCTTGGACTTGCGGTTGGCGGCCTGGTTCTTGTGGATGACGCCCTTGGAGACGGCCTTGTCCAGCTTGCGGGAGGCCTTCCGCAGGTGCTCCTCGGCGGCGGCCTTGTCGCCGGCGTCGATGGCCTCCCGGACGCGACGCACATAGGTCTTGAGCTCGGACTTGACGGACTGGTTGCGCAGGCGGGCCTTCTCGTTGGTCTTGATGCGCTTGATCTGGGACTTGATGTTCGCCACGGTGAAACTTTCTCGCGTCTGATTGGTCGATGGCCGGAGAGAGGGTTCGCGCCACGGGCTGACATGAGGTGGTGGGGCACCTGGCTGACCCGGTCGCCGGACCCCGCAGCCGGCCAGGCCAGAGGTCCAATAGGCGACTGTATCATTCAGGATCGCCGCGGTCCCAGGCGCGAACCGGGGCGTGGGCGTGAGGTGCATCGCCCCTCGGGGCGGTGTGCTCCAGGGTGGTCAGGCGTGGTGGCGGCGCAGGGCTGTGACAACTCCGTCGAAGACCTCCCGGTCCATCGTGGCTCCCTCTCGGCGTACCGAGGCCGGCTCCACCAGGAGCAGACGGTCCAGGCGCACCTCGCTGGGGCGGCCCTGACGGTCCCAGCTGCCGGTGCCGACGTCGTGCCAGAAGCGACCCCAGCGTGCCTCCTGGGCGGCATCGCGGTCATGGTCCTTGCTCGTCATCTGGGCCACGACGAGGCGGGCCTCGTGGTTGGCCAGGACCAGCACCGGCCGGTCCTTGCCCTGGGTGGGATCCTCCTCGTAGGGGACCCAGGTCCACACGACCTCGCCGGGGTCGGCGTCGCCGTCGGGGTCGGGGGAGTAGCTGAAGGCGGGCAGCCCCAGGGTGGAGACGTCGTAGACGCTGACGCCTTGCGACGAGGGGGCCGCCGCTCTCGTCGAGGAGCCGTTGTCGTGGGAGCGGGGATGGGTCGGAGCCGGCTTCGTCGTCGATGACGGTTTGGGGTCGCGAGCCCGCGCGGGCTCGGCGGAACCGGAAGTCGTGCTGCCGGAGGTGCCTGACGGCGCGGAGGGCTTCTGAGAGAGGGCGTCGGAGGCGGCACGCCCGAGCAGGGTGAGGATCCGGTTGAGAAGGCTGGCCATGGGCGTCACCCTACCGTCGGACGTGATGGCGGTTCATAGACGACTCGGCGGTCCTCTCCCAGGTGTGGTGAGAGGACCGCCGGTGATGGCGCCAGTGACCGTGACTGTGCAGCGCGCCCGGAGGTTCACATTGTTGAGGTGCTAGTTCCCTGTGCGCGTCACGGGGGTACAGATCGAGTGGGTCCCGGCCTCAGTGCCGCCTTCACTGCCGGTGACGTCGATCTGGGTGGTCAGTCCCTGGGAGGGGTCCTGGGAGTTGCAGGTGCCCAGGGCCTTCCAGCCGTCCTCGGTGACCGCCTCGGCGTTGACCTCGTAGATGCTGGTGAAGGTCATCGTGGTTGACGAGTTGGCGTTCAGGGAGTCACCGGTACGCAATGACAAGGAGCCGTCATCCTGGAGGGCATAGCTGTCCGGGCCGACCCACCAGGGGGTACCAGTACCCGTCACGCTCTTGAGCGTGAAGCCGGCGGGGACTCGGGGGTGCAGGACGATATCGGAACCGGATCCGTCGGCGTCGGTGGTGTTGGTGAAGGTGATGGTGTAGCCGACCTCGACCTCATAAGTGCCGGTGGGGGCTGCCTCGACCAAGAGATCCGTGGGATGAGTCTCCACCTCGACCACCGGCTGGTCCTTGACGTAGTCGCGGGAGAAGGTCTGTCCGCCGGTGGTGAGTGCGGCCTTGACCCTGTTGCGTCCGACGACGCCGTTCAGGTCCACCTGGCAGGTGATCTCCTTGCCCTGGGGAACCTTCGCCTTGCCGCTGGAGACTGTGAGGCTCTCGGCTGGACCCGTGGCGGAGACGACCTCGCCGCCGAAGGCGGTCAGGTCACAGGTCACCGAGGCTGCTTGAGCGCGCCCTTTGACGCGGTCCGTGGAGATGGTGAAGTCGGACAAGGGCGTGGTGGAGTCATTCCTCGCCGTTATGGTGAAGCGGGCGGTGTCCTTGGCGGCCCCATCGACTCTGACGTCCTCGACGGAGACGGTGGCGTGAGCCGCGCTGGCAGCGGGCTTCTGGGCAGTGACAGTGGGGCGAAGAATCGCGTTGCGTGTGGAGACCTCGATCGTGGGCGTGAAACGGTAGTTGCGCGCCGCCGCGCCGGGAGCCGCCACCGTGGTCCCGAGGTCCAGGTCGAAGTAGCTGCTCTTGTCCCAGTAGGTGTAGAAGTTGACCTCATAGGTCAGCTTCAGGTGCTTAGGAGTACAGGAAACAGCTTTGACCGAGCCGATGGAGTCATCCAGCAGGGGGTTGTACAGCTCAGAGATGGAGCTCAGCCCGGAGTCCGCCATCAAGATCGGGGGCTCGCCATTGCCCTTGTCGATGTAGAAGGAGCTCGTCCCGGCCACCTCGTCACCGTCCGGGGAAGGACAGGCCCAGGTCCACTGGCCCGGCACGGAGTCGGCCTCAATGGTGACATTCGTGGAGCCCTTCGGGGCGATGGCCGATGGAATGCGAACTCTCCAGCTCAGACAGCCCTCGGCATTGTCGGAGCCGTGGCAACCGGCACCGGCCGTGTGGTAGAGCCCTTCCACGGTGATGTCGGCATCAGCGGACGCCGGAGCGGAGACGGCGCCGACGGCGATGAGGGGAAGAGCCAAGGCAATGCGCAGGAGGCGCCGCCACGGCTGACCGGGTGGAGAATATGGGAAGTGCATGAGCACGCCTTTCGCTGAGGTGATGGGAATGAGAAGCGAATCACTTCTTTAATGGATTGCTGGGAACGATGGTTTCGGGGCACTGGAACATGTCTCGCCGCGCTCGGTTTCTCGTTGCGTGAGAAAGTCATGCGAAGGTCGGATAGGCGACGGCTGGCGCCTATCCGACCTTCATCCAGCCAGGCAGATCGACCCGTGCTCGTGCTTAGTTCTTTGTGCGCGTCACGGTGGTGCAGGTCGAGTAGGTGCCGGGCTCAACCCCATCGCTGCCTACGACGTCGATCTGGGTGGTCAGTCCCTGGGAGGGGTCCTGGGGGTTGCAGGTGCCCAGGGCCTTCCAGGTGTCCTCGGTGACCGCCTCGGCGTTGACCTCGTAGAAGGTGGTGAAGGTCATCGTGGTTGACGAGTTGGCGTACAGGGCATCGCCCGTGGACAGCGTCATGGAGCCATCCGGCTGGATCTCGTAGTCGTCCATGCTGATCCACCATGGGACGCCGCTGCCCCACACGTACTTGAGCGTGAAGCCGGCGGGGACCCGGGGGTGCAGGACGATATCGGAAGTCTGTCCCTCGGCGTCGGTGGTGTTGGTGAAGGTAACGGTGTAGCCGACCTCGACCTCATAAGTGCCGGTGGGGGCGGCCTCAACGCCGCGATCAGTGGGCTGGACCTTCACCTCGCTGATGGGGCGGTCCTTGATGTAGTCGCTGGAGAAGGTCTGGTCGTCGGTGGTGAGTGCGGCTTTGAAAGTGTTGCGTCCCACGATGCCGCTGAGGTCCACCTGGCAGGCGATGTCCTTGCCCTGGGGGACCTTCGCTGCGCCACCGGAGACCGTGAGGTTCTCGGCCGGTCCCGTGGCAGAGACGACCTTCCCGCCGAAGGAGGTCAGGTCGCAGGTCAGGGCGGTCACCTGGCCCTGCCCCCTACTGCGCGAGATGGCGATGGTGAAGTCCGACAGGGGTGTGGCCGAGTCGTTCCTCGCTGTCATGGTGAAGCGGGAAGCGTCCTTGGCGGCACCGTCGGCTGCGACCTCCTCGGTGGACACGGTGGCGTGAGCTGCGCTGGCAGCTGGCTTCTGCGCCGTGACGGTGGGTGTGAGAACCAGGTTGGCCGCGGAGGTCGTGATCTTCGGGCTGAAGGTGTAGCCGCGTGCGTCCGCGCCGGGGGCCACCACTGTGGTCCCGAGGTCCAGGTCGAGATAGGAGCTCTGGTTCCAGGTGGTGAAGTCGACCTCGTAGGTCAGGCTCAGGTGCTCAGGGGTGCAGGAAACCGCTGTGACCGAGCCGGCGCTGTCCCCGTTCTGGTTGTAGTACAGGTGGTCGAAGAAGCCCAGGCCGGAATCGGCCAGCTTCGATGCGGGCTCGTCCTTGCCCTTGTCGATGTAGAAGGCGCTGGTCCCGGCCACCCTGTCGCCGTCCGGTGAGGGGCAGGTCCAGGTCCACCGACCTGGCACGGAGTCGGCCTCAATGGTGACGGTGGTGGATGCGTTCGGGGCGACGGTGGAGGGGACGCGAACTCTCCAGCTCAGGCAGCCGTCGGCATTGTCGGAGCCGTGGCAGCCGGCACCGGCCGCGTTGTAACGTCCTTCTGCGGTGATACCGGTGTCAGCGGCGGAGGTTGAGGTGGTGGCGCTCACCGGAGCGGCAACGATGCCGACGGCGATGAGGGGAAGAGCCATGGCGATGCCCAGGAGGCGTCGCCGCAGCCCAGCGGGAAGAGAAGGTGGGGTGTGCATGAGCACGCCTTTCTCCGAGGGGATCGGGAAGGGAACCAATTGCCTCATTAATATATCGTCAAGAAAGACATTATCAAAAGGTTGGAATACTCCCCACGTGCGATCTATTTCCCCGTTAGGGATGGCGAAGACGAAGGTCGGGTACACGAATACTTTCGTGTACCCGACCTTCGTCCTTCTGTCTTCCGTGCCTCTAACGGGGCGCTGCGTTCTCAGCAGGTTTCTGCACGGTTGCCGTGATCTTCTGAGAGGTGTTGTCTGCGGAGGTCGTGACGGTCGGCGAGAAGGAGTAGGTGCGCTCGCCCGATCCCGGGGTCACCGTGGTCGTTCCAAAGCTCAGATCGAGGTACGAGCCCTCCGAGCGCACCAGGTCATCGATCTTGTAGGTGATGCTCAGATGCTCCGGGGTGCACGTGATGGCGTCGATCTGTCCGGCGCTGTCCCCGTATATTCCGTAATAGAGGTGCGCGAAGTATCTGAGGTCGGACTCGCTCAGCTTCCTGGTCCCATCTCCGTTCGGGGAGTCGTAGAACGATGCCGTACCGGCGACCCGGTCGCTCGCGAGGCAGTTCCAGACCCACTGGCCGGGGGCGGAGTCGGCCTCAATAGTGACAGTGAGGTCCTTCTTCGGTGCGATGGTGGAGGGGATGCGTAGGCCCCAGCTGAGGCAGTCGGCGCTGGCGCTCGAGCCCTGGCACCCGGTGCCGTTCGAGTTGTAGATGCCGGAGGCGATGACGCTCTCCGTGCCGGGGGCGGCCTGTGCCGGCGAGGTGAGTAGGCCGGCGACGAGCAGGGGGAGGGCTGTGGCGACGCCGGCAAGGCGTCGCCAGGATGAAGCTGGTCGTCGGTGTCGCAGATGCATGGGCAACCTCTTTTCCAGAGCAGTCAGGACGGAAGTAACTACTTGGTCAATATAGCGTGGTGCAGATCACTCGTAAAGAGGGGCTACTGCTTTTGACGCTCGGCCATCACCCGGCAATCGGCCGGCTCAAGTGTCGGCGCGTGGCCTCCTTCATGGCGGCGGTGAAGGCGACGAGCTCACTGCGCAGCGCCCCGAGCGCGTAGTGACGCCGCTCCTCGCTGCCGGGTCCGCCGTGCTCCTCGGAGGTGGCGGCCACGATCTCGGGGGCGTAGCGCTCAACGATCTTGACCGTGGCCGAGCCGCTGATCGCACCGTCGGCGCCTGCGGCGATGGCCTCGGAGACCTGCTCGGGCGTGGAGATGCCGAAGCCCAGCATGACGGGCGCAGCGGCGTCGGCCCGCAAGCGCTCCACCGACTCGGCGAGACCTTCGACGGAGGAGGCCCTCTCGGTGCCGGTCACACCCACTCGGGAAACAGCGTAGACGTAGCCCCGAGAGGCCGCCGCCACCGCGTCCAGGGTCTCGGCGGCGGCCGACGGCGGCGCGATGTAGACGGCGTCCACACTGGCCGCCTCAGCGGCCTGGCTGAAGGCGGCCGACTCCCGGATCGGGACATCGGGCAGCAGGACTGAGTCGATACCGGCCTGCGCGCACTCGTCGTAGAAACGCTCCAGGCCCATTGCGAAGGGGACGTTGCCGTAGATGAGCATGCCGATGGGTAGCTGCGGATGGCGCCGGCGCACCCGCTCGACCACCTCCAGGCAGTTGCGGAAGCTGGTCCCCGCGGCCAGGGCACGCACATGGGCCCTCTGGATCGTGGGGCCGTCGGCGACCGGGTCTGTGAAGGGCACGCCCAGCTCCAAGGCGTCAGCCCCACCTGCGATAAGAGCCTCGATGACGGCCTCGCTGGTGGTCGGGTCGGGGTCGCCGACCATGACGAAGGGGACGAAGGCACCCTCGCCGCGCTCCTTGAGGACGTCGAACATCGCGGGATAGCGGCTCATCTCAGAACTCCTCGTCCGGGTAAGTGCTCGTGCCTGCGTTCAGGCCGGCGTACTCAGTGCGCTTGCCCATCTGCTCCCCCATGCGCGCGGCCCGAGCCACGGCGCCGTCGGTGGAGAACGAGCCGCCCAGCCGCGCCTGCACCTGGTCGAGGTCCTTGTCCCCTCGACCCGACAGGCACACGAGCAGGATCGGGGGCTCATCGCCGGCGGGCACTTCCCGGGCCATGGCCAGTGCCTGGGCCAGGGCATGGGCGGACTCCACAGCCGGGATGATCCCCTCGTGGCGCGACAGCAGTCGGAAGGCCTCGATAGCGTCGTCGTCGCTGATGCCGACGTACTTGGCCCTGCCGGTGTCCGACAGCCAGGCGTGCTCGGGCCCCACACCCGGATAGTCCAAACCCGCGGACACGGAGAAGGACTCCTCGACCTGCCCCTCGGAGGTGCGCATGAGGTAGCTGCGCGCCCCGTGGAGGATCCCCACCAGGCCCTTGTTGATGGGGGCGCCGTTGCGCGGCGTGTCCAGCCCCTCGCCGGCGGGTTCGACCCCGATGAGCTCGACCCCGGGATCGTCGATGAACTCGGCGAACATACCGATCGCGTTGGAGCCCCCGCCCACGCAGGCGATGACCGAGTCCGGCAGGCGCCCTGTCAGCCCCAGGACCTGGGCACGGGCCTCCCGGGAGATGACCCGGTGGTACTCGCGCACGATCGTGGGGAAGGGGTGGGGGCCGGCGGCCGTGCCCAGCAGGTAGTGGGTGTCGGCGAAGGAGGCGGTCCAGTCGCGCAGCGCCTCGTTGACGGCGTCCTTGAGCGTGCCGGCGCCGCTGTCCACCGGCACCACCGTGGCGCCCATGAGCTCCATGCGCTCGACATTGGAGGCCTGGCGCACGACGTCGGTGGCCCCCATGTAGATGGTGCAATCCAGTCCCAGCAGGGCACAGACCATGGCGGTGGCCGTTCCGTGCTGGCCGGCACCGGTCTCGGCGATGATGCGCCGCTTGCCCATCCGCTTGGCCAGCAGGGCCTGGCCCAGGACCTGGTTGCCCTTGTGAGCGCCGCCGTGGACCAGGTCCTCGCGCTTGAGCAGGATGCGGGCGTTGCCCTCCAGGGGCAGGTTGCGCAGCTCTGTGACGGCCGTGGGGCGCCCCAGGTAGCGGGTCATGAGCGTGTCCAGCTCGGCTGCGAAGGCGGGGTCCGCCTGGGCATCGATGAAGGCGTCCTCGAGCTGGTCCAGGGCAGGAATGAGCAGCTCGGGCACGAACTGGCCGCCGTAGGGGCCGAAGAACGCGGGGAGGCGCGGGTGATGCTCCGCCTGCCCGCCCTCGCCCGGCTCCTGGCCCGACGACGCCGCGTCCTGGCTCTGGGGCTGTCCGTCCCGCTGGGGCAGCGGGACCGCGGTGGCCAGATCCCGGGCGGCCTCGGCCGGGTCGGGGGCGCCGGACAGGGACGAGCCCACCAGGAGGGCGTCCACCAGGCCGGACAGGCGCCGTACGTCGTCGGGTGCGCCGACCCCCGACTCGCCGATGAGGACCACCCCGGCCGGGGCCAGCGGGGCCATCTCCTCGGTGCGCGCCAGGTCCGTCTCCAGGGTGCGCAGGTCGCGGTTGTTGATGCCGATGACCTCGGCGCCCAGCGCCGCCGCCCGGTGCATCTCCTCCGGCGTGGAGACCTCCGTGAGCACCTCCATGCCCAAGGAGTGCGCCAGCTCGGCCAGCTCGCGGTAGACGTCGTCGGGCACGACCGAGAGCATGAGCAGGACCGCGTCCGCCCCCAGGCTGCGGGCCGCCAGCACCTGGACCTCATCGACGATGAAGTCCTTGCACAGGACGGGTACGTCCACCACCTCGCGCACGGTCGCCAGGTCGTCGAAGGAGCCGTTGAAGCGGTCGGGCTCAGTGAGTACCGAGACCGCGGCGGCGTAGGGCGCGTACTGCGTGGCCAACGAGGCCGGGTCGTAGTCGGAGCGGATGGTGCCGCGCGAGGGCGAGGCCGCCTTGCACTCCATGATGAGAGCCGGTTGCGGGCTGCGGCTCTGGCCATTGCGGGTGCGCAGTGCAGCGGCGAGGGAGCGCTGCGAGCGCGCCAGCTCCTCGACGCTCAGGTGCCCGAAGCGCGCGCGCAGCTCGTCGATGCGCTCACGGCGTGCCTGCACGATCGAGTCCAGGACCGTGCCCGTGGCGATGAGGCGGGCCTCAACCGGCTCGCGGTGGGTGCGTTCGCCGGGGTCCGGGGCCGAGGAGCCGGCATCCACGGAGTCATCAGTGGGGGCGGTGTCGGAGGCGGTCACGGTCTCTCCTCAGGCCCGCTCGGCGGCTGAATCGCCGGCTTTGGTCATGGACTCCAGGTGGCGGGCCACACCGCCGGAGCGGATCTGCTCCAGCGCCATGGCGGTCCCGTCGGCCAGGTTGTCGGCCGGGCCCGCCAGATACAGCAGAGCGCCGGCGTTGACGGCGATGGCGTCGCGGTGGGCGGGCCTTCCCTCACCCGAGATGGCCTCGCGCAGCAGGCGGGCGTTCTCGGAGGGCTCTCCGCCCAGAAGATCAGCCAGCTCGTAGGTGGTGACTCCCAGCTCCTCGGGCACGACCTCGTAGGCCTTGACCCCTCGGGGCGTCGCCTCGCGCACGAGGGTCGGCCCGTGGACGGCGATCTCATCCAGTCCCGAGCCGTGCACGACGAGCGCCCGCTCGCGCCCCAGCTGGACCATCGCCTCGGCGATCATGTCCAGCATGCTCGGGTCCCACACGCCCATGAGCTGGAAGGTCAGGTGGGCCGGGTTCACCAGCGGCCCCAGGACGTTGAAGATCGTGGGGGTCGCCAGAGCCCGGCGCACCGGGGCCACGTGCCGCATGGCCGGGTGGTAGGCCTGGGCGAACAGGAAGGTGAAGTGGTCACGCGCCAGCAGCTCGACCGCCGTGGCCGGGTCCACGTCCAGGGGCAGTCCCAGCTCGGCGATGACGTCGGCCGCCCCCGTCTTGGAGGAGACGGCCCGGTTGCCGTGCTTGGCCACCGCGATCCCCATCGAGGCGGCCACGAGGCCCGCCCCCGTGGAGATGTTGATGGTGCCCACGCCGTCGCCCCCGGTGCCGACGACGTCCACCAGCGGGAAGGTTACCGACGGGAAGGCCCGGGCGGCCTGGCGGAAGGCGCTCGCGGCCCCGGCGACCTCCTGGGGCTCCTCGCCGCGGGCGTGCAGCGCCGCCAGCAGCGCCGCCGTCTCCGCCTCGGACAGGTCCCCGGCGCCCAGGGCAGCGAAGACCGTGGAGGCCTGCTCGCGGGTCAGGCGCCTGCCCTGAACGACTTCGCGCAGCAGCTCGTGGGCCTCCTGCGCCGTGGCAACATGCGTGCCGTCCGCAGCGGTGGGGGCCGCGCTGTTGGTCTCACTCATCGGTCTGTGGCTCCTTCACGGGTGGTTGAGGCTTGGGGCGCTCGGGGATGATTCTGCCCGAGCGGTGCGGCAGCTGTCGGGATCTGCGGGACAGCGCGGGGACGGCGTGGCTCAGGGGGTCCGGGCCAGGTCGGCGGTGATGGCCCTGAGGAGGGCAGGCCCCTGCGGGGTGAGGATCGACTCGGGGTGGAACTGCAGGCCGACCGCCGGCACCGACCGGTGCCGGGCCGCCATCACGATGCCACCGGTACCGTCATTGCCGCCGCTTCCGTCGTCGTTCGCCTGCGCGGTACGGGCCAGGCCGACGAGGGCCTCGGGCAGCGTGCGCGTGCCCAGGGAGTGGTAACGAGCCACGTCCAGTGGTCCGCCGTCGAGCACTGTGAAGGCCGGGTCGGTGCGGCCCGCCTCGGTGACCTCGACGCGGTCGGAGCGGCCGTGGACCGGACCCACCGGGGCGACCCGTCCGCCGCAGGCCTCGACGAGGGCCTGGAAGCCCAGGCAGATGCCCAACGTGGGGATCGCCTGCTCCAGGGCGGCGGCGATGAGCTCCATGAGGCAGCCCGACGTCGACGGGTAACCCGGGCCAGGCGACAGGCACAGGACCGGGCGGCGCCCGGCCTCGCGCTCGGCGTCGGTGGGCTCGAGCGCCGCGAGCACCCGGGAGGCCGGCACGCTGTTGCGGTAGACCTCGATCTGGGAGCCCAGGGTCGCGAACTGGTCGACGAGGTTGTAGACGAAGGAGTCGCGATTGTCGAGCAGGGCCACGCGGGCCGGGGACTGAGTCGCTGCGGCGCTGCCCTCGGGGTGCTGGCTCACGTCCTGTCCGTGATGTTCAGTGCTGGTGACGGCCATGGCTCAGGCCTCCTTACCGGTCGTGTCGATGACGAGTGTGGCTCCCTGGGCTGCGGCGACCGCCTCCAGGACGGCGCGGGCCTTGTGGATGGTCTCGGCGGTCTCGGCGGCCGGGGACGAGGCCGCTACCACCCCGGCGCCGGCCTGGACCAGGGCGGTGCCGCCGGCCACGAAACCGGAGCGGATGACGATGCAGGTGTCCAGCTCGCCGTCGCCGCGGATGTAGCCCACTGAGCCGCCGTAGGAGCCGCGGCGCACGCCCTCGGCCTGGCGGATGAGCTCGGCGGCACGCAGCTTGGGGGCGCCGGTGAGGGTTCCCATCGTCATGGAGGCGCGGAAGGCGTCCAGGGCGTCCAGGTCCTCGGCGAGCTCACCGGAGACCTCGGAGACCAGGTGCATCACCCGGCTGTAGCGGTCCACACGCAGAAGGTCCTGGACGCTGCGAGTGCCCGGGCGGCTGACTCGGGCGACGTCGTTGCGGGCCAGGTCCACGAGCATGACGTGCTCGGCGACCTCCTTGGCGTCGGTGCGCAGCTCCAGCTCCAGACGGGTGTCGCGCTCGTGGTCCACCGAGCCGTCGGGGTGCAGGCCGCGCGGCCGGGTCCCGGCGATCGGGCGGATGGCGACCCGGCCGCTGCGCACCGAGTACAGCAGCGCCGACTCCGGGGAGGCTCCGAAGAGCTCGAAGTCCGGGGCGGCCAGGTAGAACATATAGGGGCTGGGGTTTGCGTGGCGCAGCACGTGGTAGGCGGCCAGCGTGTCCGGGCAGGCGATGGTGAAGCCACGCGAGGGCACCACCTGGTAGACATCGCCGTCGGCGATGTAGCCGCGCATCTCCTCCACAACCGCCTCGAAGTCGGTATCCGAGGTGGTGGGCACGGCGCGCAGGACCGGGGAGTCGGCTGCGGCCGTGGGCGAGGCCGGAGCCTGCTCGGCTGCAGTGTTGATGGCGGCGGCCAGCGCATCCATGCGCCGCTCCAGGCCCGCGGCGTCGACCGAGGCCCCCACCAGGGTCGCCTCCTGCGTGGGGTGGTCCACGACGAGGATGATGCGCGCGTCGTAGAAGAGGTAGTCCGGGCAGGTGTTGGCGCCCTGGGCCACCTCGGGCAGGGACTCGAAGGTGGACAGGTAGTCGAAGGCGAAGGCGCCTACCTCCAGCGGCAGGTGGGGGTGGTCGACCTCTGCCTGAGCCAGCACCCGCAGGGGCTCGATCGTGGACAGGGCCGTCAGGCGCTCGCGCTCCTCGAGGGTGGGGTCGTCGTCGGAGCTGGTGGGCAGGGTGAGGGTCAGCCGGTCGGGGGAGTGGCCGGTGACGTGCTCGCCCAGGCGCTCCTCCAGACGGGCCAGGGCTGCGAGGCCATCGGGGCCAGGGCCCTCGCCGTCGACGGTGGACAGCGCCTCGGCGGTGACGGTCCCGTCCCAGCAGGTCAGCCTGGCCGAGGCCTCCAGGACGGCGACCGTGGTGCGCGAGACCTTCGTCGTGATGTCGGCGCTCTCCAGCAGCACACAGTCCACGGGACGTGCAGCCGCGTTCTCGTCTGCCGGATTGCGGGTGGTGCGCAGCAGGCCCGCTCGGGTGAGGCGCTCAAGGAGGACCCCGCCGTCGGAGGGGTAGCGCACCGGGCGCGTGAGGACAGTGGGCGGGGCCGCGGACGATGCGACCGTAGATTCCTTCTTTGACACGGTGGGTGGCATGGGGCCTCTTTCCTGAGATCGTGGGTCAGGCGGGCCTCTCACTCATGCGTCGGGCGGGCCCGCGGTGAGCGAGCCGGTACGTCCTAGCGCGTCAGGATGGTGGCTCGCCTCAAGGGGAGCCACCACCAGGTCGTGCGCCGTGTTGTCATGACGGTCACTCTAACCCTGCCGACCCCAGGAGACGAAACCGGTCTCACTAGCGGCCTTACCGACCGCCGTACGGGTTACTGATCACGGCTGCCGGCCGAGGCGGCGTAACACGATGAACGCGACCAGTGCCGCTGCGACCAGGATGATGACGATGCGGCCGGTCGGGCCGGTGAGCCAGGCCGTCACGATCGCCATGCCGATGGTTGTGTAGACGGCCGCCCAGACGATCGCCCCGGCGGCTGTGGCCACCACGTAGCGGCGCAGCGGCATGCGGGCCACGCCCGCGGAGATCTGGATGAAGCTCTGCAGGCCGACGGTCAGGAAGGACATCGGCACGGCCAGCACGCCCCAGCGGGCCGACCACGACTGGGCGCGGGCGTACATGGGCGACTCGAGCAGTGAGGACCACCGGGTGTGCGCAGTTCCCGCCGTGACGCCCCGGCCGATCCAGTACATGGTGTGCGAGCGCATCATGCCCAGGCACCAGAAGAACAGGAACACCCAGGGATAGGGCAGGCTGTGGATCCATTCCAGCATGTGAGGAAGGTTAACCTAAGCTGGTCGGTGCTCGGTTGTGGAGTCGCCTGTGCCTGCGTCTACGGGGATCAATGAGCGGCCGCACCTCACACCGCGGGCGGGCCCGGCGGGCTGGGGCGGCGGGGCGCCGTCGTGGGACACTTGGGCCAGACCCATGCCAGATATGAGGAAGAGCCAGGAACCGATCTCCGTGTCACCGATCCCCACACCAGAGCAGATGACCAGCGTCCAGCCCGCCGCCACCGAGCAGGCGCGGCTGCGCAACTTCTGCATCATCGCGCACATCGACCATGGCAAGTCCACCCTGGCCGATCGCATGCTCCAGGCCACCGGCGTCGTCCAGCCCCGCGACATGCGCGCCCAGTACCTGGACCGCATGGACATCGAGCGTGAGCGCGGCATCACCATCAAGTCCCAGGCCGTGCGCATGCCCTGGGCCCTCGAGGGCGACGACGGCGTCACGCGCGCCTACGCCCTCAACATGATCGACACCCCCGGGCACGTCGACTTCTCCTACGAGGTCAACCGCTCCCTGGCCGCCTGCGAGGGCGCGGTCCTCCTGGTCGACGCCGCCCAGGGCATCCAGGCCCAGACCCTGGCCAACCTCTACATGGCCATCGAGGGGGACCTGACCATCATCCCGGTCCTCAACAAGATCGACCTGCCCGCCGCCGAGCCGGAGAGGCACGCCGAGGAGATCGCCTCCCTCATCGGCTGCGACGTCGACGACGTCCTCAAGGTCTCCGGAAAGACCGGACAGGGCGTGCCTGAGCTGCTCGACCGGATCGTCGAGACGGTCCCGGCCCCGCACGGCGCCCCCGACGCCCCGGCCCGCGCCATGATCTTCGACTCCGTCTACGACACCTACCGCGGCGTGGTCACCTACGTGCGCGTCGTCGACGGCGCCCTCAAGCCCCGCGAGCGCATCGAGATGCTCTCCACCGAGGCCGTCCATGACCTGCTGGAGATCGGCGTCATCAGCCCCGAGCCCACGCCGTCGGCGGGGCTGGGGGCCGGCGAGGTCGGCTACCTCATCACCGGGGTCAAGGACGTGCGCCAGTCCAAGGTCGGTGACACGGTCACCTCCGCGGCGGCGCCGGCCGCCGAGCCACTGTCGGGCTACCAGGACCCCAAGCCCATGGTCTTCTCCGGCCTGTTCCCGGTGGACGGCTCGGACTTCCCGGCCCTGCGCGATGCCCTGGACAAGCTCAAGCTCAACGACGCCGCCCTGACATACGAGCCGGAGACCTCGGTGGCCCTGGGCTTCGGCTTCCGCTGCGGCTACCTGGGCCTGCTGCACCTGGAGATCATCCGCGAGCGCCTGGAGCGCGAGTTCAACCTGGACATCATCTCCACCGCCCCCTCCGTGGTCTACGAGGTGACCATGGAGGACCGCACCGTGCACACGGTGACCAACCCCAGCGAGTTCCCCGAGGGCAAGGTCGCCTCCGTCTCCGAGCCGGTCGTGCGGGCCACGATCCTGACCCCCAGCGAGTTCGTGGGCACGGTCATGGAGCTGTGCGTCTCGCGTCGCGGCACCATGGGGGGCATGGACTACCTGTCGCCCTCGCGCGTGGAGATGCACTACACGCTGCCGCTGGCGGAGATCGTCTTCGACTTCTTCGACGCCCTGAAGTCGCGCACCCGCGGTTACGCCTCCCTGGACTACGAGATGGACGGCTCCCAGGACGCCAACCTGGTCAAGGTCGACATCCTGCTCAACGGGGACAAGGTGGACGCCTTCAGCGCCATCGTCCACCGCGACTCGGCCTACTCCTACGGCGTCATGATGACCAAGCGCCTCAAGGACCTCATCCCGCGCCAGCAGTTCGAGGTGCCCGTGCAGGCGGCGATCGGCACCCGGGTCATCGCCCGCGAGACTATCCGGGCCCTGCGCAAGGACATGCTCGCCAAGTGCTACGGCGGAGACATCACCCGTAAACGCAAGCTGTTGGAGAAGCAGAAGGAGGGCAAGAAGCGCATGAAGGCAATCGGCCGGGTCGAGGTGCCCCAGGAGGCCTTCATCGCGGCCCTCGGTGCAGATACGCCCACCGGCGCCAAACCGGGTAGGTAGCAGACGGGCACGAGTAGCCGGACCGCGCAGGACGAGAACGGCACCGACGGACCACGAGAGGATGGGGACCGATATGACGGAGATGGCGGGGAAGAACGCGGAGAGCACGGTCGAGGCGGCATTGAGCGACGACGGCTCCGGCCTGACCCTGACCCGCGAGCTGGCCCGGGTCCTGGGGGAGCCGCACGCGGGCGCGGACGGACGCCACGACGATGAGCCCTCCCCGTTCCATGACGGCGACCTGGTGGGAACCGTCAGCGCCATGTGCACCGTCCGGCGGCTGCGGCCCGACGCTGGCCCCGCAGGGGTCTCGGCGATCCATAAGGGCGCCGTCGACGGCCCGGTCGAGGTCGGCCGGACCGGAATCGTCACCGACGAGCACGGGGACCGGGCCCACCACGGCGGAACCGACAAGGCCCTCTACGTCATGAGCGCCTCCGAGCAGCGCCACTGGTCGCAGGTCCTGGGCGGTATCGAGCCGGGTCGGCTGGGGGAGAACCTCCTTATCGAGGGCGACATTGACGACGTCGAGATCGGCGCGATCCTGTCCATCGGTGACCCCGCCGCCGGAGGACTGCGGGTCAGGGTGACCGGCGTGCGCAACCCGTGCGCCACCTTCGCCCGTGGTGTGGGCCGGGCGGACTGGGTGGAGGTCTTCTCCGCGCGAAACCGGGTGGGTGTCTACCTGGCGGTACTCAATGAGGGCGCGGTGCAGGCTGGTGACGAGGTACGCGTGGTCGCTTCCCCGGGCCACCGGGTCACCTGCCGACGCTGGTTCGCCCACCACGACCCGCGCGACGCCCAGGGACTGCTCAACTCCGAGATCTTCGGTAACTGCGTCATCGCGCCCTTCACCAAGAAGTACGTGCGTGCTGCCGCTCACGAGCAGGTCGGCTGACGGTGCTGCTCAGCACCGGACGGCACCAGGCAGACGGTATCGAGACGTCACAGAAGTAAAGGACCCCAGGCTCCGCATGGCTCAGCACCACCCGCCCCGCTCCCACGCCATCCACTCGCGGGTGCGCTCCTTCTCGCGCGCCGGCGGCAGGCTGCGCCCCGTCCAGGCCGAGGTACTGGCCGAGCTCGGCCCCCGCTACGTCGTCAACGTGCCGCGGGCCGACGCCGTGCGCACCGTGTCCCCGAGCTTCCGCCTGGAGCCGGACCGGCTCTTCGGACACGTCGGGCAGGTGCGCCCCCTCATCGTCGAGGTCGGCTCGGGCAGCGGTGAGGCGCTGCTGGCCCACGCCGCCGCCCACCCGGGTGCGGACTACCTCGCGGTGGAGGTTTGGGAGACCGCGATCGCCCGACTGGTGACCTCCATCCACCGCCAGGGCCTGCACAATGTGCGTGTCGTTCCCGCCGACGCCTCCCAGTTGCTGGCCACGGCCCTGCCGGTGTCCTGCGCCAGCGAGGTGTGGGTGTTCTTCCCCGACCCCTGGCGCAAGCCCCGTCACCGCAAGCGCCGCCTGGTGACCACTGGCTTCGCCGATTCGGTGGCGCGGGTACTGCGTCCCGGCAGCGTGTGGCGCCTGGCCACCGACTGGGCCGACTACGCCTGGCAGATGCGCGACGTCATAGAGGACGTGGCGGCGCTGCCCACCGGCCTGCGGCCTGACGCGACCCTGCCCTACTTCCGGCACGACGACGCCGGCGCCCGCCCCGACCTGGGGGTCGAGACCGCCGAGGAGGGGAGCCTGGGCAACGGTCTGGACCCGGGGTCCCCGGCGGGCGTGCGCGGTGGCTGGTCGCCCCGCTATGAGGGGCGAGTCATGACCCGCTTCGAGCAGCGGGGGCTGGATGCCGGGCGCACGATCCGTGACTTGACCGCCGTGCGTACCGAGGTGGCCTGGATCCCCGAACGGGGCGCCTCCATGCTGGAGCGGCTGGAGGCGGAGGGGCAGGCCTGGGACCACCTGGAGTCCCAGCCCTGGCGCCTGCAAGAGGGCCGAGGCGACGGCCTGCTCCACCCGGCGGACCGGCCGTGAGCGCAGCCGCCAGGCTGCCCCGCCGTGCCTGGCTCATGCTCATCGTCGTCGGCTTCCTCGGGTTCTGCGCGGTGCTACGGGCGCCGGTCGGCGTCATCCCGCCCTTGCTGACGCGCCTGGGGCGGGACCTGGGTATGGGGGAGGTGGCACGCGGCGCGCTGACCTCGGTGCCCATCCTGTGCTTCGGACTGCTCACCCCGGTGGCCTCGCTCGTAGTGCGTCGTCTCGGCGTCAACACCGCAGGCCTGCTCACCCTCGGAATGGCTCTGGCCGGGGCGCTGCTGCGCTCGGCCGGAACGACCTGGGCGGCCTTCGCCGGAACCGTCATCATCGGGGCGGGGCTGACAGTGGGCAACCTTGTGGCTCCCATGGTCATCGGCCGCGACTTCTGGCACCGCACAGCGCTCATGACCGGCCTGTACTCGTCAACCTGCAACGTCATCGTCACCGCCGCCACCGCCCTGGCCGTGCCACTGGCCCTTGTCATCGGCTGGCAGGGCTCAGCCGCCGCCTGGACTGCGATCCCGGTGCTGCTGGCAGGGGTCATGTGGCTCTGGGTCTTCCCTCCCGGCAGCCAGACACCCCGGCAGAGCCTGCGGGAGCGATCGGGTATGACCTCCTGGGTGACGGAACGGTCCTTGGCCCGTCCGACCTCGTCCGGCCCTGCCGTCTGGAGACGCCCCTTGACCTGGGTAATGGCCGTGGCCTTCGCAGCCCAGACCTTCTCCTACTACGCGATCGCGGGATGGCTGCCCACGGCCCTGGTCGACGAGCTCGCCATGAGTGAGGCCGGTGCGGGCGTGGCCGCCTCCGTGTTCTCCCTGCTGGGGATCGTGGGTCCCCTGCTGGTCCCGGTGATGTTCGAGGCGCTGCGGTGGCCGGCCGGCCGAGTACTCGGCGTCATCTGTGCCTGCTGGTTGACGCTGCCGATCTGCCTCACAGTGACTCCCGGCTACTGGCTGGTGCCCTGCATGCTCTCTGGGATTGCGCAGGGAGCCTTCTTCGCCGCCCTGTTCACCCTGGTCATCCGCCGCTCGGAGTCGGTCGACGAGAACCGCCGAACGACCGCCCTCATCCAGACGACCGGCTACTGCGTGGCCGCGGTAGGTCCAGTAGTGATGGGCTGGGTCCATGAGCACAGCGGTGGCTGGGTGGCCCCTTTCGCCATGGTGGTGGGGGTGCTGGTGCTCATGACCATCTGTGCCCAGATCGCGGCCCGCGCCGGCGAGCCCGCCAGAGGTGAACGAGTCGTCCCGGCCGGTGTCCTGGAGGACGGCGAGCGGGCCGAGGATCGAGGCGGAAACGCATGAGTCCGGCACAGCCGGTGGGCTCGCCCCTGCCAGGCATGGGGGAGCTGCCGCAGCAGGCGGTCGCGCCCGCGCCGAATGGGAGCGAGCGCCCGTTCTCGGTGTACCTTCACGTGCCCTACTGTCGGGTGCGTTGCGGCTACTGCGACTTCAACACCTACACGAACCTGACCATGGGGCAGGGCGCCTCGGCCAAGGACTTCGTGGGCACGCTCGCCGGCGAGCTGCGCGTTGCACGCAGCGCCATGGACTCTGCGGGCCTGCCGGTACGCCCGGCCCAGACCGTCTTCGTGGGTGGGGGAACACCTACCATGCTGCCCGCCTCCGACCTGGTGACCATGCTGGACCTCGTGCGCGAGTGCTTCGGCCTTGCACCGGACGCGGAGGTGACCACGGAGGCCAACCCCGACTCCGTGGACGAGGCGGGGCTGGCCGCCCTGGCGGAAGGTGGCTTCACCCGGGTCTCTTTCGGGATGCAGTCGGCCGTGCCCCACGTGCTGAAGGTCCTGGAGCGCACCCACGAGCCCGCCCGGGTGCCGCGCGTGGTGGACTGGGCACGGCGGGCGGGCCTCAGCACCTCCCTGGACCTCATCTACGGGGCGCCAGGGGAATCCCTGGAGGACTGGCAACGCTCCCTGGACGCGGTGACCCAGATCGGCCCGGACCACGTGAGCGTCTACGCCCTGGTCATCGAGGAGGGCACCAGGATGTGGAGTCAGGTCCGCCGTGGCGAGCTGCCGATGCCCGAGGATGACGACGAGGCCACCAAATACGAGATGGCCGACGCCTCCCTGCGCCAGGCCGGCTACGAGTGGTACGAGATCTCCAACTGGGCGCGTCCGGGCGCCGAGTGCCGCCACAACCAGGCCTACTGGCTCGACTGGGACTGGTGGGGCGGCGGGCCCGGAGCCCACTCCCACCTGGGCGACGTGCGCCTGTGGAACACCAAGCACCCGGTCGCCTGGGCCGGGCAGATCGCCACCGGCCACCTGCCCGTGGCCGGGCACGAGGTCATCGACGCCGGTTCCCGTGAGCTGGAGCGGATCATGCTGAGCATCCGCCTGCGAGAGGGCATCGCGCTGGCGAGCCTCAGCGACCCGTCGGGCGGCGTGCTCGATGACGTCGGCGCCACTCCGTCGCACCTGGTGCCCGTGGTGGCCGGCCTCGTGGCCGATGGGTTGCTCGACGCCGGCGCGGCCATGAGGGGGCGGGCGGTCCTCACCCTGCGCGGCCGCCTCATGGCAGACACCGTCACCCGTGCCCTGACCCAGTGAGTCTGTGCTCGTCGATCCAAGCGCCGGGTGGATGGAAAAACGTTGCATCCACAACCGGAGGAATCCCTGCCGTGCCGTCCGTCTGGCTCAAAAGCAGATGTCGCAGCAGGCGGGGTACTCCCGGCCTCTGTCTCCGTATCAGGACCAGCCCTCGCACAGCGGTGGGAACCGTTGAAGAGATGAAGACGGACGTCGGATGCCGGCGATGTCCGGCTTGAGCGCCCTGTCATCTACGGCAGCATCAGACGTGTCTGTGAGGGTACAGATGTTTGAGTGCTCTCGTCGTCCGACAGCATGTACTCCTGAATCGCCTGGAACAGCTCAGGCGGCAGCTCCACGTGGCCGAAGCGTAGCTTTGGTGCTACGTCGCTCCAGCCCGGCAGGGTGCGCAGAACATCAAGCGGCACTTCTCGCGCCGGCGTCTGCCACTCGATGTCGCGTCGATACGGGACAAAACAGGGAAACATCTCGTGCTGGTAGACCTCGTCTCCAGCGACCACTCCGCAGGCGGTGATCGCCTGGCAGGGCTGGTTCGACCTGAACTCCTGCTTCGGCGAGTAGTAGAGGATGTAGTCGCCTCGTCGCATACGTTGAAGTGGTGCCTTCTTGCCGTGGCACAGCTGGCAGAACCCGTCAGCCACGCCCAGGGCCACATGATCCTTTGAAGCGATGCCAAGCCAGTATCTCATCGTGTTGTCCTTTCTTCCTGTCGTGTCGGGTTCGGCCTGCATGCCGACGAGTGGCCGGTGTGGCCGCCAGTGCTCACTCGGTCACTCGCCGGCGTGAACGGCTCTGGTCACGACGCCTTCTCGTGAACGGTCATGGCGTAGCCGTCCGGATCGGCGAAGGTGAACGTCAGGCCGAAGGGGCTGGGAGCGGGATCGGCCAGGATTGCTGTTCCTAAGGCCTCGAGCGAGTCGTGCAGCTCCTGAACCGCGTCGCAGTGCAGCCAGAGTGCCACCCCGAGACCGGGACGGGGAGCCTCGGAGAGATCAACTCCGGGCAGGGGCTCGCGCACCGCGAAGGGGATCGGCGTTGTGGCGAAGAGGACGGCGCCAGGAGGTGAGGCCGGGGCGCGTCGCAGTCCCAGGGCGTTCTCGTAGAACTCCGCGGAACGCTCGAGGTCGCTCACCTGCAGGGCGATGAAGTCGGGGCCGGTGACGGTCATGAAGATCTCCTCTCACACAATATATGTCAGGTTTCTGACATGTCGAGAGTATGTCAGAATACTGTCATGAGTCAAGACGACCCCAGGAAGTTCCTCGGCTACCAGCTCAAGCGGATCCAGGCCACGCTGCGAGCGCGCATGGATGAGGCGCTCCGTCCTCTAGGGCTGAGTGCTCCCCAGTACCTCTGCCTCGAGCTGCTCAGTCGCGCTCCGGGAGCCTCGACCTCCGAGCTCGCCCGAGAGGCCTTCGTGACCCGTCAGACCATGAGCACGCTCCTGCGAACCCTGGTGGATCGAGGTCTGGCTCGGCGTGCGGAGCAGGCGCCCTCCGGGCGTGCCCTGCCCCTGCGGCTCACCCCCGAGGGGCGGCGCCTGCTCAGAAAGGCATCGATCGTGACGGTGGAGATCGAGCGCGTCATGACCGCCCCGCTGAGTGAGACTCAGCTGTGCACGGTGCAAGAGTCGCTGGAGGCCTGTATCGCTGCACTTGAGGAATGATCCTGACGTCGCGGGATGGTGGGTTGAGAATACGGCCTGGAGCGGGAGGGAGGTTTTTGTGGCCGTTGATCGGGATCGGGCTGCTCAAGGTTCGCGTTGGTCGAGGCGTATTCAGGAGGATTTCAGGGGCTAGTGACATCCTGACCGGATGACTACTCCGCAGTACCCAGGATATCCAGGTGACGGTTCCCAGTCCGGCTACAACTCTCAGGGCGGAGGTGCTCCAGGCTATGGGGCGCAGCAGCCTGGCTACGGCCACAATCCGCAGGCAAGTGCCGCTCCGGGATACGGTCCGCAACCCGGCTACGGAGATCAGCCTGGCAGCAATCAGCAAGCCGGTTACGGCCCCCAGCCGGGAGGTGCTCCGGGCTACGGTCCCCAGGTCGGTGCGGCCCCGGGTTACGGTCCTCAGCCCGGCATGGATACCGGAGGAGGGATGCCGCCCTACCCAGGGGGTGCCATGGGTGGCGTGCCGATGAGCGTCGGTGACGGCCTGTCCTGGGCCTGGTCGAAGTTCAAGGACAACGCGCTCATTCTTGTTGCCGGAATCGGTGTGTGGAGTATTCTGTCCTTGCTGGGTGGCTTTAATTTTCATGTCACCCTCAATGGCCAGGAGTACGGTGTTGGATTCGGTGTCCCGTTTGGTGGATACATCTCCGCTGCGGCTAGTTTGTTCGCCCCCATGGTGACGGCCAATATGTCGCTTAAGGTGGCTACCGGGCGCCCGCTTGAGTGGAATGACCTTTTCTCGTTCCCGAACGTTATTGCAGGTCTTTTGGCTGCTTTCTTGAGTTATGTCGCCATGATTCCCGCAGCGCTCTTGTGTGGTTTTCCGGCGTTCATCGTGCTCTTCCTCTTCTACTACTCCGTCTACTTCACCGTGGACAAGGGGGTGGATGGCATTGCGGGAATGGGGGCCTCCTGGAACATTTTGTCCAGCCATGTCGGTGAGCTCCTGCCCTTCGCCCTGACCGGCGCCGGCCTCTACATCGTCGGCGGAATCACAGTCTTCGGCTGGCTTGTGACGGTCCCGCTGGCAGTGCTCATGACCGGCTACTCCTACGTGCGCATCCAGGGTTACGACGTCGTCCGCTGAGCTGCCCCCGTTGAATCTGTTCCTGCTTGCGCCCCGCACGCCTTGGCCTGCGGGGCACGGGACCGCGGTGGGGCGGCTCGGCTAGAGCGGGAGCTGACGTTGACAGACGCCATCATCCGTCCCGGCTTCTTCTCCGACTGCCTGGAGGTCCTCGAGAAGATCAACCAGCTCAACCGCGAGACCTTCACCACTGCCGGAGGCGGCAGCTTCCACCACGTTCCCTGAGGCAACGACTCCGAGGGCGCCATCGCCACCCTGGCTGAGCAGGCCCGAAACGTCCTGACCGGCTGGAATCGGCACCAGGCGACCTCTTGCTCCGCCGTCGGTCCGATGCCCAGTCTCAGCACGAGAGACCACAGGGCCTCACCGGGGAAACCACTGCACGGGGCGGTATGGTGACGTGAACAGCCCCGATTCTGTAAGGAAGTCGCCGTGCATCTTGAGTGGTGGTCCGTCCTGCCCTTTGCGGGCATGCTCGCCTGTATCGCCGTCCTGCCGCTGATTCCGGCCACGGCCCACTGGTGGGAGAGGCACTCCAGCCAGCTGCTCGTCGCCGTGGGTCTGGGCGTACCGGTGGCCGCATGGATGTGGGTCCTCGGCGGCTGGCAGGTCGTCTTCGCCGCAGTGGTGGAGTACTTCCAGTTCATCTGTCTCCTGCTGTCTCTGTTCGTGGTCTCCGGAGGCATCTTCCTCAAGGGCGACATCCGCGCCACGCCCCGTAACAACACCGTCTTTCTGGCCATCGGCGGGGTCATCGCCTCCTTCGTGGGCACCACCGGCGCTGCCATGCTCCTCATCCGGCCCCTGCTGGCCACCAACAAGGAGCGTCGCTACCGGGTGCACACGGTGCTGTACACGATCTTCATCGTCGCCAACTGCGGCGGTCTGCTCACCCCCCTGGGCGACCCACCCCTGTTCCTGGGCTTCCTGCGGGGCGTGCCCTTCACCTGGACCTTCAACCTCCTGCGCGAGTACCTCTTCGTCAACATCATGCTGCTGGTGAGCTACTACGCTCTGGACTCCTACTATTACTCCCAGGAGCCCGCCCAGGCCGTGCACGACGACGACACCGAGGTCGAGCCCCTCGGTCTGAAGGGTGCGCTCAACTTCGTCTTCTTCGCCGTCATCATCGCCGCCGTCGCCTTCGCCCCGTCCATTGACGTCCACGCCATAGAGAACGGCCACGCCGTCCTGAGCAACTGGATCCCCGTGCGCGAGCTCATCATGCTCGCTGCCGCGGCCGGTTCCTACTTCCTGGGAAGCCGCGAGGCCCGTTTCAAGGACAACCAGTTCACCTGGGGCCCGATCGCCGAGGTCGCCATCCTGTTCATCGGCATCTTCCTCACCATGATCCCGGCCCTGCACTACCTCGACGAGGTGGCCGGCTCGCTGCCGCTCAACGAGGTCACCTTCTTCGTCTTCACCGGCGGGCTCTCCTCCGTCCTGGACAACGCCCCCACCTACGCCACCTTCTTCGAGATGGCCGGTCAGGTCGCTCATCCCGGCGGTGCTGACGTGGCCGGGGTCCCCGAGCTCTACCTCGTGTCCATCGCGCTGGGGGCGGTCCTGTGCGGCGCCATCACCTACATCGGCAACGGCCCGAACTTCATGGTCAAGTCCGTTGCCGAGTCCGACGGCGTCGAGATGCCCAGCTTCGGCGGCTACGTAGGACGCGCCATGAAGCACCTAGTGCCTGTCATCGCGGCCATGGTCCTGCTCTTCATCGCCCCGGGTGCCCTGTGGAAGGTCCTGGGCGCTGTGCTCACCGTTGCGCTCCTGGGCCGCGACGCCCTTCTGCTGTCCCAGTCCCGCCGCCTGGCTCTGGCCGACCAGACCGAAGGCGATAAGGACTGAGGTGCCTATCGGCTCCTCACTCCCGCTGAGCCCTTCCAGCCGCCAGACGGTTGGAGGGGCTCAGCGCGTGCCTGGTGCCGTGACGAAGTCGATGAGCTCCTCCATCCGGCCCAGCAGGCTCGGCTCGAGGTCCTTGTAGGAGCGCACCGTCGCCAGGATGCGCTGCCAGCCCCGGGCGA
>ERZ773075.333-NODE-333-length-38678-cov-110.441_pt1 | contig 38678 bp, 27 predicted proteins | sample MGYA00580614_ERZ773075 | MGnify/ENA primary metagenome ERZ773075 (study PRJEB29015, sample SAMEA2738021) | human oral metagenome | biome: human oral; feature: human-associated habitat; material: dental | place: China | collected 2043 ...
CGCTCGTGTGGGTGCTGCTGGGCGAGATGTTCCCCAACCGGATCCGCGCCGGGGCACTGGCGGTGGCGGCCGCCGCCCAGTGGGTGGCGAACTTCTTCATCTCCACCACCTTCCCGAGCTTCTCCAGCATCAGCCTGACCTTCGCCTACGGCTTCTACGCCTTCTTCGCGCTGCTGTCCCTCATCTTCGTCTTCTTCCGGGTGCCCGAGACCAAGGGCAAGGAGCTTGAGGAGATGGAGGACCTGGCGGTCTGAGGTGAGCTGGAATCTACGCAGCCAGGCCTGTGATCGTCACCTTCCGCTTGAGGCAGTGCCCCCAGGCGTAGTCACCGGTGAGATGCTGCGCCTGTCCCAGTACGATGCTGGGGGCGATCCCTAGTTCCTGGGCAAGTGCTTTCACCTCATCGAGGCTGCGGTGACGGGGAAGTCTGTCCTCGTAGTCCTCCGGAACGAGGAAGCGGGAGGCGTAGGCGTCGGCCTCCTTCTCAATGGCGTCATGGTCGTTGTTGAGGTAGAGACCATTTGACTCGTGGAGAAGGACGTGAGCGATCTCGTGGAAGAGCGTGAACCAGAGCTGGTCATCGCACTTCCACAGGTCTGAGAGCTGGATGAGGGGGTGCCCTTGGAGCCAGCGGGTGGCACCGTGGGTGCCGAGCCCCGGCACCGCTGGAACCAGTGTGAGCGCTACCCCGCAGTCCCGCAGGAGAGCCTGGGCCTTCTGAATGGCCTGCACAGGATCTTCGACTGTGAGTGAGCGGAGCTCGGGAAGGGCTGCTTCGAGCTTGCCGCGATCGTAGGCGGGGAAGTCTCCTAGAGTGCAGCTTCGTTCCGCAGCCCTGAGCCAGGTGGCCAGGCGGTGGGGGTCATGGTGCCCGACGGCGGAACGGCGATACGCGACGGCGCCCTGTTTCCAGGTGGTTTGAAAGGCATCCATTGAGGAGATACCGAAGAACTGGAGCAGCCCTCGCACTGTCCTGGCCTTGTCTCGTGCGGGGGCAGTAATGAAGGAGTGCTTGCGAAGGTATCCCAGGGGAAACTCCTTGGCGAGGTCGTACTGGGCGATCAGCTTCGCGTCCGCAGCCTTGCGCGCCAGAGCCGCCTGGTATCCGGTCTCATGGAGGTTCCAGATCCGGGCAGGGACACCGGTGGTGTTCTCCAGCCTGAGCGCCATGTCGTGGCTGAGAGGGGTCTTGCCTCGGAGCAGCTCGCTGACGTGCTTTCGGCTCACGTCAAGTCGGCGGGCCAGTTCAGCGGCGTTGATACCTTCATCCTCCATCCACTCTTTGATGAAGTCGCCGGTGGGCACGACGTAGTCGGGGCGTGTGGAGTTCATGGTCATGCCTGCCTTTCTCTCATGTGAGTGGTGGTCTAGTGGTAGTCGATAATCTCGATGACGCAGGCGACGACAGGAGTGCCACCTTCATCGGTGACGATGAGTCGCCAATTGGCGGTGAGCCGGGCTGACCACTGGCCTGCGCGGTCGCCGCTCAAGGTTTCCCAGCGGCCGGTGCCTTGGAGGAGGTCATCGAAGGACTCGGCGTTATAGAGCTCCGCGATGCGCAGTCGTAGCCGTTTGGCCACGTCCTGGCGCAGCTTGCGCTTCATCTCGCGCTCGTTGGTACAGATCTTCTCGATCTTGCGGTCGACGTACCTCACTTCCATGGTTGTATGTTACCTGGTGCGTAACAGTTACCTAGATCGTAACACCGTTTCCGGTTGAAGTACGAGAGTGTTGTGAGAGTCATGTCATGTGGAGGCAGGGTTAGGGGCTGCGCAGCATGGCTCGGCTTCGGGGTGGTCGGGGGCTCCTGGGTCTGCTGCTCGGTCGCCGCTCTCTGTGGACCTACCCCAAGCTGGCGGCGCGATGTGTGGCTACCGTGGCAAGAGGCGTGCGCGCTCGCTGACGGGAGGAATCGACAGCCTTCTTGATGTCAGAGGCGAGTCGGTGGTGTCCCTGCCGAGCCTCCCGAGCGGCGACCTGCAGGGCGACGGTGTAGAAGGCGTCCTCGTCCCCGGAGGCGTGACTGCGCACCATGGTTGTGATGTGTGCACCGTGATCTGCCACAGAGGGCCTCCCTTCCATGTTCGCCTGAGTTGTTACCGTCATCGTACGGCGCGCCAGCGACACATTTCCCGGTGCCGCGCTGGACCTGCGTCGCCTTCGCAACAGACACACTTTGATGATGTTTGTTATTGCAGTAAACGCTGCTGAGAATAAATACATTTTAAGCTTTGTGTGTCAATGCTGCTTCAGAGTTCTCGGGCGTAGAGTCTCATGAAGTGCTTCGTTTTGCCGTCCTTGCGGGGGTGCCATGTCCACCCGATTCTGCTCCAGAATTCATCTGCTTCTGATGAAAAAGCTACTAGATATGGATCTGGAAATAATTCTGATAAAAGAGAAATTGCTTGGGCGCCTATTCCTCGGCGTCGATAGTTGGCTCTCACTTCCAGAAATTGGATGAGTTTAACCTGATGTTGGTTTTGGATTCCGACGTAGGGGTCTTGGAGAGGTTGATAAAGCACCTTAATGCGAGCTACTTCCTCATTCTTGATCCTGAATGAGAAATCTTTTGTGGGAGCATGAAATGTGTATTCCCACCAAGAATCGTTAAAGCCGGGGATGTCTAGGTTGTAAGGTGGGTTGCCCAGATTCTGGGGGTCGAGCTGTGTGATGCGGAGGAGAGTTGGATCAGGCATCCGTGTTGACCTTGAGGCTGGGCAAGGAGTTCACGATCTCCTGGGTTTGGACGGAGACGGTAGTGATGCGGGCGATGAGGTCCAGGAGGTAGCGGGGCTGCGCCGAGGCGGTGGGGCCGCCGCCCGCGCCCTCGGCCATCCAGTCGTTGGGGTCGTTGACGATCCCGGAAGCCTTGTGGGTGCTTACGTGGTAGCGGTCCAGCAGCCAGTCCAGAGCGCTGCGTGACCCCAGCAGGTATTCCTGTGCCTGAGCGGGAATGCCGGAGACCGTCACATGCTCGTTGTAAACGATTGAGGTCTTGTCATCTTCCAGCCTGCCGTCCCGGCGTACCCGGGGATAGCGCATCTTCTCCACGTGCAGCAGGCTGGGTGAGATCGTCTCACGAAGTTCCCAGGGCACATTCTCACTGTCGACGATGAGGCTCAACGGTGCGGGCTCCACGGACTCATAATCCAGGTGCAGGTCGGCAAGACCGCGCCCAGCCGTCGTGAAGGCGACGAAGTCCTCCCGACTTGCCACCAACGGGATATGAGGCAATGACTTCTTCAGATCCGCGCCATACCGCGTCCGATACTCCGGTGAGTGCAGGAGGGCGTACACGTAGTAGAAGACGTCATCCTTGGTCACCTTCGGCCCGTAGGCGGCCTGGTAGCTGCGCAGGGTGGCGTCGGTAATGTTGTCCACCCGGCGGTAGCCGCCCAGCATCTCACCCTCCTGCCCGACGGCGGTGCTGGACTTCTCCGTATCGTCGCCACCCGAGAGGTCCAGAATGCCCGATTCGACCGTATGACGACCGCCTACCGGCTCCCACGTCCAGCGCGGGAAGAACTGGCCTCCCTCAGAGCCATAGAAATTGAGGTCGGGGATATGTTCACTTAACAAAAGTGTGAAGGGTTTTAATGCCCCTGTTCCCACGACATAGAAACCGATATTGTCGTGCCCGGGAGTCGGGAAGTAGCGGCGCAAAACAGCGGGACGGTGGATGATGCCGTCGGAGGCGTTGAGCCACTGCTTGCAGAAGGGACGGTACAAGCCGCAGTAGGCGGCTCCCGCGTTGTAGCTGATGGCACGGTTCTTTGCCAGGTCGCTGTAGAGGCCCGACGTCCACTTGATCCGCATCTCGTCGTTCGTGACAAGATCGCGGACCTTCGCCCCGGCCTTCAGGTCGGCTGCTCGGGTGCGGTGGATGCGCTCGCGTTCCTCGTTGTACGTCTCAATGAGCCGTTGCGCTGAGTTGCGCAGCCTCGGTAGTGAGAAGTTGTAGACCCACGCGTCGCGGTTCGTCTGCACTCCCGCCGTGTATGAGGCGAAGACCGGTGTCTGTCCCTCGCCGATCGACTGCCAGGACTCGTAGCTCGGGTCGCGCTGATTGATCCAGTCGCCCTGGGCGTTCGGGGTAATGGTCTCCCACTCCAAGGTGTCGATCTGCGACTCCTCGACGATCCGCAGCTTGCCCTCCCGGGAGAGGTAGTCGCCAATATCCCGGTAGTGCAGAACAGCCGGCCCCTCATGCGCCGGATCCTTGACGAGGAAGGTGACGGCCACGGTCGCGCGGGAACCGGAGTCGAAGACCTTGCCTCCCTCGCGCCGAGAGAGCTCACCGGCCGTGCGCTGGTTGCCCCGCAGGTTGTAGACGTAGAGATGGGAGAACTCCTCGGCCAGGGTGAGGCGCACGCCGTCGGCCGTGTTGCCGTCGATGAAGCCGCCGTTGGTGACGAAACCGATGACCCCGGCCTCCCCGACGCGGTCCGAGGCCCAGCGGATGGCCCGCAGGTAAGAGTCGTACAGGGAGTTCTTGTTGGTGCCCGTGGAACGGGCCGCATAGGTCGCCTCGATCTTGGCGTCCAGCGACGGGTAGTGCTGGTTGGCGTTGTTGTCATTGGCGGACTCCTGCCCCACCGAGTAGGGCGGGTTGCCGACAACCACCTGAATACTCTTCAACCCCAGCTGGGCCGCGGCCCGGTCATTGTTGGCCACGAACACGCTCTGATCCAGCATGTCCCCGTCCTCGGTCATCTGGAAGGTATCCGCCAGGACGATCCCGTCGAAAGGCGTGTACCCCGCCTGCGCCGGGTCGCCCTCTTCGCCGCTGGCTGGCGGCGCGTCGCTGCTTATGAGGTCGCGGTAGGTGACCTCGATATTGGCCGCCGCAATGTAGTAGGCCAGTAGCAGGATCTCATTGGCGTGCAGCTCGTGCGCGTACTTGCGCGCCAGGTCCGCTTTGCTGATGAGGCCGGACTGCAGGAGCCGGACGATGAAGGTCCCTGTCCCGGTGAAGGGGTCGAGCACGTGCACGCCTTCATCTGTGATGCCGCGCCCCAGGTGGGTGCGTGCCAGCCAGTCCACGCTGCGCAGAATGAAGTCCACGATCTGCACCGGCGTGTAGACGATCCCCAGCGACTTGGCCGTCTTGGCAAAGGCCAGGGAGAAGAACCTCTCGTAGAGTTCGGTGATGACCCGCTGCTTGCCGGCCGCATTGTCAATGCCCGTGCAGCGCTCGCGGACCGACTCGTAGAAGCCCTCCAGCTCCTCGGTCTCCGCCTCCAGGTTGGATCCATCCAGTACCCGGAGCATCCGGCCCATCACCTGCGCCACCGGTTTCTCGGCTGCGAAGTCGTAGCCGTCGAAAACCGCATCGAAGACCGGCTTGGTCACCAGATGCTGGGAGAGCATGTCGATCGCGGACTCCGAGGTGATCGAGTCGTTGAGATTGGCGCGCAGAGCCGCCAGGAAGCGCTCGAACTCAGCCGCCACCTCCGGGTCCTGCACCCGCTTGGCCAGGCGCTTACGGTGACGGGCCGCAATGGTGGCAACATCCGTGGCCCACTGCTCCCAGTAACGCCGCGAGCCGACCTTCTGAACCAGGCGGGCGTAGATCGCCTCCCGCCACTTGCCCAGCGCCCCCAGGTCGAAAGCCGCTTGCTGAGGCGCCGGAGTACCGGAGGAGTCGTCGTCATCAGCGGCAGCCCCAAAGGGGTCGATGATGGCGATCTTGTCCGGTTTGGACCGGTTGAGGTCGATCTTGTTGACCATGGCGTCGAAGCGCTCATCGTGAGCGCGTAGCGCCTGCAGCACCTCCCACACCACGCGGAAGGTGTCATTGTCAGACAGGACGTCCTCGGGCGACATCCCAGATGGGATCGCCACCGGCAGGATGATGTAGCCGTACTGCTTACCCGGAGCCAGGCGCATCACCCGCCCCACGGACTGGACGATGTCCACCTGGGACTTGCGCGGGGACAGGAACATGACCGCGTCCAGGGCCGGGACGTCCACACCCTCGGACAGGCACCGGGCGTTGGACAGGATCCGGCAGGACACGGACGTCCCCTCCGACTCCGATGCCGACGACGTCTGCCGGGTCGGCGCTGGCGCGCCCAGATCGCCCGAGAGCCAAGACAGCAGACTGGTGCGCTCCATGATGTTCATGGAGCCGTCCACGTGGCGAACCTCCACGGAGCCCAGCCGCTTCTGAGTCGGGGTATCGGAGTCGACGCCGTCCGCGTCGTCGGGCAGTTCAGGCACCTCGGGTTCGTCGGTGAGCGTGAGCCGGTAGTCCTCGGCCACGTTCCTGAAGGACGAGGCGAAGCGCTTCGAGGTCTTGATATCGCGGGCGAAGGCCACCGCCGTGCGCATCGGCTGGATGTCCTTGCCGTAGTCGGCCGTGTTCACGCTGCGCTTGGCCAAGGCGTTCCAGCAGCCGACGATCCGGGCGGCGTCGTCGAGCGTGAGCTGACCGTCCTGAGCCAAGGAGGACTGCATCTGATCGGCGATCTGGTCCTCTGAGACCGTGAGGACCAGGACCTTGTAGTCGGTCAGCAGGCTACGGGAGACCGCCTCACCGAAGCCCAGGCGGAAAAGTTCCTCACCGTAGGTCTCGACGTCGTCCATGGAGGCGAGGATCGCGTTCTTCTGACCAGCGCGCGCCTTGGTCGAGTCGTCATAGATGCGGGGAGTCGCCGTCATGTAGAGGCGCTTGGACGCGTGGATGTAGGCGTTGTTGTGGACGCGGACAAAAGCGGACTCATCCGTGCCCAAGGCGGTGGCGCCGGTCGTGCGGTGGGCTTCGTCGCAGATCACCAGATCGAAGCCGGGAGCGCCGAGTTCCTGAGCCTGGGCGACGGCGTCGATCGACTGGTAGGTGGAGAAGACCACCGTCATCGGGGCCGTCCCGTTGACCGGGGCGGGGCGGCGCGTCAGGCGGTTGGCGAGTGCCGCGCTGTCCGTGGTAGCCGGGATCGCCAGGTCCACCACCGAGATGTCCTCGCTCAGGCTGGTGCGCTTGCGCCCCTTGCCGACCTTCGTATCCGAGCAGACCGCGAAGGAGCGCAGCGGCACCTCCGACTCGGCACTCCACTCCATGAGGGTCTGGGACAGCAGGGCGATGGAGGGCACGAGGAACAGGACCCGGCCGCCGGAGCCCACCATGGCCTCCGCAATGCGCAGGGACGTGAAGGTCTTACCGGTGCCGCACGCCATGATGAGCTTGTGGACAGACCCGCGCTCACCGCGTCCAAGGCCCGCTTCTGGTGCTCGCGCAGGCTCTTACCACCGGTGCGAACCATGACCTCGGAGGTCTCCAGGCTGAAGGAGTCCCAGTCGATCGTGGAGTTGAACAGGTCCTCCAGGCCGACCCGGGAGACCGGGATAGCCTGACGGGACACCGTCTCCTCCGCGGCCGAGTTCCAGTGCTCCGTGGTGGACACGAATAGCCGGGAGGTGAACTCGCCCGTCCCCGACTCTGCCAGGAAGGAGTCGACGTCGTTCTTGGTGATGACTCCCGTCTGCGGGTCATAGAACTTGCACTGGACAGCGCACAGCTCGCCGGTCTCGCGCTCGCGGGCCACCAGGTCGACACCGTGGTCCGGGCGCGCACCTCGTCCCGGCCAGTCGCTCCACATCCACACGTCGTCGAAGCGCTCGGCGTAGCGCGGATCCGTAAGAAGGAACTGGCGCACCAGGCGCTCGAAGCTCGTGCCCTTGCCCCGCTGCGTCTTTGCCTCGAAGTACAGGCCGTCCAGAATCTCTGCGATACGCGACTGACTCACGGGGAGAAGCATACGGTGAGAAAGGCGAGATGTTGCCGCCGCGAGACCACGCGTGACAGGGCTGAGCCGGATCAGATCGAGGCAAGGGGAGCGATCCCCGTTCCGTGTGCCGCACCGAGACCTTACGGTGACATCATGGCTCATCGTCGACGCAGCGTCATCCGTGTCCTTCTGACCGCTCTCGCCCTGGCTCGTCCGGGTGGGCTGACGTCTGTCTGAACGTCTGCCGGGAGCAGCCTCGTGCTCAGTCGGCGCCCAGCTGCAGCCGATCCCAGGACCGGTAGGTGAGCCAGGCCCCGATCGCGGCGATCGCTATCGGAACTACCAGCAGCAATGCGCTGACGTCATCATGGTTCATGGTCCAGGCAACCGGGATCGACCATGGGGTGTAGGCGCCGAGGCCGAATCCGGCGGCCAGATTGGTGACGACCAGGATCGCCAGTGTCAGCCCGATGCCGGCCAGGTAGCCACGCCACCACGTCGCCGCCCACATGACCGGCAAGACACCGGCGCCGAGCACCACCGAGACAAGCAACAGCGTCGCGAAGCAGCCGGCGGCTCCTGCCGCCCCCAGGCCGAGCAGTAACCCCGCCGTCATCAGTAGCGTCGCCTCGCCGGCTCCCAGCAGAACCGCCCAGGACAGGGTCACCACCATCTTCGCCGTCGCAATGGTTCGCAGGGACGGCGGGATGGCGAACAGGCCCACAATGGTTCCGTCGGTGAACTCCCGCCCCACACTCCAGGACATCACCACACCCACAGCCAGGAGAATCGTCGCGCTCACGCTCGTCGCCCCCAGACCGGTATAGCCGCTCCAGCCCGCTGAGGTCACCATGGACGCCGCCTTCCGCCCCATGTCGGTGTCTCCGGCATGCATCGCGGCGGCATAACCGCCGGCCGTGGTGACCATGACCAGGGTGAGAGCGGCGATCGTCGCCACGCGCGTCACCGTGGCCCGAGCCAGTTTGCGGGCCTCCAGGCCGATCACGATCCCGAGAGCACTGCGATCCATGGCCATCATGAGACCTCCGTCCGTTCACGGCTCGTGTCCGCGAGGGTGTCCGGCCCCGCCCCCGACTCCAGGGCAGTGCTGTCTACGGCCAGGTCCGCCGCCAGGACGGCGTCGAAGAAGACTCTCTCGAGGTCTGCGCCTCCGGGGCGGCCGGGTTCCTCGGGCACGATCGTGTCGATGATCCGCCCTCGGTGCAGCACCTCGACCCGGTCGGCGAGGCGCGTGAGCTCATCGAAATGGTGCCCGGTCACCAGCACCGCGCCGCCGCGCCCGGTCACCTCCCGCAGCAGTTCCCTGAATCCGACGACGGCGAGCGGGTCCAATCCGTTGGTCGGCTCATCGAGGACGACGACGTTCGGCTCATGAGCCAATGCTCCCACCAGCCCCACCTTCTGGCGTGTCCCCAGTGACAGGCGGCGTACGGGCACATCGAGCCAACCGGTCAGCGCCAGCACCTCACTCATCCGTTCCACTGCCCGCCCGGTGTGCTCGGGATCGGCCCCGTGGAGGCGGGCAGCCGCCTCGATGTTCTGCCGGGCCGTGAGCTCGGGGTAGGAGAATGGCGTCTCCACCAGATGACCCACCTGTCGCCACACGTCCCTGGAGGTGGAGGCGATATCGCGGCCGTACAGGAGAACCCTTCCGGCGCTGGGGCGGAGCATGCCGAGGATGACGCGCAGGGCCGTGGTCTTCCCGGCGCCGTTGAGACCCACGACGGCGCGGCACTCGCCGTCGGCGAGTGAGCAGTTGAGGTCGCGCAGAATAGGCTTCCCCTGCAGAGCGACGTGGACGCCCACGACCTCCAGGGCCGGCGGCGGCGTAGCGCTCATGATTCCCCCAGGAGGCTGAGAAGACCCCGACTGAGAACGGTCACCGCATCTCCTTCAGTGTCGGTGGTTGTCTCGGTTGCTTCGACGTCGGAGGTGTCGCTTCCACCGGCCCAGGCGAGTAGGAGGCTGCTCGCCGCGCCCATGACGGCTCCGGCCGCGGCCCGCGCCACCGCGTCGTCGACCCCTGGAGCGATGAGCGCCACGGCGATGGCGTGCTCGGTCTCCTGGCCCGCGGTTCGCACGGCGGCCGACAGCGACGGCGTACGAACCGCCAGGCGGATACGGTCCCGGAACTCCCGTGAGGACATCTCCTCGCGCGCCGACTCCTGATCCATCGCCGCAATGAGGCCGCGCACCGCCCGGGTCAGCGGACGCCACCGCTGCGGCTGGGCGCGCACCGCCTCGGCGATGAGCGGATCGAACAAGTCGCTCACCACCACGGCCTCCTTGGTGGGGAAGTGGCGGAAGAAGGTCATGTGGGAGACCCCGGCGGCCTTGGCGATCGCGGTGACCGGGACGGCGTCGAACCCCTGATCGGCGAACATCCTCAGTGCGGTCCGCCGGAGCAGGTCGGTCGTCGAAGCGCGTGAACTCATGACCACAATGTTAGTCACTAACAAAATGTTAGTCAATAACGTTTTGTTGGCGGCGCCCGTGTCCGGGCATCTCCAGTGCCGGGAGGGCGGCAGGTACCACAGTCGCGACCCGGTCGGGCGTCACAGCCGGTCGGCACCGTCGTCGGTAGCATGAGGCCAGCTCACCCAAACCCCGGGAGGAACCGATGCACGAGCCCATCAAGCTGGTCGACCGCGTCCAGGCCATCAACTGGAACCGCCTCGCCGACGACAAGGACCTCGAGGTCTGGGACCGCCTCACCGGCAACTTCTGGCTGCCCGAGAAGGTGCCGCTGTCCAATGACGTGCAGTCGTGGGCCACCCTCAATGAGGCCGAGAAGAACATGACCACCCGCGTCTTCACCGGCCTGACCCTCCTGGACACCATCCAGGGCACGGTCGGCGCGGTCTCCCTCATCCCGGACGCCCGCACCCCCCACGAGGAGGCGGTGCTCACCAACATCGCCTTCATGGAGTCGGTCCACGCCCGCTCCTACTCCTCGATCTTCTCCACCCTCATCTCGACGGCGGAGATCGACGAGGCCTTCCGCTGGAGCGAGGAGAACGAGAACCTCCAGCGCAAGGCCCGCATCATCCTGGACTACTACCGCGGTGACGACCCCGAGAAGCGCAAGGTCGCCTCCACCATGCTGGAGTCCTTCCTCTTCTACTCCGGCTTCTACGCCCCCATGTACTGGTCCAGCCACGCCAAGCTGACCAACACCGCCGACCTCATCCGCCTCATCATCCGCGACGAGGCCGTCCACGGCTACTACATCGGCTACAAGTACCAGCTCGCCGTGCGCGAGTCCTCCCCCGAGCGTCAGCAAGAGCTCAAGGACTACACCTTCGAGCTGCTCATGGAGCTCTACGACAACGAGGAGCAGTACACCGAGGACCTCTACGACGAGCTCGGCCTGACCGAGGACGTCAAGAAGTTCCTGCGCTACAACGCCAACAAGGCCCTCATGAACCTGGGCTACGAGGCGCTCTTCCCGGCCGACGCCGTCGACGTCAACCCGGCGATCCTCGCCTCCCTGTCCCCCAACGCCGACGAGAACCACGACTTCTTCTCCGGCTCGGGCTCCTCCTACGTCATGGGCACGGCCGAGGCCACGCAGGACGAGGACTGGGACTTCTGAGCGCATGAAGAGGGTGGATCAACTGGCCGACACGCTCTGACGGTAGCTCGATGGCTCGTTCTGATGAGCGGAGGTCTGTGTGCTCCGAGCCTCGGGAATCCAATCCCGCGCGAATCCATTTCTGTGTCATCGATGCCGAGTCTGTTGATGTTCAGGCGGAGATTGCTGCCGTCGCGCAGCAGGTCGTGGCACCGTTGGGACTGCGAGGCTTTACCAAGATGCTGCGCGAGGCTGAGGTTGCGGGTGAGATCCGCGGGCGTATGAGAGCGATGGCTCGAGGGTGTCTGCCTGAGGAGAATCCTCCCGCGTTGTCTCCGGTCGTCTCGCAACCTGACCTCTTCGAGCTCCGCTGGAAACTCGCCGGCGCGAAGAACTCCTTAGTGCGGGCCTATCACGGGGAACCCGGCCATCCTGACGTCGTCGTTGTGCGCATCCACCGCAAGGAGACGGATCTGCCGGTCGCCAAGCAGCGGGAGCTGCAGAACGCGGTGATGGAGGAGGGTCAGCGACGCTTCGTTGCGGGCGAGCAGTGCCAATGGGGTCATACCAGGGCTTGCTCTCACTGCCTCGATCCGTGATAGATTTTAGTCTATGACTTCGATCCAGGCGTCCCTCCAGGAGCGGGGCTTTGATGAGCTGGTTGAGCACTCGGCGCGACTTGCTCAAGCCGATGACGAGATGCGCTGGGCCCTCATCCAGGCTCGCAAGGAGGCCGGTCTCTCGCAGCGCGACGTTGCCGAGATGATGGGTGTCAAGCAGCCGACGGTTGCTGCGTTCGAGAGTCAGGATAACGATCCTCGGCTCTCCACCTTGCGTCGTTACGCGCTTGCTGTCGGAGCGAGCGTGGAGCATCGCGTGACAACCTGGGGGCGTACGGCCTTCGAGTCGGAGAGCTGGACGCCCATTCAGACACTTGGTGGAGGGTGGCCCATGGCGGTAGAGGCGAGCGCCGGTGATCCGCTTCCGATCCAGGCCGAGCGTACGGTTCCGCTTGTCGACGACTTTGCCGCAGCCGCATGAGTGGCGGCCGGCGTTACGAGACAGCCCGAGACCTGCTCCCAGTCCTCGAGCTGAATCGTGTGACGCCCTACGAGGTCGCAGGTAAGCGTGTTTACTCCCCTGAAGCCACTGAAATCACGAGTTCGATGGAGTCGATGATCGGTGGCGAGGAGGGGGAGGCTTTCGTTTTCCGGGTGCGGCAGCGGGTCAAGACTAATGAGGCCGAGATTACCGCGGACTTCGAAGTGGAGTACCGGTTCAGTGAGCCAGGTGGTCAGATCTCGGAGGAAGCTCAGGTCGAGTTCGCCGAGAAGGTGGCTTTTATGGCGCTCGTTCCCTATCTCAGGGAGTCGGTTCATACGACTGCCATGCGTCTGGGCGTGCAGCCTCCCCTGCTGGGGATGGTGCGTCAAGGTGAGTTCCGACTGCGTGCCGACGGTGACGTCACCTCGGGTGGTAGCCCCAAAAATTGACTGGATCGGAGGTTTTAGTTTCGCGGTTGGAGTCGAGTACTGCGGACGGGGCTCGATAGCGTCACGCCACGATGACGCCCGAGTTGCCTCTGGATCGCTCCGACGAGGACGGCTGTGCGACGCAACCGGCGGAGGTGGGGAGCACTTCCCCGGGTGGTCTCCCCATAGTGGGGAGAATCGATGCGGTGCACAATTTCGGTGTTCGCAGCGCGCCAGAAAGGAACTCCCATGCGCTCCACCGTCAAGGTTCTCTCCGCCGTCGCCGCCCTCGCCATGGCCGCCGGACTGTCCGCCTGCGATGAGCAGGACATCGCCCAGCCCTCATCCGACGGAGCCACCGCAAGCAGCCCCACCAAGGAGGACTCGGGTTCCACGGCGTCCTCGGACTCGACCTCGTCCAAGGACTCCAAGAGCTCGAAGGGCTCCGAGGACAAGGATGGTGAGACCACCAAGTCCGGCTCCAAGATCCAGGAGATCAAGCCGGTGACCTTCAAGGACGAGCAGATCAGTCTCACGCAGACCTGCGACAAGGCCATTGAGGACTACGCGGCACCGAAGTTCAAGCAGAGCAGTGGTAGCGGCACGGTGTACCTGCTTCACTGCACGCTCGAGTTCAGCGGAGACATCGGTTACAGCAGCACGCTCTCAGATTCCACGTCGCTCCAGGACAAAGGGGACTCCTCCCTCAAGGCGGACGAGTACGGGAGCCTGCTGGAGGACGACATGAAGGATGACGGCCTCAAGGTCCTCGGTTCTGATGATCGCGGTTCCCGCAAGGTGGAGGGCTGGTTCGCCTTCGCCTCCGTGGGGGAGACGACCAAGCTGAAGCCGTTCTCCGAGGGCACCACCACCATCGTCTACGACCGCGAGGACGGAGAGAGCTCCCAGACCGGCAAGCAGTACCCGGCGTACTCCGACACCCAGGACCTCGTGCTGAAGTAGTCCTGACGTCGTTGTCTCCTCGGCGGCGTCGGGATTCCCGCCGATGTCATCTTCTGCTGCCGCGTCCTCCGCCCCGCAGGCTCGGAGGACGCGGCAGCGTGTGAGGCGTCGGCTCGCGGTGGTAGCCGGCCCTCCGGCGTCGGACACCTTGGGTAGCGTGAGCCCATGACGACACCCGAGGAGACTCGCCCCCGCCCGACGGCGCCACCCGTCTACCGGGACGGCCCGTCCAAGATGTCGGAGGTCGACGCGCGCTCCTGGGGCGTCGACGACGTCCTCGACTCCGTCTTCTTCGCCATCGCCGCCGTCGCCACGCTGTGGCTGGCCTGGCTGCTCATCGGATCGGGATGGCACCTTGAGCCGGCGCTCGTGGTCAACTCCGTGCTGTTCTGGGCGGTCCTGGCCTACCTCGCCCTGCCGCGCCTGCACCAGGTCCTCACCTGGCTCTACGTCCCCGACTACTTCATCGGTCGCACCCGTACCCCCGACGGGCTCCTGGGCGACCCCGTCAACCTCGCCGTCAAGGGCGACGAGGAGGACATCCACGAGGCGATGGTCGCGGCCGGCTGGGTGCGTGCCGACCCCATCACCCTGCGCACCTCCTGGGGGATCATCGTCTCCTCACTGCTGCGCCGTTCCTACCCGGCCGCTCCGGTCTCCAACCTCATGCTCTTCGGGCGCAAGCAGAGCTTCGCCTACCAGAAGGAGGTCGAGGGCAACCCCGCCCAGCGCCACCACATCCGCTTCTGGTACTGCCCGCCCGGCTGGTCGCTGCCCGGCGGCGGGCGCGTGGACTGGCTGGCCGCCGCCACCTACGACCGCGCCGTCGGCCTGAGCGTCCTCACCCTCCAGGTCACCCACAAGATCGACGCGGACATCGACATCGAGCGCGACTACGTCGTCGACGACGTCCGCTGGGCCAACGAGGCCGCCGAGCTCGAGATCTGGCCGGATGTCTTCACCTCCTACCACGACAAGAACGGGGGAGGGGACCGGGTGGTCACCGACGGCGCCCTCCACGTCCTCGATCTCAACGAGGTGGTCCCCGGATCCGACTCCGGGCTCTCCCTGCGCCTGGCCCGCCTCGCCGACCTCGAGGCCCGACGTCGCCGCCCCAGCCAGCTCGTCATCGCCCTGGTGCTCATCGGGCTCATGGTCGCGGTCGAGATCGTGCGCGCCGCCCGCATCGATGTCAGCCACCTGCTGGAGGTCGCCCCGATCCCCGGCATGGACCAAGAGGCGGTCACCGTCGTTGTCGCTGTCATCGCCGCGGTGTCCGCCATACTGACGCTCATCACCGCCGCCCTGGGCGTGGCTGCCTGGCACGGGCACCCGCACGGCCGCATCGCCCTCATGGCCACCCTCGTCCTGGGCATTGTCACCGACATGGGTCAGGTCTCCAGCCTCGGGGTCCGACAGGCCACCCTCGGTCTGGTCGTCACCAGTGCTCTTCAGGTCCTTGCCCTGCTGGCGCTCTCGGCCCGGCAGGTCCACGAGTGGGAACGGGCCCGAAAGGAGGAGCGTCGAGCCGCCCGTGCCGGTGCGCAGGGTGACCAGGTGGCGGTTAGGGTGGACTCATGAGCGAGTACCTGGCAGGACCGCAGGACGATCGCACTGGCAGTGCTGGCCCGGCAGCTCGGTCCGGCCGGCACGTCAGCCGTGCTAGCCACGTCGATGAGTCCCGTCCCGTTGACGGTGATCGCGAGCACGTGCGCTTCGGCATCCCCTTCAACGGCGTCGTCCCCATCTGGCACGACGACGCCACCATCACCTGGCACCGGCCCGCCGACGGCACCGACCTGTCCAGCGTCCTGGGCATGGGCCTGGTGGAGTCCGAGTCCGGCCCCGCCCAGGCCCCCGCCGGCTGGCAGGAGCAGGTGGAGACCGGCACTCTGACCGACTCAGGCCGGCTCCTGCTGCTCAGGGCCGCGACGCCGTCGGGCCGCCGCGCCATCAACGACCCCGGCGACGGCGCCCCGATCCCCCTCCAGGAGCCGCTGAGCTACGAGCAGGCCATGGAGGGGGTCTTCGACGTCGTCAGCTTCGGCATCCACATCGGCCGCATCATGCTGCGCGCCGCCCGCGACGGCGGGATCATCCTGTTCACTCTGCGGGCGCCGCGCGACCCCGAGCCGCACCACATCCTGTCCGTGCCCGCGCAGGTAGACGACCGCGGCGTCATGAGCTTCCACCTGGGCACTCTTCAGGAGATGGAGGGCGGCGCCTGGGATGCCGCCACCCACCAGGACGGCATGGCCCTGCTCGACCTCACCGTCCCCTACGCCGACCTTGTGGCCGAGGCCGGTCCCGACGGCGAGGAGGGGCTCGACGCCGACAGTGTCCTGGAAATGGCCCAGCCTGTCATCCAGTGCATTCTCAAGCCCGGATTCCCCTTCGCCCTGGGCGCCTCCATGCTCCTGCCCCAGGAGGACTGAGCCGGGCCGACGCCGTACTGCGCACTCAGGGCGCCGGCGGGGCGGTTGAGCCGCGTACGATGAGCTCGGTGGGGATGATGATGCTTCGGCTGCGGTCCAGTTCCCCGGAGGCCGCCTGCTCCAATACGAGCCCCACCATCTCTCGGCCGTGCCGCTTGAAATCCTGGCGCACCGTGGTCAGCGGCGGGAAGCTGTACTCGCCCACGGCCAGGCCGTCGAAGCCGACGACCGAGACGTCCTGCGGCACGCGCCTGCCCTGCTCGTGCATGGCCCGGATGAGGCCCAGGGCCAGCTCGTCGTTGGCGCAGAAGACGGCCGTGGCCTCCGGGTCGGCCGACAGGCGCAGACCGGCCTCATAACCCGCTGCGGCCTCCCAGTCGCCGGGTACCGGCTCGGGAACCTCCCGCCCCGCCTCCTGTAGGCAGCGGGTCCAGGTGGCTCTGCGGATGAGGCTGGACTGGGAGTCCTCGGGTCCGCACACGTGGTGGACCGTGCGGTGCCCCAGCCCCAGAAGGTGCCCGACGGCGTCGCGCACCCCGCCGACCTGGTCGGCGCTGGCCGAGGGGTAGTAGTCCACGAGCGTGGAGTCCGAGACCGCCACCGGCATCGCGGGTGGCAGCACCAGCTGCTCACGCCCGGCCCGGCCCGCCTGCACGACGACGAGCCCGTCGATGGCCTGGTGGGAGAGGCGGTAGACGGCCTCGCGCAGGTCGTCGGAGGCAGGGCGCTCCACCTGGACGAGGTTGACGGCGTAGTCGGCGGCAGTGGCGGCCTCCAGCACGCCTGCGGTGGTCAGGGCCTCCCCGGTGCGCTGGATCTGCTGGGTCAGCACGCCGATCGTCTTGAAGGAGCCGCGGCGCAGGGCCTGGGCGGCGCGGTTGGGGGAGTATCCGAGCTGGTTCATCGCGCGCAGGACCCGCTCGCGGGTATCGGGCCGGACGTGCTCCGATCCCGCCGCCACGCGCGACACTGTTTGAGCCGAGACGCCGGCCAGGCGGGCCACATCGCTCATCGACGGCGCTCCCTGCGCGCCCCGGCTCTGCCCTGGCATGACGCGAGGTTATCAGGATTGTCAGGGGTACCCGCATCCTGACTATGTGATGACGTTACCATATCGATCCTCCTCGGAGGTCGGGGGAATCAAAATCTTGTCCGTAGATCTGCCTCACGAGAGGAGATCTCGTTTAGTATGTTAACGTCAACACAAAGACGTTGCACTGCTGCGCGTCCTCTGTTCCCGTCAACCCCCTGGGGAGCCGAACAATGATCGTTCCGAGATACTTCGAGGACCTCGACGTCCTCCATGAGCACACACTGCCGCCGCGCTCCTACTACGTACCTGCCTCCCACCCCATCGCCACCAGCCCCTGGAGGCGAGAGGACTCCGACCGCTTCCACCTGCTTAGCGGGCAGTGGGCCTTCCGCTACCTGCCCAGTGTCCACGATCTCACCGAGCCCTTCTGGGAGCAGAACACTCCTGAAGCCGGTGACGAAAGCGGTGAGTCCGGCCCCGCTGCCGTCCCGGAGGGCTTCACCCGGGTTCAGGTGCCCAGTACCTGGCAGCACCTGGGCTACGACCACCACCAGTACACCAACGTCCGCTACCCCATCCCCTTCGACCCGCCTTACGTGCCTCAGGACAACCCCTGCGGCGCCTACATCCGCGACTTCGAGTACACCCCGGACCCCGCCGCCCCCAGCACCTACCTGACCTTCGAGGGCGTGGACTCCTGCTTCTACGTGTGGCTCAACGGCACCTACGTCGGCTACAGCCAGGTCTCCCACGCCACCGCCGAGTTCGACGTCACCGAGCTCGTCCGTCCCGGCGCCAACCGCCTGGCCGTGCTGGTGCTCAAGTGGTGCGACGGCACCTACCTGGAGGACCAGGACAAGTTCCGCACCAGCGGCATCTTCCGCGACGTCTACCTCCTGAGCCGCCCGGCCGCCGTCCTGTTCGACTACGTCACCACCACCTCGCTCGGCCCGGTGGCTGGAACCGGCTTCGACGCCGGCCCGTCCACCGCCCTCATCAAGATCCAGGGCGCCTACCGGGGCGGGCCCGTCCCCACCTCCGTCGAGCTCGTCGACCACGACGGTGCAGTGGTGGCCGCCGGTGAGCTGGAGCCCTTCGCCGGCGACGACGGCTACACCCACCGGACCCGCCTGAGTGTTGAGGCCCCCTACCTGTGGAGCGCCGAGGACCCCTACCTCTACACCCTGGTCATCACCACGCCCGACGAGGTCATCACCGACCGGGTGGGCATCCGCGAGGTCGAGGTGAGCGACGCCGTCGTCCGCCTCAACGGCCGGCCCATCACCCTGCGCGGTGTCAACCGGCACGACTCCGATCCCGCCACCGGCCCCGTCGTCGACCTGGAGCACATGCTGTGGGACCTGCGCCTGATGAAGGAGCACAACATCAACGCGGTGCGCAGCTCCCACTACCCCAACGACCCGCGCTTCTACCAGCTGTGCGACGAGCACGGCTTCTACGTCATGTCCGAGGCCGATAACGAGAGCCACGGCACCCAGAGCCGCTTCCTGACCGACCCCTCCTGGGACAACCAGGTCGAGCACTGGAACGAGCCCATCGCCGATAACCCCGAGTGGACCGAGGCCACCGTCGACCGCATGAGGCTGTGCGTCCACCGCGAGAAGAACCGTCCCAGCATCATCTCCTGGTCCGCCGGCAACGAGTGCTCCTACGGCTGTACCCTCGAGGCGGCGCTCTTCTGGGTCAAGGACTTCGATCCCACGCGGCTCACCCACTACGAGAGCTCCTACTACCGCGACTCCAAGCGCCGCTACGACTACTCCTGCATCGATCTGTACAGCCGCATGTACCCGGGCATCGAGGAGATCCGCGACTACCTGGACTCCGACCCGGACAAGCCCTTCATCCTCGTGGAGTACTGCCACGCCATGGGCAACGGCCCCGGCGACCTCGAGGACTACTGGGAGATCATCCGGGCCGACGAGCGCATGTGCGGCGGCTTCGTGTGGGAGTGGTGCGACCACGCGGTCACCGCCGGCACCAGCGACGACGGCCGGCCGGTCCACCTCTACGGAGGCGACCACGACGAGGCCGTCCACGACGGCAACTTCTGCGTCGACGGGCTCGTCTCGCCCGACCGTGTCCCCCACCCCGGCCTGGCCGAGCTCAAGAACGTCCAGCGCCCCGCCCGCGTCATCGAGTACGACCAGGACGAGGGTCTGCTCACCATCCACAACGACCTCGACCACACCGACCTGTCCCAGTACCTGCGCATCTCCTACGAGGTGCGGTGCGACGGCGTCGTCGTGGACCGCCAGGACCTCGACCTTCTCGAGCCCGTCCCGCCGCACACGAGCGTCATGCTGCGCTGCGAACCGAGCGTTCCGCCCACCGGACGCTGCCACCTGCTGGTCACCTACCGGCTCGCCCGCCCCGACTCGCTGCTGGCAGCCGGGCACATCCTGGGCTTTGACGAGATCCCGCTGCGCAACGCCGACAGGCGCCACCGGTGGGTCGCGGCGCTCGCCGGCCGCCCCATCGGGGAGACCCGCCTGCCGGTCAAGCGCGAGGGCACCCGGGTCGAGGTCGAGGCCGCGGGCCTGCGCTGCGCCATCGACACGCGCACCGGCCTGCCCGTGTCCCTGGCCGCGGAGGGCCGCGAGCTCCTAGACCGCCCGGTCGAGCTCAACATCTGGCGGGCGCCCACCGACAACGACCGCCACGTGCGCCTGGAGTGGGAGCGGGCCCGCTACCACCAGGCCGTGGCCCACGCCTACGGCGTCGACGTCGAGGAGGAGCCCGGACGCGTCACCATCAGCGCCGACGTCGGCCTCGTGGCGCCCTCGGTCCAGCCGGCTCTGCACGGACGGCTCGTCTGGACCCTCACCGACGACGGCGTCCTGAGCCTGGGAATGCGGCTGCGCCGGACGCTGGGCTTCCCCAGCCTGCCGCGTCTGGGGCTGCGCCTCTTCCTGCCCGAGGTCATGAACCAGGTCGACTACTACGGCCTGGGGCCGCAGGAGAGCTACGTCGACAAGCGCCGCGCCAGCCACCACGGGGCCTTCAGCGCCGATGTCGTCGACCTCCACGAGGACTACATCAGGCCCCAGGAGAACGGCAGCCACGCCGACTGCAACAAGGTGATCGTCACCGGAGGCGGCCTGAGCCTGGCCGTCGTCGGGCCGACCCCCTTCTCCTTCAACGCCTCCCGCTACACGCAGGAGGAGCTGGCGGCTCGACGGCGCAACACCGACCTGACGCCGTCGGGCAGCACGGTCCTGTGCCTCGATGCCGCAATGGCCGGTATCGGGTCCAACAGCTGCGGGCCCGCCCTACGGCCCCGGTACCAGGTCGACAGCCAGGAGCTGGGGATGGAGCTCCAACTCCTGCTCAACCCCCTTTTTACCCACACCAGCACTCACAATGAGGTGAAGCCATGAGCAGCGAGTCTGCAGGCAAGAAGGTCGGCGCCCCCACCACAGGAACCGGGCTGGAGGCGGCCAGCGAGAGGAAGTACCTGAAGTGGTACAACAAGGTGGGCTACGGCTCGGGCGACGTCGCCGGCAACGTCGTCTACGTGCTCCTGTCCGCCTTCGTCATGATCTACCTGACGGACACCGCCGGGCTCAACGCGGGCGTCGTCGGCACGCTCATGATGTTCTCCCGTATCTTCGACGGCGTCTCCGACATCATCTTCGGGGCGCTGCTGGACCGCACCAACACGCGGATGGGTAAGGCCCGCCCGTGGATGCTGTGGGGGTTCGTGGGCTGTGCCGCCATGCTCATCGCGATCTTCGCGATCCCCACGAGCCTGGGGGATACCGCCAAGTACGCCTGGTTCTTCATCGCCTACACGCTGCTCAATGCCGTCTTCTTCACGGCCAATAACATCGCCTACTCCTCGTTGACCGCACTCATCACCCGCAATGGCTCCGAGCGCGTGCAGATGGGCTCCATCCGCTTCATGTTCGCCTTCGGGACGAACCTGCTCATCCAGAGCATCACCGTGGGCGGTGTGGCCCTGTTCGGCGGTGGCGCCGTCGGCTGGCGGACCATGGCGATCATCTACGCGCTGCTGGGCCTGGCGGTCAACACTCTCTCGGTGCTCTCGGTCAAGGAGCTGCCGCCCGAGGAGCTGGAGGGCGAGGACGAGTCCAAGGACGACAAGCTCTCGGTGGGGGAGTCGGCCAAGATGCTGGTGTCCAACAAGTACTACCTCATCATCCTTATCGTCTTCCTGCTCACCCAGATCTTCACGGCCATGCTCAACATGGGCATCTACTTCATGAAGTACGTCCTGGGGGACGAGAGGCTACTGGGGACCTTCGCCTGGGCCATCAACGTCCCGCTCATTGTGGGGCTCATGATCACGCCGCTGGTGGTGAGCCGGTTCGGGGGCATGTTCCGGGTCAACATCGTCGGGTACGTCATCGCGACCCTCGGGCGGCTCGGGGTGCTCGTGGCGGCCTACATGCACAACGTCCCGCTCATGCTGATCCTCTCCGGGGTCGCGGCCCTGGGCATGAGCTCGCTGCAGGGCACGCTCAACGCCCTCATCGCCGAGGCCTCGGAGAACACCTGGCTGCGCACCGGTAAGCGCATCGACGGGCTCATGTTCTCCTGCACGTCGCTGGGCGTGAAGGTGGGCGGCGGTCTCGGCACGGCCGTCTCCGGGTGGCTGCTGTCCGCGTCCGGCTATGACGGTCACCTGAGCGTTCAGCCGGGATCGGCCATCCAGATGATCTACGTCATGTACGTGTGGCTCCCGCTCGTGGCCAACGCGCTCATCCTCGTCCTGCTCATGCGGCTCGACGTCGAGAAGGTCAACACCCGGCTCAAGGAGGAGGCCGATGCGCGGGCCGAGGCGGAGGCCGGCGCCGGGGAGACCGACGGGGAGGCGGTGACCTCGGTGGAGGCCGGCGACGCTCTCCGTTCCGATGCTGATGGTACTGCTGGCGCTGCCGAGAGCCCGGCCGCCACGACCGCAGGCGCTGAGGCCGCCGATGACTCCGGGCAGGGCGGTGGTGCGGACTCGGCCGGATGAGGCGCGAGGCGGCCCACAGGACTCGCGGGTGGGGGTGAGAAGGGGGCTGGTGGACGGTACGCCGTCGCCCCCACCCGCGTTCCCGGGGCGGTGCGCGGGCAGCAGCTCCTTCTGTCTGCGCACCGCCCGTTTCCTTGTCTTCGCCCGTGTCGGCGTCGCATGCGGGTGGGGGTGTGCGAGTACAGGCGTGCAGGCCGGGTGGTTGAACTCTGAGGCACAGTGAGTGCGAGCCCGGCCAAGAGCGTGCGTGCCGGATGATCACCGGCTCCCGGCTGGGCGAATGCGCAGGTCGTCCCATAGGTGGTGTCGACCGGCGTGATTGGCGGAGCCTGGCTCCATCCGATCTGGATACGACAAACGTGAGGCCTTGGTGATCAGATCACCACAGGCTAGGCTTGCCTTGGTCGTAGCAATCCGAGATGAATTCGTGACATGGAGGTCGAGTGATCGCCAACCTGCTCATCGCCCTGAGGGAAGGCCTGGAGGCGGCGCTGGTTGTCAGCATCATCGTCGCCTACCTGGTCAAGACCGACCGCCGGGATGCTCTGCCCAAGCTGTGGATCGGGGTCGGGTTGGCGACGCTGATCCCATTGGTTGCCGGCGCCATCATGACCTGGGGGCCCAAGACCCTCTCCTTCCAGGGCCAGGAGATCCTCGGCGGCACCCTGTCATTCGTCGCCGTCGGCCTGGTGACCTGGATGATCTTCTGGATGGGTAAGAATGCCCGCGAGCTCAAGGGCGAGCTGGAGGGCTCGCTGTCCAAGGCCCTCGCCGAGGACGGCTCCGGCTGGGGCGTTGTCTGGATCGCCGTCGTCGCCGTGGGGCGCGAGGGCGTTGAGACGGCCTTGTTCGTGTGGGCCACCGTGCGCTCCAGCATCGAGACCTCCATCATGCAGACGACGGTAGGCGTTGTGACGGGACTGGTCATCGCCATTGTGCTGGGTGTCCTCATCTACCAGGGCGCGGTGCGCATCAACTTCCGCATCTTCTTCGCCACCACCGGGTACTTCCTCGTTGTCGTCGCTGCCGGCATCGTCGCCTACGGCATCGGCGACCTCCAGGAGGCCGGTGTCCTCCCCGGCATCATGAGCCATGCCTGGGACCTGTCCTCCTACCTGCCGGCCAGCACCTCGCCCCTCCACTGGCTCTATGTGCTGCTCCAGGCCATGTTCCAGTTCAACCTCCAGCCCACCGTCCTGCAGGCCGTCGGCTGGTGCCTCTACATCGTGCCGGTCCTGACGCTGCTCACCCTGCAGATCCGAGGGCCGCGGCCCTCTCCGCGCCAGGAGAACGCCGCTGGCGACGACGCCGCCGAGACCGACGCGATCGCCGATGACGTCAGTGACGCCGCGTCCGACGTCGACACGAGCAAGGTCTCCTGACCATCCCCACAGTCCCTCATCCACCACCGCCTCCTCATCAAAGGAAAGACAGATGCCGATCATCACGCGACGCAATGCGCTCACCCTGCTCCCCCTGACCGCCATGGGCCTGGGCCTGGCCGCCTGCGCCGACAACCCCAAGAACGCCAAGGGGGGCGCCTCGGGATCCGGCAAGGCCCAGGAGATCACGGTGACCCTCACCGACGACTCCTGCCAGCTGTCCTCCACCTCCTTCCCCTCGGGCGTCGTCACCTTCACCATCACCAACTCCGGCTCCTCGCCCAACGAGCTGGAGATCCTCACCGAGGACAAGCTCCAGATCATCTCCGAGCAGGAGAACATCGGTCCGGGCACCACCACGAAGCTCACCACCTCCCTCAAGGAGGGCACCTGCTACGCCGCCTGCAAGCCGAACATGGTCGGCGAGCTCAAGGGCGTCACCGAGCTGAAGATCACCAAGGGCGCCGACGTCGACGTCAGCGCCGATGAGGCCAAGGCGCGCGAGGCCGCCATCACCAACTACACCGCCTACGTGCGAGACCAGGCCGGCCAGCTCCTCACCGCCACCCAGAGCTTCGTCACCGCCTACACATCCGGCGACACCGCCACCGCCCAGAGCCTCTACCCGCTGGCGCGCCAGTACTACGAGCGCATCGAGCCCACCGCCGAGTCCTTCGGCATCAAGGAGGCCGGTGACCTCGACGCCGCCCTGGACACCCGCGTCCAGAACCTGGCCGCCGGCGCCGGCAAGGCCGTCACCGACAAGGAGATCATCGACGGCTGGACCGGATGGCACCGCATCGAGGCCGACCTGTGGGCCCAGGACCCCGCCAGCCCCTTCAAGTTCGCCGACGACGCCGCTCGCCAGAAGGTCGCCGACCAGCTCAACGCCGACACCAAGTCGCTCTACGACCTCGTCTACGGCACCATCACCGGAGCCAATGGCAAGACGTTCGAGCTCGAGCTCGAGGACGTCGCTCAGGGCGCTTCCGATCTCTTGGAGGAAGTTGCCACGACGAAGATCTTCGGCGAGGAGGAGACCTTCTCCCACACCGACCTCTACGACTTCCAGGCCAACCTCGAGGGCGCCAAGGTCGCCTACGGCAACGTCGAGGACCTCATGAAGAAGAAGGATGCCAAGCTCGCCGAGAAGATCACCACCCAGTTCAAGACGGTCGAGGACCTCGTTGCGGCTCAGGCGACGGGGCAGACGGCCGAGGGGCAGAAGACCTACCCGGACTACTCCACCATCGCCTCGGTCCAGAAGGATGCCGGTGAGAAGCCGTCGGACACCTCCTACACCGACACGCAGCGCAAATTCTCCGATGCCGTCAACGCCCTGAGCGAGTCGCTGTCCAAGGTCGCAGGAACCGTCCTCTGAGCCTCAGCGACGAGCAACCCGGACACCCCGGAAGGAGCAGACAGTGAGTAGCAAGCCGGCCGACGAGTCGGAGACCTCCCCGGTCGCGGACGACGCGACCGAGCCGGAGGCGGCGCAGGCGAAGCAGGAGCCGGAGGGATCGACGTCGGAGAGCCCTGGCGACGGCCCGCAGACCTCCGGCGCCTCGGGAGAACCCGAGACCCCCGATGCCTCTGAGCAGCCCGGAAGGGCCGGGAAGCCCGGAGACCTGGGCAAGCCCGGCAGGTCCGGCGCAAAGGGCACCAGCCGCCGCGCCATGTTCACCGGAGCGGGCTTGGGCGCTGCGCTCGCGGGCCTGGCCGGTGTGGCCGGCGGCCGCGCCTGGGAGGCGTCGCAGCGACCCGAGGAGGCCATCCTCACTGTCTACCCCTTCCGGGGTGACCACCAGGCGGGAATCACCACTCCCGCCCAGGACAACATGTTCACCGCCGCCTTCGACGTCTCCACCACCGACGTCGAGGAGCTCAAGACCCTCCTGTCCGACTGGGCGGTGGCCGCCGAGCAGATGACCTCCGGCGAGCTCGTCGGCGGGCAGCCCAGCTCCAACAAGCAGCTGCCGCCCAAGGACACCGGCGAGGCCTGGGGCTACAAGCCCAACGGCCTGACCATCACCTTCGGGGTGGGCAAGGGCCTGTTCGTCGACGCCGAGGGCAACGACCGCTTCGGCCTGGCCGCCAGGATGCCGGCCATCCTCAAGGAGGGCATGCCCTCCTTCTCCGGCGACCAGCTTCACGCCGCCCAGTCCGACGGAGACCTGCTCGTCCAGGCCTGCTCCAACGACGCCCAGGTCTGCGTCCACGCGATCCGCAACCTCACCCGCATCGCCTTCGGGACCGCCGCCCTGCGGTGGAGCCAGGTCGGGTACGGGCGGACGTCGTCGACCTCCGTGGACCAGGAGACGCCGCGCAACCTCTTCGGGTTCAAGGACGGCACCAACAACATCAAGGCCGAGGACTCCGCCGACCAGCTCAACGAGCACCTGTGGGTCCAGAAGGGCGACGACGCCGCAGCGGAGTGGATGACGGGCGGCACCTACTACGTGGCGCGCCGGATCCACATGCTCGCCGAGGTCTGGGACCGCCTGCGGCTCATCGAGCAGGAGCAGACCATGGGGCGCGACAAGCGCTACGGGGCGCCGCTGAGCATCGCCAACCCCACGAAGTCCTCCGAGGAGTTCACGGCCGTGGACTACGAGGCCAAGGACGACAAGGGTGAGACGCTCGTGCCGGCGGACGCGCACATCGCCGTCGTCTCACCCGAGCAGAACCAGGGGCGCCGGATGCTGCGCCGCGGATACAACTACACCGACGGTTCCGACTCGCTGGGGCTGCTGCAGACCGGGTTGTTCTTCATCGCCTTCGTGCGCGATCCGCGGACGAACTTCTATCCGATCCTGGACCGGATGACCAAGAGCGACGCCCTCCAGGAGTACCTCAAGCATGAGGCCTCGGCCCTGTTCGCGATCCCGCCTGGCATCAAGAAGGGCGACACCATGGTGGCCGCCTCGCTGTTCAGCTGACGTCGGGGCGAAGGCGGCTCCCGCGGTCGGCTCGCGTCAGTGGTCGGCGTCAGCCAGTGCCTTGAAACCGGTGACCGCGAGGAGCGCCACGGCCAGGACCCCGGTCAGCGTCAGGGCCAGCACCCGGAAGGTGGACGACGACGTCGCCAGGAGTGGGCCGGCACTCGTGCCGACGAACAGGATGAACCCGTTGAGCGCCATGCCGCTGCCGCGGTTGGGGGCGGATACCTGCCCGTAGAGGCTGATCATCGCCGGCGCGGCCAGCGCGACCCCGGCGACGTACACGACGCTGCAGGCCACCAGGCCAGCCAGGCTCCCCGCCAGCAGGGCCTCACCGAGCATGCCCAACGCCGACACTCCGAAGCCGAGCCGGGCCGTCTGCGCCCAGGAGCACCTCGCGGCGAGCCGGCCCGCACCGAGACTGAGGAACATGGCTGGCAGGGCCGCCAGGCGGATGAGGATGATGGACGTGGGCCGCAGGCCCAGCGTCTCCAGGTGACCGCCGATCCCCGTGTACATGGCCACGAACACCATGAGCAGCGTGACGTGCGCCAGGCTGAGCGCCAGAACCGCGGGCCTGACCGCGAGCCGCCCCAGTGATGCGAACTGTCCCCGCAGGGAGGAGCCCGAGGGGCCGGAGGCGGGAGCGGCGTCGTGCACGACGGCGAGGACGACCGCCAGGGCCACGGCCAGCAGCCCACCGCACAGGGGGAAGAACCACCGCCACCCCAGGTGCAGCGCAACCAGTGAGGCCAGGACCTGGCCGACGATGCCCGCCACGAGGAACGACGTCGACATCGCCCCGATCGCCCCGGCCCGCCTGGGCGGCTCCAGGGCCTCGGACAGGTAGGCCAGGGCCACGGGCGCGAAGCCGGAGGCGCTCAGGCCCTGGATCGCGCGCAGGGCCGCGAGGACTGGGAGCGACGGCGCCAGGGCGCAGCAGACGGTGGAGGCGATGAGGATCCCGAGAGCCAGCGCCATGATCCTCCGTCTGCCGTAGTGGTCGGAGACCGGCCCCCAGATGAGGAAGCCTGCGGCGTAGGTGAGGCTGAAGGCCGTCGACAGGGCGACGGTGGCATTGCCGCGGAGGTCGGCCGAGATCGGGGCGAGCAGGGGGATGGCGGCGTACAGCTGGGTCAGAACGAGCAGCGCGGTGACCACGAGGGTCGCGGTGGCACTGCTGCCGGCGGGGTAGGCGGGAGAGGTCGACCGAGTCGTCGACTGGGCGGGTGGCTCGGGGGAGTGGGCGACGTCGGGATGCAGATCGGACCGGTGTGCGCGAGACATGAGAACCCCTTTCCAACGTAAGCGTTGGAAATGACCCTAGTAGACTGGAGGAGTAGTTGCAACGGTAGCGTTGGGGTTTGCCGCCGGCGCTCGCGGACACGGGAGACGGAGTGTCATGGCCTGGGACACCGAGGGGACCAAGCGCAAGATCAAGGACGCCGCCACGGCCGAGTTCACCCGCCGTGGACCCGCTGGGACCACCGTCGAGCGGATCGCTGAGCGGGCGGGGGTCAACAAGGAGCGCGTCTACAACTACTTCGGCTCCAAGGACCGACTGTTCTCCGCCGTCCTGCGTGACGAGCTGACCAGGGCGGCCGAGGCCGTGCCACCCGCCTTCAACGAGGGGGAGGACGTGGGCGACTACGCCGGGCGCCTGTACGACTACCACCGGCAACGCCCCGAGCTCATCCGGCTGCTGTGCTGGGAGGCCCTCGCCTTCGACGACGAGGTGCCCGAGGAGGAGCTGCGGCGGGAGCACTACCAGCGCAAGATCGCCGGGGTGCGCAGCGGTCAGGACTCCGGCGCCCTGACCCGGGACGTCGACCCCGGTGCGCTCATGCTCATGATCATGTCGCTGACCAGCTGGTGGTCCACCGTGCCCCAGGTGGCGCGGATGCTGTGCGGGCCCCTGGACGAGGAGGCGCACGATCGCCAGCGCGCCGTCGTCGTCGACGCGGCCCGCCGGCTTGCCGCGCCCCGGGACTGAGTGCTGGGAGGCTGAGCGTGCTCGAGGAGCTGTGCCTCGGTGTCTACTGCACGACGTTCAGTTCCTACTGGCCGGGGGCTAGCCGCACTGCACGAGCCCCGGACTGTCGTGGAGTGCGGCTATATGTCAACGAGTAGCAGCTAAGGGTCGTGCAGTACGGGCGGTGGCTGGGCATGATTACCTTATGCGTGACCTGAACGACCTGACCCGCCCCACCATCCCCTCCCGTGCCATCCAGGAGCGCATGGCCGCCGAGACCGAGGAGCGCCGTACCTCTGCCGGCCCGGCCGAGGCCCTGGCCGACGACGCCGGAGCCCCCGCTGACCTGCGCGCCGCCCTGGGCGAGGTCGTCGACGAGCTGGCCCCGCAGATCATCGACCTCTCCCACGACATCCACGACCACCCCGAGACCGGCTACGAGGAGCACCACGCCGTGGTCACGGTCGCCGCGCTCCTGCGCCGCCACGGCATCGAGCCCGAGGTCGGCGTCTACGGCATGGACACCGCCCTGCGCGCAGAGATCTCCGGGACCACCGGAACTGACACGGCTGCCGGCGGCTCCGACGAGGCTCCCGGCACCATCGCCATCCTCGCCGAGTACGACGCCCTGCCCGGCATCGGCCACGGCTGCGGCCACAACGTCATGTGCGCCAACTCCGTGGGCGCCTTCCTCGCCCTGGCCACCCTGGCCCGTTCCTGCCCCGGTGCCCTGCCCGGCCGCGTCGTCCTGCAGACCACGCCCGCCGAGGAGAACTCGACCGCCAAGGAGATCCTGGCCGTGCGCGGCATGCTCGACGGCGTCGACGCCGCCATCCAGACCCACTCCTACGCCCACGACGTCACCCACCAGACCTGGCTGGGCGTGCGCCGCCTGCGCGTCATCTTCCACGGCGTGCCGGCCCACGCCGCCTCCCAGCCCTTCATGGGCCGCAACGCCCTGGACGCCGCCACCCTGGCCCTGACCGGCATCGGCCTGCTGCGCCAGCAGATGCTCCCCATGGACCGCCTCCACGCCATCATCACCGACGGCGGCCAGGTCCCCAACATCATCCCCGAACGCACCGAGCTGTCCATCATGGTGCGCTCCAAGTACCTCGAGACCCTCAAGGAGATCACCGAGCGGGTCGAGGAGGTCCTCCACGGCGCGGCCCTCATGACCGGAACCGGCGTCGAGATCCTTACCTCGGAGTACTGCAATGAGGTCCCCGTCCGGGACAACGGCCCCCTGCTCACCTCCTGGGTGCGCTCCCAGCGCGAGCGCGGCCGCGACCCCCTACCCGCCGGGGTCCTGCCCGAGACGATCGCCGCCGGCACCGACTTCGGCAACGTCTCCCAGCGCGTGCCCGGCATCCACCCGCTCATCAAAGTCACCGATCGGCCCGACGTCGCCCTCCACACCCGCGCCATGACCGAGGCCGCCGGCGGCCCCACCGGGGACGCGGCCGCGCTCGACGGCGCCTACGGGCTGGCCGCCGTCGCCCTGGACTGGCTGCACGACGCCGAGCTGCGCCGCTCCGTGCGCGCCGACTTCGAGGCCACCGGCGGTGTGATCGACGTCGCCGGCTTCTGGGAGGAGTAGGCAAGGGACTGCGTCGCTGAGGCGGACGGCCGGCGTGGGCGGTCCCCTGCCTCCGCGCGACCATGCCTGACGGCCGGCTCGTCTCAGGCGGCCGGGCGGCGAATGAGCAGCGCCCCGGGATCGAGACGCACCCGCATGCCCCGTGTGGGCACCAGAAGATCGCCGTCGACCTCCACCAGGGCCGGCGCCGAGAGCTGGACCGCCACCTCCCCGCCGCGCCGCAGCATCACCCGCCCCAGCGAGCGGCCCGACTCGGAGTAGCGCGCCGCGTAGGGCGGCAGCACCTGGCGCGCCAGCGATCCCCAGCCCGCCAGACCCGCCACCGTGTCGATGACGGCGACGTCGAGCAGACCGTCATCGGTGCGGGCCTCCGGCAGCAGGGTGATCCCGGCCGGGAGCCGGCCGCCGTTGGCCACCAGCAGGTTACGGGCTCTCAGACGCTCCACGCGCCGCGCGCCGGTGTCGTCCAGGAGACTGAGCACCAGGTCCATGCGCGGTGAGCCCAGATTCTCCATGGCCGCCAGTGCGTAGGCGCCCCAGCCGACCCGCGCCTTGAGGGCCGGGCGCGTGGAGGCCACCAACCCGGCGTCGAAGCCGATCCCGGCCACCACCATGCAGGCGTGCTCGTCACCGAGCGTGGGCCGGGCCCACTGGCGGGGCCTGCGGGTCGCCCTCTGGACCGCGCGCACCGCCCGGGTCGCCTCGGTCGACAGCTGCGGTGAGTCGGCCATGTCGACGGCGGCCGCCGGGCCGGTCGCGGAGGGCGAGGCGGAGGGGCGTGCCGGCTCGGTGACGGCGGCAGCGCCCAGGGACCCTGGCGAATCGGAGCCATCGTCGGCCCTGGTCCCGTCCGGCCCGACATCGGGCTCGGCCCAGGGCTCGGTGCGCACCCAGGCCAGGTCGGCGGGCAGGTCGACCCCGCGGGCCGCCACCTGGGCCGCCGCCCTCGGATCGCCGACCGGCACCCCGAGGTTGCGGGCCGCCAGGTTCGCCGTGCCCAGGGGGACGATGCCCATCTGGGCGCCGGTGCCGGCCAGGCCGGCCGCCACCGAGCGCACGGTTCCGTCGCCGCCCGCGGCCACCACCAGCCCGGCTCCGGCGGCCAGGGCCAGGCGCGCCTGCATCGTGCCGGGCTCGGAGACGCTCGTCTCCAGCCACACGGGTCCGGCGTAGCCGGCCCCTCGCAGCTCGCGCTCCAGCAGGCCCCGCACCACCGCGGTGGCGCGCGGCTTGGAGGGATTGACGACGACGCAGGCCAACGGCTGCCCGGGGCGCGTCGTCGCTCGGGTCCCGCCGTCGGTGGAGCCGGTCATAGGGGCAGGTTAGCCGCCTGTGCGGCCTCGGTCACGACCCGGGAGGGGCGTAGGAACGTACAGGAGGGCGTGAGCCCGGTGCGGGGTGCGTCTCGGAGCGCGGCTCAGGCCGCAGCCAGGGTCTTGATCGGAGTAACGGGCAGGTTGGCCTCGCTCACCAGGCGCGAGATGAGGGAGGCGAGCTGGGCGAAGTCGGCTCCGCGGGAGGAGGAGACCCGGTGGACCAGGCCCATGTGGCGCACCGGCGCCTCGCCGCCGAAACGAGCGACACCGTACTCCGACGACGGGGAGAGCAGCTGCAGGGCGCCCTCGGGAACGATCGTCACGCCGGAGCCGTGGGCGACCATGCGGGTCACCGTGGACAGGGTGGTGGCCACCGCGACCGGCGGCTGAGAGCCGTAGCGCTGGCACAGGGCCAGGGTCTGGTCGCGCAGGCAGTTGCCCTCGTCGAGTAGGAGGAGGGGCTGGTCATCGAGCTCGGTGGGGTTGACGTCCCGGCGCCCCGCCCAGGGGTGGTCGGCGGCGGTGAGGACGACGAGCTGCTCGTCGAACATCGGGATCGCGGTGGTGCGCTGGAGGTCGTCCTCCAGGGCGATGATGGCGGCGTCGAGGCGCCCCTGGGCGAGTTGGTCGAGGTTGTCCCCGGTGACCATCTCACGCAGGTCCAGGTCCATCTGGGGCAGGGCCTCGCGCAGGCCGTCGATGAGGACGGGGGCCAGGTAGGGCGCGATGGTGGGAATGATGCCCAGGCGCATCGTGCCGCTCAGGGCGGCACCCTGGCTGGAGGCGGCCTCGTTGAAGGCCTCGGCGGCCAGGACGGCGTCGCGGGCGAAGGGCAGGAGGGCCTCGCCCAGGGAGGTCACCAGCACGCGGCGGGTGGTGCGCTCCACCAGCTCGCCGCCAACGCGCTTCTCCAGGGCGGTGATGGCCTGCGACAGGCTGGGCTGACTGACGCCGAGCGCAGTGGCGGCCTCGCCGAAGTGCTGGTGGTCGCACAGGGCTACGAAGGCCCGTAACTGCGAGAAGGACGGAGATGATGAGATCGGCATGAGTTGTGGTCCTGTGGTCGGGGCCCGCACCAACGCGATCGGCGAGCCTGATATGACGGAGTGACAGAAAGTCGAAGGCAGACGAATGGCCGGGAGAAGCGGGGAGAATGGTGTGGGATCCGGCGTGGGCGGGCCTCCAACATGGCGGCCCGAGAACGCCGTCGGGAACTATAGGGTACACCGATTGAAATGGATTGTATTCACAGGTGGATTACGTTGGTAGAGGGAAGTGGGTCACGTTCGCGCTCGAGGGGTGGTGTGTACAGGGGTGAACGTGTATGGCTTGCACGCGCATCATCCATCCCCGGCCTCCCGGTTAATTCTTGGCTTTCGGGCCCGCGAGTCCGCCTCGTCGGTGGTGCGGATCCGACGGCGATTCGGGTCGATCCGACTCGAGTGTCGGGTCCGTCACTGGTTGGTGACCACCTCGCGTGTGGCCCGATGTCGCCCGGAAAGTGATCCGAGTGCGGCCTCGGGCGCGGTCCTGACTACACTCAGGGTCATGATCGACCTGCGTGCGCTTCGTGAGAACCCCGAGCCCTTCCGCGCCAGCCAGCGAGCCCGTGGTGCCGACGTCGATCTCGTTGACCGCGTCATCGCCGCCGACGAGACCCGCCGTCAGGCACTGGCAGCCTTCGAGAACCTCCGCGCCGAGCAGAAGGCCGTCTCCCGGTCCGTGGGGAAGGCCTCGCCGCAGGAGCGCCCGGCGATCCTCGCCAGCGCCAAGGAGCTGGCCGAGCAGGTCAAGGCCGCCGAGGCCGCCTCCTCGGCAGCAGCCGCCGAGCTCGACGCCCTGGCCCGCCAGCTCGCCAACCTCATCGAGGGGGCGCCGTCGGGCGGCGAGGAGGACTACGTCGTCCTGCGCCACGAGGGCGGCGAGCCCCGAGACTTCACCGCCGAGGGCTTCGAGCCCGCCGACCACCTGGCGATCGGCGAGGGCCTGGACATCATCGACACCCGCCGCGGCGCCAAGGTCTCCGGCGCCCGCTTCTACTACCTCAAGGGCTGGGGCATGCGCCTGGAGCTGGCGCTCATGACGGCGGCCCTGGACGCCGCCGTCGCCCACGGCTTCACCCCGATGACCACCCCCACCCTCGTGACCCCGCAGGTCATGGGCGGCACCGGGTTCCTGGGCGCCCACAGCGACGAGATCTACTACCTGCCCGCCGACGACCTCTACCTCACCGGCACCTCCGAGGTGGCCCTGGCCGGCTACCACGCCGACGAGATCCTCGACCTGTCCGCCGGGCCCAAGCGCTACATGGGCTGGTCCACCTGCTACCGGCGCGAGGCCGGCGCCGCCGGCAAGGACACCCGCGGCATCATCCGCGTCCACCAGTTCAACAAGGCCGAGATGTTCTCCTACTGCCGCCCCGAGGACGCCGAGGCCGAGCACGCCCGGCTCCTGGCCATGGAGGAGGAGATGCTGGCCCTGGTCGAGCTGCCCTACCGGGTCATCGACACCGCCGCCGGGGACCTGGGCTCCTCGGCCGCCCGCAAGTTCGACTGCGAGGCCTGGCTGCCCACCCAGCAGCGCTGGATGGAGGTCACCTCCACCTCCAACTGCACCACCTACCAGGCCCGCCGCCTGGCCGTGCGCGAGCGCCGCGAGAGCGGCACGAGCCCCGTGGCCACCCTCAACGGAACCCTGGCCACCACCCGCTGGATGGTCGCCATCCTGGAGAACCACCAGCAGGCCGACGGCTCGGTGCGCGTGCCCACGGGCCTGCGCCCCTACCTGGGCGGCCTGGAGGTCATCGAGCCCGTCGGCGCCACCGCCTGAGGGTCGGTCCCATGAGCCCCACGCCATCGCCCACCTCGTCGACGACGCCGGAGCCCCTGCCTGAGGCCGCCGGTGCTGCCGATGCCGCAGGCGGCACCGGCAGCACGGAGCCCACCGGCAACGGCCCGGCCATCAACCCCGCCACCGGGATCGCCCCGGCCGGCCAGCCCCTGACCCACCTGGGCGGCTCCGCGGAGTACCTCGAGCAGCTCGACGGCGTCGAGAGCAGCTCCGAGTCCGCCGGAGAGGCCGGATCCGGGGCAGGAAGGCGCGTGCTGCGTCGTCGGGCCCTGAACCACGAGGAGTACCACGCCCTCGTCCAGGACCGGATGCAGGACCTCGACGCCCTGGAGGCCGCCGGCGGCGCCCGACTCGCGCCGGGTGACGGGCTCGTCGTGGCCCTTGACGTCGACGGCACCATCCTCGACATGGACGGGTGCGTCTCTGAGCGGGTCATGGCCTCCATCGCCCGCCTGCGCGCCCACAAGGTGCCCGTGGTCATCTCCACCGGGCGCGGGATCGCCGCCGCCATGCCGGTGGTGCGCCACCTGGGGCTGAGCTCGGGCTGGATGGTGTGCGCCAACGGCGCCCTGACCCTGCGGCTCGACCCGGACGCCCCCGGCGGCTACGAAGTGGTCGACTCGCGCACCTTCGACCCGCGCCCCGCCATCGAGACCCTGCTCGCCGCCGTGCCCGACGGGATCATCGCCGTGGAGGACCTTGGCGTCGGGTTTAAGGTCTCCCGGCTCTTCCCCGACGGCGAGCTCATCGAGGACCAGCAGGTCGTCTCCTTCGACGAGCTCGTCTCCCAGCCCGTCACCCGCGTGGTCCTGCGGGCCCCGGGCATGTCGGTGGAGCGCTTCTCCGAGATCGTGGCCGACTCCGGGCTGCACTCGGTGGAGTACGCCATCGGCTGGACGGCCTGGCTCGACGTCGCCCCCGAGGGCGTCACCAAGGCCTCCGCCCTCGATGCGCTCATCGCCCGCCTGGGCACCGACTCCGCCCACGTCCTGGCGGTCGGGGACGGCTCCAACGACGTCGAGATGATCGAGTGGGCCGGGGCCGGCGTCGTCATGGGCAGCGCGCCGCAGTGGGTGCGCGACCGCGGCGATATCCTGACCGAGCCCGTGTGGCGGGACGGCTGCGCCGCCGTCCTGGACGCCCTCATAGAACGAGTAAGGCACCCCTGATGCGACAGTCCCCCCTCCCTGTCTCCCACCACAACGTCATCCGTGAGAACTCCACCGACGATGCCGGTCGCGCCGGTCGGTCCGACGGGCCGGCCGCCGCGGGCCGACGACGCGGTACCGGCCGACTGCGACGGACCGGTCGACTTCTCGCGGCCACCAGCGCCCTGACCCTGGCGGCCGCTGCCAGTGCCGCCTGCTCGGCCGGCGGGGCCGGCTCGGCGTCGGCTTCGGGCTGCGCCGCCTACAAGGCCTACCAGGGGCACGAGGGCGCCACCGTCACCGTCTCCAGCGGCCTGACCGGCACCGAGGCCGAGCGCTTCGAGGCCTCCGTGGCCGAGTTCGAGAAGTGCACGGGCATCGACGTCGAGCACACCGGTACCACCGAGCTGCGCTCGCAGCTGCTCAACGGCTCGGGCGCGGACCTGTCCTCCAGCAGGGGGGCCTCGCCGTCGAGCCAGGACAATCCTGAGAACCTGCCCGACCTGGCGATCGTGCCGCAGCCGGGGATGGTGGCCGAGCTCGTCGACACCGGCATGGTCCACCCGCTGCCGAACACGGTCAACAGCAACGTGGAGGCCGGCTGGGACCGGCACTGGATCCAGGTCGGCATCCACGCCTCCGTGCCGTACGCCGCCCCGCTCATGGCCTCGGTGAAGTCCCTCGTGTGGTACTCGCCGGACGCCTTCGCCAAGGCCGGCTACAAGGTGCCGGCCACCTGGGCGGAACTGGAGACCCTCACCCGCAAGGTCCGCGCCGATCATCCCGACGGCTCCGTAACCCCCTGGTGCGTAGGCGCCTCAGACGGGGAGTCCACCGGCTGGGTTATGACCGACTGGCTCGAGGACGCCATGCTGTCCACGCAGGGCTCCGGCGCCTACGAGACGTGGGCCTCGCACAGGGTGCCCGTTGACTCTTCGGGCGCAGTGGAGGCCCTCGACGTCGTCGACTCCCTGGTCCTGGCCGACGGGAGCGTGGCCGGGGGGCGTGGCTCGGTCATCTCGCGGACCCCCGCGCAGGCCGGGGCCGACCTGGTCAAGGGCAGCTGCCTCATGCTGCACGCCTCCTCCTCCTTCGAGAGCCGCTTCCCGGAGGGCACCGCCATCACCGACGCCGACGGCGCGAACCCGGTGGCGGTCCAGGCGCCCACCGCCACCGGGAGCGTCGCCGCCGAGGGCGGCGGCAAGACGGCCGGGCCGACGGCGTCGTCGACGTCGAGTGGCACCAAGGTCTCGGCCTTCGTCACCCCGGCGATGGACCGTGGCTCGGACGCCGTGCTGGTGGGCACCGACTACCTCGTGGCCTTCACCCGCTCGGACGCGGCCAACGCGGTCATGGCCTACCTGACCTCCCGGGACTGGGCCCGCACCCGGATGGCGATGGGCGGGGTGGCGACCGCCTACCAGGGCGTCGACCCGGACCTGGCTCCCAGCGACGTCGGCCGGCGTGCCACCACACTGCTCCAGTCGCGTCAGACAACCGTGGAGATGGACGCCTCCGACTCGATGCCCGTGGGCGTGGGCAGCAGTGCCCTGTGGCTGGCGCTGAGCCGCTGGTCGACCGGGGCGATGACCTCCCAGGAGGCGCTCACGCAGGCCGAGTCGGCCTGGCCGAAGCAGAAGTAGCCGGGGCGGGGCGCGTCCTCGGGCTCAGCCTGGAGCATTGATCCGCGCGAGACGGGTCGATAGCCTTGAATCCCCAGCGGATCAAGGAGGACTCATGGGACTGGGATGGTTCGGCGCCCCCGAGCACAAGCGTTGGCTGGCCTACGAGACGCATGCCCTGCTGCACTACGCGCGCGCCGCGAAGGTGCCCACCGGGTTCGGGTGGATCGGCCAGGACGGCGAGGTGGACCCCTCCCATCCGGTCGAGCTGTGGATCACCGGTCGCATGACCTTCGCCTTCTCCCTGGGGGCGCTCATGGGCATCCCTGGCTGCCGCCGCTACGCCGACCACGGCGTGCGCGCCCTGAACGGCCCCCTGCGCGACCCGGTCAACGGCGGCTGGTACTCGGCGATCGGCCTCGAGCCCGACGCCGATGGGCGTGGCGTCCCGATCGACCCCGAGGCCCGTAAGGAGTGCTACCAGCACGCCTTCGTGCTCCTGGCCGCGGCCACCGCAACAGCCGCCGACCGGCCCGGTGCCCATGAGTTGCTGCGCGATGCCATCGCGATCCAGGACCGCCACTGGTGGGATGAGGCCCAGCAGATGCCGATCGAGTCCTACGCCGCCGACTTCACCGACCCCGAGGACTACCGGGGCATCAACGCCGCCATGCACACGGTGGAGGCCTACCTGGCCACCGCCGACGTCACCGGGGAGGTGCGCTGGCTGGAGCGGGCGCTGAAGATCGTCGACTTCGCAGTCAACGTCCAGGCCCGCCAGCACGGCTGGCGCCTGCCCGAGCACTACAGCACCTCCTGGGAACCGCGGCTCGACTACAACCGCGACGAGCCGGCTCACCCCTTCCGGCCCTACGGCGTCACGCCGGGCCACGGCCTGGAGTGGGCGCGACTGACCGTGCAGCTGCGTGGGGCCCTCATCAACCGCTCCATGAGTGCGCCGGACTGGATGCTGGACGCCGCCGAGCACATCTTCGAGCAGGCCCGCACCGACGGCTGGCGCGTCGACGGCGCCCCCGGCTTCGTCTACACCACGGACTTCGACGGCAAGCCGATGGTCCATGAGCGCATGCACTGGGTGGTCTGCGAGGGCATCTCGGCCTCGGCCGCCATCCGTCAGGCGCTGCTCGACGACGGACGCGGGGAGATCGACGTCGAGCACTACGAGCACTGCTACCGGGCCTGGATCGACTACGCCGAGGAGTTCCTCATCGAGGCGCCCGGCGTGTGGATCCACGAGCTCGACCGCGACAACCAGCCCTCGACCCGTACCTGGGCCGGGCATCCCGACATCTACCACGCCCTGCAGGCCACGCTCATGGCGCGTCTGCCGGTGTGGCCGGCGATCGGGCAGGCCCTGGCCGAGGGGCGGCTCGACGAACCGGACTCGCCGCTGCCGGCGCGCGCCAGCAAGCCGCACCGGCGAGGGTTCTTCAGTAGGTCCTGACGTCGCCGGGTGCCCTGCGAGTGGCCGCCGGTGGGCCCGGTGACCGTGGAGCTCGCAGGGATGGTAGGGTCTATGCCTGTCGCGCCCCGAGGGCGCGGCCTGGAGAGGTGACAGAGCGGCCGAATGTGGCGGTCTTGAAAACCGCTGTGCGCCT
>ERZ773075.334-NODE-334-length-38674-cov-41.1795_pt1 | contig 38674 bp, 36 predicted proteins | sample MGYA00580614_ERZ773075 | MGnify/ENA primary metagenome ERZ773075 (study PRJEB29015, sample SAMEA2738021) | human oral metagenome | biome: human oral; feature: human-associated habitat; material: dental | place: China | collected 2043 ...
CGGCGCCGCCGCCGTGAGAGGGCGGTGTCCTAGGCCACTAAACGATGGGGGCAATGACAGTCCGGTTATCGCGGGCGACAACCAGACCCTCGTACCCCCAGCCGGATTCGAACCGGCGCCGCCGCCGTGAGAGGGCGGTGTCCTAGGCCACTAAACGATGGGGGCAATAGATCAGCAGATAATAACAGATCCGCTGGGGTACCAGGACTCGAACCTAGAATAACTGAACCAGAATCAGTCGTGTTGCCAATTACACCATACCCCAAAGGGCTTCACCTCGGACGCCATACGGCCGAAGCAGCGGGCAGTAATCTACACGCCCGCCCCAGCCCTTCCAAATCGTCAAGGCGTGACTACAGACACACACCACCCCGGATGGGCGCCTACGGTCTCGCACGCGGGATGAACCCGAGAGTCACGAGTCACCCAAGCTGATTCCTCAGGGCCCGGAGCCTGGCAAGGGTCGAGTCGGCCCCCAGGATCTCCATGGACTCGAACAAGGGCGGGGAGACCTGTCGCCCGGTGACTGCGACACGCAGAGGGCCATAGGCGAGACGCGGCTTGATCCCTTCTCCGTCTGGCATTGCTCGCCCCTCGACGATCGCGCTCCTCAACACCTCTTCCAAATGGCTCTTATTCCACTGCTCGGCGCCGAGCCCCTCCAAGGCATGAATACCGGCATCCAAGACATCGACCGCCGAATCCTTGAGTCTGGCTCCAGCCCTGTCATCGATGCCGAGATCGTCATCGGACACGAAGAGGAAGGCAAGCATGTCACGACACTCGCGCAGCAACTGGATCCGGGTCTGGATAAGGGGCGCAGCGGCATCAAGGATCCTCTGCTCCCGCCCCGAGAGCCTGTCGAAGGAGGCCGCCGAGACCAGCGGCCGCTGTGCGGTCTCACCGGTCGGGTCGGGGTAGACATCGGCGAGGTAGGGCACCAGCCGGTCCCGAAAGTCGGCCCCTTCCAGCGCCCGCACCTGCTCGGCGTTGATGGCCTCACACTTCTTGGGGTCGAAGCGGGCCGGGTTGGGGTTGACGTCGTGGACGTCGAAGGCCTCGATCATCTCTGCGGCGGAGAAGACGTCACGGTCGGCGCTCAGCGACCAGCCCAGCAGGGCCAGGTAGTTGAGCAGCCCCTCGGGGATCATGCCGCGGTAGCGGTGGATGAGGAGGTTCGACTGAGGATCGCGCTTGGACAGCTTCCGGTTGCCCTCCCCCATGACGTAGGGCAGGTGACCGAACTCGGGCATGACCTGGGCCCGGCCGATCTCCATGAGTGCCCGGTAGAGCGCCACCTGCCGCGGGGTGGAGGACAGCAGGTCCTCACCGCGCAGGACGTGAGTGATACCCATGGCGGCGTCATCAACGGGATTGACCAGGGTGTAAAGAGGATCCCCGCCCGCGCGCACGACGACGTAGTCCGGCACGCTGCCCGCCTTGAAGGTGATGGGACCGCGAACCAGGTCGGTGAAGGTGATGTCCTCATCCGGCATCCGCATCCGCAGGACGGGCAGACGTCCCTCGGCCCGGAAGGACTCCCTCTGCTCCTGGGTCAAGTTGCGGTCGAAGCCGTCATAACCGAGCTTGGGGTCCTCACCACGCTCACGGTGACGGGCCTCGATCTCCTCAGGGGTGGAGAAGGACTCGTACAGGTAGCCCGCCTCCAGCAGCTCGGCGGCCACCTGCTTGTACAGGTCCATGCGCTGGGACTGACGGTAGGGCTCATGAGGACCGCCCTTGCCCACGCCCTCGTCCCAGTCCAGCCCCAGCCAGGTCAGGGAGTCCAGGATGTCGTCGAAGGATTCCTCGGAGTCGCGAGCGGCGTCAGTGTCCTCGATCCGGAAGACGAAGGTGCCACCGGTATGACGGGCGTATGCCCAGTTGAACAGACAGGTGCGCACCATACCCACGTGAGGGGTTCCCGTGGGTGAGGGACAGAAACGTACGCGCACGGACGATGAGCCCTGCTCCGGGACGCCGGACGCAGCTGCGGGCTCAGGACGGAAGACGGATGAGTGATCACTGAGTTCAGGCATGATGAAGTCAGGATAACCCCCTGAGGCAATAGGGAGCAGGGTCGGGAGCCTCCCATGGGGAGTCCCCCGGCCCTGCCACGCCATACAGATCATCCGAGACGCACCCGGTTCATCGGAGGCGCACCCAGTGGCGTCCGGCGATGACGTGCCGCCCGGTCAGTACTCGTCTCCGGGATGCTGCATCGAGATATGCACGTGGTCCATGTGGTTGTCAGTGGGTGTGGCACGCTTCTTCATCAGCCTCCACCCCTCACTGGACCTGGCGATGTTGTAGATCTTCTGATGGTGAATGACGTAGAGCACCTCAAGCGACCCGGCGTTGGCCTTCGCCCACTCCGACACCTTCTGACGCTCCGAGTCAGGTCCCCAGCAATCGAGTGCGTTGCCCGTGGAGTGATCCGATTTGCTGTCCGCCGTCTTATAAGTGTTGCACTGGATCTCCGGGAACTCCTGAGAGATCTTGTCCTTGAGCCACTGCGCACGAGGCGTGTAGCCGCCGTTGGCACCCATCGCACCGGGGTAGGGATTCGTCAGGTCCCCCGATGCCGGTGGCTCCTGGGTACCGCCTGAGGAGCCGGTGTCGCCGATGAGGTGGGAGGCGTTCTGGTTCTTCAGCTCGGCGCTGAGGTTGGCCGACTCACCCGCAGGGATGGTCTGACTGGCCCCCTGGTAGTTGGAGTTGTAGTAAACCGTCACCGGCTTGTCACTGCGGTTGGCGACCGAGGCCGCCTGGTTCTTCATGCACTCACCCGCACCCTTGCCCGAGCCCTTGAACTCGTAGCACTTCGGCTGCGACTCCCCATAGCTTCCGACCGACGAGGAGAAGTCGGACACCGCCCCCTGCTGATTGCTGTTGTAGTAGAAGCAGACCTCACCCGAGTCACAGGCACCGTCACGCTCCGCCGCACCAGCATCCGACGCCGGCACCGCAAACACCCCCACAGCCAGAACCAACACGGAGACCCCCGTGGAAAAACGCCGAGTAAGCTGGCCAGACATCATATGTTTCCTTTCTTGGATGTCCATGAATATCGTCATTCACTTGAGAACCGTCAGCCAGGCAGGCCCGTCACTCCCTTTGAACGCAGGAAGTTGAAGGGGTGGACGTATTTGTCGTCGACCTTCACCTCGAAATGGAGGTGAGTTCCCGAGGAGTTGCCCTGGTTCCCAATGGGGAACAGGTCCTGTCCTGCCTGGACCTGCACCCCAGGCTTGATGTCCTTCGGAAGGTCACGGGCATAGAAGTGCGCGTAGCCCATCTCGACACCGCCACCACAGTCAATCCTCAAGAAGTTCGACGAGCCTTTTACACCATGAGCATTGTCATCGGCATACTTCGGGTGGATATCGACACTCTTAACCGTTCCCGTGCAGGCGGACTTGGCAGTGCGAAACCCGACGGTGTCAATACCCGGGTGGTACCCCCCACCGGAGTACCTCGGGTAACCGGCAGTGATCCGCGCGTCGGAGGGTACGGGGCTGGCCCACTGTTCAGACACCGGGGCAGGTGAGCCGCCTGAGGAGCCGGTGTCGCCGATGAGGTGGGAGGCGTTCTGGTTCTTCAGCTCGGCGCTGAGGTTGGCCGACTCACCCGCAGGGATGGTCTGACTGGCCCCCTGGTAGTTGGAGTTGTAGTAAACCGTCACCGGCTTGTCACTGCGGTTGGCGACCGAGGCCGCCTGGTTCTTCATGCACTCACCCGCACCCTTGCCCGAGCCCTTGAACTCGTAGCACTTCGGCTGCGACTCCCCATAGCTTCCGACCGACGAGGAGAAGTCGGACACCGCCCCCTGCTGATTGCTGTTGTAGTAGAAGCAGACCTCACCCGAGTCACAGGCACCGTCACGCTCCGCCGCACCAGCATCCGACGCCGGCACCGCAAACACCCCCACAGCCAGAACCAACACGGAGACCCCCGTGGAAAAACGCCGACCCGACAAAGAACTCATAGAAAATTCTTCCCTTCCTTAGTTGGAACAAATAGACGATCGTATACTGTCACCGGATCCGACACCGCACACCGGCACCATGCATAACCTTGCGCAAGAGCTGTTCTCGACAAGGCAACTCACAGGCGACCTGGGCGCCATCCCATCCTGCCACTTTCGTCGACATGTCGCTACCGTTCGGTCGATCAATAATCGACTGACATCCATCTCCGCACCCACCACACCACCCCGAGCAGCGGGCAGCCACCACCGAGTCCGCCGGCGGTTCCCCCGATGGCCAGGACGGAAAGAGCGACGACAAGAAGGGCGGATCCGGCGACCACAAGACCGCCGTCCCCGGCGACAAGAACGGCAAGTAGGGGCTCAGGCAGGTCGCCCAAGGACACCTGATAGCCCCGTCGACTCTCCTCAAGTTGATACGCACTCGCACGCATCTGCCTGGGTGGGGGCCTTAGGGAACGCTCCTAGAATCCCATCCATGGTTGTCTCCTTTTCCGACAGTTCGGGCTCCATCGTCCAGATCTTCGACTCCCTAACCCCGCAGCAGATGCGTGAACGCGGGTCACTGAAGTGGTCACAGTACCCCGGCGACGTCATCGGAGCCTGGGTCGCTGAGATGGATCTGGGGACCGCCCCCGCAGTTGAGGAAGCGATTCACCGGGCGGTGCACACAGGCCTTCTGGGATACATGCCGCCCTCGGTCTCTCGGGAAGTGCGTGAGGAGACGGCTCGCTACCAGCGGGAGACCTTCGGTTGGCAGGTGGAGGCCGAGCAGGTGAGCCTCCTGCCGGATGTGCTCTCGTCACTGAGCGTGATCATCGCCGTCCACACCCGCGAGGGCTCGCCGATCATCGTCCCCACCCCGGCCTACATGCCTTTCCTCGAGATTCCTGGTCGCAATGGTCGCGACTGCGTCGAGGTCCCCTCCGTGTACGGGACACAGGACGGTTCACCTCGCTGGATGCTGGATCTCGACGGCGTCGAGTCCGCCATGGCCGCAGGGGCCGGGCTGCTCGTCCTGTGCAATCCTTGGAACCCGGTGGGGCGGGTGCTCACTACCGCCGAGCTCGACGCCGTCGCAGCGCTGTCCTCGGTTTACGGGGTGCCGGTCTTCGCCGATGAGATCCACGCACCTCTGGTACTCGACGAGCACCTGTCCCACGTTTCCTACGCCTCTCGTCCGGGCGCTGACCCGGATCTGACGTTCACGGCGACGGCCGCCTCCAAGGGGTGGAACATTCCGGGACTGAAGTGCGCCCAGCTCATCGCCTCGGGTCGGGCCCGTACTCGGTGGGATGCCGATGCGCGCAGTGCCCACCTCCAGGCTGAGGCCTCCGTCATCGGGGCCATGGCCACGATCGCAGCCCTGCGCGAGGGGCGGGAGTGGCTGAGCGAGGTTCGCACCTATATCCGCGCCAACCGGGAACTGGTGGGCGATGTTCTGGCCGGCGTGGAGGGCATAGACGTAACGCTCCCAGAGGCGACCTACCTGGCCTGGCTGGACTGCCGAGGTCTGGGGCTGGAGAGACCGGCTCACTTGTTCCGCAAGGAGGCCGGAGTCGCGATGAACGAGGGAGTGACCTTCGGAGCCGCCTGGTCAGGGTTCTGCCGCCTCAACCTGGCGACGGGACGGAACATCGAGGAGGAGACCGTTCGCCGTATAGGTTGCACGGCCCGTCGTCTATCCCGGGCGACGCCCTGATCCCGAACATGCCGAGGCCGACGTCGTCGGCTCAGCGACGTACCACCGGGTTGGAGAAGGAGCCGATGCCCGCGACCTCGACCTCGACGCGCTGTCCAGCCCGGATCTCACCGACTCCCGCCGGTGTGCCGGTGAGGATGACGTCACCGGGAAGGAGTGTGAAGATCGTTGAGATATAGGAGACCAGTTCCGGGACTGTGCGGATCATGTCGCCGGTACAGCCCTCCTGGACGAGGCGGCCGTCGAGTCGAGCACGGACTACCGCATCATCAGGCGAGAAGACAGGGATGCGGCCGGGCTCAGGAACCTCGATCCACGGGCCCAGGGGGCAGGAGGTATCGAAGGCCTTGGCCCGCACCCACTGCGGCTCGGCGCGCTGTCGGTCGCGGGCCGAGACGTCGTTGGCGACCGTGTAGCCCAGAATGACATCGTCGGCGTGGTCAGCAGGGATGTTCTTGGCAAGGGTCTTGATGACGACGGCCAGCTCGGCCTCGTAATGGACCTCGTCGCTCCACGACGGCAGGACGATCGGAGCATCCGGGCCGATGACGGAGGTATTGGGCTTGAGGAAGACGATCGGCTCGCGCGAGGGCTCGCACCCTCCCATTTCGGAGATGTGGTCCGGGTAGTTCTTTCCGATCCCTACCACCTTGGAGCGAGGGATGACCGGGGACAGGAGCCGGGCCTCGCGCAGCTCGACGACCTCTCCGGTGGCCTCGGGCAGGGAGTAGAGGGGGTCTCCCTTAAGGACCAGGAGGTGCCCCTCGGAGTCGCCCGATGCGACCTCGCCGTCGGGCAACCCTTGAACGACGCCGTAGCGGGGCTCGTCACCGGTGGAGAATCGTGCGATCTTCATGGGCGCCAGCCTAACGCGGTCCGGATCAGCTGCCCGACGCATCCTCCAGTGCAGCGCGACGCTCCATAACGGCAGCGTGTGCGGGACCGTCGGCGGCCCAGATCCCTCCGGGGAGCTCGCCGGGCAAGTAGGGGTTGTCGGTGGCGACGAACCGGATCTCCTCCTTCTCGCCGGCCTGGACGGCTCGGCGCTGAGCCTCCCAGTCGCGCAGGGCGCCGAGGGCCCAGCCCCCTAGCAGGAGGATGGAGACCATGTTGATGACGGTCATCGCACCCATGACCAGGTCAGAGAGGTTCCATACGAAGGTGAGGGTGGACAAGGACCCGACGGCCGTGGCCACGATGATCATGGCCCGCAGGGCATAGTGCTTGTGCTGCTTGCCCTGAAGGAAGTCCATGTTGACCTGGGCATAGGTGTAGTTGCCCAGAAGGGAGGAGTAGGCGAAGACGAAGATGATGATAGCCATGAGGTACTGCGCCCAACCGCCGAGCACATAGCTGACGGAGGCCGAGGTCAGGGTATTGGCGGCAGCATTCGCGGTTTCCGGGTCGGCTTGAGCGGCCACCGGGTCGTAGACCCCGGAGAGCAGGACGATGAGGGCAGTGACGGTGCACACCACGATCGTGTCGACGAAGACGCCCAGGGACTGAACGAATCCCTGCTGCACGGGGTGAGAGACGGTGGCTGTGGCCGCAATGTTGGGAACCGATCCCTCACCGGCCTCGTTGGAGAACAGGCCCCGCTTGACTCCGTTGAGCGCTGCAGCGAACAGCCCGCCGGCGGTTCCGGCAAAGGCCTGGTCGAGTCCGAAGGCACCCTCGAAGATGGAAATGATGGCGCCTGGGATCGCGCTGGCGTGCAGCACCAGGATGGCCAAGGCGATCAGGGCGTAGACCACCGTCATGATCGGCACGAGCCACTCAGAGATGGCAGCAACAGACTTGATGCCCTTGAAGATGATCGGCGTGGTGATGACGACCAGGCCGATAGCGGTCAGCCAGGGCTCGACGTGGAAGGTGCTCTTCATGGTAGCCGCGATGGTGTTGGCCTGGGTGGCCTCATAGGCGAAGCCGAAGACAAAGGTGATGACCACCGCGAACACCCGGGCAGCGGGCTTGGATCCCAGGCCACGCTGGATGTAGTAGGCCGGGCCTCCGCGGAAGGAGCCGTCGGGGTGCGTGACCTTGTACAGCTGGGCGAGGGTGGCCTCAATGAAGCCGGTGGCCATGCCCACCAGCGCAACGATCCACATCCAGAACACGGCGCCGGGACCACCCATGGTGATGGCGATGGCCACACCCACGATGTTGCCGGTGCCGACTCGGGACGCCAACCCGACAGCAAAGGCTTGGAAGGAGGAGATCCCGCCCTCGTCACCACCGCGGGAGGAGGTGATGGCCCGCACCATATGGGGGAACAGACGCAGCTGCACCGCTCCGGTACGCAAGGTGAAGTAGAGACCGCCCAGAATGAGCAGCCAGGCGAGCAGGTAGAGGAACAAGTAGCCGGAGGCCTTGTCCAGGATATCCGCACCAGCGGTGAAAAAGGACTCGAGCGAGCCGGTCCAGCCGTCGTCTCCGCTGGAAGCGGCGCTGTTCATGGGAGCCGGAACCGGATGCACGTGAGAACCTCCATAGGGGTGGGATGAGGACGCAGGCCTGGCAGACGATGTGCGGTCAGGGCAGGGATACGTACGAGCACCTCGCCCGTCCCGCCTCGAAGTGGGGCGGCGCACCGTATTCTCGAAGGCTACTGACAGAGTGTTTCGATTCGGTGACGACACCGATCTACTGGCTGATTGGATTCTCCCAGGCTCCTGGGGGAAGAGCAGCGGGTAGGTAGGCGGAGTCTCCGTAGAAGGACGGCCGGTCGCCATCCGGCGTCGGATCGCGCCGGAGAGCTTCCCAGTCCTGTAGCGCCCCGGCAATCCACCGGCTCAGAGCCACGAGCGCGACGAGGTTGATGATGGCGCCAGCTCCCAGGAGCACGTCCGCCAGGGTCCACACGGTGGTCAGCTGCTGCACACTTCCCACTCCGGCGCAAATGACAGCGCCGATCTGGAGCGCACGTGAGACCCAGGGGCGGTCGGAGAGGTAGTCCAGGCAGACCTGGGCATAGGAGAACGCCCCAATGATAGTGGTGTAGGCCAAGACGACAACGAGCAGGGCCATGGGCCAGCGGCTCCACTCCCCCACCAGGTGAGCGATGGCATCCTGGGTCAGGGTTCCCGCAGCCCCCTTGGCAGTCCTTCCGGGCTGGAAGACGTCTACGCCGGCGACCAGGATCGCCAGTGCTGTTGCGGTGCACACGAACAGGGTGTCCACCACAACTCCGAAGGCCTGGATGAATCCCTGCTGGACCGGGTGCCTCACAGTGGCTGAGCCCGCGGCACAGGCGGCCCCGCCCAGCCCCGCCTCGTTGGAGAAAAGGCCACGACGCACACCATTGAGCAGCGCTGCGGTCACTCCCCCGGCAAGCCCCCCCAGGCCCTGGCGCAGGCCGAAGGCTCCTTCGATGATGGATCGCAGCGCATCCCAGGCCTGGACGGGGTGGGTGACGAGGATGGCCAGGACTAGAACCAGGTAGGCCAGTGCCATGAGCGGGGCCAGGTACTCGGCCACTCGCGCCATGGCGCGCAGACCCCCCAGGAGAACCGGCGCAGTCAACGCTACGACGAGTACGGCTCCCAGACTCGGCGACAGTCCGCCAGCCCCCTGGAGGGAGGCGGTGATGGCGTTGGCCTGCACCATGGGCATGACCAGGCCGTTGGCAATGAGGAAGACGACGGCGAATACTGAGCCCAGGATCGGTAGTCGCAGTCCGCGGGAGATGTAGTAGGCGGGGCCACCTCGGAAGGAGCCATCCGGGCGACGTACCTTGAACAACTGGGCAAGCGTCGCTTCACTGAAGGCGGTGGCAGTTCCGAGAATCGCGACGAGCCACATCCACAGGACAGCTCCGGGGCCACCCATGATGAGCGCCAGGGCCACCCCGACGATGTTGCCGGTTCCCACTCGACAGGCCAGTCCGACGGCGAAAGCCTGGAAGGAAGTTATCCCACCGTGGCGTCCATCGCGGGAGCCTGCCACCGAGACGGCGATAGCACCGGTATGCCGCAGTTGAACACCCCGAGTCCTGATGGTGAAGAAGATGCCGGCTCCGACCAGGACCCACATGAGCACCCAGGAGTAGAGCAGATCGGAGGTGGAGGACAGAACCGCATCGATCTGGTCCGTCCAGGAAGTGTGCGCTGTTGGAGGCAATGCAATCAGCCCCGCCTTACTGCATCGTCGGGCTCCCAGACGCCGGGAACCACGTCTCCGGGCAGGAGGGAGTTGCCATGACCAACGAAGGTCGGCTCGGTGATGCCCTGGGCTCGCTGGGCCTCGAAGTCTCGCAGGGCTCCGATGACCCAAGGGGCCAGGCGGACGATGACAACGAGGTTGAGCACGCCCAGGAGTCCCAGGGCAATGTCGGTCAGGGCCCAGACGATGGGCAGGGTCAGGACGGTACCGCCGAAGGCCGCGGCGGTCAGGAGGATTCCGAAGATCTGCTCAGCCCGGCGCTCTCCACCCAAGAAGTTGACATTGACCTGGGCGTAGGAGTAGCAGCCCAGCACGGTGGAGAAGACCAGGACGAAGATGAGCACCACCATGGGCCAGGTGGTCCATGTGCCCAGATGCTCGGCGACGGCCTGCTGAGTGAGAATCGCGCCGACCAGGGAGTCGTCACCCGGATGGTAGGTGTCGGTGGTCAGCAGGATGAGCAGGCCGGTGGCCGTGCACACGAGGATGGTGTCGACGAAGACGCCAAAGGACTGGATGAGCCCCTGGCGCACGGGGTGGGCGACGGTCGCGGTGCCGGCGGCGTTCGGGACCGTACCAAGGCCGGCTTCATTGGAGAACAGCCCACGGCGCACACCGTTGAGCAGCGCTGCGAGGATTCCTCCGGCGGCGCCGAAGAAGGCCTGGTTGAGGCCGAAGGCCCCCTCAAAGATACTCAGGAGAACCTCGAAAAGCTTGTCTGCGTTGAGGACGATGACCACCACGGCCATGAGCACGTAGGCCAGAGCCATGACGGGGGCGAGCCACTCCGCGACGCGGGCCACGAGCCGGACTCCTCCCAGGACCACGGGCGCGGTCAGCAGGACGAGGAAGACCCCGACCACCCAGCCCGAGACGCTGGGAACGGTGGCCGTGATGACCTGGGCCAATGAGTTCGTCTGCACCATGACCACAGTGACGCCGACCGAGACGATGCACATGGCGGCGAAGATCCTGCCCCACAGAGCCGATCCTAAACCGTTCTTGATGTAGTAAGCGGGTCCCCCGCGGAAGGTGAAGTCCCGACCGCGCTCCTTGAAGATCTGGGCGAGTGTGGACTCCACGAAACTGGTCGCCATTCCGATGAGCGCTACGACCCACATCCAAAACAGGGAGCCGGGACCACCGGCCACAACGGCCAGGGCGACGCCGGCAATATTGCCGATGCCAACTCGGGCGGCCAGTCCCACGGCGAAGGCCTGGAAGGAGGAGATGCCCCCTTGTGCGCCTGAGCGTGACCCGGACAACGAGTTGACCATGGTGCCGAAGTGACGCAACTGGACCAGCTGGGTACGCGTGGTCAGGTAGAGGCCGGCCAGAATGAGCAAGGCGGCAAGAAGGTAGGTGTAGAAGAAGTCGTCGACGGAGTTGAGCAGGTTCTCAACGTGGGTGAGGTTCATGCGTCGGCTCCTGTCGAGGCGGCGGGTTGACTGCGGGCCGGGGTGGCCGCGATAACGCCGGAGGTCTGGCTCGATTCATCGGCGCCGACGACGGAGCTCTCACCGGCCCAGACGTCACCGGGGAGATCTCCGGGCAGGTGCGGGTTATCGATACCGATGAAGACGGGGGTGTCTCGGCCCTGCTCGCGTTGGGCGTCCCAGTCCCTGAGCGCACCCACGCCCCACCGAGCAAGCCAGATGAGGGCGACCAGATTGGTCAGGGTCATGATGGCCATGGTGATGTCAACAGTGTTCCACACCACTGTCAAAGTGGCGAGTGCACCCAGGCCGGTGGAGGCCACCGAGACCAGTCTGGGCAGCCACCGCCATACGGGCCGCTCGGAGATGAAGGTCATGGAGACCTCGGAGTAGGTGGCCGCGGCAATGATGGAGGAGAAGGCCAGGACGAAGATGACGATGGTCATGGGCACGGCTGTCCATCCGCCGAGGGAGGCGGCGACGGCGTCGGAGGTCAGGGTACTGGCGGCCTCCGGGGTCAGGCTGCCGGCCTCGACAAGCGCGGGGCTGTAGACGCCGGAAACGAGGATGATGAAGGCAGTCGCGGTACACACAACGATAGTGTCGACGAAGACACCGAGGGACTGGATGAGTCCTTGCTGGACGGGGTGGGCGACGGTGGCAGTGGCGGCTGCGAAGGGGGCGGTGCCCTGTCCGGCCTCGTTGGAGAACAGGCCGCGACGGGTTCCGTTGGTCAGGGCGGCGATGATGCCTCCGGTCACCCCTCCGGCGAAGGGGTAGGGGCCGAAAGCCGAACCCACGATGGTGGCCAGGATGCCCGGAAGCTGGTTGATGTGGAGGCCGACGATGATGATGGCCATGACCACGTAGACCAGGGCCATGATCGGCGCCATCCACTCGGTGACGCGGGCGACCCGGCGCACCCCTCCGAGGATGACGAGGGCGGCCAGCCCCACCAGGACCGCGGCGGCGACGCTCGGGGGCAGGTTGAGCGGAGAACCCGGGCCGATGACACCGGCGACGGCGTTGGACTGGACCATGATGATGGAGAAGCCGCAGGTGAAGATCGTCAGCCCCGCGAAGACGACGCCGAGGGTCCGGCTACGCAGTCCTCGCGCCATGTAGTAGGCGGGACCGCCACGGAAGGAGCCGTCAGTGTGGCGGACCTTGAACATCTGGGCCAGTGTCGCCTCGAAGAAGGCGGTAGCCATACCGACCAGAGCGACGACCCACATCCAGAAGATCGCACCGGGCCCACCCAGGATGAGGGCCGCTGCGACGCCGAAGACGTTACCGATGCCTACGCGGGCGGCCAGGGAGATCGTGAAGGCTTGGAAGGAGGAGATGCCCCCCTGTGCACCGGAGCGTGATCCGGCCACCTGACGGAACATGTCCGGCAGTCGTCGCAACTGGACGGCACGGGTGCGGACGGTCAGCAGGATCCCGGTACCGACGAGCACCCACATGGTGATGTGAAGCGTGATCCAGTCCGAGACCGCCGCGAGCTGGGCAGCGAGAGCATCCATGGGAGAATCTGCCTTTCACGGTGTCGCAGCATATGGGGACGGCCCGCATGCTCTCATGAATCGGCGCCCGGAACATAGTGCACCCCCTTATGACGCGAGCGTAAGGGGGCCACTATTCTCCTGGGACGGCGACTGGACGGAGGGTGAGGCCTCAGCATGCCACGGGCCCAGCTGCACCCCCTCCGCACCCACGTGAGACGATGACGCCGTGACCTCCCAGACTGCTCCGGCCCTCAACGCGATGCTCGACGCCCTCATCCCGGTTGATGATCCCGAGCACGTCCCCGAGCCCGAGGAGGTCTACCTGGCCTTCTCGGACTGGGCGGAGACGACCGGCCGCCCCCTCTACTCGCACCAGGACGAGGCGCTGTCGGAGATTCTTGAGGGCCGCCACGTCATCGCCGCCACCCCGACAGGTTCGGGCAAGTCGATGATCGCGCTGGCCGCCCACACCGTCTCCCTGGCCCGCGGGGGGCGCTCCTACTACACGGCCCCCCTCAAGGCCCTGGTCAGTGAGAAATTCTTCGAGCTGGTGGGTCTGTTCGGGGCGGACAACGTCGGAATGGTCACCGGGGACACTTCCATCAACGCCGCCGCCCCGATCATCTGCTGCACCGCGGAGATCCTGGCCAACCAGTCCCTGCGCGAGGGCGAGGACATGGATGTGGACTGCGTCGTCATGGACGAGTTCCACTACTACGCCGACCCTCAGCGCGGCTGGGCCTGGCAGGTGCCCCTCCTGGAGCTGCCCCAGGCGCAGATGGTGCTGCTGTCGGCCACGCTGGGCGATGTCTCCTTCTTCGTGCGGGACCTGCGCGAGCGCACGGGTCGCGAGGTGGCCGTCGTCGACGACGCCGTGAGGCCGGTTCCCCTGGAGATGGAGTACGTCGTCGAGCCGATCGGTGAGCTGCTTCAGCGCCTGGTGGGGCAGGACAAGGCTCCGGTCTACGTCGTCCACTTCTCCCAGAAGGAGGCGGTCGAGCGGGCGACCTCCCTGCTGAGCGTGGACCTGGTGCCCAAGTCCCGTAAGGCCGAGATGGTGGAGGCGCTCGGCAACTTCCGCTTCGGGGGTGGTTTCGGGGCCACGCTCTCCCGGCTGCTGCGCGCCGGTATCGGCGTGCACCATGCGGGCATGCTGCCGCGCTACCGGCGGCTGGTGGAGCGCCTGGCCCGCGAGGGCCTGCTGTCCGTCATCTGCGGCACGGACACGCTCGGGGTGGGGATCAACGTACCGATCCGCTCGGTGGTCATGACCTCGCTGGTGAAGTTCGACGGATCCAAGGAGCGCCACCTCACCGCTCGCGAGTTCCACCAGATCGCCGGACGGGCCGGGCGCGCCGGCTTCGACACCCACGGCTACGTCGTCGTCCAGGCCCCCGAGCACGTCATCGAGAACGCCAAGGCGCTGGCCAAGGCCGGCGACGACGAGCGCAAGCGCCGCAAGATCGTGCGCAAGAAGGCCCCCGAGGGGCGCGTCAACTGGACGGACAAGACCTTCGAGCGGCTGCGCGACGCGGCCCCGGAGACGTTGACCAGCCAGTTCCAGGTCACCACCACCATGGTGCTGAACCTCATGGAGCGCGACGGCGACCCGGTGGCGGCGATGGCGGATCTCCTGGAGCGCGCCCACGAGCCCGCGGCACAGCGACGCCGACACGTGCGCCGCGCCTTGGAGATCTACCTGTCCCTGCGCACGGCGGGAGTCCTCACGCACGTCTCCAGCGCCCAGGCCGCCGCCGACGGGCGCCCTCGGCTGCGCCTGGCCGTGGACCTGCCGGCCGACTTCGCCCTCAACCAGCCCCTGGCGCCCTTCGCCCTGGCGGCCATGGACCTGCTGAACGTGGAGGCCCCGGAGCACACGGTCGACGTCGTCAGCGTCGTCGAGGCCACCCTGGACGATCCGCGCCCGCTGCTCTACGCCCAGCAGCGCGCCGCCCGCGGCGAGGCGATCGCCGCGATGAAGGCCGAGGGCATGGACTACGAGGAGCGCATGGCCGCTCTGGAGGAGGTCACCTGGCCCCAGCCGTTGGCCGAGCTGCTCACTCCTGCCCTGGAGATGTACAAGCAGGCCAACCCGTGGATCGCCGAGCACGAGCTGGCGCCGAAGTCGGTGGTGCGCGAGATGGTGGAGAACGCGATGACCTTCTCCGACCTCATCTCCCGCTACGATCTGGGGCGCAGCGAGGGCGTGGTGCTGCGCTACCTCACCGACGCCTACCGGGCGCTGCGCCAGGTCGTGCCCGAGGAGCACCGCACACCCGAGGTCACCGATCTCATCGACTGGTTGGGGGCGCTCGTGCGAGCTGTCGACTCCTCCCTGCTCGACGAGTGGGAGGCTCTCGGCCGGGCCCAGGCGGGCAAGGCGGGCGAGATGGCCGGCCTGCTGGAGGGCGACCGTTCCGGCGCGGAGGACTCGGCCGGGGTCGAGCGGGCCTTCGGTGCAAGCGAGGACGGGACGGTCGCCTTCACTCGCAACCGTCACGCCTTCCGGGTCGCGGTGCGGCGGGAGATGTTCCGGCGCGTGGAGCTCATGGCGCGCGACGACGTCGAGGCCCTGGGCCGTCTGGACGCACCCTCCGGCTGGGGCGAGGACCGCTGGGACGAGGTGCTGGGGCGTTACTGGGACGAGTACGACTGGATCGGCACGGATACCTCGGCCCGGGCAATGTCTCTGGCCCCGCTCGACGAGACCCCCGACGAGACGGCACTGGCGGCCGCCGGTGTCAGCGAGCGCCTGCGCGAGGCCCTGGAGGCCTCGCGCAGGCAGGTGTGGCTGGCCACGCAGGTCCTGGAGGACCCCGATGGCGACCACGACTGGCGACTGACAGCGCTGGTGGACCTGGCCGAGTGCGACCGGGACGAGCGCGCGGTCATCCACCTGCTGTCCGTGGGCCCGCAGCAGGGTTAACCAGCCTCGTTGGCATCCGTGTCAGGTTTCACCGGCTGGCGCAGGATGGTCTTCATCCTCTCCGGCACCACGCGCCTGGGGTCGCTGAGGTAGATCTCGTGGTGGGGACCGTTCCAGGTGAGCCCGAGACTCGGCATGACCTCGTCGCGCAGTCGCGCCAGAGTGGGGGCCTCGTCGTCGTAGGCGCCCATGTGGAGGATCTGCAGCGATCTTCCCTCGCTCAGGGGGAACTCCTTGAGGGCGGAGACGGGAAGGTCGGGCTTCTTGCGCGCTGCCTGCGCCAGCCCCTCGGCGATGTCCTGCGATGAGACCGCGTCGGGCAGGGGGATCATCATGGTCCAGTCCCACTCCCCCTTGTCGCGGGCGACGAAGGCGGAGTTGCCGGCACTCGTCCACAGCCCCTCGAGAGGACCGACGACGAAGTCGTCACCGGTTCTTTTCTTCAGCACGGCGCGGATCGCGTAGGCGCCTGCGTAGAGCGCCTGGATCGCGGTGGCGTAGGTCGGTGAGGTATTGGGATCGCCGTGGCCGTCGATGGCCAGGTAGGTCATGGCCGGTACGTCCACCTCCGTGAAGTCGATTCGCCCCGGCAGGTACAGGTCCTTGCGGTCCTTCTTGATGTCAATCCTCATCGCTGCCTGCTTTCTTGAGAAGGGTGCGGGTCCAGACGAGATCCGCTTCCTGGCGCAGGATCTCGTAGTCGAAGATGGCCAGGGCATGCTCCTCATCAACCCGAGCACGCAGCCCGCGCAGCTCATCGAGCCTATCGAGGAGTGCCTCAGCGCGCTGCGCCAGCGCCGCCACGAGCTCGGGTTCATCGAGCCGGGCATAGGCATTGAGCGCCGGGAGTACACCGGCGGCGGGCGGAGCCGGAGCAAGAACACGCTCACCGGCGGCCTTCCTCAGCTCATGGCGCCCGGCGTCGGTCACGCGGAAGACGGTGCGCCGACCCTCGGAGCCGTCATCGGGCTCGAGGAGCCCCCGTTCCGACAGGCGCTTGAGAAGGTAGTAGACGGAGGAGAAGGCCAGGGATGTCCACTGGCGGTAGCCTCGCCGCTCGATGACCCGGTCGAGGTCGTAGCCGTGCCGCGGCTGCTCGGCAATGAGGGAGAGGACAACGATGTCGGCATCAGAGGACATGTTGTTACTCTAGCACTAGAGTAATGACGGGCAAGCCAGTGCCCGACTGCTGCCTCGGGTGATCGACTCGGAAGGTAACGGGGCTATGCGTCCACCGCGCGGGCAAGCTCACGGATCTGGGCCGGGCGGGTGCGGCAGCAGCCCCCGATGAGTCGGACGCCGGAAGCGATCCAAGAGGGCGCCAGCGCCGCGGCTCCGCTCCTACCCTCTCCGGCCCGCCAGCTCTTGGCCACCGGGTCGTAGAGATCACCGGCATTGGGATAGGCCACCAGCGGCTTGGAGGTGCACGCGCGTAGTACTGGAAGCGCCCGGTCGACAACATCGGGGGCCACGCAGTTGACCCCGACGGCCACCACAGTTTCCTCCCGCGCGGCCCAGGCCACCGCCTCGTCCAGCGGGGTGCCGTCGGCCAGGCGGGCACCGTCGGACCGCACCTGGAAGGAGACCCAGCACTCAGCCTGAGGAGCGAGGCCCTTCACCATGACGAGGAGCGCCTGAGCCTCGTCCAGACGCGGAAGCGTCTCCAGGGCGAACAGGTCAATCCCCTCCCCCACCAGCACCTCAATGCGAGGCCTGTGGACCTCCAGGAAACCGGAGTCCTCTGGAATGTTGATGTCGTAAGCACCGGTGTACTCACTTCCGTCAGCCAGGTAGGCGCCATAAGGTCCGAGCCCTCCGGCTACGAGCACCGACTCCTCGGGGTGCTCCTTGCCGAAGCGACGGGCTGCATCCTCGGCTAAACGGACGCCGGCTGCGATGACCTCTCGTGCGGCTACAGCGTCACACCCGGACCGGATCAGTGCCGGGAGCGTTGCCTGGTAGGTGTTGGTGGTGATCACGCGAGCACCGGCACCCAGATAGTCAGTGTGGACCTCGCGTACGACGTCGGGCGCTGCGGTGAGCGCAAGCGCCGACCACAGTGCGTTGCGGGTGTCGACCCCACGGGCGTCGAGCTCGGTACCCATCGCCCCGTCCAGAACGACCGGGCCTCGCGCCAGTAGATCAGCCAACCGAGCCGGCTCACGCCCCAAGGACGTGGCGGATACCGAGAACGTTCGCATTGCGACACGGTATCGGATAGTTTCAAGATGGGACCGGTAGCACCTCAACCACAGGCCCGGCCGCGTATCCCCGTGGACCCACCCCCATCGGCGGCCTCATCCGCCACCCTCGGTCCCGACACGGCAGCCTTCCGCCTACTCATTGTCCTCAACCTCGAGCAGCACAACGACCCGGCGATCACCAGCATCCTCCTGACGGTCCGTCACCTGGACCATTGGGGCATCAACCGCCGTATCGCCTCTGAAACCTCTCAACGAGCCCGATGCCGAGGAGGCCTGAGAGATCGCGGCAGAAGGCGGCGCAGAACCGACGCTACCCGGGCGGTGACGACGCGCCCGGCCACCACCTGCGGCAGCCGGGCGCAGAGCGTGGGCGTGCTGACCGGTCTCGGCGGTGGTGCAGGGCAGCCGGCCGAGCGGATCAGGAACTGCGTTCTCCATCCAGAACGTACTTCTCCCGCAGACGACTTCGTCCCGACCCCAGTCATCTGCGGGAGAACACAGTTCTCACGGGAAAAGTACGTCTCGCCACCCGCTACGTCACGCGACGCGGCCTCTTAGCGGGTCTCGACGATCTGCTTGCCGAAGGGAAAGCAGGTGACGGGGATCAGCTTGATGTTCGCCACCGCCAGCGGGATCCCGATGATAGTGATGGCCTGCATGGCAGCAGTGACGACGTGGCCGATCGCCAGCCAGAGGCCGGCGATGAGGAACCAGATGATGTTACTGATCCCGCTCATGACGCCGGCTCCGGGAGCGGGAACCACTTCACGTCCGAAGGGCCACAGCACGTAGGCGGCGATGCGGAAGGATGCAACGCCTGCGGGGATCGTGATGATGAGGAGGCAGGCGAGCAGACCGAAGACGATGTAACCGAGGAAGAGCCAGAACCCGCCGAAGACGACCCAGATGATGTTGAGCAGCGTGCGCATGGCACTTAACTACCACACGCGGGCCGCCCAAGCCCTTCGCGCTTCTCTCCAGTCACCAGAGGATGCGCTGAGCGATGGCATCGGCGAAGTTGTCCAGCGCCTCCGGGGCGGCCCCCAGGTAGAGACCCGCATCGATCAGTGAGACCTCCATGAGGTAGAAGCCGCCCCGACCATCTCCGACGACGTCCACACGGTTGAACAGGAGCTGGATGTCGCGGCCTGAGACCTCTTTGATGAGCGCATGAATGGCCTTACGCACGCGCTCGCCCCAGAGCCACTCCTGTTCGCTGGGCTCCCGCGCGGTCACGATCTCCTCGTGGATCTGGTCGGTCGATTTGAAGGACGGGTGAAGCATCGGGGCCTTCTCCACTGCATGGGAGAGCACCCCGTTGAAGTAGACCAGTGAGACCTCTCCCTTGCGGTCGACCTCCTCGAGGTAGCGCTGAACCATGACAGTGCGCCCACGACGCAGGTGGTGCATGGCGTCATTGATCGCCGCCGAACGGGAGGAGGCGTCGGTGGCGGTGTAGCGCCCTGTGCCGCGCCCGCCCGAGGAAACGGCCGGCTTGACGACGAAGTCACCATGCGCCGGGAAGCGGGTGTGGACCTGGTGCTTGGAGTATCCGGCCTCCGGCTCCAACCAGGTCGTCGGGATCATGGGTACCTCCCACTCGCTCAGTCGAGTGAGGTAGTGCTTGTCCGAGTTCCAGGCGACGACGTCGGGATGGTTGGCCAGCCTGGGAACCGAGCGGGCCCACTGAAGGAAGCCGGAGTAGTTGCCCTTGGTGGCGTAATCACGGACGCTGCGCAGCACAACAGTGCCGGACTGGTCCCAGTCGACGTCGGGATCGTTCCACACGGCGACTCTCGGCTCGATACCACGTGCACGCAGAGCGTCGGGCAAGCCTCGGTCATCGTCGTCAAGGTCCGGGAAGTCTGCACAGGTCGCCAGCGTCACGATCGGGTCGCTCATGCGGCCCACGCTACCGCGCACAACGTCACAAGGAGAGCCTCAGGCGTGTGACGCTGAACCGTACCGCCACCAGCCCAAAGAAGGAAGTATTTCTCACCCGGCAGGGACAGGGGCGGGGTGCGGCTCAGCCCGTCACGACTGCATTGCACCGGCCTTCCAAGTCGGACGCGCCCGTGTCCTCGCGCACGCGCGGGTGGCACTACCCCGATCACATGTAGGAGGAGTACGCCATGCGTGTCCTCGCGCACGCGCGGGTGGCACAGGCTACTGATCTATGAACTCAATCACGGTATTCGTGTCCTCGCGCACGCGCGGGTGGCACAATGCTGAGGTGACCCCCGAACCCCGCAAGCCTCTCGCAACCGCCAATCAACGCTACTGGGCATCGATGACCGCCATCGTCGTTGCGACGATTCTCGTCGCGGGCCTGTTGGGAGGAACGATCACGCTACTCACCGATACTCGTGCGGATCGCAGCAGCCTGTGGGGAGGCATAGCGATGGCTCTGGTCATGCTGGCGGGCTGGACCCTCGCAGCTCGTGTACGCGATCGCAAGAGACTGGGCCTCCCCCTGTGGCGGCGCCTCGATGAGAAGCAGGCGGCCACCTTGAAGCAGTACCACCAGTGGTCGCGCACCGGCCGTATCGAGGACCCCGAGAACCGGTCGTCGCACTGACCCATGACCGGCATAGAGCGACACCTCCCATCAGGCCGGAGCACCACACATCCCTGAGATTTGCCACACAATGGGGCGGTTTCATGGATTCAGGCTGGACGGACCCATCCTCCATCCGTAAAGTATTCCTCCGTCGCCCGGCGAAACACGTCAAATGACATCGTTGTGGTGAAGCACCGCTAGCTCAATTGGCAGAGCAGCTGACTCTTAATCAGCGGGTTCAGGGTTCAAGTCCCTGGCGGTGTACGGATTCCCAGCCCAACGGGCCAGGAACCATCGGCCAACGAGGCCGAGCACCGCTAGCTCAATTGGCAGAGCAGCTGACTCTTAATCAGCGGGTTCAGGGTTCAAGTCCCTGGCGGTGTACCACGAGGGGCAGGTCCACCCTCCGGAGAGACCCCGGAGGCACTGCAACGGGAGCAGCTCGGCGGCACAGACAGCCTCCACCTCCGGCATGAGCCTGAGAGATAGTCGAGACCCAGTGTTTCACCGGTTGTCGCTCTTCTTCGTGAGTACCACCCGCGGCCCGATGAAGCCGCCACAGCGGCAGATCATGCGGTGCGCCGATTCTCAGGCGATCGCCTACCGCCCCATCCACTGCTGCCCGTCTCACACGAGCAGACGACGTTGAAGGAAGTTGAGGGATACGTATGACACACGACATTCACACCACGTCCACGCCGACCACTGAGCCCACAGCCATCAGTACCGAGTCCCGTGAGGAGGCTGATCGCGAGCTCTTCGCTGCGCGTGCTGAGCTCGCCTCCCTGGGGGCAGCAGCCTCCCCCTCTCGTCTCGAGCGCGCGCTGGAACGTCTGGAAGCGGCGCAGAGGGCATCCCAGCGGCTATTCCACCGGGCCGCCTGATCAGCGCAAGGCCATGCTGCCGTCGTGGTCAACGTTCGTCAGATCACGAAAGTAAGTCACCGAATCCCCTGCCGCAGGCACCGGAGACGATGCGAGGATGAGCGCATACACCCAGGATCCCGAGGAGGACCCATGCCCCAGCTCGCCACCGGTGACCGCGCCCCAGAGTTCACCCTGCCCGACCAGGACGGACGTACCGTGACTCTTCACGACCTGTGCACCAGCACGGACGAGGGCGTCATCGTCTACTTCTACCCCAAGGCCTGCACTCCGGGCTGCACCAAGGAGGCGTGCGACTTCAGAGACTCCTTGGAGGGGCTGAAGGTGGCCGGCTACACCGTCGTCGGGATCTCCCCCGATCCCGTGACTGCTCAGGCCAAGTTCGCCAGCCGCCACGACCTGCCCTTCCCCCTGTTGTCGGACGCCGACCACACCGTCATGGAGGCCTGGGGTGTGTGGGGCGAGAAGAAGAACTACGGAAAGGTCTACACCGGCGTCATCCGCTCAACCGTGGTGGTCGCGCCCGATGGAACCGTGACACTGGCCCAGTACAACGTCCGCGCCACCGGGCACGTCAAGCGGCTGCGAGCCGCACTCGGTGTGGACTGACGAGCCCTGAGGCCATTATTCTCACATCCTCTGCGCCCATCCCTGTCGACGACAGCACGCTGGGAGACCGCCGTGTTCGGCCATCCGCGTGCAAACCGGTAGAGTGGACGCAACACAGCGCGAGTGGCGGAATTGGTAGACGCCCCAGGTTTAGGTCCTGGTGCCTTCGGGCGTGAGGGTTCGAGTCCCTTCTCGCGCACAAACCTCGGATCCCGACGTCGTCGGACCTCCGCAGCACAGATGAGCGGTGGGGATAATGCCGTCGCTCAACTCCTGCCGGTATCTGCCTGAGAGCCGCCGTAGCATTGGTGAGCCTGCAGGGGAACCGCAAGCAGGCCCTCCCTGCCAGCTTCCTGCGCACCAGAAGACAGACACGCCCTTCCCTGAGAGTCCCCCGATCCGCAACATCGTTGACCTGCCGGCTCAGCCAAGGGGTGGCGGAGGCGCGACCGCCCACCTGCCGCCCCATCAAGCAGGGGAACACAATCCCTTCTACACCCATTCCAGACCTGACAGACTCCACAGAACCCGCAAAGAAAAAGAAACTGAAGAGGTCATTCAGCCAGGAACTCCGCTTCGATCGATGCGCTCATGCGGACATCCTCCGGCGTGAACTGATAGGTGTCAGAAGACTCCTTCCCACGTCCCACCCCTGCGCGGCCCCGCCCGATCACAGCACTCGATGCCCCACCAGCCGTATTCTTCTCCAGAAGTCCCTTATCCGCAACAGTCTTAACGGAACTGACGTGCAGGCCGAGAGCAGAAGCATACTGTTCCGCCTTGTCTTTTGCTGAGCGGACCACCTTTTGACGCAGCCAGGTCTCGAGCTCCTTCTTGCGATGCTCAGTGACCGACCACTCTATCCCCCAAACACTCACTTCTTTAAGCGCCAGCACGGAGTTCATCCACGCCCCCATGCGGGAGAAGTCGCAGAACTTCACCTTCACACGGACTGCTTCGGAGAATTCGACGCCGTCATCATTCTTCCATGACCACGTGCTGGCTCCCGATACGGCGAACCATGTAACAGGACCTTCTTGCTTATCATGCAATGACTCTATCTGCGCCCGCACCTCGCTCAGCACGTCAGACACTTGAGCATGCACATGTTCACGGTTCAGCCCTGTGCTCTTCACACTCAGGTGGACCGTGGCCCGCTGAGGCGGTTCGTAGTGATCGATATATTCCCTGACGAAGATGTTCGTCGCCATACTGAGATTCCTCCTGTCAAGAACAATGATCTCAAAGAGGCGTTGGCCTCTCGAATGGCCTACTGCTCGTGCTGGACGACCTCGAAGCCGAGGACCTCCACGCTCATACCCCGACGCCTGTCGTCCTCGTGCCCGCCGGCGGGCCGCGCGGACTGCCACCGCTCGTAGTCCTCGCGCGTGTCCCACCGGGTCACCACGAAGTAGCGGTCCTCACCGACGACCGGGCGCAGCAGCTCGAAGCCCTGAAAGCCCTGCGAGGCGTCAACGCCCCGTTTACGTGCGGCGAAGCGCCTCTCGATCTCGGCCTCGGCACCCTCAGGGAAGGTCAGCGCAGTGATATTGACATAGGTCATATGTTCTCCTCAGTCTCCAAGTCGGCTCCATGCCGAAGCCGAAACAGATATCGCGACAAACGCTACCGTCGGACCACAGCCTCGGACCACAGCCATCACCGTCCCAAGGTGCTGAGTCGCCCCCGAGGCCGGGGGGCCGCCGGGTAGCCTGAGCCCATGACAACTGCCTCGTTCACCCGCCAGGACGGCCGCGCCGTCGACGAGCTTCGCCCCGTGACCCTGACCCGTCACTGGCTCGACCACGCCGAGGGCTCGGTCCTCGTGACATTCGGACGCACCCGTGTCCTGTGCGCCGCCTCCTTCACTGAGGGCGTTCCGCGCTGGCGCAAGGGCAGTGGCGAGGGCTGGGTGACCGCTGAGTACGCGATGCTCCCACGGGCCGGATCGGAGCGCTCAGGCCGCGAGTCGGTGCGTGGCAAGGTCGGTGGTCGTACCCACGAGATCTCCCGACTCATCGGCCGCAGCCTGCGCGGCATCATCGACGTGGCCGCGCTGGGTGAGAACACGATCGCGCTCGACTGCGACGTCCTGCAGGCCGACGGCGGCACCCGCACCGCAGCGATCACAGGCGCCTACGTGGCCCTGGCCGACGCCGTCGCCTGGGGCACGAAGCAGGGACTCATCAAGGCACGCCCTGGCAAACCGGTCCTATCAGACTCCCTGTCCGCCATCTCCGTGGGGATCATCGACGGCGTGCCCTGCCTCGACCTGCCCTACGAGGAGGACGTGCGTGCCCAGACCGACATGAACGTCGTCCAGACCGGGGACGGCCGGTTCATCGAGGTCCAGGGCACCGCCGAGCACGCCCCCTTCGACCGCTCCGAGCTGGGAGCGCTGCTCGACCTGGCCGCCACCGGCAACAGCCGGCTGGCAGCGCTCCAGCGCCGCGCCCTGGCCGGCCCCGGAGGCGAGCCCTTCACTGTGTCCTCTTCTCAGTCCTCAGAGGCCTGATTCATGAATGCCTCGTCCACCATCGACGGTGCCGGCCCGATCACGAACCTGGTCCAGGTGCCCGACGGAGCCCGCCTCGTCCTGGCCACCCACAATGCCGGAAAGCTGGCAGAACTGAAGCAGATCCTGGAGCCGCTCGTGCCGCGGTTGGATCCCGGCTCCATCATCTCAGCCGCCTCGCTCGAAGTGGCCGAGCCGGTGGAGGATGGCCTGACCTTCGCCGACAATGCCCTGCTCAAGGCCCGCTTCCTGGCCCGGGCTACGGGCCTGCCCGCAGTCGCAGACGATTCGGGCCTGTGCGTGGACGTACTGGGCGGTGCGCCGGGGATCTTCTCGGCGCGCTGGAGCGGTCGGCACGGTGACGATGCCGCCAACCTCCGGCTGCTTCTGGACCAGCTGGCCGACGTGGCCGATCCCCACCGGACGGCACGATTCACCTGCACTGCCGCCCTGGTCCGGCCGGTTCCCGGCGCAGCACCGGAGCAGATCACCGTCATTGAGCGCTCTCTGGAAGGGCGGATCACTCGCTCCCCCCGAGGGGAGAACGGATTCGGCTACGACCCGATCTTCGTGCCCGTCCAGGAGGACGAGCCCGGCGGCCAGGGCCGCACCACCGCCCAGATGACGCCTCAGGAGAAGCACGCCATCTCCCATCGGGGCCAGGCCTTCGGCGATCTCGCCCCGGCCCTGGCCGAGGTCCTGTCCCACTGAGGCACCAGTGACGCTAGTGCTCGTCCTGTTCCTGCTCGGCGAGCCGACGCGCCACGGGCTTGGGGATCAGGGAATCATGGGCACGCACGTAGCCGTAAAGCCAGCGCCATCCTCCCAGGAACACGAGGAGGAAGGTGCCGGTCATCAGCATCCAGGAGACGCCGGTCGAGATACCGCTGAACGCGTCCTGCGTGAGCTGGCGCAGCACAGTCCACGTCCCCCAGGTCAGACCCACGATGATGAGCCCCTCGGGCAGCGCCATCTCCAGGTGGTCGGGGCGTCGGCGTCGAAGGCACCAGGTGATCCCCCAGGCGGCAGCCACGGCCAGGACGGCCTGCCACAGCGGGGTGACGACCTGCCCCAGCGTACGCGTGGAGGCGGCACCGAACAGGGCCACGAGCGCCACGGCCACCAGGTCCGCGGGCACTACCAGCCACCAGCGCGTCCTGCGGTTTCGGATCCAGGGGCAGTCCGCTCCATCGGGAAGCGTCGGGGTGAAGGAGATCGTCCGCTGCTGGGAGGGGCGGTCGTGCCCGCCGGCGCTCACAGCTCCCAGACGGCGTCCGCCGTCGCCGCCTCCAACGGGCCCGAGTAGACGGATGCGGCTTCCTTGAGGGGCACGGCCGGATCGGTCCAAGGCTGGATATGGGTGAGGACCAGGTGACCCGCACCGGCCTGGGCGGCCAGCTCCCCGGCGCGACGACCGGTCATGTGCATTCCGCCCACCGTGTCACGGCCCTCGACGAAGGCCGCCTCAGCCAGGAGGAGGTCCACACCTCGGGCCATGTCGCTCATGCCTTGGCACGAGTCGGTGTCGCCGGTGAAGGCCAGCTCGACCCGCCGTGAGGGATCCTCCTCGCTCGGCCCCTCGATCCGGTAACCGTAGGCCTCCACCGGATGGAGCGCCTCGAAGGGTGAGATCACCATGGGCCCCACGCTGTAGGACCTGCCGGGCACGGCGGTGACGAAACCGAACTCGGTGGCGTAGCGCTCGGTCGGCGGCACGCCGTCAACACCCTGAAGACGCTCCAGCAGCTCTGAGGGCCCCAGGCAGGCGACCGGCCCCAGCGCCCCGGTCGGCAACCAGCGCCGGTAGACGTGCATTCCCACCAGGTCGACCATGTGATCGGCGTGGCAGTGGGAGATCGCGATGGCGTCGAGCTCGGCGGGATCGAGGTGCCGCAGCAGCTGCCCCATCGATCCCGGCCCGAGGTCCAGCACGATCGAGTAGGTGCGCAGCGCGCCGTCGGCATTGACTCCGTCGGCCTGTACCAGGTAGCAGGACGCCGGGGACTGAGGACCCGACATGGAGCCGGAGCATCCGATAATCGTGAGTCTCATGCAGATCCTTGGAGGGTGGCGGGAAGGGGGGAAACGTCGGACGGCACGACGCGGGCGCCCGATTCGGAAGAGGCGAAGGCGATGCGCTTGACGGCAGCGACCTCGGGCCCGAGGAAGCGCCGGGCCAGCACCGAGAAGGCCTCCGGGTCACCGGTGGAGCGGAAGTCATGGCGCGGTTCGGGAGCGTCTGATCCGCGAAGGAGGTTCTTGCGGGCCAGTGCCCGGTAGACATCCTTGGCGGTCTCGTCGGAGGAGGTCACCAAGGGCACGTCCTCCCCCATCACGTAGGAGATCGGCCCCACCAGCAGAGGGTAGTGGGTGCATCCCAGGATGAGCGTGTCGACACCGGCCGCCTTGATGGGGGCGAGGTACTCCTCGGCGACGTCGAGAACCTCGGCGCCGGTGGTCACGCCCCGCTCGGCGAGCTCGACGAAACGCGGGCAGGCCTGGGAGAAGAGCTCGACGCCGGGGACGGCTTGAAGCGCATCGTCATAGGCGCGCGAGTCGACCGTCCCCCGGGTGGCGATCAAACCAACCCTGCCGTTGCGGGTCACCCGGGCAGCCGTGCGCGCGGCAGGGTGGATCACCTCGATGACCGGGACGCCCCGACCTAGGGTGTAGCGCTCGCGAGCATCGTGCAGGACGGCTGCGGAAGCGGTGTTGCAGGCGATGACGAGCAGCTTGACCCCGCGGTCCACGAGCTCGTCCATGATGCTCAGAGCCAGGGACCGGACCTCGGCGATGTCCCGGGGACCGTAGGGACTGTTGGCGGTGTCCCCGATGTAGAGCACCTGCTCATGGGGCAGCTGGTCGAGGACAGAACGGGCGACGGTGAGGCCACCGACCCCAGAGTCGAACATCCCGATCGGAGCATCATTCACACCGCGAGACTATGCGGGGCCTGTGCCCCCGAACAGCACGGATACCAGTGATTCCTGCCACCAGGTGACCATGCCGTAGACGAGTGCGGTGCCGCGGTACCACTGCTCGTGAGGCGTCTCGCTCTCAGGAGCCTCCTGGGAGGAAACATCATGGACGCGCCCGGCGTCCTGGGCCGACTCGATGCCCAGACGCTGGGCCAGGACGAGACGGAGATCATTGATCGCACCCAGCCAGTCGGCCTCCTGACCGAGTACCACCAGGATCGTCCCCTCGGGGCCCGACGGCGCACGCAGCTCGGCAACCAGCCGTGCCAGGCGGTCGGACTTGTCCTCGCGCAACCTGGCGCGGGTCAGGCCGCTCACCTCCATCGCGGTGACAGGGTCCTCAGACGCATCCGGAAGCAGGATCCCGACGACGGGATCCGTAGTCGACCGACCGGTATGGACGTGGTTGGCCGGCGGATCGACCTCAAAGTCCAGAGCTGCCAGGACCTCGCGGTCCCGATCACTCTCCCCCGGGCGCCCCGGATCGATCCGGGCCAACGGCGAAGCGGCAGTTGGGACATCCGCATCTCCATGAGCGGGGGCATCCGCCTGGAGGAGGGCTCTGACCTCGAGAGCCAGACGGGCCAGGAGCTCACGCTCCCAATCATCGAGGCCGCAGGCGAATCCTTCTGAGACCCGACGGAAGGCTCGCATCACCGTCCTCCTACGGCATCGCTCGCGGAACCCTCGCCATCGTCGCCCAGGGGCTCGATCGTGGCGCGAAGGCCGTAGCCGTGCATCGCGGTGACGTCGACCTCCATGCGCTCACGGGCGCCTCGAGAGACCACGGCACGACCATTGGTGTGCACCTGCATCATGCGCGCCTCGGCCACGGGCAGGGAGAAACCGAAGTAGGAGTGGAAGACCCAGGTCACATAGCTCATTGTGTTGACTGGGTCGTCGTGGACCACGGTGCACCACAGGCGCTGGGAGCGGGCACGCGAGTCCTCCAGAGTCTCCGGTTCGGCGACGGGCAGCGAGGCGCTCATACCTCTAGGGTAGCGGCGAGGCGCGATAGGTTGTGCCCGTGAACGACTACGCGCCCACAACCGCATTCGCTGCCGAATCCTCCGTTGCCTCTGCCGATGCGTCCTCGACATCGCTGCTGACCGATATGTACGAGCTCACCATGCTTCAGGGAGCGTTGGCTTCGGGCACCGCCACGAGGCGAAGCGTCTTCGAGCTCTTCGGCCGCAGGCTTCCGGCATCGCGCCGCTTCGGCGTCGTCGCGGGCACCGGACGACTGTTGGACGCCATTGATGCCTTCACCTTCACCCCTTCCCAGATCGACTTCCTGCACCGCGCCGGGGTCGTCAACGACGAGACCCTGGACTTCCTTCGCGACTACCGCTTCACCGGCACAGTGCGCGGCTACGCCGAGGGCGAATGCTATTTCGCCGGCTCCCCGCTGCTGACCGTGGAAGGCACATTCGCCGAGGCCTGCATCCTGGAGACCCTCGCCCTGTCGATCTACAACTACGACTGCGCCGTCGCCTCAGCCGCCTCCCGCATGACGATCGCCGCCCACGGACGCCCCTGCGTGGACTTCGGGGCGCGCCGCGCCCATGAGCAGGCGGCCGTCGCCGCGGCCAGAGCCTCGGTCGTCGGCGGTTTCGTGGGGACGAGCAACCTGGAGGCGGGGCTCCTCTACGGCATCCCCACGGTGGGAACCTCGGCCCACTCCTTCACCCTCCTGCACGACACGGAGGAGGAGGCCTTCGCGGCACAGGTGGCAAGTCTCGGACCGAGCACCACGATCCTGGTGGACACCTATGACATCGCCACCGGCGTGGAGCGGGCGGTCAAGGCGGCCCGCGCCGCCGGTAGTGAGCTCGGGGCGGTGCGCCTCGACTCCGGCGACCTGGTGGCCGAGGCGTTCAAGGTGCGCGCCCAACTCGACGCCCTGGGTGCGACGTCGACGAGGATCACCGTCACCAACGACCTCGACGAGCACGCCATCGCGGCACTGGGGGCGGCCCCCGTGGACTCCTACGGTGTGGGCACCAAGCTCGTGACGGGCTCCGGGCGCCCGACTGCGGCGCTCGTCTACAAGCTGGTGGAGCGCGAGGGCGCCGACGGCACCATGGAGGAGGTCGCCAAGTTCTCCTCGGGCGGCAAGTCCACCGTGGGTGGCCGCAAGTGGGCCGGCCGCACCCTCACCTCCGAGGGCACGGCCTCCGAGGAGCTGGTGGTCTCCTCCAGCTCGCAGGACCAGGGACTGTCGGCGTTGAGCCAGGCCGGCGCCCGGCCGCTTCAGGTGCTCCTGGTCGATGCGGGCCGGATCATCGAGGAGCACCGCGGCAAGGAGGCCTTGAGCGCGGCGGCGGAGCGGCACCGGGCATCCCGCGCCGAGCTTCCCTATGACGCCTGGCGCCTGAGCGACGGCGAGTCGGCACTGCAGACCCGCCACGTCGATCTCGATGGGCGAGGTGCCACCCGACGCTGAACGATGGCAGAGGCGCCTACGAACCCTGGTCAGCGCTTGCCGACGAACCAACGCCGCAGGGTCTGGATGCGCTTCTCGATCTCCTCGGTGGAGGCCGCCGCGACCTCCGGCCCCCCGCACACGCGTCGGAGCTCGTTGTGGACGACGCCGTGGGGCTGGCTCGAACGGCGGGCCCACGCGGCCACCAGCTGGGAGAGCTCCTTACGGGCCGACGCCCGGCGCCGGGCGTCGTCGACACCTGAGTTCTTCCGCCTCTGCGCCTCGGCGGCGGCTTGCTTCTTCTGGGAGGCGATCTGCTTGTCCTGGCGCTGGCGTAGCAGGGCGGTCACCTGTTCGGGCTCCAACAGACCCGGCAGCCCCAGGTACTCCTGCTCCTCGATGCTGCCCACCACGGCGCCGGTGCCGAACTCGCCGCCGTCGAATAGCACCCGGTCGAACTCGGCCTGGCTGTCCATGGCCTCGAAGCCGGGCAGCAACTCGGCCGAGGCGTTCTCGGTCTTGTTGGCCTCGGCGAGCAGCCGATCCTCGGGGCTGAACAGGGGACCCTCCTGCGTCGCCGAGTCGGGGCGGCTCAGGACGTGGTCACGGGCCACTTCCATCTCACCGGCCAGGGCCAGCAGGGGCGTCACCGAGGGGAGGAAGACCGAGGCGGTCTCGCCGCGGGCTCGCGAGCGCACGAACCGTCCCACTGCCTGGGCGAAGAACAGTGGGGTGGAAGTCGAGGTGGCGTAAACACCAACCGCGAGCCGGGGAACGTCCACGCCCTCGGAGACCATACGCACGGCCACCAGCCAGCGGTCGGTGGAGGCGGAGAAGGCCTCGATACGGCTGGAGGCGCCATTGTCGTCGGACAGAACCACGGTGGGGGGCTCGCCAGTGATGGCGCGCAGCTGCTTGGCGTAGGCCCGAGCCTTGGCCTGGTCGGAGGCGATGACGAGGGCTCCGGCATCGGGTACCTGGCGACGCACCTCGGTCAGGCGCTGGTCGGCGGCGGCCAGGACCGCGGGGATCCACTCCCCCGCCGGGTCGAGCGCGGTGCGCCAGGCCTGGGCCTCCAGGTCCTTGGTGAGGGGCTCACCCAGACGGGCCGCTACCTCGTCACCCGCCTTGGTGCGCCACCGCATCTGCCCCGAGTAGGACATGAACATCACCGGACGCACGACGCCGTCGCGCAGCGCGTCGGAATAGCCGTAGGAGTAATCCGCCTGGGAGCGCTTCGAGCCGGAGGCGTCCTCCTGGTACCGCACGAACGGGATCGGGGAGGTGTCGGAACGGAAGGGCGTCCCGGTCAGGGCAAGCCTTCGGCGCGCCGGAGTGAAGGCTTCCCGGATCGCGTCCCCCCAGCTCAGGGCGTCCCCACCGTGGTGGATCTCGTCGAGGATGACAAGGGTGCGGGCCTGGTCCGTGCGGGCACGGTGCAGGTTGGCGTTGGCAGCCACCTGCGCGTAGGTCAGGGCGACGCCGTCGAAGCGCGATCCGAGAGCCCCTTGAGAGTTGGAGTAGGAGGGGTCGACGTGGATACCGACGCGGGCGGCGGCCTCGGCCCACTGGTACTTGAGGTGCTCGGTGGGGCAGACGATCGTCACCTTGCGGACGTCTCCGGAGCTGAGCAGCTCGGCGGCCACCCGTAGTGCGAAGGTCGTCTTACCGGCTCCGGGAGTGGCCACGGCAAGGAAGTCCTGGGGCATCGTCTCCAGGTACTGTCCCAGGGCCGCGGCCTGCCAGGCGCGCAGCGACCCGGCCGTTCCCCAAGCGGCGCGGCGCGGGTAGGCCGGAGGGAGGTTCTGGGCTGCTGATGTCGAGGCCCGTGTCGGGGTGGGGTGGGTCGCCTGGCCGCCGCGAGCGGCGTTCACCGACCGCCTCGCCCGAACGGGAACCGGGGGAATCGAGGGCCTTTGCCGCCTGAGTCGCCCCCACTGCGCATCTCCTCATAGATGGACTTGCAGGTGGGGCACACCGGGTACTTCGACGGGTCGCGACCGGGTGTCCACACCTTGCCGCACAGGGCGACAACGGGGCGCCCAGTGACAGCGGCCGCGGCGATCTTGTCCTTGCGGACGTAGTGCGCGAAGCGGTCCGCGTCACCGTCGTCGGTCGACTGGAGCTCCTCGCGCTCCAGGACGGCCGTACCAACGCCCTGCGTGGGCTCGGCCGCAGGGTCGGTGGGGACTCCGGGCGCTCCTGGATCAGCACTGGCGAGGACGTCTGTCATGCCGCCCAGTGTAGGTCGGACAGTGCGCACCGGCAGTCGCCCACCCCACCCTGGCCCTGTGGGGAGGCTCTCTCTGAGACGCGCGACGCCTCCGTCAGGGCTTCGAGGTGAGCCGGCCGGCGGCCGCGGGGTCGACCAGAATCAGGGCGTCGTCATGGCGCTGCATGACGGTCGCCGGCCACTCGGTGCTCACCTCGCCCTCAACGAGCTGGGCGATGGCCTCGGCCTTGCCCTCTCCGGTGGCGATGAGGATGAGTTTACGGGCCTCCATGATGGTGGCCAGCCCCTGGGTGATGCACTGGGTGGGCACGGCATCGACGTCGCCGCCGAAGAAGCGGGCGTTGTCCCGGCGGGTCTGCTCGTGGAGCTCGCCGACGTGCGTGCGCGAGTCGAGGGCGCCACCAGGCTCGTTGAATCCGATATGCCCGTCGGAGCCGATGCCGAGGATCTGCAGGTCGCAGTAGCCGGCGGCCGCCATTTGGGCCTCGTAGTCCCGGCAGGCGGCCTCAAGGTCCTCACTCAGCGCGTCCGGCCCGTGAAGGGAACCGGGCTTCATGTCGACGCGGGAGCGCAGATTGGTCTCCATGAAGGTGGCGTAGCGCTCCGGGTGTCCTGCGGGCAGGCCGACGTACTCGTCCAGCATGAATCCGGTGACATCTGCGAAGCTGAGGCGTCCGGCGGCGCAGCGAGTGGCGAGCTCGTCATACAGAGGTAGTGGCGAGGACCCGGTGGCGGTCCCCAGCACGGCTGCAGGTTTGTCCTTGAGCAGCGCCTCGATCTCGTCGGCCGCACGTTGTGCGAGCGCCTGCGCGGAGTCCAGGATGACAAGCTGCACGATGATGTCCTCTCTGACATAACGACTGGATGTACTGAAGTTTACTGATCTCAGTGAGCCACTACATGTTTGAGCGACTTTAGAGCAATCCTACCCCGAGTCATCAGAATCAATCAGTCTGTGCTGGTGTGACCAGCGTGATCACACCGGCTGAGCATGTCCCGGCCAGGTGCGGATCGTGGCAAGGACCTGGGGTCCACGCCGGTCCAGAAGCCGTCCCCCGAAGGCAACACCGCCCCAGAGCGCCAGAACGCACCACACGGCCCCCAGGACAAGCGCGGCCCACCCCCAGGACCGTGAGTCCTGCACAAGACCGTAGACCGCAGCCGCCAGCACGGGTGAACAGACGGTGAGCAGGAGCAGGATCGCCACCATTTGAATGATCGCGGAGAGAAAAGCCGTTCCCGAGGTCCGCGAGCGCATGGGGCTGTCCCCGGGGGCAAGCGTCTCGTATGGCAGCAGGACACTGGTGACGCTGGACCAGGCCAGAGCACAGCCGTAGAGGGCCAGGCAGACACCGGCGACAGCAGGCAACGCTGTCCAGACCCCTGTCCACAGACATGTGAGCAGTCCGGTGATCATCAGCAGAGGCAGCTGCCACACTGCGGCACCAGCCACGCGCCCTAGGCGATCGTGCGCACCGCTGATGCCGGCACTGATATGGCTCCACAAGGCGGTGGAGTCCAGACCGAGGTCGTCATGAAGCGCCCACCCCATGAACACCGCCAGGGCGGGTGCCATGAGCAGCAGCATGGTTGGAGCCTGCCCGATGGCAAGACTGCCCCCGTACCGGTGCCCGTTGAGGACCAGAACGAGTCGGCTGGAGTTGATGACCGGGACGAGGATCAGGATGACTGGCATGAGCACGATCAGCAGGAACTGGACCAGGTATCTGGGGTCGGTGCGCCAATAGCGCAGGCTGCGAGAGGCCACTGCGGCCGCTGGCGCCGGTAGGACAACACCGAGCCTGCGCTCCCAGGGCAGCACATCGGGCTGCTCCTCGTCCTGGGTGCCGTCTATCGTGTCTCGGCGGCGAGCGGCGTAGGCGTGCGTCCTGGTGTGAGACGTCTTCGGAGAGGTCATCACCCTGCCTACAACTCGTTGCCACAGTGGAAGAAGGGTCAAGGGGATGATCCAGGCGCCGATCGCCAGCATCGGCGCCAATAGCACCGAGCCGGTAGCCATGAGCCCCGGGGCCGTAAAGGCCCACCCGAAGGGAGACAGCCCCAGGACCCAGGCGATGGTCCTGATTCGCTCGAGAGAGCCGTCGACGTCATTACCGATGAGGCTGGGAACGAGATTGGGCAGCTGCATAGCCAGTAGGAACACCAAGAAGGCAATGATCGCCGTTGTCTCACGCCCCCTCCGGGAGGCGGAGACTCCCGCGGATGTCACCACGATCCGGGAGATGATGACACAGGTGCCAAGGGCCGCCGGAGCACATAGCAAGGCCAGAATCGCTGCCAGGACCTGTCCTGCCACCAGCCACGCGAGAGCCGGGATGAGGCAGACGACAGCCGTCAGACAGCCGGGAATACCGAGGGCCCCTGCTGTCAGCAGCCCGACGGCGAGCCGGCGCGATGGAGCGGTCCAGGCAGCCATGGCTCGGGGGTCCAGAGTGGAGTCGATTCCGGTGACGAGCAATGGCACCACGGTCCAGCCCGCCACTAGAAGCGCACCGAGGGATCCGAGCACCAGAGCCGTCGCCTGGGGCCCGGCCTTCAGCCCCAGCCCAACGGCGCCGACCAGTACCAGGACGAGGAGTCCCAACCCGTACAGCGCTCCGATGACGGTTCCAATGACTGCCCAGATATTCTTGGTCAGGGCGTTGAGAGTCAGGCGCCACTTCAGCTTGACGAGGGTCGTAACCATGTCAGCCCCTCCGTTCGCACCTGGGCTCCTACCAGCTCGGTGAAGCGCTGCTCGAGGTCTCCGCCTGCCGCGACCTGCTCCGTTGTCCCCGCGGCGACGACCCGGCCAGCGTTGATGATGGCCACATGGTCGCACAAGCGCTCCACGGTGGCCATGACGTGGCTGGAGATGACCACGGTGCCACCGGCGGCGGCGTAGTCCCGCAGGATCGCCTGGATCGTCTGCGCCGAGATCGGGTCGACGGCCTCGAAGGGCTCATCCAGGATCAGGATGGAGGGAGAGTGCACCATGGCGCAGGCCAGGTGGACCTTCTTGCGCATTCCTGCCGAATAGTCGGCCACCAGCGTGGTACCGGCGTCCCACAGCCCCAGGACCTTGACCAGTTCGGTGGCCCGGGGCACGACGACGTCGCGGTCAAGCCCACGCAGGAGGCCCGAGTAGGTGACGAGCTCAAGTCCGTTGAGACGATCAAAGGTCCGCAACCCGTCGGGCAGAACTCCCAAAAGGGCCTTGGCACGACTCGGCTCGGCCCACACGTCGACACCGTGCACCAGTGCGTGCCCAGCGTCGGGTTTCAGAAGGCCAGTGGCCATCGACAGGCTGGTTGTCTTACCGGCTCCGTTGGGCCCGACAATGCCGTAGAAACTGGATACGGGGATGTCGAGACTCAGCCGATCCACCGCAACTTTGCGATCGAAGGCCTTGACCAGCCCCATCATCTGAAGTGCTGGAACGGAGGCGGGGCCAGGAGATACCCCGGCCAGTGCGGCAACCGTGTCTGTGCCGTCGGGCGAATTCACCGCGAATGTGGAAGCAGACATGTTTCCACTGTAATGGAATCTGCCCGTCCGGCCCTCCGCCAGCAGGAGGAGATCGGTGGCTCTCATCAGCCTTCAGGAGCGCGCACGAGCATTATCAGCAACGCGCCCTACATCACCGACCGCATATGACAACTCATGAGAACGAGAAAACGATTCCGATCCGTCACCGTACCTCGAGCTGGACAGCGACGGACCGGAATCAGGACGTCAGGGGCGCGGCCCCACGTATCACTCGGCGACAGCCTTCTTCAGCGAGGAGCCGACGGTGACCTTGACACCGTAGCCGGCGGGGATCTGGATCTCCTCACCGGTACGGGGGTTGCGGCCAGTGCGTGCGGCACGCTCGACGCGCTCGATGCCCATGAGACCGGTGATCTTCACAGCCTCACCCTTGGCGACGTTCTCAACGAGGACATCCTGGAAGGCTCCCAGGAAGGCGTCGGCGTCGGTCTTGGTCAGGCCGGCCTTCTCGGCGATGGCGGCGATGAGCTCGGTGCGGTTGACGGACATGTCTTCCCTCTCGATCGTGGACGGACACCCTTGTGTGGTGCCACTTCTGGCAACGCTACGCATAAAACCTTGGGTTTGTCAGGTCAGACCGGGGTGTCGCGCTGGATAGCGAGTAACAATTCGCACATTTACGCCCCAGCAGCCACACCCGTCACATGCGGAGCGAGTCGCGGAACGGCGCCGTTTCCTCATCCCCCTCCCGTCAGTCCTTCCACAGGGCACCGGGCAGAGCGCCGGCGAACCACGACGTGATGGTGGTCGGGTGGGTGATCGCGGTTCCGACGACAACAGCGAAGGCGCCGTGTTCCATGGCGGCCGCGGCCTGCGCCGGGGTGTGAACCCTGCCCTCAACGACGAGCGGGACCTCCGCGACACCGGCGACCTGATCGACGAGCTCGAGGTCGGGACCCTCGGTCTTGGGGCGCTCCCCGGTGTAACCCGCCAGGGTCGTCCCCAGGATGTCCACCCCTGCGTCCTGTGCGGCCTTGGCATCATCCAGGGAGCCGCAGTCGGCCATGATGAGGACCTCGGGGCGGGCCTGACGGAGGCCCTCGACGGTCTGGGCCAGGCTCAGCCCGTCGGGGCGGGGGCGCCGTGTGCCGTCCAGAGCCACGATCTGGCTTCCGGTGGCGGCCACGGCGATGGCGTGGGTGAGGGTCGGAGTGATGAAGACGCCGTCGTGCCCGTCCTTCCACAGACCGATGACAGGGACGTCAACGTGCTGACAGATGAGGACCAGATCCGCCAGCCCTTGCGCGCGAATGCCGACGGCGCCTCCGGCGACGCAGGCCTGGGCCACCTGGTCCATGGTGCGGGGGTCGCGCATCGGCTCGCCCGGGTAGGCCTGGGCGGAGGCGATGAGTCCTCCTTTCAGGCGTTCCAGGACGGGATGGATCCCTGCAAAGGCGGCCTGCGCCTGCGTTGACGACTGTGAAGGTGACTGCTCGGTCATAGGTGTGTCCTGTCTGATAGCGCCCCAGCCCGACGGCTACGGGCGGTGGTTGTCGTTGCTGCCGGCCAGGGCGAGGGCACCACGAGCCGCACCGACGATCGGCGCGGCGGTCCCCAAGGTGGCGGGAATGATCTTGATGGGGGCCAAGGGGTCGATGATCTCTGCGGCGAAGGTCTGCCTCAGGGGCTCCCACCACAGGTCGCCGGCTCGGGCCAGGCCACCGGAGACGACGACGACGTCGGGATCGATGACGGTGACCAGTCCTGCCAGCGCCCTGCCCAGGCACACCGCCGAGTCGCGGTAGACCTTCTGAGCGATGCCGTCTCCCGCGGTCGCGCGTTTCTCCACCTCTCTGGCGTCGGGGACGTCGGGGGCTCCCCCCTTCTCCAGGTAGCGACGGTGGATCTGCGGGCCTGCGGTGATGCCCTCGAGGTGCCCTGGCCTGCCGCAGGTGCAGGGCTCACCCTGCGCTCCGGGAACGGGTACGTGCCCGATCTCACCCGCAACGTGGTGGGCGCCTCTACGAGTTCTGCCCTCGATGACGAGAGCCCCGCCAACGCCGGTGCCCACCGCTACCATGAGGACGACCTCGGCCCCTGCGCCGGCACCGAGCCACGCCTCCCCCGCGGCATAGGCATCGACGTCGTTCTCGACGTGGACCGGGAGCACTCCCAGCCCTGCAACGGCGAGCCTTTCCTGCACACCGGCAACGATCCGCGTGCCGGCCCATCCGGTGATGGCGTCGGTGGCCGACAGGATCATCCCGCCTTCGACGTCGACGACACCGGCGGTACCGATACCGACCGCTGCAACGGATACGGGCAGCCCCGGAGCCTCACGGGTCCCGGACGTCACAACCTGCTGCACGAGTGCACTGATGGAGTCAAGCATGGCGGCAGGGCCGTCGTGAGCCGGAGTCGAGCAGGAGGCCACCGAACCTCGCAGGACCCCATCGGCGTCCACTAGAGCTGCGGCCATCTTGGTACCACCGAGGTCGAGTCCGACGACAAGTGGGGTCTCACCGGATGACGATGAGTTGAAGGGGGCGGATGGGCGGGCATCCTGGTTCATGACGCTCTCCAAACTGGCGTGCGGCACGGATGCGCCGACTCTAAAAGGAGGAAGAAAAATAGTGTGGAATGGGGCGACAGCCACTCGCGACCGCCCAGAACCCGATCGACGAGTGCCCGCCGATGCGGCTACCGGCTGCGGGCCCGACCCGTTCGACAGCGAGGCCGCCATCGGACGCGCAGCCGGCAGAGACCTCAGATGAGGCCTTGCGCCTTGACGATCTCCAGGACGGCGTCCTTGGTCTCCCCCTGAAGCGCCTTGACCGGGAAGGCCATCTCGTTGGTGGCGATAACTCCAATCGCCTCCATGGCGGTCTTGAAGGCACCGATACCGGTCGCGTCAGCGGAGCGCCCCTGGGGAACGAAGACGATCTCGAAGCCGGCACAGATCTCGTCCTGAAGGCGGCGCACCTCGTCCCACGCACCCTCACGGGAGGCCTTCCACATCTCGGCGTAGCGGACCGGGTCCACGTTGCCGTATCCGG
>ERZ773075.337-NODE-337-length-38633-cov-105.518_pt1 | contig 38633 bp, 33 predicted proteins | sample MGYA00580614_ERZ773075 | MGnify/ENA primary metagenome ERZ773075 (study PRJEB29015, sample SAMEA2738021) | human oral metagenome | biome: human oral; feature: human-associated habitat; material: dental | place: China | collected 2043 ...
CCCGCGAGAACCTTGAGGTTGCCGACCATGTGGACCACGACGAACAGGGCCATGATCGTGCCGGTGATCGCCATCGTCGCCTTGAGGACGCGCTGCGATGCCCACACAGGGACGCGGCGCCTGCGCCGGGGCGGCAGTGCGTCACCAACGGGCTGAGCAGCCTCGGGGGTGCGGACGGCCGTGGTCGTCGCAGCCATCTGGCCTCCCTTCCTTTGCGTCCTTTGCGCAGAACAACCCATGACTATGATAACGAACACCTTGATACTGGCATAGAGTGTGAACACTATGTTTCATAGGGTCGGCCCGAAGACGGGCCGGTCGCGCTTGCGGCGCTCCCGCGGGCGCGGCGGCCCCCGCCTCCGTTATCAAGGCGAACCGGCCGCGCGATAACCTCGCCCAGGAAGTATGAGCTCCATGGACGAAAGGACCAGCCGTGCCCGTTGAGGTCTCACCGGTCTTACCGGGCGCGCCGGTCTCACTGGTCTCGCCAGTCTTGCCGCGCACCTCCGGCCCCTCCCGCCGTCAGGTCCTGACTGGAGGCGCCACAGGTGCCCTCGCCGTCCTCCTGGCCGCCTCCGGCTGCTCCAGAAAAGCCGACGGTCCGCGCCTGCTGACAATCCCGCGAGAGGACACGGGCACCTTCATCCGCAACTTCAACCCCTTCACCACCAACAGCGCCCCCATGACCGGGCAGGCCATCTACGAGCCCCTTCTCATCGTCAACCCCCTCAGCGGCGAGGTCACCCCCTGGCTCGCCGACTCCTGGGCGATGTCCGACGGCGCCACCGCCCTCACCTTCTACCTGCGCCCCGGCGTCACCTGGTCCGACGGCAGACCGCTGGTGGCCAAGGACGTGGTCACCACCTTCGCCGTCCACCGCGCCGTCACCGGCGGCTACGACTACCTTGATTCCGTGACCGTCAGCAACGCCACCGCAGTCACCCTCACCTTCACCCGCCCCTACTCCGTCGCCCTGCAGGAGCTCGGCAGCCAGCTCATCGCCCCCGACCACGTGTGGTCCACCATCTCCGAACCGGCCGAGTACCCCAACCCCGAACCCGTCGCCACCGGCCCCTTCACCCGGGTCGCCAACTTCCAGACCCAGTCCTTCGACCTCATGCCCAACCCCACCTACTGGGGCAACAACCGCCAGGACAACGCCGGCGCCTCCAGCACCGGCCGCACCGCCGACCAAGACTCGCTCCCCGGCATCCGCATGCTGGCCTTCGCCGGCAACGACAGCGCCAATCTGGCCGCCGTCAGCGGCGACGTCGACTGGGCGCCGCAGTACATGGCCGACATCCAGACCGCCTACATCGACAAGGACCCCGCCCACCGCCATTACTGGTTCCCCGGAGCCGACTCCACCATCCAGTGGACCCTCAACACCACCAAGGCCCCCTACAACGACCCCGCCTTCCGTAAGGCCCTCAGCCAGGCCATCGACCGCAAGACCATCTGCGCCACCGGCATGTCCGGCTACGCCCAGCCCGCCGACCCCACCGGTTTGAGCGAGAGCTTCCAGACTTGGAAGGACCCGGCCGTGGCCGCCGCGCCCCTGTGCACCTACGACAAGGCCGCTGCCACCGCTGCCCTTGACGCCGCCGGCTACGTCCTCGGGGCGGACTCCAAGCGCCTGGGCCTGGACGGCAAGCCGCTTACCCTGACGATCCAGGTGGGCTCGACGTCGTCGGACTGGCTCAGCGTCGCCCGGATCATCGTCCAGAACCTCGCCGACATCGGCATCAGCGCCACCATCGACTCACCTGACTGGACCGAGGTCACCGCCGCACTGGAGACCGGAACCTTCGAGACCGCCGTGTGCTGGTCCTCCCTGGGCGCCACCCCGTACACCTACTACGAGGCGACCATGAGCACCCAGAAGGTCAAGCCCATCGGCACCCACGCCCTGGAGAACTACCACCGCTTCGGCGACGAGCAGGCCACCGCCCTGCTCAGCCAGTTCGCCGCCACCACCGATCAGGCCGGCCAGATCGAGATCTGCCGCCAGATCCAGCAGCGCTACGCCGACCAGCTGCCCGTCATCCCCCTGTTCCCCGGTCCCGTCTGGGGCGCCTACACCGACGAGCACTTCACCGGCTGGCCCAACCGGGACAACCCCTACGCCTCACTGAGCACCCGCGCCGCCACCACCGTCCTGGTCCTCAACGCCCTCAGGCCCCGCGGCTGATCCGCCCCGCCGGTGGCTGCCCCACGCCGCGGGGTTCGCGAGGCTACCGGCCACCCGGCCGGAACAGGGACACTATCCCGGGCGGCGGACCGAGCCGCCCACAGCAGCTTGCCGCTCGATGCCCGGGAAGGAGGCACGCGCCGGTGACCTACATCCTCAAGCGCCTGGGCTACTACCTCCTGGCCTTCTGGGCCTCGGTCACCCTCAACTTCCTCCTGCCCCGGCTCATGCCCGGCGACCCCGTCTCACGCATGTTCGCCCGCTCCGGCGCCCGCCTCACCGAGACGCAGGCCCTCCAGCTGCGCCGGCTGCTCGGGCTCGACGACGCACCCCTGTGGCAGCAGTACCTCAGATACCTCCGCTCCGTCCTCACCGGGGACCTGGGCGTATCCATCTCCCGCTTCCCGGCACCGGTCAGCGAGGTCATCGGCAGCCAGATCGGCTGGACCGTCCTGCTGGGCGGCGTCGCCCTGGTCATCGCGGCCAGCGTCGGCAGCCTGCTGGGAATCCTGGCGGCATGGCGGCGCGGGGGAGTGGCCGACTCGATCCTCGTGCCCCTCCTGGTCTTCCTCGGCTCCTTCCCCTACTTCTGGCTGGCCATGGGCTCCCTCTACGTCCTGGGCATGGGCCTGGGCTGGTTCCCGCTGCGTCACGCCTACACCGCCGGGACCGTCGTGGACTGGTCCAGCCCCGCCTTCCTGGCTGACGTCGCACAGCACCTCGCACTGCCGGCCTTCACCATCGTCGTGGTCTCCCTGGGCGGCTGGGCCCTGGGGATACGCAACACGATGATCGCCACCGCCTCCCAGGACTACATCCTCCTGGCCGAGGCCAAGGGGCTCACGCGCCCGCGGATCATGCTGCGCTACGCCGCCCGCAACGCCATGCTGCCCACGGTGACCAGCATCGGCATGTCGCTGGGCTTCATCGTCGGCGGCTCGATGCTCACCGAGGTCGTCTTCGCCTACCCCGGCATCGGCTACCAGCTCTTCAGCGCCGTGGGCGCCCTGGACTACCCGCTCATGCAGGGAATCTTCCTGACCATCACCGCCGCCGTCCTGGCCGCGAACCTCCTGGTGGACCTCGTCTACGTCCGCCTCGATCCCCGCGTGCGCGCCGGTGGGCAGGGGGAGTCATGAGCCCGGCCCGGCGGTATCTCCAGCAGCGCACCCGACGGCGCGCTCAACGGTGCGGCAGCCCCTTGACCGGCCTGCTCGCCTCCCTGACCCGCTCCCGCCGTGCCCGGACTGGGGTGGTGATCCTGGCCCTGCTCATCATCGCCGCGCTCTTGGCCCCCGTCATCAGCCCCGGCGACCCCGCCCGCATCACGGGCGTCCCGGCCGCTGCCCCGAGCCCGGCCCACTGGTTCGGCGTGACGCCGAAGGGTCAGGACGTGCTCGCCATGACCCTGTGGGGCGCCCGCTCCTCGCTGGCCGTGGGCCTGGGTGCCGGCGTGCTGGCGACGCTCGTGGCCCTCGTCGTCGCCCTGGCCTCCGCCCACCTGGGAAGGGCGGTCGACGGCCTGCTGTCCGTGGTCACCAACGTTTTCCTCCTGCTGCCGGGTCTACCTCTGCTCGTCGTCCTGGCCGCCTACATGCCGCCGGGGTGGGGCAGTACCCTCATCGTCCTTATCGTCACGGGCTGGGCCGGGGCCGCCCGCGTCCTGCGCTCCCAGGCCATGAGCCTACGCGGCACGGACTTCGTGGAGGCCGCCGTCGTCAGCGGGGAACGGCCGGCGCGAATCATGGTGGGGGAGATGCTGCCCAACATGGCCTCGGTCGTCATGTCCACGCTACTGGGCTGCGTCAACGCGGCCATTGGTGCCCAGGCCGGGCTCGAGTTCCTGGGACTCGGCCGTTCCGACTCCGTGTCCTGGGGCACCAACCTCTACTGGGCCGCCACTGACGGCGCGCTCATGACCGGCCGCTGGTGGACCTTCGTGCCCTCGGGCCTCGCCATCGCGCTGGTCGCCTATGCCCTGGCCCTCATCAACGCCGGCGTCGACGAGGCCACCAATCCCGGCCTGCGCCGCGCGGCCTCTGGGGCGCCTGGTAGGCAGCGGCCCCCGACTCCAGCTGCCGAGCCGGACAGTGGTAACCGGGCCGTCCCTGAACCTGTCCTACGTATCGAGGACCTGAGCGTCGAGTACGACTCCGGTGATCGCTCTAGCGGAGGCGGCTGCGTCATCGGCGTCGACCGGTTCAGCCTCGCCGTCGGGCGGGATGAGGTGATGGGCCTGGCCGGTCCCTCCGGCTGCGGCAAGACCACGGTCGCGGCCGCGATCATGCGACTGCTGGGCCCCGCGGCGCGTATCGCCTCCGGCCGTGTCCTGGTGGGCGGGCGTGATGTCCTGGCCCTGGAGGCGGGCGAGCTACGCCGCCTGCGCTGGCGGGAGATCGCCATCGTCCCCCAGGCCGCTATGAACGCCCTCAACCCCGTCATGACGATCGGCGAGCAGATCGCCGACGTCCTGACCACCCACGATGGCCTACGACGGCGCACCGCCCGCGAGCGCGCCGCCGAGCTGCTGGAGTCCGTCGGCATCCCGTCCGACCGCCTGCGCGCCTATCCCCATCAGCTCTCTGGCGGGCAGCGCCAGCGCGTCGTCATCGCCATGGCCCTGGCCCTCAGGCCCCGCCTGCTCGTCCTGGATGAGCCAACCACGGCCCTCGACGTCGTCGTCCAGCGGGAGATCATGGAACTGGTGTTTGATCTCAAGGCCCGCCTGAGCTTCTCCGTCCTGCTCATCACTCACGACCTGTTCCTCATGGCCGGGGTGTGCGACCGCATCGGAGTCATGGAGGCGGGCCGCCTCGTGGAGGAGGGGCCGGCTCGCCGCATCCTCACCTCACCCGCCCACCCGGCCACGCAGGCTCTTGTGTCGGGGCTGCTGCCCCGTCCCGGCCGCAGGAAGAAGACGCTGGCTGAGCCGATTCTTGAGGTCGAGGGACTGCGCAAAGACTTTCCCGTCGGCGGGCTGCTCTCGCGGCGCACTATCCGTGCCCTGGACGGCGTCGACCTGACCCTGCACCGCGGAGAGATCCTGGCCCTGGTGGGGCGGACCGGCTCGGGCAAGTCGACCCTCGCCCGCGTCATCGCGCGTCTGGAGGCCCCCGCCTCGGGGCGCCTCCTTCTGGAGGGGCGCGACGTCTTGGCCGAGGAGCCGCGCCGCGCTTCCCGCAGCTACCGCAGACGGGTGCAGATGGTCTTCCAGGACCCCTTTGCCTCCCTCAACCCGGCCCACACCGTCGGGCATACGCTGGGGCGGGCCCTCGCCGTGCACCGGGGCGCCGTTGATCGGGCCGACATCGCAGCCGAGGCGGCCGAGCTGCTGGACGCCGTCGGCCTGGAGCCTGAGCTCCTGGGGGTGCGTCCCCACGAGCTCTCCGGCGGGCAGCGCCAGCGAGTGGCCATCGCCCGGGCCCTGGCCCGAGATCCGGAGGTACTGGTCGCCGATGAACCCACCTCGATGCTGGACGCCCCGCTGCGCGCCGGCATCCTCGACCTGCTACTACGGCTGCGCCGGGAGCGGGACCTGTCCATCCTCTACATCACCCACGACCTGGCCTCGGCCCGCTACCTCGCCGACACGACGGCGGTGCTCCAGGCCGGCCGCCTCGTGGAGACTGGCCCCACGGCCGAGCTCATGGAGCACCCTGTCCACCCCTGCACCCGGCTCCTCCTGAGCGCGATTCTGGTCTGGAGTGCATCGCGGTGTCATCCTGATGATTAAGTGGAGGGAGTCGCCAGGAGCAGCGTCGACCAGAAGCAGGAGGGGGACCGGCTCAGCGGCTCACTGGTTGGCTTGCAGCGGCGAGGTCAGCTCGATGCCCTTGCCGCCGCGGGCCAGCGCCTCGACGGCACCGGACTGGGAGTTGCGGCGGAACAGGACGTTGGAGGCACCGGCCAATTCGCGGGCCGAGACCACGCGCGGCTCCTTGAACAGGCCGTGGCTGCCGGGCACCACGCCGCCCTGCGGCATGAGGGAGACTTTCGTCCCGGCCGTCAGGTACAGCCCAGCCTCGACGACGCAGTCGTCACCCAGCGGGATCCCCAGCCCCGAGTTCGCGCCCAGCAGGCAGCGCTCGCCCAGGGCCACGCGCTGGCGGCCGCCGCCCGAGAGCATGCCCATGGTGGAGGCACCGCCGCCGACGTCGGAGCCGTCACCGATGATGACGCCCTGGGAGATGCGGCCCTCGACCATGGAGCGGCCCAGCGTCCCGGCGTTGTAGTTGACGAAGCCGGCGTGCATGACCGTGGTGCCCTCGGACAGGTAGGCGCCCAGGCGCACGTTCGAGGCATTGCCGATGCGCACACCCGAGGGCAGGACGTAGTCGGTCATGCGGGGGAACTTGTCCACCGAATGGACCTGCACCGGGCGCCCCAGAGCGGCGCGCAGGCGGGTGCGGGTGGTCTCGAAGTCCTCGGCGCGGCAGGGGCCGGCGGAGGTCCACACCACGTTGGGCAGGCGGGAAAAGATCCCATCCAGGTTGACGGTGTTGGGCTTGGCCAGGCGGTGGGACAGAGCGTGCAGGCGCAGGTAGGCGCCGGCCACCGTCTGGGGGGCGTCGTCGAGATCGGCCCAGGTGCGCACCACTGTGGTGTGCACGCCGCGGGCCTCGTCGCGGCGCTCCATGGCGCTCAGGGTCGACAGGATGTCGGCATGGCCGTCCTCGGGCTCATCGCCGAGAACCGGGCGGGGGTACCACACGTCAAGGGTGTTGCCGTCGTCGGTTACGGTCGCCAGACCGAGACCCCAGGCACTGCGAGTCGTCATGGGGAACACCCTACGGGACCCGGTGGCTGACCGAGGTGGACGGGCGTGCGAGAATCACCGCATGGCGCGCACGACGATCCACCTCATGCGGCACGGCGAGGTGCACAACCCCGAGGGCATCCTCTACGGCCGCCTGCCCGGCTACCACCTGTCGACCCTGGGCCACCAGATGGCCCAGCAGGTCGCCGATGTCCTGTCCGCCTCCGGGCACGACATCACCCGGGTCATCACCTCGCCCCTGGAGCGGGCCCGCGAGTCCGGAGCGCCCACGGCCGCGGCCTTCGGCCTGGCGCCGACGACGGACGCCCGGCTCATCGAGGCGGGCAACCGCTTCGAGGGCGTGGCCGTCAACCGCAACCGCTGGATCCTGGCCCACCCCGCTAACTGGAGCAGCTACGTCAACCCGCTGCGCCCCTCCTGGGGCGAGCCCTACCGCGAGATCGTCGAACGCATGCGCGGCGCCGTTGTCTCCGCGCTGGGCATCGCCGAGGGCCACGAGGCTCTTCTCGTCTCCCATCAGCTGCCCGTCTGGTCGCTGCGCCTCTTCCTGGAAGGACGCTCCCTGGCCCATGACCCGCGCCGGCGCCAGTGCGCCCTGGCCTCCCTGACCTCGCTGACCTTCGAGGACCACACCCTGGTGGGGCTGGCCTACTGGGAGCCGGCCGGAGACCTGCTGCGCCAGGCCCGCGATATGGTGCCCGGCACCTCCGCCGCCCGGGCCGCCACTGGTCGGCCCCTCCACACCGACAGCGACAACAGTGCTAACAGCACCGAGGCGGCGCGGTGACCCAGCAGCCGCCCTCGCGCCCTGTCGGCGGCCAGGTCGTGCGCACCGGCAACCGGTCTGCCGCATCCGGCGAGGTGACGCGCACCGGGGCCCGGCGGCCCTCCCCGCGGCGCCCCTGGACCGGGCAGGACTTCGTGTGGTGGCACACCGCCGCCGTCCTGACCGCCACCCGACAGGGCCGGCAACCCAACCCGGTCTCACCGGCCATCGACCCCGTGCGCCCGGCCCTAGGATCCGGTGAGGTCATGCTGGCCACCTGCGATGCCGAGCTGCTCATGTGGCGGCGCGGGGACGCCGCCTACAACCCCTCCCGCGGCTTCTTCCTGGCCGGCGGCCCCGTCGGCCTGGCCCTGACAGCCGCCTTCTTCGGCGGACAGGCCTACCTCAACCACCGGCGCCGTCGCGCCGCCGAGGCCGATGCCCTTGAGAAGTGGCGCCACATGGCCGCCGCCCGCCTGACCATCTCCACCCACGGCATCTACCTGGGTACGGGGGAGGGCGTCATGCCCATCTCCTACGCCGATATCCAGGAGGTCCAGCGCACCGCCACCGGTGAGATCGTCATCGCCGCCGCCAACGCCTCCGGCTCGGTGCGCCTGAAGATCCGGGCCCAGTGGGCCGAGCTCGTCCTCATCCTGTGGTCGGTGCGCTACATGCCCGAGCACCCTCAGATCGTGGGGCGCACCTGGATGCCGGACGACTGGCTCATCCACGCCGCCGCCCACGGCTACAACGTCGACACGAGTCCCTGGCCCAAAGCGCACAAGGCCCTTCCTTGAGATCGTCTGCGACCCGACGCCCCAGTCCCGGTCTTCCCCCGGTTTCTCAGCGCTGATCGGTGTCGGGCCGGTTGGTGCCGCCAGCATCTCCGGCATCGGACTGCCCAGTATCCTTCCCGGTATCGTCCCCGATCCCCGCATCGCCATCGCCGCCGTCGACGGACTTCTCCGGGTGGTGCTTACGACGACGGATGTCTTGCTCCAGGTCCCGCAGGAACTCGGGGTCGTCGTCGGGAGCCATGGGCCGGGCCCGCTCCGGGCGACGGAAGGTCGTGCCCTCCCTGGAGGACCATACGGTGGGCTCCACATAGCCGCCGCGCTCCTCGGCGGCCTTGACCCGTGAGACGATGATCCAGGCGATCGGCCCGACGGCTGGGAACACGACGATGAGCATGATCCACAGGAACTTCGGCATCCGCGCCGGCAGGCTCTCCTCCGGCGTGCGCGCGCAGTCCAGCAGGGCGTACAGCGTCAGGGCGAACGCCAGGACGGTGGGGAGGACGATACGCATGCGCCAACCCTAACCGAGCCGCACGGTCCCGCAGGCCCCTGCATCTGCGCATACCCCTCCCTCCGAAGGCGTGGCACGATCGTTCCGTGCCCGCCCCGCCCGCCTTCCGCCTCATGACCGGTGGAACCGCCCCCGACGATGTCGACGCCCTGCGCGCCGTCCTCGCCGAGCGCCTCGCCCGGCGAGGCCTGCTGACGGCCCAAGACGGCCGGCCGGCCGCCGGCACCGCGGATCGAGGCGGGGACGAAGAAGGGGGGAGAACCACACCGCCCCTCTCACTGCTCGTGCCCATCGGCCCGGGCGAGGATGTGGACCGCGCCCGGGCCGACCTGGTGCGCCGCATCACCCGAGTCCCCCCGCGCACCGACCTCGTCCTGCGCACCTCCGGCTCCACCACCGGCACCGGACGGCTCATCGCCGTCAGCGCCGCCGCCCTAGTGGCTTCCGCCCGCGCCACCCACGATCGCCTGGGCGGTCCGGGAACCTGGCTCCTGCCACTGCCGGCCCACCATGTCGCCGGCCTGCAGATCCTCATCCGCTCTCTCATGGCCACAACAGCTCCCGTGATAGTGGACACGAGCACGGGATTCAGCCCGGCGGCGCTCGCGGAGGCCCTGTGCTCGGCCCGGCGCTCCGCAGCTCCGACTGCCGACCCCGCTGCCGGTTCTGCTGCGACCCGCCTCTACGTCTCCCTGGTCCCCACCCAACTGGTGCGCGTCCTGCGCGAGCCGGCGGCGAGCCGCGCCCTGACCGAGGCCGACGCCGTTCTCCTGGGGGGCGCCGCCGTGGACCCGGCGCTGCTGGCCCGGGCCCGGCGGGCAGGCATCCGCGTGGTCACCACCTACGGTATGAGTGAGACCGGCGGGGGTTGCGTCTACGACGGCCGTCCCCTGGACGGCGTCGAGCTCTCCATCCAGAACCCCGACGCCGAAGGCGCAGGCCGCATCCTCATCTCCGGTCCGGTCCTGGCCGAGGGCTACCTGCAACCCGCCGACTGCGCGCCCGACGACGCCGGCGGGAGCTTTCTCGAAAGCGCTGGTAAACGCGTCCTGGCCACCTCGGACCGGGGCCGGCTGCGCTCCGATGGGCGCCTGGAGGTCCTGGGCCGTCTGGACGATGTCATCATCACCGGCGGCGTCAAGGTCGAGCCCCGCACCGTGGAGGAGGCCCTCACCGGTCTGGATGCGGTGGCCGAGGCCTGCGCCGTCGGCCTGCCGGATACGCAGTGGGGCAGCGTGGTCGTCGCCGCCGTCGTACTCGAGCCCGCTGCCGGGCAGGAGACGCCCGGCAACCGGGGCGGCCCCGACGGCGCGGCCCTGCGCGAGGCGGTCCGCACACGACTGGACGGCGCACACGCCCCCAAGCGGATCGTCGTCCTGGAGGCCCTGCCGCTGCGCCCCAGCGGCAAGGTCGACCGGCGCACGGTCGCCCGGCTCCTCGCCGCAGCCGCAGAGCCCGTCGAGCCCACTGAGCTTCTTAGGCCAGGGCCCTGATCTCCGCCTCACTTGGGCAGGTCGCCGGGCCGAAATGCGTCGTCGTCAGGGCGCCGGCGATGTTCGCCCAGCGCAGGGCCGTCGCCAGGTCCATGCCGCGGGCCAGTGCGGCGGCCAGGACCCCCGAGTGCGCGTCCCCGGCGCCGTTCGTGTCCACGGGCGTTACCGGGATGCTCGGGGTTCGGGTCGCCGAACCGCCGTCGGCGAACCAGGAGCCCCGCTCCCCGGCCCGTACCAGCACCGTCCCGAGCAGGCCCGACAGCGCCTCGCAGGTGCTGGCGTGGTCGTCGGCCTCCACCACCGACCCCAGACGGGCGGCGAGCAGACCCGACTCCCGCTCGTTGAGCGACCAAATGGGCTTCAGCTCGCCGATGCGCTCCAGCGCGGGCAGCGGAACTGAGCCGACCATGGGTGAAACGTCGAACAGCGCCCGGCAACCCACCCGGTCCTGTGTCAGCCGTCCCACCAGCCGCTCCAGCGCGACCCTGGAGGCCTCATCGGCCAGGGAGTAGCCGGAGATGTAGACGACGTCGTCGCCGCGCACCTCGAGGTGGTCGAAGGCGTCGAGCGGCCCCCGGGTCTCGGCGCCGCGCGTGGAGACGAAGGTGCGCTCGGCTCGCGCATCGGTCATGGCCACGCAGTAGCCCTGGTCGCTCGGTACGAGCGGCCCGACGTGGTCCACCCCGATCGCCTCCAGGGCCTGCCGAGCCGCCTCGGCGAAGGGGCCCTCGCCTAGCGGCCCGGCGTACAGGGTCTCGACGCCGAGCCCGCGGGCAGCCGCCAGCACGTTGAAGCCACCGCCGACGGCCATGGCGGCCTCGTCGGCGAACACGTCGGCGCCTGGCTCGGGAAGCGCCTTGACCCGTAGGACCAGGTCAATGACGACCTGACCGGTGTGAATGACCCGCCCGGTCATGACCGCCTCCCGTCTGGGATGACCTCCTGGGACCTCCCGCCGCCCCCGGAGCGGATAGCGAGCAGGGCCTCGCAGAGCGGGCCGAGTTCTAGGCCGGAGCGTTCCAGCACCTGGCCTACCGGCTCGGCGGGAAGAAGACGAGGTGCGCTCGCTCCCAGGATCGCCCCGGCCATCGCGGCGATGGTGTCGGTGTCGCCCCCAAGCTCGGCGACGAAGCACAGGCCGGTCAGGGGGCGCTGCGCGAACTCGCGCACCACGACCAGGGCACAGGGGACCGATTCCGCCGACTCCACCGAGGTTCCGACGTACTCGCGCAGATGGTCGGCCAGGGCGTCGTCATGCAGGTTCCTGCTCGTCTCCAGGGCCAGGCGGGCGCGGGCCGCCACGGAGGCCTTCTCCGTCCAGTGGCCCCTCCCGGGATGGGCGGCCACGAAGTCCAGCGCCGCCTCCAGGGCGGCCTCGGCGTCGGCTCCGTCGATGGCCGCGCTGACCGCGGCGGCGATGAGCCCGGCGGCCTCGAAGCCCTGGCGGGTGTCATGGGTGACCAGGCAGGAGTCGTGAACGGCCCGGGCCAGAGCGTCGTCCGCGGTACTCAGGGAGAAGGCGATGCCCACCGGGGCTACTCGCATGGAGGCGCCGTTGGTGGTGCCCTCCCGACCGGTGCGGCGCGGGTCAGCACCGGCGCGCACCCGCTCCAGGGCGAGCTTGGTGGAGGGACCCAGCAGGTCCAGGGAGCCGCGGGCGCGCATGTCGTCCTCCCAGGTCAGGAGGGCATCGGCGAACCGGTGGGGGCTGATGTGACCGCCGCCGTCGATGACGAGGCCGGCCAGGATGAGGGCCTGCTCGGTGTCATCCGTGACGCTGCCTGCCGGCATCGAGGGGGCGATGGGCTGCTCGGCCACAGCGCTGCGCAGGCCGGTGATGGTGCCGTAGTGCTGGCGGATCTGCTCCGGGCTCATGGACTGGGTGGGCATGCCCAGCGCGTCGCCGAGGGCCAGACCGGTCAGCGCCCCCAGGGCGCGCTCGCGCATCGAGGGGGCATCCGCCGGGCGGCCGGGTGCGGGATCGCCCGAGGGGTTGTGGGGGCGGGAGGCTGCGGCTGTCACGGGGGCTTCCTGATGACGACAGTGCTGGTGAGAGTGCCGGCACCGGTGGTGGCGCTGGTAGGGTCGCTGCCGCCTACCCTAGAGGATTGGAGAGAGTCGTGAGCGGCGAGAGCGTCGAGAGCGCACAGGACGGCGGACCTCGCGCCACCAGCTGGGCGGAGGTAGTGCGCCTGCGCACCCTGCCTGCCGCCGTTGCCCCCGTCATCCTGGGCGCCGGGGCCGCCGCCGCGATGGGGAACCTCTCGGTAGTGCGTGTCCTCCTGGCCGCGGGCGTGGCACTGGCGCTGCAAGTCGGCTGCAACCTGGCCAATGACTACTCCGACGGCGTGCGCGGCACCGACGACGAGCGCTCCGGGCCGCCCCGCCTGACCGCCTCCGGGCAGGTCGCCCCCGGCACGGTCAAGCTCGCCGCCTTCGTCTTCTTCGGCCTGGGAGCCCTCCTAGGCCTGGCCCTGGTGGTCCTGAGCGGACACTGGTGGCTGCTGATCATCGGCGCTGCGGCGATCGCGGCCGCCTGGTTCTACACCGGAGGCCCCCGCCCCTACGGCTACGCCGGCCTGGGGGAAGTGTTCGTGTTCGTCTTCTTCGGCCTGGTCGCTACCGTGGGAACCACCTACGTCCAGGCCGGCACGGTCCCGGGCTGGCTGTGGCCCTCGGCCTGCGGGATCGGCCTGCTCGCCTGCTCCCTGCTCATGGTCAACAACCTGCGCGACATCGACACCGACCCCCACCACGGCAAGATGACCCTGGCCGTCCGCCTGGGGGAGCAGGGGGCGCGGCGCGCCTTCTTTGCCATGCTCTACCTGCCTCTCCTGCTGGGGGCGGTCGGGCTCCTATGGGCGCGTGATGCCGGATCGGCCAGTCCCGCCGACGGCGGGGGACGGGTCAGCCCGTTGCTGAGCCTGCTGATCTCAGTGGGTGTTCCGCTCCTGCTCCTGCCGCTGGTCCGTCGAGCCACCGCCCCTGTTCGCGCTGGTGCCAGGGGTCGCGACCTCATCGGTTCCCTGCGTGACGCAGGACTTCTGGAGCTGGCTTACGGCATCGCCTTCGCAGCCGCTATCGTCATCATCACTCTGTGAGGTCTTCTCCGACTCCGCCAACCTGTCGTGATCCCATGTGAGACCGGCGTGTCGGATCGAAGCACACGTTAAGATATTGTGATCTGAGCCACGTGAATATGATTGATGATCGGCGTCCGCGATCGGAAGGGGGTCATGATGTCTCTTGATGGTGTGCAAAGTGATGAGCCGCAGACGTGCATTCCTCGTAGGTGGCGTTCTCGGGATCGTCTGTATCTGACGGCTCTGCGCACTCCGGTGATGCTGCTCTTATGGATATTCGTTATATATGCGTTCGGGTCTTTGGTGTATACGGTCATCGCTGAACGAATTCATAGTGCTGCTGATCCGTATTCGACTCAGGAACCTCATTTGTTCTGGATAATGTTAGCGATTCTGTTCTCCGTTCTTATGGTTCTGCTGATGATTTCGTTGGTTCTCAGCTTCACCGTGGTGGACCGTGACGGTGTGCACGCCTATCGGTTCCTTGTGTGCTACTGGAGGCGCCACGACTTCTCCTGGGAGGAATTCCGCTGGGGAGCCTTCGTGACGAAGACGCGTTCGGTGAGTCCCTCGGGGCCATCGAGTGTCGACGGTCTTTACGTCTCGAGGAAGTGGAAAAAATGGCGAGTTGAAGATGAGAGCACGGAGGAGTTCGCGTATTATGGTCGACCTAGCCGTGTGCGACCGAAAGGAAAAGGGATGCAAATTCCAGGTCTTCAGTTTTTCTCGTTATTTGGGGGTGATAATGTGGAGCGAGTGGACCAACAATGGCTCCAGGTCATCGAATGGGCTGAGTACAAGGGATATCTACGGCAAGGCGACACCCGTCCTGCAGTCGCTTAACGACGCTGTCGAACGATGTGGGCGGCACCGAAATAACGATGCAGCCCACACTATGGGGGTCGCGGGAAGCCGCTGCGGCTCAGCGGGCCGGTTCGGCATCGAGTGGAATCCACGGATCGGGCTGGTGGGTGATGCGGTTGCGCAGGTCGCGGCGCACCAGCTCGATGGACCACAGCCAGATGACGTGCCCCAGCGCCTCTGAGAAGTGCTCCGCCCAGGTCTGCCCGCCGGCGACCCACGGGAAGGGCGAGGGAACCGTGCCCGTCAGCGGCATGAGCACCAGGTGCGCCCCCACCCACACGAGCAGACCGAAGGCGGCCCCCTGCCACAGCGTGATCGACTTGTAGTACTCCGCCATGACGCAGTAGAAGAGGGCGAAGACGATCGCGAAGCTGAAGTGGATGATGAAGGAGTAGATCGGCAGACCCTCGTTGCCGTTGAAGGTGATGCCGGTGTGGGACTGCTCCGAGGTCATCCCCAGTTGCTCCAGGAGCCTCTGGGGCGGGTTCGTGGCGTTGCGCTCCGGGGTGCGGGGCGGGAAGGGGACCTCCCATCCGAACTTAACGATGGCGGAGAAGAGTCCTCCGATGATGCCGACGACGATTGCGGTTCTGATCCGTCGCCGCGTGGGGTCGGTCTTCTCCAGCAGGGTGGACATCATGGGCGCCTCCGGGGCCGGGGAAACGGGTAGTGCAGTGACCGGGTCGGTGGACGGCTTGCAGTTCGAACGGTGTCTTGGTCGTCCGTTGTCCACCGACCCGGCCTCCGGAAGCCTGGCATGAGAAGTGGTCCGATCGCAACGCTGTCGTGATCTACAGCTGGTCGTGTCCCACGTGTGCTGGAGAGGGGGTTGAGGGGGTAGAACATGAGGAGGACCCCGCCACAGCTGTCGCTGTGACGGGGTCCCCGTCAAATGGATGGTGCAGGTCTACCGGCGCTCAGTTGCCGCCGCCCTGCTCGCCGCCGCTGTCGGGCTTCGCGGAGCCGCCCTGCTGGCCGCCACCCCCGTTGCCCTGGTGGTTGTCGCCCTGAACGGAGCCGCCCTGCTGGCTGGTGGCGGTGCTGTCGGAGCCGCCCTGGTGGTCGCCGCCCTCGGAGCCGCCTTGCTGGTCGCCGCCCTCGGAGCCGCCCTGCTGGTCGCCGCCCTGCTGGTCGCCGCCCTCGGGCTTCGCGGAACCTTCGACGCCGCCCTTGTTGTCGGCACCACCGGACATCTTGCTGTCGGCGCTGGGGGTCGCGGCGCCGCCGTCGCTGCTCTTGCCGGCGGTCTGGTCGGTGGCGGGAGTGGTCGAATTGCTCGAGCCGGAGCCGGAGCAGGCGGCCAGACCGAGTCCGGCGGTGACGATGAGGAGTGAGGCGGCGAAGGTCTTGGCACGAGTAGCGGTGGATCGCATGAGTTCTCCTTATGCGGTTGCTGGTGCGGTGTCAGTGCGGGTCGGCGTGAATCACTGTGAGTCACTGAGAGGCGACCCGCGCTTGCGGATCCGGAGTCGCCGTCGTCCGTGCTGTTTGCAGACGTTTCATGTGGGAGTCCGACGGCGCCCGTCGTAAGTGACGATCGTCATAGACGGCTATGTGGTTGTTCGACAATCCCCGTTGCCGATGGCTCCGAACCACTTTCGAGACTAGCAACAACAAACGGACCGAAAGGGTGAATCATCGTGACAACCATCTCTAGTCTGGTGGTCATCGGACTGCTCGGAGGGCTTATCACGGGCATCTCGCCGTGCGTTCTGCCCGTGCTCCCCGTCATCCTCCTCTCCGCGGGAGCGCAGGGCGCACGTGGGGACGGAGAGGAGTCCGGCGGCGGCCCCGTCTCCCGTTTTCATCCCTACCTCGTGGTGACCGGCCTTGTGGTCAGTTTCACGGCGTTCACGCTTCTGGGGTCAACCCTGCTGAGCCTTCTCCACCTGCCGCAGGACCTCATCCGGTGGATCGGCATCGTCATGCTCGCCCTCATCGGCCTGGGCATGATGCTGCCGAGGGTCATGGAGATCTTGGAGCGCCCCTTCGCGCGCTTCCAGCGCTTCGGCGGTTCGAAGAACCCCTCGAACGGGTTCCTCCTCGGCCTGGTGCTGGGGGCCGCCTACGTGCCCTGCGCTGGCCCGGTTCTGGCGGCCGTCGCCGTGGCGGGTGCCACGGGGAGGATCGGCGTCGACACCGTCTCACTGGCCCTGTCCTTCGCCATCGGCACGGCGATCCCGCTACTGGCCTTCGCCCTGGCCGGGCGCGGCATCACGGAGCGGATCCGGGCCTTCCGCACCCGCCAGCGCGCCATCCGCGTTACCGCTGGCGTCGTCATGCTCGGCCTGTCCGTGGCACTGGTCATGGACGCCCCGGCCGCTCTCCAGCGCCGCCTGCCCGACTACACGGCCTCCCTCCAGGCCCGCACTGATTCCCTTTTACACGGCGATTCCTCCTCGGGACCCTGCAGGCCCGGAGCCGCCAAGCTCGGCGACTGCGGGCCGCTACCCGCCATCGAGGGCACGGTGGCCTGGCTCAACACGCCCGGCGACCAGCCCCTGACCCAGAAGGACCGTACCGGCAAGGTCACCCTGGTCGACTTCTTCGCCTACTCCTGCATCAACTGCCAGCGCTCCGTACCCGGCATCGAGAAGCTGCACCAGACCTACGCCAAGTACGGCCTGCAGGTGATCGGCGTCCACTCCCCTGAGTACGCCTTCGAGAAGGAGGTCGACAATGTGCGCGGCGGCGTCGAGCGCCTGGGCATCACCTACCCGGTGGCCGTCGACTCCAACCTGACCACCTGGACCAACTTCGACAACCACTACTGGCCCGCCCACTACCTGGCCGACGCCAAGGGCAACGTCCGCCAGACCCACGTCGGCGAAGGCGGGGAGGCCACCACGGAGAAGCACATCCGCGAACTGCTCAAGCAGGCCGATCCGAAGGCGTCCCTACCCGCACCCGTCTTCTCCGAGGCTAACGACGACGCGGGCACGAACAGCCCCCGCACCCCCGAGACTTACCTGGGCTCGGACAGGGCCTCCGGTTTCGCACAGGGCGCCCTGCACAAGGGACAGCACTCCTTCTCCTTCCCCTCCCATCTTCAGGCCGACACCTTCGCCCTGGACGGCACATGGAAGGTTGAGCCGCAGTCCATCGCCCCGGTTGAGGGCAAGGGCCGCCTGCGCCTGTCCTACCGCGGCAAGCAGGTCAACCTCGTCGTCTCCGGGGAGGGAGACCTAACCTGGACGGTCAACCGACAAACCCGCACCACCCACGTCTCCGGCGTTCCCAACGGGATGGAACTGGTCCACACCGACGAGGCGGGATCAGGCGAGCTCGAGCTGGAGGCATCGCCCGGGCTGCAGCTGTACTCCTTCACCTTCGGGTGACCCGACAGTGACGGCAGGGACGACCGAGGAGACGATGCGATGAGCCTGGTGACGCTGGAACCGCGGACCGGGACGCGCACCGTCCCCGCCCGCGGGCTCACCTACCATTCCCCTGTGACAAGCAGCAGTTCCAGCAGCTCCGAGGGGGAGTGGATCGCACAGGTGGCCGACGGCGACGCCGACGCCTTCGCCCGCCTCTACGACGCCTGGTCCTCTCGCCTTTTCGCGCTGATCCTGCAGATCGTCGTCGACCGCGCCCAGAGCGAGGAGGTCCTCCAGGAAGTCTTCCTCGAGGTGTGGCGCACGGCCGGCTCCTTCTCCCCGACCCGGGGCAGCGCCCGTGCCTGGCTAGTGACCATGGCCAGGCGCCGGGCCATCGACCGGGTCCGTTCCTCCCAGTCCTCCCGGGACCGGGAGAGCCAGTGGCATGACTACATGCCCGACGTCGACCTGACAATCCAGCAGGTCGAGGACAGACTCGTGGGCGAGCAGGTGCACCGGGCGCTCGAGGCAGTGGGGGAGCCCTACCGCTCCACTATCGAGCTGGCCTACTTCACCGGCCTGACCCACCGCGAGATCGCCCGCCGCACGGATACGCCGTTGGGAACGGTCAAAACCCGCATCAGGGACGGAATGGCACGGTTACGACGAGAGCTGGGGGTGCAGTCATGAGCGACCACGACAAGACTCACGAGGACGCCATCAACGGCGGCGCCGATGCGCCGGGCGCCGAGGAGCTCGATGGCGTCAGGGCCATCGACGACATCGAGGTCTTCGACGATGAGCTCGACTCGGAGACAGGCGCCCTGCTCGGGGCCTCGCTCAGGCCCGTGGCCCCGCCCGCCGAGATCCGCTCCTCCCTGTTGGAGGCCATCGCGCGCGAACCGCAGACGGATCAGGTCGACGAGGCCGCCGGCACTGCTGATGAGGGCACCAATGAGGCCGGCGGTGACGCCGACGGCGACTCCGCGGTGAACTCTTCCGCGGAGCCTGTCGCTGAGCATGGAACCGATGGACATGGAGCCGGCTCGGCGAACTCATCCGTTGTCTCTCTCGATGCGCGCCGCGGGCGCCGCTCCTCCTGGCGCACCGGCCTGATACGGGCGGCCGCGGCCGTGGTCCTGCTCGGCGTCGGGGTCGGCGTGGGGCGCTGGAGCGCACGGGGCGCGGTCGACGAGGCGATGGACTCCATGGCCCCCACCCAGCACTACGCCCACCTCAATCAGGCCCAGGACGTCCAGCGGGTGACCGACACGATGCCGGACGGCCACGTCGCGACCCTCACCTGGTCTCGGGACATGAGCATGACCGCGTTGACCCTACCGGCTGCCATGAAGGAGTCGGCCGGTGAGCGCAGTCTCCAGGTCTGGCTCAAAGAGGGGGAGGCGACCACCTCGCTGGGCGTCTACGACCCCCGCGACGGTGCCGGTTTCTCCTTCCTCGACATCATGCCCAAGCCCGGCCAGCAGATCGTCATCACCATGGAGCCAGCCGGCGGATCGGCCCAGCCGACGACGCCGCCTCTGGTTACCTTGCGGGTGAGCGAGGACTCCGACCGGGCCGGCACCGCGACCGGTTCACCGTCCCCCGGGCCCTCGGCCAGTCCTGCCGGGGACTCCGCCTAGCGGCGGGCCGAGGAGCGGCATGGTGAAACGAGCACCCAAATCGTGATGCAGTTAACAGTGAAAACACTCTGAGAATCTCGGCCTCGATACTGATGGACGTCAGTGCGCCTGGGGTAATTTCCCGGCATTCCGCGGTTTCCTGAGGTCCGGCTGGAGGGACGGCTGGAGAGGGCGGTAGCCGTCGCGATGAGCAGAAGATGATGAGTACTTCTTTTACCGTCTCCGGCAGGAATCTGCGGAGAATTCTGAGAGCGTGAATTCCCTTTCAGAATATTCTCCCCATTCCGGTACTCGCTATGAATCGGAATGTCGTCGATATATCGACCGTAAGCCTTGAGATGCGGTCTCGACGGCGGCTCAGGGTCAGAAGTAGTACGGGAAGGGAGACCAGTCGGGCGTGCGGCGCTGGAGGAATGCGTCGCGCCCTTCGACGGCCTCGTCGGTCATGTAGGCCAGGCGCGTGGCCTCGCCGGCGAAGACCTGCTGGCCGGCCAGGCCGTCGTCGGCCAGGTTGAAGGCGAGTTTGAGCATGCGGATGGCCTGCGGGGACTTTCCTGCCACGGTGGCCGCGTACTCCAGGGCCCGCTCCTCGAGCTCGGCGTGGGGGACTGCTTCGTTGATGACCCCCCAGCGTTCGGCGGTGACGGCGTCGTAGGTGAGGGCCAGGAAGAAGATCTCGCGAGCGCGCTTGTCCCCGACTTGGCGGGCCAGGAGCGCGGAGCCGTAGCCGGCGTCGAAGCTGCCGACATCCGCGTCGGTCTGTTTGAAACGCGCGTGCTCGATGGATGCCAGGGACAGGTCGCATACGACGTTGAGGCTGTGCCCGCCGCCGGCTGCCCAGCCCGGCACAGCGGCGATGACGGCCTTGGGCATGGTGCGGATGAGGCGTTGGACCTCCAGGATGTGGAGGCGGCCGGCCCTTGCGGTGTCGAGGCGGGCCTGGGTGGCGGCGACGTCAGCCTCGTGGCTGTAGGCGCCATTGTCCGCATCGCCGGTGGCCGCAGTCGTCGTCTCGGGAACAGCGGACGCCTGGTCGCGCTCGTAGCGGTAGCCGTCCCGGCCGCGGATGCGCTGGTCGCCCCCAGAGGAGAAGGCCCAACCGCCGTCGCGCGGGGAGGGGCCGTTACCGGTGAGGATGACGGCGCCGACGTCGCCGCTCATGCGCGCGTGATCCAGGACCCGGTAGAGCTCGTCGACGGTGTGGGGGCGGAAGGCGTTGCGCACCTCGGGGCGGTTGAAAGCTACCCGGACCACCGGCAGATCCCGCAGCCAGGTGCCGTCCCCGTCCCGCACGCATCCCCGGTGGTAGGTGACGTCCGTGAGGGCCTCCTGCGACAGTGGGCCACCGGCCTTGGCGTGGAGGAAGCCGGGCACCTCGCGCCAATGGGAGGGATCGAAGATCTCCGAGACGCGGTGCGGCAGCGGGCGGAATGGGGCAGGGTTGGCGTTCATGGCCCCAGCGTAGGGCCGGTCGAACTCGCTCAGTTTCCCAGGGCGGCGGCGATGAGCTCGGTGCGCGAGGTGTGACCGAGGCGGTGGAGAACCTCGGAGACGTAGATGCGCACGGTGTTCTCGGAGATATCGAGCCTCCTGGCGATGCGGCGGTTGGTCAGGCCCTCCAGGAGGCAGGCGTAGACCTCCTGAAGCCGAGGCGGGAGCTCGGCGACCAACTGCTGGGTGCGGGCCTCGGCGGTTCGACGGCGCTGCTCGGACTGGTAGGCGTTGACGAGCATCTCCGTGGGGCGCGAGGACATGACCGGTTCGCCTCGGCTCGCGCGGAGAAGTGCAGCGGCGACGTTCTCCGTGCTCTCATCCTTGGTGATGAATCCGTTGACGCCTTCTGCTAGAGCATCGGCGAGCATTTCGTCGCGGCTGAAAACGGTGAACATGACAATGGGCATTTTGGGGAAGCGCTGGTAGATCGCTTTCGCGGTCTGGGCCCCATCCATATCCGGCATGTCGCTGTCCAGCAGGACGACGTCGATCGGCTGCTGCCCGGTCATGAGCAGGCTGATGGCCTGTCTTCCTCCGGAGGCTGCGGCCACGACGGTGATGGCCCGTTGCGCATCGAGTTGCTCGGCAAAAGTGGTACGGATGACGGGATCGTCATCGACGATGAGGACTCGCAGGGAACGCAAGGTGTGGCTAGGCATAAGCGGCTCCTTCCGGCGGTGACATGAGGGATCTCGCATTAGTGGTTGGTATGGCGATCTCGTTCCAGGGGAGACTGGCGAGAACGGTCCAGGAGGTTCCGATCCGGTTGGAGCTCAGTGAACCCCCGGCGCTCTCGAACCGGGCCTGGAGCGCCAGTAAACCGTACCCTCCGTGCATCTCCTCGGGGACCTCCTGCGCCCGCCAAGGAGAGCTGCAACTGATGAAGAGGGTGTCCTGCTCGTGCTCCACGAAGAGGGAGACGAGGTCGTGCGGGGAATTGTATTTAAGGGCATTGAGGGTGTTCTCGCGAATGAAGGCCACCAGGAGCCGGCCGGGCTCGGAGCGGTGCAATGATGGTATCTTCTCGATGCCGTCGAGGTCCGCATCCAGGACAATCTCACGCTGGGACAGCGTGGCGGCGCTGGAATCGATGATCTCCTGAAGGGTGGGCTCTTCCTTGGGCAGCCCCTGGGAGACGGCGAGGTTGTGGATGAGCAGGCGCAAATGGGACAGGGCCTGCTGGGTACGGTCCTGCAGATCGAGAATGCGGTCGCGGTCGTCACCGTTTGGGAGCCTGATGGAGCGGGAGATGATGAGCATACGGGTGAGGTCGGCGGCCAGGTCGTCGTGGAGACTGTCCGCAATATCTCGACGCAATTGTTGAATGAGCTCGGCTGCGATCTCCTTGGAGCGTTCCGCCGCTCGCTGCATCTCCTCCAGGCGCTCTTTCGTATTGCGAATCAGGACTCCAAAAGAGGCGGATAAGACACCCCAGAATACTGTCCAGACTGCCACTGGGAGGAGTGGAATTCCTGATATAAGTTGCGCCAGAAAAAATATGGATAACTGAATAATGGCAAGTTTAGATTTTTTGGCTGCCAGAAGGTCGGCAACTATTGCATATACAAGAATCCACGCCCACGTTAGGTTTGATCCTGGTATGGAAAAGATGACTAGAAGTGCGGTAGAAAAAGTAATTATTCCGACTCGTCGATCTTTCGCATAGACGTACGGAAGGAAAGAGGATACCTGAAAGATTTCCCCAAGAATGGATGAATTTATGTCGGCTTTGAAAGTGAGATATGTGTAGGCATCCAGAAGAATGAGGGGGGCGATGAGTGAAATAAGGGTAGCTCGCCTCAGGCGCGGCAAAAACCTCTGGTGTCGCATCCAGAGTCTTGATAGGAAACTATCGTTCTGCATTGTCCTTGAGGTGAGTGCTGAAACTGCTGTCGGAATTTGTTTTATTCCATGTGTTTGGTATCGAAAAAATGTTGCCACCCCTAAGGGGTAAGCTTAGGGGTGGCAGCGGTGGCATTTCTCAGTCGAACCACCGGTTCATCTTCCTGTCGCACCATGGGGAGGGGGGGAAGATGCACCAGTCCTGGATGGGCCGCCCGAAGGAGCTCGCTGAGTCGTCATGTCGGGCGGGGGTGGCGGTCTGTGCGGCGCTGGCGGGTGTGGCGAAGCCCGCCAGAAGGAGGGCGACAAGGGAGATGCGGGCGACGGTTTTCATTGGGGAACTCCTATCTAAGAGGGGTGTCAATACGCGATTTATCCTACCATTCTTGTAGTTTGGGACAACTGCGTTCTTTGGGTGGCTTCGGTTGATTCGCTTCTCAACAAAATTGTTGAAATGGAAGGCGGTGTCCGTTCTGGGATCCGTCCAGGTGGGAGACGAGGAGCGGCCGCTTCCCGCTGTCCTGCGGCCATGATGCGGGGCGGTGAGACCGCCAAACGGTCCCTTGCTCCCGTAGTCGACGGTGGGGGCTTGTACTGCATGGTCCGTCACTGCGATCCGAGACGCGATCCGATCTGACGTCAGATCTTCGGAAAGCCCGCCCCGTGTCGAACGTCGACACAAAATGTGAATATACTCACTTCTAGGGTGTTTGAGATCCTCCAGTTGCGGATGTGCGAATCATTGGATATATGGACTGTCTGTGTTCGTCGGTGCGCATGGCTCATGGGAGTCCTCGTTATCCGTGAGCGTTTCAATCATTTCCGGCGCTGAGGATCGGTGAGGCAGACTCTGCTCGTGAGGCGATCCTCGTCCCGCTCGTCGGGCGTGTCCTCAACCACGCCCGCAGGCGTGTCAAGGCCCAATGGCCCGCGAATCCGAGGGTCCTGGGGTGCTTTCAAATTGACCACCTGAATGCTCCGCAGCACCATGAAATGGGCTTGTGGCCGTCACGAGGGTCCTGGAAGCGGGCTTCACAATCCGCCTCTGTATCCTCCTTGCGGTGCAGGTCCAGGAGTCTAGATCGCGAGGAGTGCTGTGAAAGTAATAGAGGCCAACCATGTCTACAAGGTCTTCGGTCGCCGATCGTCTGACGGAGTCAAGAAGCTCAAGGCTGGCAAGACGCGGGACGACCTGAGGAAGTCGGGGCAGACCGCCGCCGTCATCGACACTTCCTTCGACGTTGACAAGGGTGAGATCTTCGTCGTCATGGGCCTGTCGGGCTCGGGCAAGTCCACGCTCATCCGCATGGTCAATGGCCTGCTTCCCATCACCGCGGGCAGCATGACCCTCTACGGGGAGGACCTGGCCCACATCTCCAAGTCGAAGCTGCGCGAGCTGCGCCGCAGGCGGGTCTCCATGGTCTTCCAGAACTTCGCCCTCCTACCGCACCGGACAGTGGGGGAGAACGCCGCCTACGGCCTGGAGATCCAGGGGGTCGGCCGTTCTGAGCGCGAGCGTCGGGCCGAGAAGGCCCTGTCACTGGTCGGGCTGGAGGGCTGGGGCGGCTATAAGCCGGGCGAGCTCTCCGGAGGGATGCGCCAGCGCGTGGGGCTGGCCCGCGCGCTGGCCGCCGAGACCGACATCCTGCTCATGGACGAGGCCTTCTCCGCGCTCGATCCGCTGATCCGCCGCGAGATGCAGGACCAGCTCATCGACCTTCAGGGCAAACTCGGTAAGACGATCCTGTTCATCACCCACGACCTCAACGAGGCCATGCGGCTGGGGGACCGGATCGCGATGATGCGCGACGGGCGCATCGAACAGGTCGGCACCGCCGAGGAGATCCTCCGAGACCCTGCCTCCGACTACGTCTCGCGGTTCGTGGCCGACGTCGACCGCACCCGGGTGCTGACGGCCGGTTCCATTGCGGAACCGCCCTACGCGATCCTGGGCTCGGACCGCAGCCCCCGCGCCGCTCACAAGCTCCTTCGGGAGAACCAGCCACCGTGGCTACTGGTCCAGAACCGCGACCGGACGCCGTTCGGTTACGTCTGGGAGGACGACGTCGCTCGCGCAGTCACCGAGGGCTCCAACGTCCTGCCGCTGTCCACGATCCATGAGATGCCGGTCGTGCCGCACTCGACCCCCGTCAATGAGCTGTTCGCCTATGCCGCGCAGCACGCCGCTCCCATCGTCGTCGTCGACGACGACGGGCGGATCTCCGGGGTCATTCCACGTGTCACCCTGCTGGCGGCCATCAGCGATCAGAACCAGGGCGTGAGCGCCGGCAGCGCTGAGGACGCCGAGAGCTCCGAACCTGCACAGGCCGATGACGCCGCGCGGAACGCCGTGGCGGAGCAGACCGACGAGCAGGCCGGAGAGGCCAGTGAGACCACCGAGGCCGAAGGAGCCGACGCCTGATGATTCCCGTACAGACCTTCATTCCCAAGATTCCTCTGGGCAAGCTGGTCGAAGGCCTCATTGACTGGATCCAGAACCATCTTCACGGCCTCCTCACCGTGGTCTCCCATGCCGGGACCTCGGTCAACGACACGCTCGTGGACCTGCTCTTGGCCGTGCCACCGTTGCTCATGGTGATCGTCTTCGCGCTCATCGCCTGGGTGGCGAAGTCATGGAGGCTGGCGGTGGGAACCGCCGTCACCTTCCTGCTCGTCATCTCCCTGGGGCAGTGGGACAACGCAATGGAGACATTGGTCCTGGTCACCATCGCCACCCTGACCGCTCTCATCTTCGCGATCCCCTTGGGGATCTGGGCCGCCCGGAACAAGTACGTCAGCGCGGTCATTCGCCCGGTCCTCGATCTGATGCAGACGATGCCCGCCTTCGTCTACCTCATCCCCTCAGTCCTGTTCTTCTCCATCGGAGTGGTTCCCGGCATGTTCGCCACGCTCATCTTCTCCATGCCCCCCGGGGTGCGGATGACCGAGCTGGGCATCAAGCAGGTGGACAAGGAGACCGTTGAGGCGGGTCGCTCCTTCGGTGCGACCGACTGGCAGATCCTCCGGGGCATCCAGCTGCCCCTGGCCATCCCCACCATCATGGCCGGCGTCAATCAGGTCATCATGTTGGCCCTGTCCATGGCCGTCATCGCGGGCATGGTCGGCGCCGACGGCCTGGGCAAGGAAGTCGTCAACGCCCTGTCCACCATCGACATCGCCAAGGGGACCGAGGCGGGACTGTCCATCGTGTTCCTGGCGATCTTCCTGGACCGGGTGACCGCGGCTCTCGGTGCGCCGCGGGAGGAGGGCTCGCTGCTCTCGCTCATCAAGAAGCGGTGACTCATGACTCGACAATGCTCTTCCGCTCCGCCCTCGCCGACGCCGGGCGCCCACCGAAGGAATGCCATGCGAACCTCCCGCCGCACGTTCACTACCGCCCTTGCCTCGCTGGCGGCCGCGGGATCCCTGGCCGCTTGCGGCAGGAGCTCTGGCGGGAGCAAACGGCTCCGGCTGGGCTTCGTCCCGTCCTGGAGCGATGGCCTGTCCATGACCCATCTGCTCAAGACTCAGCTCGAGAAGGCCGGGTACCAGATCAAGCTGACCGACCTGAGCGAGGCCGGGCCGCTCTACGCGGGACTCAGCCAGGGGGCGGTGGATCTCTACCCCTCGGCATGGCCCGACATCACCCACAAGGACTACATGGACAAGTACCGCAAGTACATCGAGGACCTGGGGGCCTACTACGACTCGGCCAAGCTGTGCTGGTCGGTCCCCGACTACTCCTCGATGGCCTCGATCGAGGACATCAAGCCCCACGCCTCGCAGATCGACAACCGGATCGTCGGTATCGAGCCAGGGTCCGGTCTGGTCAAGGTCTCCGAGGAGAAGGTGATCCCGGCATACGGGCTGCAGGACATGAAGTTCCTGACTTCCTCCACCGCGAGCATGCTCACCGAGCTCAAGAAAGCCGTTGACGCCAAACAGGAGATCGTCGTCACCCTGTGGCACCCCTTCTGGGCGAACACCACCTTCAACATGCGCGACCTGGAGGATCCCAAGGGAGCCTTCGGCAAGGGCGAAGGACTCCATTTCCTGGGGCGCGAGGGATTCGCGCAGGAGTATCCCGAGGTCGCCAGCTGGCTCGGCTCCATCAAGATGGATGAGGCCACCTATGGCAGCCTCGAGGACTTGGTCGTCAACACCTATGGCGAGGGCAAGGAGGATGAGGCCGCCATCGCCTGGTCCCAGAAGTATCCGCAGTACGACTTCAAGAAATCCTGATGTCCTACGGACCTTCCGTCCCCTCCTAGTGCAGGGTGGCGCTCGAAGCGCCGTGATCCCGTCGTCGGCGTGCTCGACGGCGGGATCGCTCGTGGGAAATGCGACCGCCAATGGGGAGCAGAGCCTATCGCGGGAGCGTGCTCCACCCGCGTAGCGTCGGTGCCGATGAGGAAGGAGGTTCCCATGGGCTCAGGCGGTAGGTCCTACGACGATCAGGGGAACGGTTCATCCGAGCTGCGCCCCTTGGTATTCCCCAACAGTGCGGCTCGAAGAAGGCAATGGATCTCATGGGGACTTGGTGTCAGCGTTCTCGTCGTCCTGGTCGGCTCCTTCATACTCATGCAGGTGGTTGCTGCAAATGCAGTCGCGGTGCGTGATGGTGCCGGCTGGGTGCTGGCACTGCTCGCCGGTCTCCTCCTGGCGCCCCTTCCGCTGGTCATGTACTCGATGCTGATGGCCCTCGGCTCCTTGCGCAGCAGAGCTGGAATGCGCGTGGACGCGGGCGGGATCCATCTGAGCTCGGAGAGAGGGGACAGGACGTTGGACTGGGACAGCGTGCGCGGTCATATCGACGTCGTCGTGACCACCTGCTCGTCTCGGTTGAGCAGGGCGTCGGCCTTCATCCGCACCGTTGTGGTCCTCGGAGGCGATCGGATCGAGCTTCCCTGGCTCGATGTCACGGGGGCTGACGAGCGCCAGGCGCAGCAGCGGGTGCGGGAGCACGCCGTCGACCTCCTGGCCCGGGACCCGCATCCAGAGGTCTCGGTCCTGCCTGCGGAATCGGGACCGAAGCGCCCCGCCTCCCTTCTTATGGAACAGTTCAGCGCCAACGGAGGCGCGACGTCGCTCACTGTGCGCTGCTTCGCCCTCATTCCGCCTCTTGCCCTGGCCGCCGAGCTCGCCGTCCTCATGTGGGGCGGTTCGGGATACGCCCTTCCCCTCCTCGTCATTCCGGGGGCTGTTGGCCTGGTGGACCTGTGCGCGCTGGTGTACCTGGTGGTGCTGTCCTCCTGGCTGCATGCGCCGACCTACGTCATCGTTGACGCCTCAGGGCTGACGGTCCATGGGCGTCAGGGCCGCTGGAAGGGGCAGTACGCGCTGACCTGGGATCAGGTGCGCGGTCGTCTGGAGTCGCAGGTCGTCAAGGTTCCCGCGGGCTGGGAGGCGCAGGTCGTGTGCCGCGCCGACGACGGGTGCGATGTCGTTCTGACGGGGGCCTCGTTGCTGGCCCCGGACGAGCGCACGGCCAGGCGCATGGCGCACGAGCGCATCGCCCTCATTTCCTCCTACGATCCGGTCGGCCCATCGGCGGACGAGGAGATCTACTCCTCGATGCGGTTGCCGTCCTCGTCGAGGTAGTAGCCCTCGTCATCGATCGCGCGGAAGGTCATCCGGCCGTCGGCGATCTCCTCGGCGAAGTGCTCCCGGGTCATCATACGAACTTTGCGTCCTCGTTCCTTGAGCTCCTCATAACTCATTGATGTGTCCCACGGTTTTTCAATCGAGCAAATAACGATGAAGAAAAATAGGCAGATAATACTTGTCAAAAACAAAGACGTAGACATCGTTGAAGTGAAGAAAGTGGATGTGGCGGCTGCGACGGGTGCGAAGATGAATGAGGCCGCTGTTGCTGTCGCCCCTTTATATTCCGGTGAACGTCTGGCGCGCATGATGAGGCGCATCATTATAGTGTCGACCGTTTTGCGGACAAGAACTGTCAGGATGGCGATTCCCGTCACCTGATTGAAATCCAAGCCTGATTGGGTAAGTGCCGACCATGCTGCGACTAAGGCTCCGAGTAGGATTGCCTCGGGGATCCCCAAAATGACTTGCCCCATTATTATTGTCTGAAGAGGGGTTGGGGGCTCCCAAGGGTCTTTATGCGCTTCGCTGTTAACTATGTTCGCTTCCATGTTAATGCTGTGGGGTTTGTTCGCAGAGTCAGCGGATGGGTGCGTATATGCAGGTACGTTTAATGGGTGTCGCCAAGCATGTTTGCAGGGGATGTGTGTCGGTCGCTTCGCTTAATTCGTCGGGGTGGTCTGCGGTCTCTAAAGCATGTCCATGATTCTAGAGAATTTCGCATTGCTGGTCAGTCGGTTGTCACTGATTGGTTGATCGATCTGTCTCGATGCGGTTGCCGTCCTCGTCGAGCAAGTAACCCTCGTCATCGATCGGGCGGAAGGTCATCCGGCCGTCGGCGATCTCCTCGGCGAAGTGCTCCCGGGTCATCAGTCGGGTCTGGCGGCCGCGTTCCTTCATCTCCTCGTAGGACATCGGTGTCTTCCATGGTTGTTCCAGCGTGCATGCGATGAGCATGAACAGTGCCCACGTGACCAGGGTCAACTGAGTGAGGGAGTGCGGTGCGAACACCATGGCCCCCAGCGCTCCGCCGATGGCGGACCAGATGGCCACGACCACTCCTAGTGCGACTGCTTCAAGAATGCCGAGACCGATCCGTCCGTACACCACCCCCCACAGAGGGACGGCAGGCTTCCAGTGCTGGCGGTTCGGCGTGTGAGCGATGCTGCGCGTGCTCATGTGTCCTCCTACCGCGTCTCGCAGCTACGGCATCACCCCTTCCACACTACCCAGGATGTGACCTCGGTCGCACTTGACGGTCGTCGGGGTGGGGGCTGTCATCTTGACGTCTAGTGGATGCCTGGGTACCTTTAGTGCTGGTAGCTAGGGATGGAATAGTTCCCCGAGCGCCGATTCGTAGAGCCCCGCTTTTAGGCGGGGCTTCTTCGTGAATAAGAGGATGCAGTGTTTCTTGCGTATATCGATGAAACCGGAGAGCCGGGCGCCTATGTTGGGGCTGAGCACCCAAAGTTTCATACCAGTGCCGCATTTGGGTATGCAGGATTTGTGATTCCCGAGGCGGCTGTCAGAGATTTTGGTGCTCGATTTCAGCATGAGAAATTCGTGCTCTTCAAGACGGAGATCGAGGCGCTGGAACATCCTGGACGGTGGGAGCGGAAAGGGGCTCGCATCTTTCGTCCGCAGACGCTGGAGTCGTTTCCGCAGCAGCTCCGCGTGTTCAATGGTCTTGTTGGCTATCTGAAGCAGCGAGGCGGGGCGCTATTCTATTATGCGGATGAGAAGCCTCTTGGTACCCCGAAGCAGACTGGTCTCGACTCTGCCCTCAGGGAGTCGCAGGCGATGGCTGAGACGCTCAATCGGTTGGCGCGCTACGCTAAGGGGAAGGATGATCATATTCTTGTTATGATCGATCAGATCAATGAGAAAACCCGCATTGAGCGACTTTCGGGTATGTATGGACATATCTTCAGTCGCGCGTCTGATCATCCTGAGATGCTCAGGATTCTAGAGCCTCCTATGCATATCGACTCCAAGCTTAGTGCGAACATCCAGTTCGCAGACTGGGTCGCTGCATGTGTGACTCGTGCTATTGATTATCAGTTGGTGAAGGATTCTCGTCATCAATGGGTTACCGATGGCAAGTTATTTTCAAATTTGGAACGGGCCTTCATCTATGAATCGAAGCTGCATCTCCATAATCGATCCCTGAGCGATATTCATCACTCGCGTCTGATTGATCGGAACAGACCACTCCATCCTCGGCCAGTCGGGCAACTTCTCGAAGGCAGTATTGATCCCGATGTTGCGCGCAAAATGAGGGGGATTGCGGAATCGGGGCGACGTCGATCTGCCGATCGCTGATGCGATCCGCACCGGTGGTTCGGCGCCTACGGCGTTGTGCGGGTCAGTGCCGCCCGGCTGAGCTCGGGGACGTACCGGCGGCCGTCGCGGAAGTCGGCGGTGACGTACTCCGGCGGGATCGGATGGGACTGATGGATGTGCGCCTGAAGGGCGTCGTAGCCGAGCGAGGTGTCCCACGGCTTCTCAATAACGGCGACGAAGGCCATGAACGGCAGCCACGTGAGCACCGTCAGCGCCGTCGTCGACGCCGGAGCAACGAGCCAGGCGGCCAGGAACCCGGCGACGGCGGGGCAGAGTACGGCGACAAGAGTCAGCAGCAGGCCGTGAGCGTCCCGGGAGCGCCACAGGCGCATGATGAGCCGGTGGGCGGAAGCGTCAATGGCCTCGCGCACCGTCACCGCCACCAGGGAGAACAATGCTGCCCGTCCGAACCCCAGGCCGGTCCCGGTCAGCGCGGACCACACGCACACGATCACCGTCATTCCGATGACCCCGGGCACCCCGAGGATCAGACGCCCCACCACCATCGCCGAGACCGGGGTGACGGGTCTCCAATGGCCGTGTCCTGCGCCGCTCCGTCCCGTACCGCCCTCGCTCATGGCTCCCCTTCTGTCCGGTCTGATCGCGAATTCAACCGTTTGAGCCATTCTACTAAGCCTGCGGAAGACATCTCCTGCTGGTGCCGCGGTCGGCGTCTTAGTGGACCGTGCCCTATCATCGTGCCGGCTCACCGCATTGAAAGGCCCCTATGACCGCGCTCGCTGCTCGTCAACGACGTGCTCATGGAGTCGGACGGCATTCGTCGGGCGTTCGTCGAGGTGGGGCCCGCCACCCTTGTCCCGGTTTCATCATGATGGTTGAAGATCATGCGTATTCTGTGACCGTGAGTCCGGACCATCAGCATGCCAACGGCGAGATCGACATCGCCTCCCTCCATGCTCAGGACTCCACCGGGCTGCTGGACCGGATCGACCGCGCCGTGGTCTGGGATATCCCCCTGACGACGCCGTTTCGCGGCATTACCCGTCGCGACGGCGTCCTGCTCCATGGCCCGGGCGGCTGGGGAGAGGTGGCGCCCTTCTGGGACTACGGGTCGGAGGCCAGTGCGCCCTGGCTCGCCGCAGGGCTGTCCCAGGCCCTGGGCCGCGCCTTCCTGCCCCGCTACCGCGAGACCATCGCTGTCAACGTGACCGTCCCCGAGGTCGGCGCCGAGGACGCGGTCGAGATGGTGCGTTCCTCCGGAGCCAGAACTGCCAAGGTCAAGGTCTCCGGCAGGCCCGAGCGGCGCGCCGCCGATCTCGAACGGCTCGAAGCGGTCCGCTCGGCCGTGGGGCGGGCGGGAAAGGTGCGCATCGACGTCAACGGCGCCTGGGACGTGGACACCGCCCGCGAGAACCTGCCGCGCATGGACCGTGCCGCTGGGGGCCTGGAGTACGTCGAGCAGCCATGTGCCGCCGTCTATGACCTGGCCGACCTGCGCCGCTCCGTCGACGTGCCCATCGCCGCGGACGAGTCGATCCGGCTGTCGGCCAACCCGTTGGAGGTCGTGCACCGGCGCGCAGCCGACGTCGCCATCCTCAAGGTTGCGCCGCTGGGCGGTGTGAACCGGGCCCTGGACATGGCCGAGCGCCTCGGGCTGCCTGCCGTCGTCTCCTCGGCCCTGGACACCTCCGTGGGCATCATGGCCGGTGCCACCCTCGCCTTCAGCCTTCCGTCCCTCAGCCACGCCTGCGGTCTGGGGACCGTGCGCCTGCTGACCCAGGACGTCGCCGAGCCCAGCGTCGTCCCCCACAACGGGACCCTGCGTCTCGATGCCGGCGCCCCCGTCTCCGAGCGCCTCCTGGGTGAGGTGAAGGCGGGCCCCTATCTCACCAAGCACTGGGAGACGCGCCTGCTGCACCTGGCCGGCGCCCTGCACGCCCGTCGCCAGCGCGAGGCCCGCGACCCGAGCCGGGCCGTGGCCGGGCTGCCCCTGTGAGACGCGCGGGAGACCGCCCGAACTGTGATGAAGAGCAGCAGGGAGTGGGCCGTGCGCTCTCGTATCCTCGCCCCTGTGACCGATTCCATCATCGATCCCATGGCCGCGCATGCAGGTGATCCTGTGGATCGCCCGCAGATCCCGCCCGCTCTGGCCGATGCCCGAAGCCTCGTAGCGGCCCTCCTGGACGAAGGCGTCCGTGAGGCCGTCCTGTGCCCGGGATCGCGCAGCGCCCCGCTGGCGGACGCCCTCGCCGACGCCGCCGACGCGAACGCCCTGAGCCTGCGGGTCGTCCTGGACGAGCGCAGCGCGGGCTTCATCGCGCTGGGCGCCGCCCGCGCCCACGCTCTGACCGGTGCCAGCCGGTGCGCCGCCGTGGTGACCACCTCGGGGACGGCCGTCTCCAACCTCCACCCCGCCGTCAGCGAGGCCGACGCCGCCGGGATCCCCCTGCTCGTCATCAGCGCCGACCGGCCCCACGAATTGGTGGGCACCGGGGCCAGCCAGACCACCGAGCAGACTGCCCTCCTCTCACCGGCCCTGCGCCTGGCCATCGATCTACCCGCCGACCTGTCCGCCGACCTCGGCAGTGCTGCTGCCCGAGCCGCCATCGCCGGGCAGGTGCGCCGCGCCGTCGCCGCAGCCACGGGGACCCTGAGCCGAGATCCGGGGCCGGCTCAGATCAATACCCGCTTCCGCCCTCCCCTGGCGGTGGAGGGGGCGGCGCCGACCACTCCACCGGCGCCCGGGGCGCCGGAGGTTCGCGCGGCAGGGGCAGGCGGACCGGTGCCGGCCCTCGGGGCCGAAAGCGTCGAACATGACGGTCGTCAACCCCTCGAGGGGGAGAGCCGCGGGATCGTCGTCGCGGGCGACACCGCCCACCCCGCCGTCGGCGCGCTGGCCAGGTGCCTTGCCGAGCACCTCCATTGGCCGCTCCTGGCGGAGCCCACCTCGCATGCCCGCAGCGGCCCCCAGGCCCTGCCCCGCTACGCCGAGCTCCTGGCCACCGGACCGGGCCGTGAGCTCGCCGGGCGCGCCGACCACCTCATCGTCGTCGGCCACCCCAGCCTCAGCCGATCCGTCACCGCCCTTCTAGGGAGCGGCGACCTGGAGACCACCGTTCTGAGCGAGCGCGTCCGGTGGACCGACGTCTCCGGAAGGGCCCACCGCGTCATCCCCGTCGATGTCCCCGGCCCCTCGTCAGCCGGCCAGGCCTCCTCCCGGGCGGTCCGCCTGGCTACCACCCTCGGGCTGGGGCGGGCCGATGCCGTCTGGGCCGACTCCTGGCGCCGGGCTGTGGAGGAGCTGCCCGAACCGGATCGTCCCGGAAGCACTGATGCTGCAGCCGATGCCGCGGTGAAGGCCGTGTGGGAGGCGAGCCTCCTGCCCGGAGCCCCCACTCTGCTGGTCGGCTCCTCCATGACGGTGCGCCGCCTCGACCGTCTTGCCCGCCCCGGCAGTGCTGCCCCGCAGGTCGTGGCGAACCGTGGTCTGGCGGGAATCGACGGCACTATCGCCACTGGAATCGGGTTGTGGATGGTATCGGGCGAGCCGGTGCGCGCCATTATGGGAGACCTCGCCTTCCTCCACGACGCCATGTCAATGGGGAGAGGACTCCGTGAGGAGGAGGCGGACCTTCAGGTTATCGTCGTCGACGATGGCGGAGGAGCGATCTTCTCCCGCCTTGAGTATGCCCACACCGCAGAATCTCATCGGTTCGAAAGGCTCTTCACCACCCCACAGTGTGCGAATATTTCCGAACTGGCCGCCGCCCTGGGGGCTCGCGTCCGCATTCCCGAAGACGTCCCGGCCCTCCAGACACTCCTGGCCGAACCGGTCGGCGGCCTCAGCGTCGTCATCTGGACGGTTGAGGGGCACATGCCTAACGCCCGGACAACATGAACGACGATAGAGATAGACGGCACCGCACGAGATGAGACTCGGAGGAAGGCCCCGGCCCGGACCAACCAGCCTCCCTGTCAGCGCGCTGCGACACAACGGTTATACGATCCACAGCAGAGCCTCAGGCAATAGTCGGAAACGGCACAGAGCCCTGATATTGGCTACCTGCTGACCTGGACAGGGCGCAAGGCCCGAGGAGGAACACATATGAGCAGCTACGACGAGACGAACCCGGAGACCTACCGGCCCACTGAGCCCAGCCGGGCGGCAGACGGCAGTTACCCCGGTGTCGGCTCCCAGTCCGCTGCCAGCCAGGGGACGCCGGGCGCGGCGGCCTCGGGCAGTGAACCTCCGAGCGAGCCCCTGAGCGAGTCCCCGAGCCGGGCCGGTGACGAGGAACTTTCGCAGGCCTACGGAGCAGACGCCTCCCAGTCCGAACCCGTCCTGCCCGGGACCGCCCAGGCCGCAGACGCGGAGAATGCGGAGTACGCCCGGCCGTTGCCCGCTGACCAGCCCACTTCGCAAATGCCCGCTGACCAGCCCACCTCGCAGATGCCCGCTGACCAGCCCACCTCGCAGATGCCCGCGGACCAGCCCACCTCGCTCTACGCGCAGGGTTCCTCCCCGTCTTACGAGGAACAGCAGGGGCAGTACCAGCCGGCACAGGGGCAGTACCAGTCCCAGCAGCAGCTCTACCAGCAGTCCTACCAACAGGGCCAACCGGACCAGTACCCCGCCATCTCCCAGGGACAGCCCGCCACTTCGTACAGCCAGTCCTCTGCTGCCCAGCAGCCCTACCAGGCGCACCTCGGCTCGCCCTATACGAGCGTTCCGACGACGTCCGGCGGCTACGACTTCCCCCGGACCGAGGACCACGGCGGTGGCGGGCCCGTCGGAGGCTCGCAGGCCGGTCCCAGCAGCTACGCGCCCGTCGGCGCCGCGGGGGAGTCCTTCTACGCCGCCTCGAACGCCTCCGGCGGTGGGAGCGGGAAGAAGCGACGCCGGGGGCCGGGCTGGGTCGCCCTGGTCGCCTCCGTCGTGGTCGCCTCACTGCTGGGAGCCGGCGGCGCCGTCGGAGCGGTCAAGTATCTGGACGCCCGCGATGGGACGCTGTCATCGCGCTCCTCGGCCGCTCCCACCGCGATCGCCACCGGCGACACGACCAAGACTGTCAACAGCTCCGGCCAGGCCCCCGACTGGGAGGCCGTATCGGCCGCGGTGTCCAATGCGGTTGTGTCCATCGCCATCGCAACGGACAGGGGGACCGCCCTGGGCTCCGGGGTCATCTACGACAAGGATGGGCACATCATCACCAACAACCACGTGGTAGCGGGAGCCGCGCAGATCCAGGTGACTCTGGCCGACGGCCGCGTCTACGACGCCGATACCACCGGCACAGACCCCGCCACGGATCTTGCAGTCATCCAGCTCAAGGACGCCCCCGACAACCTCACCGTCGCCCAGCTCGGCGACTCCGACAAACTGACTACGGGCCAGGACGTCATGGCCATCGGCAACCCGCTGGGACTGTCCTCCACCGTCACCACCGGCATCATCTCGGCCCTGGACCGCCCCGTCGTCAACGCCCAGGGAGAAGACGGGGAGGGAGGCTCGGGCAGCGGTCCGTCGTCCTCGGCGGTCTACACCAACGCCATCCAGATCGATGCCGCCATCAACCCCGGAAACTCCGGCGGCCCCCTGTTCGATGAGAAGGGACGGGTCATCGGCATCACCAGCTCGATCGCCACGATGGGGCGCTCCAGCTCCGGTGAAGGAGGCTCGGGCAGTATCGGCATCGGGTTCGCCATTCCCGTCAAACTGGCTGAGAAGGTCGCCAAGCAGCTCATCGAGTCGGGATCGGCCACCCACGCCTACCTGGGCGTCACTCTGGAGACCGGGGCCGCCGAGTCCGACGGCGCCAAGCGCGCCGGCGCCAAGATCGCCTCGGTCGAGGGCGATTCGCCCGCCGACAAGGCCGGCTTGAAGAAGGACGACGTCGTCATCGCCATCGACGACAAGACCACCTCCCAGGGCTCGGCACTGACCGGCTATGTACGCCAGTACTCTGCCAACGACAAGGTCAAGCTCACCGTCATCCGCGATTCCAAGAAGAAGGACATCGAAGTGACCCTGGCCGAGCGCAAGGATTCCTAAGGAGAGCCCGGATCAGGGACTCACGCCCAGCGCGCCCAGCACGGGACTCATCTTGGCGGTTGTCTCCGCCAACTCGTCGGCCGGCTCGGAGTCCGGCATGATGCCGCCGCCCCCGAAGACCCGCGCGGGGGAGCGCGGGCCGGGTCCGCCGGCCGGCAGCTGGGCGCTGCGCAGTGCAATGCACCACTCGCCCTCGCCGTGCCAGTCCACCCAGCCCACGGGGCCGGCGTAACGCCCCCGGTCCATGGACTCGGCCTCCTCGATGAGATGCGCAGCCGCCGGGGTCGGCGTCCCGCACACGGCCGCCGTCGGGTGCAGGGCGTCCACGAGTGCCAGGGCGCCGGTGTCCCCGGCAACGACTCCGGTCACGTCGCTGGCCAGGTGCAGCACGTTCGGCAAGCTCAGGACGAAGCGCGCCGGGGCATTGACCACCGAGCACAACGGCTCCAGCGCCGTGATCGCCGAAGCCCTGGCCAGTTCGTGCTCCCGGTTGTTCTTCTCCGAGCCCTCCAGCCAGGCCGCCAGGCGGGCCGTGGCCGGCGCATCCTCACCGGCGCGTCGGCGGGCCGTGCCGGCCAGGACCCGGCTGGTAAGGCGCCGATCGCGCAGGCGCAGCAACAGCTCGGGGCTGGCCCCCACCATCTGGTCGACGGCGAAGGTCCAGGTGGACGGGTAGTCGGAGGCCAACCGTCGCAGCACCGTGCCGGTGGCCAGCGGCGCCGTCGGGCGAGCCAGGACATCGCGTGCCAGGACCACTTTGCGGGCCTGCCCCGAGCGCATCCGCTCCTGCGTGCGGGCCACCGTCCGGCACCACTGCTTCTCACTGAGCGCCCCGGTCTCGACGGCGGTGGCGCCCGCGTCCCTGTCCTCATGCTCCCGGCCGATCGCTGTCCGGGCCTCGGTGATGAGCGCCTTGATCAGCGCCTCGGGGTCCGGGTGTTCCGGCTCTACCCCGCCCATGGCCGCGGAAACCGCGGTGGTCAACCAGGCCCCGTCGTCGTCGAGCCCGATGAGGACCTCGGGGACCAGCAGCACTGAGGGCTGCTCGGAGGCGGGGGAGAAGGTGATCGTGCCCAGGGCTACCGGTCCGGTTCCGGGGCGCACCAGCGCGTCGCGCCACCAGGCCGCGCCGATAACGGCCCGCCATGCCGCCCGCAGCGCCTCGATGCGCTCGTCGCCGTGGGCCTCGATCGTCAGGGCGCGCCTCAGACCGATGAGCCCGCGTCCCTCGTGGACCCACGAGACGACCTCCTCGCGGCCCGCCAGCAGGTCAATGAGCGCGACCCCCTCCAACGAGCCCTCGGGCAGCTCGTGAGTGCGGAAGGACAGACGCGGCGGTGCGGCCAGGCAGTGATCGGCCCTCACGACTCGGCTCGCCTCTCAGCGCTCGACCGCGGGGCGCGCGGTACGCGTGGCCCGGTGGACGGCGACGATCCCGCCGGAGAGGTTCTTGTAGCCCACGCCCCGCCAGCCGGCCTCGTGCATGAGGCCGGCCAGCCCCCTCTGGTCCGGCCAGGCCAGGATCGACTCGCCCAGGTAGTCGTAAGCCTGCGTGTTCGATGAGACCAGGCGCGCAGCTGCCGGCAGGGCACTGCCCAGATAGAAGCGGTAGAGGCGACGGAACAGGGGCGAGGCCGGGGTGGAGAACTCCGCGATGACGATTCGCCCGCCCGGGACTGTCACGCGGTGCATCTCTGCCAGCGCCCGCGCCGTGTCCTGGACGTTGCGCAGCCCGTAGGAGATAGTGACGACGTCGAAGGTCTCGTCGGCGAAGGGAAGGGCCGTGGCGTCCCCGGCCACGAAGGCGATCTCGGGGTGGCGGCGCTTGCCCTCGGCCACCATGCCGGTGGAGAAGTCGCAGGCCACGACCTCGGCGCCGTCGGCGGCGT
>ERZ773075.339-NODE-339-length-38335-cov-48.6455_pt1 | contig 38335 bp, 40 predicted proteins | sample MGYA00580614_ERZ773075 | MGnify/ENA primary metagenome ERZ773075 (study PRJEB29015, sample SAMEA2738021) | human oral metagenome | biome: human oral; feature: human-associated habitat; material: dental | place: China | collected 2043 ...
TCTGGAACGTGAACTTCAGCGCGTGCCAGAAACCGTTGTCAGCCTTGTTGATGTATTTGTAAACAATGTTGTCGTGGGGGGCGTGACAAGAATTACAGGTTGCCACGTCATGATGAGACCCCTTCAACCAGCCCTCGTACTGCTCGTTCATGGCGTGACAGTTCGCACAGCTGGAGGGGTCGTCGCCAAGATAATCGGCGGCCCCGGAGTAATAGACGGTGAAGCCCCCGACGCCCAGGATCGCGCCGAGCAGGGCAGCCAAGGCCACACCCGTCCAGCCCGTGAAGACACGGGTGAAGTCTCGCCACCTCGCAAGGATGAAACGCTTCATGAGTGCCTCTTCTTGTCCCCGGTACCGCTCCCACCACGCCACGCGGTGATGGGCCCGTCTGGTTTAGAGACACGCTAACACAAAAACTTTGAGAAACCTAGAAAACACCTCTCGAGGACGCAGACATTCCTCATACAAAAAGAGCAGAAAACCATATCGTTATTACTGTCACTGTGGGGCGATGAGCGCGGGACCGGGTGGCGCCATTCCGTTCACCATCCCGCCGGGCAGCACGGGGTGCGATCCCCAGGCATGAGGCCGACGCTCCCTCTCAGTTACCCTGAGGCCCGAGGAGGTCACCATGTCACCGGTTCAGCTGCGAGGCGTCACCCTGGGTGAGGGGAGGACGAAGGTCATCGTGCCCGTCACCGCCAGCACATCCGAGGAACTCGTGGCCCAAACCACCACACTTGCAGGGGTGAAACCCGACATCATCGAGTGGCGCGTGGATTTCCTCGACGCCGCCCCCTCCCCCTCTGCCGTCCTCGAGGCTGCTGCCCGGATACGCACCGCCGCCCGAGACCGGCCCGTCCTCTTCACCTTCCGCAGCCACCACGAAAACGGGAACAAACCCATCACCCCCGACGAGTACCACGACCTCAACATCGCTGCCATCACATCCGGCCTGGTGGATGCGGTCGACGTCGAGCATCGCTTCGAGCGATCAGTCGGTGACGCCATCATCGCAGCCGCGAAGAACGCCGGGGTACCAGTGATAGGCAGCTTCCACGACTTCACGGCCACCCCACCGGTCGAGGAGCTGGTCCGGCATCTGGTGGAGATACAGGAACGGGGATGCGCCGTCGCAAAAGCCGCGGTCATGCCCCAGAACATGGGTGATGTACTCCAGCTGATGGAAGCCACTTGGACCATGACCAGCCAGCACCCATCAACCCCCGTGTTGACCATATCCATGGGCGGTCTGGGGTTGATTACCCGTTTGTCCCCTCGGGTGACGGGGTCGTGCGCCACGTTCGCGATGGTGGATCGCCCTTCCGCTCCCGGCCAGATCCCCGTGGAAGAGCTGCGACCGATCTTGGAGCTCCTCGACGCACACCTTACCTGAAAGGCACGCCTTTGAGACCCACGTCCGTTTCAGAAACATCGAACAGTACTGACCCAACCGTTCCGAGATCCCGCTGGCGGTGCAAACTCCTGACCACGCGACGCGTGAGCACATAATCATCTCTCACCTGTGTGCACACCGGAATCGGTTAAGGGTGATGCACTAGGCTCCTGCCGTGAAAAACCAATCGGATCGCGATCTCCCCACGATCGGACGGTTGCCTTGAACGCAATCGCCCTGATCGGGTTGTCGGGTTCCGGAAAATCGACGATCGGCCCACTCCTCGCGGAACGACTAGGCCTACCGCATCTTGATGTCGACCTCGTCCTGGAGCAGCGAGAAGGGCGAACCATCCGAGAGATCTTCAACACCAACGGGGAACCGTACTTCCGGGCGTTGGAGCGTGAGATCACGATCGAGCTCCTGGATGCACCGGGGGTTCTCAGTCTCGGGGGAGGAGCCCCGATGACCCGGGCGATCGCGGACGCCCTCGACGGCCATCCCGTCATCTGGCTGCGGGTGAAACCCGAAAGCTCTGCCCTGAGGATCGGACATGACGAGGGCCGTCCACTTCTGGCAGGGCAGGACGCCGTGATCCGCTTGCGGACGATGCTCTCCGAACGCGCCCCAACATATGCGCGACTGGCGAGCCTCACCGTGGACACCGACCACGCCTCGGTGGAATCGGTGGTCGATGCGATCGCCGCCCACGTCGCCTCGTTCGAACCAGGACACTGAACAGGTGAGGTGATCCCGGTCACCGCGGACAACCATTACGAGGTCCGGTTGGAGATGTCATGGGTGCCTTCTGGGGTCGGCGGCGACACTCTGCGGCTGAATCACCTCACGGGTCCGGGCCGGAGCCGCTGCTGGGCGGCATTGCCGAGTTAATCGTGCACGGTTTCGTGACCGATTCCACGGACCCTTCACCTGTTGGAACCCCGGACGCAGCGAATGTTGACCCCAGAGAGCCAGAAACTGGCCAAGGTGATGGGCGCGATCCAACTGGGTCACGACCTTCATCGCGGGCAAGGACCTGCACGGGTCCCGTTCTGAGGACACGCGGGTGGGTCGCGAACTGCTCAGCTACGGGTGCGCCGTCGAACGTCGCTCCGGTTGGAGCACGGGGAGGCGGTCGGCATAGGAATCGTCCACGCCGCTACCCTGGCGCGCCTGCTGGGCTGTTTCTCCTGGCCGGCGCCACTCCCGACGGACGGGACCCTGGTCAGTCCCCCCTCCTACGGATCCTGGGGACGGGCACCCGGATCGCAGGTGGATCGTCTCGGGTGAAGATCCACTCCGGATCGGTCAGCATGCGAGCAGCCGACAGACCCACCACCATGGCCACCACTCCGAGCATCGTCACGATCCCCTGCGCGACGGCGCAGCTGACGTCCCCGGAGTCGAAGTACAGGAGGATGCGCAGCGCCGACGAACCGGGCACCATGACCAGCAGGGCCGGGACGGTCATTGAGGGGCATGATGGTCGGCATGGACAGTATGTTTGATGCTGCCGCCCGGGATTTCACCGCTCTTGCTCCCCTGCTGTGGGACCGGGTCGGTCTGGCCGTCGTCAAAGCCTCACCTCCTGGCAACGGGGAATACGTGCTGGATGCCTGCTGCGGCATCGGATCCGCGACACTGCCAATTGCCGAATTCATCGACTCCGCGGGACGCGTGGATGCCGTTGACCTGTCCGGGCCTCTGATCAGAGAGCTACGAAACCGCCTCGCGGAGTTGCGACCTGCTGCTCAGGTTGTCCCGTGCACCGCCGACATCACCACATGGAAGGGTGGCCCCTACGACCAGGTGTTCTGCATCCTCGGTTTACCCTTCCTACCCGATCCTGCTGCCGGAGCGAATCATCTGACGAACCTTCTCCGTCCAGGCGGGAAGCTTGTGATCGCTCATTGGCTCTCCTCCCCGGATTCACTGGACCTCCCCGCCGTGGGAACCATTCTGGCGGGCATTCTGAGGAAGTTGGGAGGCGCCCTACCTCCGCCGCACGAAGGCCGTGCCCGCTTCAGTGAAGACCTGACCCGTCCCGAGACCATGCACACCCGGATAGGCACGCTGGGCCTGTCCGCCGAGGTCACGACGATTGAGCTCAGGGTCCTGCTCGATGCCGTGGCTCTCCGCCTGCTGATCGAAGGGTCGGCCTTCCGGTCGATGCTGGCCGACCTGGATGCAGTTTCCCGTGAACGCGTCCACGTGCTTCTGGCGGAGCAACTCTCGGGAGAACAACTCAATGCCTCGCTGGTGGTAGGTACGGGTCGGCGTCAGTGATGCCCACGACTGATCAGGGCGAGACTGGGGAAACGGGCAAAATCGCTGTCGAAAAACCAGATGCTCGTGCCGTGCTCAACGGCAAGCGCAGCCAGGTGGACATCAGTTACCAGGTTGCCCCCGGAGGTCCCCATTGGTCAGAAGCCGACCGAGAACCTCCCGGTGCCGCGGACCGGGACAGGGAGCCACACCTGATCAGCATCGAGCCAGTCAGCAATGTGTTCCCACACACCCCACGGCATGTGCGGGTTCATGGTGACGCGCGGAAACCCGCATGGCTTTTCGCAACAAGGGTCAAGACCTCCGTTTCCGGCGTCGCAGCCCGGGAACCACCTCTCTCAGGTGCGGCGGGTCATCACGGGTGAAGGTCCATTCCGGGTCGGTGAGCATTCGGGCTGCTGAGAGGCCACCAACCATGGCGATCACTCCGAGAAGTGCCGTCATGCCCTGCGTGACGGCCAGGTCCGTGTGATTCTGGTCGAGGTGGAGCAGGCTCCGCAGGGCGAAAGCACCGGGTATGGAAACCAGGAGGGTCGGCACGGTCATGATGATCTTCTCAAGTCCGAAGAGCCTTCCCAGCAAGGCGCAGCCGAGGCCGATGATAAAACAGCCGACGAACGTCGCCACGTGTTCCGCGACCCCAAGGTCGATGAGCTCCAGCCTGACGGCATTGCCAGCAACCGCGACCACACCGGAGGCCATCGCAGTGCGTAGGGGCGAGTTCAGCATCATGGCCCACCCCACGACCGCGATGAAACTGGCCACCACTCGAATGGCCCACACCTGCCACGGCTCCACGCCGAGAGGCGGTGCGGTCTCCGCGGTGACCCCGCCGAGATTGGCCACGATCCACACCCCGATGGTGATGGCCAGCAGGATCATGGACGCGTAGGCGGCCCGAGGCAACCCCGCTGTGAGGTCCAGCCGGGTCAATTCCAGGCCCGCGGTCACAAGTGGGAAACCGGGGATCAGAAAGATGGAGGCACAGATGAACCCCGCGGCCATGCGCGAACTTGGTTCCCCGAACAGCCGGTCCAGCATCCCGGTTCCCAGTACATACAGTGCCGAGGCGGTGAAGGCAGAGACCATCACCACGGCCAAGTGGTTGATCTGCCAGCGCCCGAGCCGCCGGAACAGCAGATACGCCAGCGCAGAGGCGGGCAGTACAGTCCCGATCTCACGCCAGCCACCGCCGGCGAGCACCGCGACAGCGGCGCAGGCCAGGGCGACCATGATTCCTCTCAACCATGCCGGGTACAGCGGATCCGCGTGGTCGATCCGGTCCAGCTGGCGGTCAAGCTCCGTCGCAGTGATCCGTTCCGGCATCTCATTGCTGAGTTTCTGCAGCATCGCGATCCGGTGAGCATTAACCCCCGGTTTGGGAACCTCGACCACTTTGGTGCGAAACACTCCACGGCGTTCCACCGTCATGGCCAGCGACGTGAACGTGATCGACGACGCGATGTGTCCCAGCCCGAGGGCCTTGGCGGAACGCCGCATGAGCTGCCGGACCCGGAGCGAACTGGTACCAGCACCGAGCATCATCCCCCCGGCCCGCGCCACCGCGTCAGTCCGCCGGATCAGATGCCTGGGTTCCAGGGAGTCCTCGAACTCCTGATCGCCGTAGCACTCGGGGTCTGGTTGATTCACGGGCGGTGATTCTACGCGTCCTCCATCCGTCCGGGCGGTTCAGCCCACGGGATCACATGTCCGGCTCATCCCCGCGGGAGGTCTCGGACAGCAGGTCCCAGATCAGATCCCCTGTCATCTGGTAGCCGTCGGTACTGGCCAACTCCTCCTGAAGCTCCCGGGCCGCGACTGCATGGGCCGGATCGACAATCAGCCGCTCCAGTGATTCGCGCACCCGGTTCACCTGCCAGTTTTTCCTCGGGATGCGGATCGCCGATCCGCGTTGGACGAGCCGGTCCAGGTTGGAGCACTGCTCCCACTGCATACCAGTCCCCAACACCGGCGTACCGGCGTACACCGCGGTTTGAACGGTGCCCTGCCCGCCGTGAATGATCGCAACATCCGCCAGTGAGTTGACCGCGGGTGCGGGCACGAACCGGTCGGTCAGCAGGACGTGGTCGATCTCACCGAGGCGAAGTCGGGCCTCATCGAGCGAGACGACATGCGGCGGGCATACCACCACCGCCCGGCAGTTCACACCGGCAACCGCTTCGATGGCTGTCAGCAGGTATTCCTTCTCGCCGCTGCTGCCCATGGCCACAAAGACCTTCGGGGCACCTTCACCCGCGAAACGATGCACGATCTCCGGTGGTACCGGAACGTCGACCGGCCTGCTGAACAACGGTCCCGCAATCCGGGTGCGCGGCCCGACATCTTGACCCTCGTAGTAAATGGGCAGGTCGTTGACCAGCTGGATGTCCGCGTCGAGCATCCCGAACATGTCGGTCTGAGGATTGTCCCAGCCGCGTTCCCGTGCCGCCCGGGCCAGGACGGGCTGCCTGAAGAAACCGGAACGCATCGCCAGCGACGACAACCGTCTGGCCATCCATGTGCGCAGCCGCTCGGGAAGCCGATCCACGATGCGCAGCCTCAGGTCGTCCGGCACGTCCAGGAGGAAGTACTGTTCCAGCCATGGGCGATATACAGGGCACGGACTGTAAACCACAGAGGGGATGCCCATCAACTGCGCCGCAATCCCGGCGTGGGGGATGAATCCGTAGACCATGAGGTCTGGCCGATATTGGCGCAGATCGTCGGTGATGGCGTCGATCACGTCCCCGGAGCGCCGTTGGTCAGTCAGGAACTCGGTTCCGTCATGGTCGGCACGCATGATGGTGTCGACCTCCTCTTGCGACAGGGCAAGACCTGTGGACCGGGTCTCGTATCCGGCCTCGGTGATCTGCTTTACGAAGCTCTGCCGGGTCTCCGGATGGAGGAAGGAGACCTCTACTTCCCGACCCCGCTGGTCGGCGACCCGTTGGATCGCCCGTGCGATCTCAACTCCTCTGGTGGTATCACCCGCGTTGAAGGTCGGCACGACAACCGTCACCGTCACCGGTTTCTGCATGTTCTTCTCCTTGGTTTCTTCTCGTACCAGCCCTGCTGATCGGCCAACGCACGGATTTGGGGAAACAGCCGCAGGGCGTTCCTGTGCTCTGTTGCTTCACGTAGCCAACCGGGCATCGGATAGCGGCCCAGTTCTCGGGTGATGAATTTCACCGCGGGATGGAGAATGAACGGCCAGTCGGTCCCGAACGTGATGTTCCCCGGATCGGCCATGTCGAACAAGCTAGGTTGAGACGCCGGGGAGGTCGTGAGGACCATGCCCCAGGAGAACCTCCAGAGCGCCTCGAGGTTCTCCTTTCTGCAGCACCCACGACACAGCGCTGTCAGCAGTTTTCGTTGACCGGGTTCCCAGGCGATCATCACCAGGAGGTCTCGGTAGACGGATAAGGTACGAATCCCCCGCCATAGGCAAGGATAAATCTGTTCCTCGGAAAGTGCTCCAATGCGCCGGAGAGAATCATGTCCACCGCCGTCCTGGACGTCTCCAGCAGATAGTCCAGCGCGAACGTCGGCACGCGTGGTACCGGCTCAGCGGGAAGTGTTCCCGGATGGACGAACACCGTGACGCCGCGGCGGTTGAGTTCCGCCAGCAGCGGGGCGAACAGCGGGTCCCCCAGGTACTTTCCCGCAGCATTCGCCAGCAGCACCACCCCGTCGGCGTGCAATTCGTCACAGGCATATCTGAGTTCCTCGAGCGCGCCCTCGACGTCCGGAAGAGTCAGCGTCGCGAAGAAGCCAAACCTGTCGGGCCGCTCATCCACCAGGGAGGCAACGTATTCATTGAGGTTTCTGGCGGTACGACGCACGAGCGCATCGCTTCCGAACCGGGCGCCGGGATCCGAGACCGACAACACACCGAGACGAATTCCGTTGCGATCCATCATGCGCAGCGCTGCCTTCCTCGACCAGCGCGGCACGTCCACTCCCCCGGGTCTGATTCCACGCCTCTGGAGATGGCGCGCATAGAAGGGCGGCAGGACGTGCTGGTGATGTCGATTCTCGCGAGTCCTTGCAACGCTCCTCCAACCGGAGTTTCAATACCTGACGTATTGAATACAATAATGTATCCGTATCGGAGAACACTCAGGATCGCCGGTATAGACCGTAGGTCGTCGGGGCATGTGCTCTTCCATGCCGGACCATCTCCCACAGAAATCACCCAGGCAACGTGTGCGCCCGACGCAGAGACGTGTACTCAGCGATCCTGCGAGCCGTCTCCTGACGCTTCCTAGAGGTCGGCTACCGCGCCGCCAAACTTGAGACAATCATCCACTTGGCGGGGTTCGTGAAGGGCACCTCGCCCCCCGAACAGGACCTCATTCCGGAACTACCCACGGAGCGGATAGCAAACTACGTCAACCGCATGCAGAAGGCGCTCGTTCATTCATCCGGCCCCAACAGTTCCTGGATGCACTCCTGGCCGAGGAGATCATGAAGGAAACAGCTTGGCATGTATTGATCGCAGAACTCACCGCCGAAACCGCAACCGATCAGGTACTGAGGGAACTGCGTCGAGTCATCAACGAGAATCACCGAAACACTTTCGCAGGGCTTTTGGCGTCAAACGGGCTCGTTGACACGGCGCAGGAGGCCAGCACGACTGCTCATGCCGTACACCACGTAATCACCGACTCGAGGCACCCAACCCACCCGGACACTGCAATACATACCTTCACGCACAGGAGACCCATGGCCCGTTGCAGCCCCAGCGATCAGAGGCAGAAAGTCGAATGCGCCACCTTGGTGAAACCGGTTGCCCGGACCGCGATGCGGGAGCAAACGGCGAAGCACGTAACACTTCACGCATGAATTGAGACTCATTCTCGGAGTTTTACGTATTCACACCAACGGCGTGTTGCAGATCAACCTGATTCCGTACACGCCTACCCCTCACTCCGGGAGGATCAGAGCTTCGTGGGGTAGGGGCAGCGCCCGCACCCACCGCTCACCGTCGGGTCAGCTGCAGCCGCTGGTGGAACCGCAACCCTCACAGACGTAACAGGATCCACTGGGGCGCATCTTGGTACCGCAGGTCATGCACAACGGGGCGTCCACCGCCCGCCCGGTCATCGACTCCATCAGCTCAGCCGTGGTGTGGGCGTCGATCAGGGAGGGCTGCCGAGCACCATCGACGTTGAAGTCGTCGTAGGCGTCGTTGCGCAAGCTCTCCGCCTCAGGCATCTCGGCTTCTTCCTCCTCCGAGAGGTAGGAACCGGTCTCGACGTAGCGAGCGCGCTCGGCGGCAGTGTAGATCCCCAGATCAGCGCGGTCATCGAAGGAAAGGTAGTCCAACGCAAGACGGCGGAAGATGTAGTCCATGAACGACTGCGCGATGCGGATGTCCGGGTCGTCGGTCATGCCCGCGGGCTCGAACTTCAGGTTGGTGAACTTCTGCACGAAACTCTCGAGCGGCACCCCGTACTGCAGGCCGATGGACACCGCGATGGAGAAGGCGTCCATCACCCCGGCGAGGGTGGAGCCCTGCTTGCCGAGTTTCAGGAACACCTCACCGAGCCGTCCGTCCTCATACGCACCGGAGGTCATGTACCCCTCGGCCCCGCTGACAGAGAAGCTCGTGGTGCGCCCCTGCCTCGACTTCGGCAGGCGTTCCCTCTTGGGCCGGTAGACGACCTTCTCCACAACTTTCTCGACGACTTTGACGTTCTCCTTGTCCTCGGCCTTCTTGCCGTCGGAGAGCGGCTGACCGACCTTGCAGTTGTCCCGGTAGACGGCGAGCGCCTTGAGACCCAGCTTCCATCCCTGCTGGTAAACGTCCGCGATGTCCTCGACAGTGGCGGACTCCGGCAGATTCACGGTCTTCGAGATGGCCCCGGACAGGAAAGGCTGCACCGCGGCCATCATCCGGACGTGTCCCATCGGGGCGATGGCCCGCTGCCCCATGGCGGTGTCGAAGACCTCGTAGTGCTCCCTGGCAAGACCAGGAGCGCCGATCACGTGCCCGTTCTCAGAGATGAAGTCGACGATCTTACGGATCTGGTCTTCCTCGTAGCCGAGTTTGGTGAGCGCCCGCGGGATGGTCTGGTTGACGATCTGCATGGAACCGCCGCCGACGAGTTTCTTGAACTTCACCAGGGAGAAGTCGGGTTCGACGCCGGTGGTGTCGCAATCCATCATGAAACCAATGGTTCCGGTGGGGGCGAGCACGGAGGCCTGGGCGTTGCGGTAGCCGTTCTCCTCGCCGATCGCGACCACCTGTTCCCATTCCCGGGTGGCCACCGCGTGGAGATCCGTGTCGGCTGGCATCACGGACGCGGATTCGTTGGCGGCGCGATGCTTGCGCATCACCTTCTTGTGGGCTTCGGCGTTGCGGGCGTAGCCGTCGTAGGGCCCGACGATCCCGGCCAGCTCCGCGGAGCGACGGTAGGAGGTCGCGGTCATGATGGATGTGATGGCGGCCGCGGTGGAACGTCCCCCGTCGGTGTCGTAGCCCTTGCCCATGGCCATCAGCAGCGCCCCGAGGTTGGCGTACCCGATCCCGAGTTGCCGGAAGTTGCGGGTGGTCTCACCGATTGGTTCGGTCGGGAAATCCGCGAAGCAGATGGAGATGTCCATCGCCGTGATGACCAGCTCGACGGCGCGCACGAAGGTCTCCGCATCGAAGACACCGTCCTCACCCAGGAATTTGAGCAGGTTGAGGCTGGCCAGGTTGCAGGAGCTGTTGTCCAGGCTCATGTATTCGGAGCACGGATTAGACGCGGTGATGGGCCCGGATTCCGGGTTGGTGTGCCAGGCGTTGATGGTGTCGTGGTACTGGACACCGGGGTCAGCGCATTCCCAGGCCGCCTTGGCAATCTTGTGGAACAGGTCCCGGGCGTCGACCCTCTCGACGACCTCGCCGGTGGTGCGAGCACGCAGCCCAAACTCGGTTCCCGCCTCAACGGCAGACATGAACTCGTCGGTGACCCGCACCGAATTGTTGGCGTTCTGGTACTGCACGGAAGTGATGTCCCTGCCACCGAGGTCCATGTCGAAACCGGCGTCGCGCAGCGCCCGGATCTTGTCCTCCTCACGGGCCTTGGTCTCGACGAACTCCTCGATGTCCGGGTGATCGACGTCCAGGACGACCATCTTCGCGGCGCGCCGAGTGGCGCCGCCGGACTTGATGGTTCCGGCCGAGGCGTCGGCGCCGCGCATGAAGGACACGGGCCCGGATGCGGTGCCACCCGAGCTGAGCAGCTCCTTGGAGGACCGGATGCGGGAGAGGTTCAGGCCGGCCCCGGAACCACCCTTGAAGATGAATCCCTCCTCCTTGTACCACGTGAGGATGGACTCCATGGAGTCATCGACACTGAGGATGAAACAGGCGGAAACCTGCTGCGGTGAAGGGGTGCCGACGTTGAACCACACCGGCGAGTTGAAGGAGAAGTACTGATGCAGCAGCAGCCAGGTCAGCTCCTCCCCGAAGATCTTGGCGTCCTGGTCGGTGGCGAAGTAGCCGTTGTCCCTCCCGGCCTTGACGTACTGCCCGACGACGCGATCTATGAGGGTCTTGAGACTGGATTCGCGCCGCGGAGTACCAAGCGCCCCCCGGAAGTACTTGTTCGTCACGATGGTGGAGGCATTCACGCTCCAGAAGTCAGGGAACTCCACACCGCGCTGCTCAAAGACCACTTCACCGGTTTTCCAGTTGGTCTGGACCACATCGCGCAACTGCCAGGAGACCTCGTCGTAGGGATGCACGCCCTCGGTGGAGAACATCCGCTCGACGGTGAGGCCCACCCCGAGGACAGGCTGTTCACCAGGGCGTCCCTGGCGTTTGACGGATTTGGTCACAGTGGTGGTCATGTCTTCCTCACTACGAGAATGGCGGAGATTGATCGGGTCAGCCGATGAGGGGTTCCTGGGAGTCGCTCTCGCGACGACGTCTGCGCCGGGCCCCCCTGATGGGTTCGGGTAGCAGCGCGTCCCCGGTCGGCTGGCGGCGTTTCATGGAGTCGACCTCGTCAAGGAAATCATCAACGGAGTCGAAATTCTTGTAGACCGAGGCGAACCTCAGGTAGGCCACGGGGTCGAGCTCCGCCAGGGGCCTGAGGATCGCGATGCCAATGTCCTCACTGGTCAGCTCGGCCTGCCCGATAGAGCGCAGGTCTTCCTCCACGCGTTGCCCGAGAGCAGCCAGCTGAGCCGCGGTGACCGGGCGGTTCTGGCAGGCTTTGGCGACTCCCCGGATCACCTTCTCCCGACTGAACGCCTCCACCACCCCAGAGCGTTTCAGGACGTAGAGCTGGATCTGCTCCACGGTAGTGAACTTCCGCTGGCAGGAGCAGCACACCCGGCGGCGGCGGATGGCCAGGCCGTCGTCCGTCGCACGCGAGTCAGACACCTTGGTGTCTGCGTGGCGGCAGAACGGACAGAACACGGCAGAGTCCTTTCACGTAGCCCCGTCCCCCGGGGTGCGGCTTGCAACGCTGCTCCCCCAGATCCCCCTTCAACACCCAACAAATACAACGTGTTGAGATAAAGCAGGGTCGCAACTACTAGATGTGGACTCTATGCCGACGTCTCCGCATCGTCAAATGTCACGCCACGCGTGTCGCAAAACTCACCAGAGACCTCTCAACGACCCGCGACATGCGCCCAGGCAGGATCCCCTGCGGTAGGCCTCGAGGCTGGTTCAGGCTGGTTGAGAGATGCGATTCCCGGCGCTGCGACGATAAAGGAGAGCACTACCAGCGCAGCGAAAGCCGCCGATTTGAGGCCTTGCGCGAAACGGAAGCCAGGACGAACAACAACACAGGAGACCCCCCTGGCGGAACCGCACACGGTCAAGCCCTGGGGTGCACGGACACGAGGTACAGGCTGCACGGGACGACCGGCAGGACCGACCAAGCAACCCCTCCCGCGGGAGCCAGAGACAGCGGTCACCTCGACGACTTCGATGCTCATGTTTCCTCCTGTTGCCACAACAGCCACCATCCGCAATGTGTCGAACTTATGTTCGAAACAGTACATGAGCCCGCATGCTGTTTCAAACACATTTTCGATTCCTCTCGCATTCCACGAAAAGTCAACACCCCGGCACTGACATTTTCGCCCTATCGACAATCCTCGAACAGATGTTCGCATTCTGGGGTAAGATGACGTCATGGCAGACGAGACCCACGAGGAAACCGCGGAGGCCACGATCATCCGGCTTCCCACACGCAAGACTTCGCGTTCTGGGCGTCCCAGCAAGGCACAGGCAGCCGCCGACGTGGCACGCATTTCCGAGCTCTCCTCCTCTGCTGAGACCAGCGACCTCACTCCCCGCCAACAGCTGCTACTGAAACTCATCCGGGACGCGGTGGAGGCCAATGGGTATCCCCCGAGCATGCGTGAGCTGGCCCAACGTGCCGGTCTCGCCTCGACGTCCTCAGTGGCCTACCAGCTGAAGGTGCTGGAGAAGGCCGGGTTCATCCGTCGTGACCCGAACCGGCCACGGGCCATGGTCGTGACCCTGCCGGAGACCCTCGCCCCTGAATCACCGGCACCGGATCTGCCCGACCCCGAGCAGACCCATTCCTCACATCCTGAGGCCGTCGAGACGCCCTTGTTGGGCAGGATCGCGGCGGGCGGGCCCATACTCGCCCAGGAGCAGGTGGAAGACGTCTTCTCCCTGCCTAAGCAGCTGGTCGGAAGTGGCACATTTTTCATGCTGGAGGTGCGCGGGGATTCCATGATCGACGCCGCCATCTGCGACGGGGACTGGGTGGTGGTGCGGCAGCAGGCCAGTGCCGACAACGGCGACATCGTCGCCGCGCTGCTCGACGACGAAGCCACTGTGAAGACCCTGAGCCGCAGGGGTGGTAAAGCGTGGCTGATGCCCCACAACGCCGCCTACTCCCCCATCGATGGCACCGGTGCCCGCATCATGGGCAAGGTGGTGGCGGTCATGCGGCGGGTGTGAAACCGGTTGGTTACCGGGCTAATGGCCAGAGCGCCGCACAGATCCGTTACCGATCCACGGTGAGGCGGGAGTGCACATGGTCCAGGTCGTCGCTGATCGGTCCGCGCATGTTGGAGATGCCCGGGTTGTCAGCGTAGCGGGGAAGGACGTGGACATGAAGGTGGAAGATCTCCTGCCCAGAGTCGGCGCCGGCGTTGCTGAGAATGTTGCAGGCGCTGGCACCCAGCTTCTCCTTCAACAGGTTGCCGACCGCCCCGATGGCGGGAGTGATCTCTGCCAGCGCCGTCGGGTCCTCCAAGGCATCGGCCACATGACGGCGCGGAATCACCAGGGTGTGTCCCTGCTGCCACGGGTTGATGTCCAGGAACGCGACGGCGTTGTCGTCCTGGTAGACGAACTTCGAGGGAATCTCGCCCTCGATGATCCGGCAGAACAGGCAATCGCTCATGGTCTTCAGACTCCTCGTACCTCGAAGCCGGCCCGGGCCAGCTCCTGCTTGACCTCAACAATAGTGAGCCTGCCGTAGTGGAAGACACTCGCCGCCAGCACTGCGTCCGCGCCGGCGCGGGCAGCGTCGACAAAGTGGAGTGCGGTTCCCGCCCCGCCGGATGCGATCAGCGGCACATCCACGACCGAGCGGACCGCACGGATCATCTCAATGTCGAAACCGTTGGTGGTGCCGTCAGCATCCATGGAGTTGAGCAACACTTCTCCGACCCCACGGTCGACAGCCTCCTTCACCCATTCGACGGCATCCCTGCCCGCTGGCCTGCGTCCGCCGTGGGTGGTGACCTCAAACCCGGAGGGTGCCCAACCGGCCCGCCTGGCGTCCAGAGACAGCACCAGAACCTGGTTTCCAAAACGCGCCGCGATCTCATCGATCGCCCCCGGATCAGCAAGCGCCCCGGTGTTGATGCCTGCCTTGTCGGCCCCACAGCGCAGCAGCGCATCCACGTCGGCCACCGACCGCACCCCGCCCCCCACGGTGAGGGGAATGAACACGGTCTCCGCGCACCGGGTCACCATCTCCCGAGTGGTTTCCCGGCCCTGCGCAGATGCCGAGATGTCCAGGAAGGTCAACTCGTCGGCTCCCTCAGCACCGTAACGGGCGGCCAGTTCAACCGGGTCCCCGGCGTCCCTGAGGTCGCGGAAATTGACCCCCTTGACCACCCGCCCGTCGTGAACGTCCAGGCAGGGGATCACACGCAACGCGACTCCCATCAGTCCTCCTCGATATCGGTCTCGACGACCCCACGGCGCATCGCGGCGATCGCCTCCCGGCAGGTGCGACGCAGGTCCCCGGGGCCAACGGCCGTCGCGATCTGGCCGGCCAGGTCGATGACCTGCCGCACCCAGCGCACGAAATCACCGGCGGGCAAACCGCTGATGCGCAGCACCTTCGCGAGTTCCTGACCGCTGGCCCAGCGCCATGCCGCCTCGGCAAAACCGATGTCAGGTTCACGTCCTCGGTCGCGACGATGGTTGCGTTCCAACGCCCCGACCTCACGCCACACCGTCCGCAGCGCGGACTGCGCCGCCTCGCTGGCGGCGTCCGGCATCCGTGGGTGCCGCTGGTCACGCCCCGGACGCGACTCATAGAGCAGCGACGACAACACAGCTGCCAGTTGTGGCCCGTCCAGGTCAACGAACACATCGCGACGGATGCATTCGGCGGCAACGAGGTCCAGTTCGTTGTAGATACGGCGCAGCATCCGCCCCGCGTCGCTCAGTTCATCCCCATGCAGGTAGCCGAGGTCAGAGAGTACCCCGCAGACCCGGTCAAACTGCACGGCCAAGGAGTTCGCACGTCCCGTCAGTTCGGCATCTCGGCGTGTGGCCTCCCGCTCGAGGCGGATAGCACGTGCAGCTGCTATGGCGTGCAGCTCACGTTCCTCGCAGCCATGGCAGGGGTGTTTCTTCATCCGGCGTCTTAGGTCCGCGATCCGCTTCGCCTGTTCCTCGTCGGTCGGGGTCGGCTCGAATGCGGGGGTTTCGGGATCGACGGATTCCAGTTTTGCCGACAGCATGGCCAGGAGCTCCCGGCGCGCCTTGCGGTCCTGCACGGAGAAACGCCGGGGCACCCTCACCCGGGCCACGGGGGCAGGCGCACCGGGCAGGTCGTGGGGTCGCAGCCGCAGCACAGTGTGATCGGTTGCGATGACCTGCACCCACGGCACACCGTCGCGGCTCTGCTTCTGACCGATGGCCAAGACCACGCACCAGCCCTGTCTCGGCACCCAGATCACGTCCCCAGGCATGAGTTTCGAGATGGCCTCGGCAATGTCATAGGCGCGCCGAGCCCTGCGGGCGGCCGCGGAGGTGCCCTCCAGCTGGGAGATCTCCTCCCGCAGGGCCGCGTATTCCATGAAATCCCCCAGGTGGCACTCGGCCTCGGCGCGGCTGGCGGCGATCTCACGACGCCGCTCACGGTCCGTGCGGCTGGCCTTGACCACGGTCTTGTCGATGGTGAACTGCGCGAACGACTGGTTCAGCACCTCGCGGGCCCGCTCCCGTCCCATCGAAGCGGTCAGGTTGACGGCCATGTTGTAGCTCGGCGCGAAGGAGGAGCGCAGCGGGTAGGTGCGTCTCGAGGCCAGGCCCGCGACAGCTCGTGGATCCATGCCGGGCTGCCATTGCACGACAGCGTGTCCTTCGACATCGATGCCACGTCTGCCTGCCCGCCCGGTGAGCTGGGTGTACTCCCCTGGGGTGATGTCCACCACGGCTTCGCCGTTGTACTTGACCAGCTTCTCCAGCACAACGGTCCGGGCAGGCATGTTGATGCCGAGCGCCAGGGTTTCTGTAGCGAAGACCAGTTTGCAGGCCCCGCTGGTGAATCCCTCTTCCACGATCGCTTTGAAGGTGGGCAACTGCCCAGCATGGTGGGCGGCGATACCCGCGCAGAGAGCGCTCCGAAAATCCTCATATCCGAGCGCCTCCAGGTCAGTGACCGACAATCCGCTGACGTGTCGGTCAGCGATCTCCCCGAGCAGGGCGGCCTCGTCGCGGGTGGTCAGGTTCACCCCGGCGGTGAGCAGCTGCTCAACGGCGGCATCGCACCCGGCACGGCTGAAGATGAACCAGATCGCGGGCAGTAGCCGAACCCTCTCCAGGACCCGCGCCACCTCGGCTCGCGATGTGCGACGCCCCGCGAAACGCGGATGAACGTCACCGCCGAAGGAACCAGAACCGCGGGGTCTCTTTCCCCGGCCGGAACGCCCGCGGGGTCGTCGGGAATCGTCTCGTACCCGGATGGCCTCGGCGCGGGAGATCTTCAGCAGCTCCCGGTTCACCTTCGCGACACGCTCACTGGGCAGTTCCCTGGCAGTCGGGGCAACTCCTTCGAACAGGTCCACCAGTTTCGTTCCCACCACCACGTGCTGATAGAGGGGGACGGGGCGCCTCTCGGAGACCACCACCTCGAAACTTCCCTGCACGGTGCGCAACCAGTCGCCGAAATCCTCCACATTGCTGACGGTCGCCGACAGCGCCGTGATCTGCACCCGGGGGGCCAGCCCGAGGATGACCTCCTCCCATACAGCGCCGCGGAACCGGTCGGCCAGGTAGTGCACCTCATCCATGACGACGTGCCCCAGGTTGTTCAGCCCTGTCGAGGAAGCGTAAATCATGTTGCGCAGCACCTCAGTGGTCATCACCACCACAGGAGCATCACCATTGACCGAGGAATCGCCCGTCAACAGCCCCACCCTGTCTGCGCCGTGTCGTTCCACGAGATCGTGATACTTCTGGTTGCTCAGCGCCTTGATCGGGGTTGTGTAGAAACACCGCGTACCGGTTTCTAGAGCCAGCCATACGGCAAACTCGCCCACCACCGTCTTTCCGGCCCCGGTGGGCGCAGCAACCAGCACGCCCGATCCCGAGGCCAAGGCCTCGCAGCCAGCAATCTGGTAGTCATCGAGCGGAAAAGAGTAGAGCGCGGCGAAACGCTGTACCTGATCGGTCACCGCCCCAACGTAGCAGGGCTTCTCAGGCGATAAAGACCTTGAGCGCTTCCGGTACGCACTCGACACGCACTGGGACCTCCCCCAGCTCCTCACCATCGCCCATCACGAACAGTCCCTCACCGGCGAGCTCGATGCTGCGTACCCGGAACTGTTCCACACACGGATGTTTGACGAAGGCCCCGGAATACATGGACGGCAACAACCTGAGCAGGGTGGTTCGCGAAACCGGACCGACCACTGTGACGTCGAGCAGGCCATCAGCAGGATCGGCATCGGGAGCGATGTGCATGCCGCCACCGAAGACTCCCGTGTTGGACACCGCGACCAACATCGCTTCCTGACGACGTCGCACCCCGTCGATGATCATGTCGTAGTGCAGCGGGGAGAAGGAGGCCAGCTCCCGCATGGCTATGTAGCCGTAACTGAGAGCCCCCAGCCGGAGCCTGATGTGGTTGGTGGAGCGGTTCACCCGGGCGTCGTAGCCGGTGGAGACCACCGCTCCGACATAGCGTTGGGGAAAGGTGCTGTTGGATATGTGTGCCAGGTCGACTGTGCGGGTCCGGCCCGCGACGATCACCTCGACGGCCTCGTCAATGGTGCGGGGCACACCGATGCCGCGCGCGAAGTCATTTCCGGTTCCCGCTGGGATCAGCCCGAGAGTCGCCTCGGTGCCCGCCGCTGCGTTGAGCCCGAGATGGGCCATGCCGTCTCCACCCATCACCAGCAGAGCATCACCGGGGCGGGCCTCCAAAGCCGCGGTGCGGGTCAGTTTCTCGGCCTCAGTCCACGAGCTGGAGGAAACGATGTGCAGTTCTGCGGTGGGGACCTGCTCACGAAGCCTGCGTGCCACTTTCGGAAGAATACGGCCCGCGCGCCCCCCGCCTGAGCGTTCATTGACAACCAGGGTCAGCAGGGACGGTTTCGCCAGCTGGTTCACTTGCCGTCATCCACGTCTATGTTGAATTCTTTCTCCTTTGCGGCGACGACCCCCTTGCGCTTGTCGAGGCCACGGCAGATCAGTTCGGAGAGGTAGAACAACAGAGTCATGGGGATCGCCATGCAGAGCATGGTGAACGGATCGGTGGATGGTGTGGCAACCGCGGCCAGGACGAAGGACCCGAAGAACACGCCCTTGCGCCATTTCTTGAGTTGGTGTCCGCGCACCACGTTGAACAGATTGAGGGCGACCACGATCACGGGCAGCAGGAAGGATACCCCGAAAATAAGAATGATCTTCAGCTCCAGGGTCACGAACTCCGCCATGTCCTGGTAGTTCATGATCCCGAGATTCGATGGAGTGAAACTCAGCATGACCGCGATGCCCTTGGGCCAGACCCAGTAGCCCATGGCACAGCCCGCCAGGAACAGCGGAATTCCAGCGCCCATGAAGTACAGCACGTACTTCTTCTCCTTGGCGAGCAGGCCGGGTGCCACGAAGGCCCAGATCTGGTAGAGCCACACCGGGATGGTGATGATCAGACCGCAGACAATCAGGATCACCACACCGAGGGTGAAAGGTCCCGTCACCCCGGTGTTGGCGAGCTGGAGGTTCGCTTCAGGATTTGCTGCCTCCACGTCTTTCCTGGCGACGCTGTAGGGCTCCATGATGAACAGCACCAGCGGCTGGTAGAAGAAGGCACACCCGACGGCAGCCAGGACCAGCGCCAGCACCGAGACCGTGACGCGGTATCGGATCTCACGGAGATGGTCACCCAGCGACATGCTGCCGTCCGGGGACTCCTTCTTGGGTGGGCGGAACCAGCTGGACCGACGCGGTTTCGCCTCAGCGCTGCTGGCGTCGGAACTCAACGTGGATCAGTTCCCGGTCTCGGCTTCGCGGGCGTTGAGCGCCGCCTCCCGGGCTTTCAACTCGGCCTCCTTGAGGGCCTGCTCGCGGGCCTCCAACTCGCGCTGGCGGCGTTCGAGTTCTGCGGCCTTGTCATCGACGATCTCCGCCTCGACCACTTCGGGTTCGGAGCTCTTGTCCTCTTCCTTGGAGTCGGCGGACCTGACCTCCTCCTTGAACTCCCGGATGGAGCGCCCGACTCCCTTGCCGAGCCCTGCCAGGCGTGAACCGCCGAACAGTAGCAGGGCAATGCCCAGGATGATCAACAGTTCCATGGGCCCGATGCTTGGCATAGTGCAGTTACCTCATTCCGGATTCGTTCGTTTCTGTGAAGCTTACTCGTGATGTCTGTGGGGCAGCCGAATGCCTGCTGTGAGCTCCTTCAGCTCATCGCGACGTTCCTCCAGCATGCGCATCTCCACCAGAACGTCGTCGATTTTGTTTCGTGTCCCGATGGCCATCACCACCAGGACCACCACTCCGACCGCCGCCAAGCAGCCAAGAACGATTGCCCAGATCACACCACGAGATCGTACCCGACACCACGTCCAGGTTCAGTCAGGTTGTCGAAGATTCATAGGCACACAAGGCCTCCCGGGCTCGCACCGCGGCCTCTGTAACGGCCTCACCGTCGCTGACGATCACGACGTCCTCCCCGAGCCGCAGCAGCAACGAGACCAGCCAATCACGGCTGCCGACGGGAAGCACCACCTTCAGGCCGGTCACGTCTGCCTCAACCGAATGGGTCGGGTAGTACTCAGCAACCCAGGCGGCGCCGGGACGGAGGGAGAGCTCCACTCTGCGTTCGGAGTCCGCGAACCAGGAACCCGTGGCCTCCTCCAGACCTTCGCGCGGCGGAGCTGTCTCATCACACATCACGACAGCACGGATCCGGTCCATACGAAAACTGCGCCAGGCGTCCCGAAGCCGGGACCACGCGTCGAGATAGGTGGTGCCGTCCACCACCCTCAGGCGGGCGGGTTCCACCTCCACGACAGCCCGTCCCCCGGTTCCCTCGTGCTCGATCCGCACCACGCGACGATCCTCACAAGCCCGGGTCAGGACGCGGCGGGTCTCCTCATCCCCAGCGGTCAGGGTGACTTCAATCCCGGTTTCTGCCTGTCCGCAGGCCTCGCTGAGTTTTGCCCTGGCGCTGGCAGCCGCATCGGATCCGAGCTCAACGAGGGCACCCAAGGCAACCATGAGGCTTGCCGCCTGGCCGGCAGTCAGGGTCATGGGACGGGCAAGTACATCGGAGTTGTACAGGTAGATCTCCCCATCGGCCCGGACCCCCTCGATGTCGACGTCGAAGAGATCATCAGTCAATCCTCCGGGCATCCCACAAAACTGGATCACCTCCAGGTCCCGCAGAATCACCGCCGGAGTTGTCTGAAAGTCATGGGCGACTTCGGTCACCGTCACTCCCGGGTGCTGGGTGAGGTACGGCACCAACTGGATGAGACGCCGCACCTGATCTGTCGATCTCATCAGGCAGACCTCCCTGCAACTGCTCTGAGCCGGGCCACCACGTCATCCACCAGCTCGTCTGGCGCCAGGGCGATGGCATCCGCACCCAGAGCGCAGATCTCACCAACGAGCACCGGCGTCAGCGGCAGTTCGTAGACCTCGAATCCTTCCGGGTCACCAGCCAACGGCGTGGCCGGCCGGCCGTTGCGAGCCAGGTCGTGCCCGTGTCCGTGACGCAGAGCCACCCGCGCAATCGGGTCCGGCTCCGACGGCGTGAACTCGGCGATCACATCCTCCGGCGGTTCGTAGGACGCGCTTTCCCCCACCGCCCTCGGCGGTGCCGTGAGTCGCGACAGTTTGAAGTGGCGTCTTTCCGCACGGTCGAGGTCGAACCCGATCACGTACCAGTGTCCACGGCGCTGCACGATCCGCCACGGCTGAAGTCTTCGGGGCTCGCCGCGGTACCCAAAACGCACCTCGCGGCGGTCCCGCAGCGCCCCCCACCACACGTCGAGCCCGTCGACCGAGGTGAGCTGCGGCTGCAGGGTCAGCAGCCGGGCGGCGTCCGGATCGGCACCTGCCGCCCGCAATGTTGCGAGTGCCACGCGGGTGTCGTCGGCCGCAACGCTGTCCTGCCACACGCGAGCGGCAGCCCCCAGGGCTGCCAATTCGTCCGCGGTGAAGGAAACCGGTGGCAGTTCGAATGCGGAACGATCCACCCGGTAACCGGGGTCGCCCCCATCGGGACCGTGGTTTCCTGTTTCCACCGGGACCCCAATGTTTCGCAGCTCGGCCTTGTCCCGTTCGAAGGTGCGGTCGAAGTTCCGGTCGTCCAATCCGCGATACCCCTCGATGACCTGCCGGATTCGCTCCCGACCCACCCAGTCTCGCGTGCTGAGCAGCATGATCAGCAGGTTCAGCAACCGCTCCGATTTGCTTGCCGACATCTCATCTCCCTGGTGACCTGGTGGGTTAGAGGGTACCGGGGAGTTCGCCCCGCAACAATGGAGGTATGCCAATCGTTGACCGTTACGCACCCTCCCCGACGTCCGATCTGCATCTGGGGAATCTGCGTACAGCACTTGCCGGTTGGCTGCTCACTCGGCGAGCAGAAGGGCGGTGGCTGCTGCGCGTTGAGGACCTCGATGCAGCCCGGGTGAGGGCGGCTGGTGGAGCCGCCTCCCGACAGCTGGCCGACCTCCGGAGGCTGGGGATGATCTGGGACGGCGAGGTAGTGACCCAGTCCGAGCGATTGGACGCCTACCGCGACGCCCTTGGCCGTTTGCGGGACCGCACCTACGAGTGTTTCTGTACGCGCAAGGAGATCGTGCAGGCCGCATCCGCCCCGCACGGTGACGGTCATCGCCCGTATCCGGGAACCTGCGCACGGCTTTCCACGGCGGAAAGGAACCAGCGCAGGGAGCAGCGCCCGGCCGCGATTCGAATCCGCGCTGAGAGTGCCCGGTTCACCGTGACCGATCTCTTCGCGGGCACCGTGACCGGCGTCGTCGACGATTTCGTGCTGGTCCGAGGCGACGGGGTGCCCGCGTACAACTTCGCGACCGTGATCGACGATCTGTATCAAGGGGTGACCCGAATCACCCGGGGTGCCGATCTTCTCGGTTCGGCGCCCCGCCAGGCCTGGCTCACAACCCTGCTGGGTGGCCAGCCACCGAGCTACGCACACATCGGACTGGTCACCAATTCCGACGGGAAACGCCTTGCGAAACGCGACGGGGCGGTCACCGTGAATGACCTTCTCGCCCGGGGGTGGCGGCTCCCCGAGGTCGTGGCCGAGCTGACGGCCTCGCTCGGAATCGGACGGCACGAGACGCCGGAAGGGGCCCTGGCTGTGATGCCGAGGCCCCTTCCCAACGCCTTCCACGCCCCCGTCACGTGGACGGGGCGCGGATTCCGTCAATTTTTCTTCTGAGGGGCTTGAACGTCCAGAATGTCGATCACGTAGACGACGCCCTCACCGGCCTCTAGTCCTTTACTGGGCTCACCGTTGGGATACGAATCCGCGGCGGGAACGACGAGCATCACCCGCGATCCCGCGGTCTGCCCCAGCAGGCCATTCTTCCAGCCGTTGATGAGGGTCGAGAGCTTGCTGCTCTGGGCTCCCGACCAACCGTCCAGGATCAGCTTCCCGGATTTCGCTCCCCACACCCGGAACTTGACGCTGATGGTGGAGTCGGCCGCGATTTCCGCGCCGGAACCCTTGATGAGTGGCTGCACCACCAGCTGATCGGCGTTGACCCCACCTTCCGGGAACGTCAGCTCAGGTTTACCGTCAGTCATGGTCATCGTGGGCAGCCCCGCAGCCGGGGTCACAGCCTCGCCCAGCGCCTCGTCGTAGGAGGCGGCGATGATGTCGACGACGAACACCAGGGAATCACCCGCCTGGATACCTGCCTGGGGATTGCCCTGGGGGTAGCCGTCGGCCCCGGTCATGGCGATCAACACCCTGGAGCCGACCTTCTGTCCGGTAATGCCGTTCTTGAACCCTGTGATGACTCCCTCTAACGAGAAGGTGGCCTCCCGCCCTCTCTGGAAAGAACTATCGAACACGGCCCCAGTGCGCCCATTGACACCGACGTAATTGACGGTGACACTGTCTTTCTCACCCACGACCTGGGGGTTGTTGCTGTCACGCAACACCTTCGTCTGGGTGCTGCTGATGGCCCACGGCGCTGGAACCGTAACCTCGGGAACATCAGCGTCGGAGACAGTGATGGCGTCGAGGTTCTCAGAAGGAATGAGGCTTTCCGTAGGGAGCGGGTCCGGGGACGGGGATGAATCGTTCGGGGATGCGGCGGGTGTTGTCGCCGCATCATCCGTGTTTCCCCCGGAGGGATCGGTGGTCGGATCGCCGGAGCAGGCTGTCAGGGCCAGCGCGGACAGCGCGGCGGTCGCGAGGACCATCCGCGCTCGGGTCATCACTTCACTCAAACGCACCCAGCAGATGTTACCCCAGAGGGTTCACTACTCCCCGTCACATACCAACCAGGTCAAGTAGCCTGCCCCGCTCCTCACGAACTCCCGATCTCATAACCAAGTCTGACAGGACCGTCATCACTAGGAGGAGGCGATGATGTCGACGACGAACACCAGGGAATCACCCGCCTGGATACCTGCCTGGGGATTGCCCTGGGGGTAGCCGTCGGCCCCGGTCATGGCGATCAACACCCTGGAGCCGACCTTCTGTCCGGTAATGCCGTTCTTGAACCCTGTGATGACTCCCTCTAACGAGAAGGTGGCCTCCCGCCCTCTCTGGAAAGAACTATCGAACACGGCCCCAGTGCGCCCATTGACACCGACGTAATTGACGGTGACACTGTCTTTCTCACCCACGACCTGGGGGTTGTTGCTGTCACGCAACACCTTCGTCTGGGTGCTGCTGATGGCCCACGGCGCTGGAACCGTAACCTCGGGCACATCAGCGTCGGAAACAGTGATGGCATCGAGGTTCTCAGAAGGTGTGATGCTCACTGTGGGGGGTGAGGTCGGAGACGAAGCGGTAGCGCGCGGAGACGAAGTGGAGGCACGCGGAGACGAAGCGGTAGCGTGCGGGGACGTGGCGGCTGCCTCCGCTGTATCCGTGTTCCCTGCTGAGGGCTCGGCGATCAATAGGTCATCGAAACATGCCGTCAGGGCCAGCACAGGCAGCACGGCGGCCACGAGGACCATCCGCGCTCGGGTCATCACTTCACTCAAACGCACCCAGCAGATGTTACCCCAGAGGGTTCACTACTCCCCATCACATACCAACCAGGTCAAGCAGCCTACCCAGCTCCTCACGAGTCAGCTCTCGGGTAGTCCCGATCGCAAGCTGACCAAGCCTGACAGGCCCGATGCCGGTGCGCGCCAACCGATCCACCGGATGCCCCACAGATTCCATCATGCGTCTGACAACACGGTTGCGACCCTCGTGAAGAGTAATCGCCAACAAAGAACGCGACTCACCACGCGAGAGCAGCTTGACCCGGTCAGGTTTGACGGGACCGTCATCGAGCCGCAGGCCCTTCTCCAGGCGCTGGATGGTCCGCTGATCCACAACACCAGCGACCTCCGCCACGTAGGTCTTCGGAACCTCGAAACTGGGGTGAGAGAGGCGATGGGCAAACTCACCGTCGTTGGTCAACAGGATCAGGCCCTCGGTGTCGGTGTCGAGGCGTCCGATGTGGAAGAGCCTTTCCGATTTGCGAGGTAGGTAGTCCACCAAGGTGCGTCTGCCCTCCGGGTCATCCATGGTGGAAACCACCCCGCGAGGCTTGTTCAGCACCAAATAGCGGTGTCTGCGCGGCGGTGGAATGCGAGCCCCATCAACCCGGATGGTGTCGCGGTCCGGGTCCACTCGGCGCCCCTGTTCGGAGACCACCTTGCCGTTGACCTCCACGCGCCCCTCGGAGATCAGGATCTCGCTGGCCCGGCGCGACGCCACCCCGGCCGCCGCCAGCACCTTCTGCAGGCGGATGCCCTCCGGCTCAGTCATGTTGTTCCTCGATTCCCGATGCTGCGCGAAGTTCGGCCTCCAAGGCTACGGCGTCGGGCAGCAGCGGCGCCAAGTCCGGTAGCTCGTCCAGCGAGTCGAGCCCCAGTTTCTGCAGGAACAACGGAGTGGTGGTGAAGGTCATGGCCCCATTCGGTTCCTCCCCGGCTTCGGTGATCAGACCATGGGTCAGCAGGGTTCGGACAACGCCATCAACGCTCACACCCCGCACCCCGGAAACCCGACCGCGGGTCACAGGCTGGAGGTAGGCGATGACAGCCAGGGTTTCCAGAGCCGCCTGGCTGAGCCGGGCCCGGGTTTCCGCAACCACCGCGGCCTCCAGCACTTCAGCGAGATCCGGGGAGGTGGCCAGACGCCATCCTCCCGCGACGCGGCACAGCTCGAAACCTCGTTCGGTGTCCCGGTAGAAGCGCGCCAACTGTTCCAGCTCTTCGAGCACCTCGCGTTCCGGTACTCCCAACTGGGTTGCAAGATCAGTTGCCCGAACGGGTTCAGTAGCCATGAGCAGCAGCGCCTCGACAGCGCGGGCGATGCTCACATCTCCTCCTCGGTCTCGTACTCGTCCATGACGATTCCCGTGGTTTCTCCCCCCGACCAGCGGATGCTGAGTTCCGTGAGCGGACCGGCCTGTTCAAAACTGACTCGTCCGGCACGGAACAGCTCGAGGACCGCGAGAAACCGCACCACCGTGGTCAATCGGTCACACCCCGCAACCAGGGACCGGAAAGTGAGCTGTCCCTTCCTGGCCAGCAGTTCTGCGACGATCCCGGTCTGCTCCACGACACTGACGCGGCTACCGTGAAGGTGGGCGAGCTGCACGACCGGCGCCGGTTTCGGCGCCAATGCCCGGGCAGCCAAGTGCACCAGTTCCTCGGGGCCGATCGGCAATTCGACCTGGACCAGAACACCGCGGAATCGTTCCTCCAACCCGCCGGGACGCCAATACTGGTGGCCAGCCGTGGTCATGGTTTCCTCCACCCAGGCAGCCAGCTGCTTGAACGCCCGGTACTGGAGCAGCCGGGCGAACAGCAGGTCTCGGGCTTCCAGGGCCGCCAGGTCCTCCGGATCGGTCACTTCACCGCCTGGCAGCAGCCGAGCGGCTTTCAGGTCTAGGAGGGTGGCGGCCACCACCAGGAAAGAGCTGGTCTGCTCCAGACCCAACACTTCACCGGCGACGCGGACATAAGCGATGAACTCGTCGGTGACCTGGCTCAGCGCCACTTGGGTGACGTCCAGCTCACGGCGGGAAATGAGCTGCAGCAACAGGTCAAACGGTCCCTCGAAGTTCTCCAGGTGCACCTCGAATCCCGGGGTGCTCTGTGGTTTCTCCTCGGCTCGGGTGCGAGCTCGTCGGCTCACGTCCGGTTGAGCTCCGTGACCACCGCTGAGGCGGCTCCGTTCTCAGCCAGATCAAGTAGGGCTAAGGCGACAGCGGTGCGAACAAGACGCCCCCGATCAAGGTTGATGCCGTGCCGACGTTTCAGCTCCAGCGTCGCGTCCTCCAGCGCGAACAGTTCCTCGGAGGAGAAGTAGACCGTGATCTTCTGATCGTGTTTGACCCGGCCCGTGGCGACGGGACGAGATGACTTCTTCTTCCCTTGTTGCGCGGGTTTCTCAGGCCGTTCTGGTTCTTGGCGTGGCGCCGGGGTTGCCGGAGTCACTGGCCCTGGTGCTTTGGTGGGACGGAACAGTTCACTCGCCCCGGGCAGGCTCGCTCTCTTGTTCACCGGCACTTCCGCAACACCTCTCGGGCGAGCATCCGGTAGGCGTCGGCACCCTTGGACGCTGAGGCATAGGTGGTGATGGGTTCACCCGCAACGGTGGTCTCAGGGAACTTCACGGTGCGTCGAATGACAGTGTGGAAAACATCGTCACCAAAGGCCTGGACGACTCGTTCCAGCACTTCACGGGAGTGGAGGGTCCGCCCGTCATACATGGTTCCAAGGATGCCGAGGATCTTCAGGTTCGGGTTGAGCCTGTCGGAGACCTTGGAAATGGTGTCGGTCAGCAAAGCTATGCCTCGCAGAGCAAAGAACTCGCACTCCAGCGGCATGATGACGTAGTCGCTGGCGGTCAGAGCGTTGATGGTCAACAGCCCCAGGCTGGGGGCGCAGTCGACAAGGATGAAGTCATACTTGCTGCGCAGCGGTTCCAGTAGCCGGCTGAGGGTCTGCTCACGCGCCACCTCACTGACGAGCTGCACCTCGGCGGCGGACAAGTCGATGTTGCTGGGAAGGATGTCCATTCCCTCGACGGAGGTGGGCTGGATCACCTCATCCGGCGTGTACTCGCGGGAGAGCAGAAGGTTGTAGACGCTGCGTTCCAAAGTGTGAGGATTGACGCCGAGCCCCACGGACAGCGACCCCTGCGGGTCGAAGTCAACCAACAGCACCTCGTGGCCGAGTTCCACCAGTGCGGCCCCCAGGTTGATGGTGGTGGTGGTTTTCCCGACCCCACCCTTCTGATTGCACATCGAGATGATGGTGGCGTGCATGTCCCTACCAGGTGCAGGGGGCATGGGCACGGGAAGATCAGGCATGGGCCGCCCCGTTGGTCCGAACTCCTCGGGAAGGGTTGACTCAGCGGGCGCGTCGGGGACCTTGAACAGTTTGTCGGCCACTTCGCCTCCTATAAATGTCGACAAGTCCATCCTAACGAGGTCGTTTCTGTCGCGCTCGTGTTCAGAGGTCGCGTCGGCACACGAAACTAACGAACCAACCATCCGTGCCGGTCCCACACGACAGCAGGCTCCGGCCTTTCTCTCACCTCGCCCGCGGGTGCGCCTCCAGGTAGACCTCACGGAGACGATCCACGGTGACGAGGGTGTAGATCTGAGTGGTGGCCACCGACGCATGCCCGAGCAGTTCCTGCACCACCCTCACGTCGGCGCCGCCTTCAAGAAGATGGGTGGCATAGCTGTGCCGCAGCGAGTGGGGTGAGACTTCCATCTCAATCCCGGCGAGCTTGGCACACCTGGAGACGATGGCGAATGCCGAGTTGCGCGACAGCCGCCTTCCAAGGGTGTTCAGCAGCAGCGCTCCGCCACCGTCGCCCTTAACTGCGAGCCCGGGGCGAGATCGCACCAGATAGGCCTCGAGGACATCCCGGGCGAAACTGCCGAGGGGAACCACCCGTTCCTTTCCGCCCTTTCCTCTGAGCCTCAGCCCGGCTCCCTCGTCAGCCATGACCGTGGTGACGTCATCGACGTCGAGACTCGTGATCTCCGAAATCCGGGCACCCGTACCGTAGAGCAGCTCCACCAGGGCGGCATCCCGCAGCCCGATGGGATCCTCCCTGTCAGGGGTAGCGAGCAGCCTCTCGACCTCGGCTACGCTGAGTGCCTTGGGGAGTCGCTTGCCCAGCTTGGGTACCTGAATCTCGGAGGCCGGATTCTCGGAGGTCATTTTCTCCTCGTGGGCGAAGGCGTGGAGGTTACGCACGCTGACGAGGACCCGCGCCACCGAAGCCCCCTTGAGCTCTCCGGCCAGTTCACGAACGTATTCGCTGATCTCAACAGGGCTCACCTCCCCCAGGTCGGTCACACCCCGGGCCGCCAAGAAAGCAAGGTAGCGTTCCAGGTCGCGGCGATAGGCGGCGACAGTGTTCGCTCGCAGTCCCCGTTCCACACGTACATGTGCCAGATATTGCTCCAGCGCGTCCTCGGCGGCGCTCACTCAGCGACCGACCCTGATCGGCCAAGGAGCATCAGCGGGACGCAGCTGGTCGATGCGACCGGACAGCCTGGCGGTTTCGAGGGCCAGGGTTCCCGCCACCAGCGTCGGAGATTGGCACTGCCCCGCCAGCACTGCCGCCACCAGGTCCTCGCGCGACACCCATTCGGATCGCATGTGCGCCTCCTCACCCTCCAGGACGAAACCGTCCGGGCGGGAGGCGTTGCGCGGCTTGCGGGCCAGGTAGATCCGCAGCGATTCCTCACAGGCTCCTGGGGTGGTGGTGATGTCCACCAACACGTTCCAGCGCCCGGCGGCCAGTTCGGCCTCCTCCGCGAGTTCCCGTTGCGCCGCCGTCACGTGATCCTCGCCATCCATGTCGAGAAGCCCGGCCGGGATCTCCACCAGTTCGTACCTCACGGGGTGTCGGTACTGGCGCACCACCGCTATGGCATCGCGTTTTTCGTCCCAGCAGACCACCGCCACCGCGCCAGGATGGGTCAAGTATTGGCGTGCGATGACCTCCCCGGAAGGAGTGGTTATCGTCTCATCGACGAAGGTGGAGACGTGTCCCTTCCCCAGCTCGGTTCGTTTCCTGACCTCCCAGGCGACGGGTCGATCCCAGCTCATCCGCTTTCCTCCTAGTTGCCACCCTTGTGCGGCGTCATCCATCCTGCGCCACTCAGACGCTACATCCCCCGGCCAGCCCGGTCCTGGCCAGGGCGGCTCGAGTCTGGTCATTGGCCGTGGCCACCCAGTCATCAGCGTCCCTGCCGCCCTCAACAGGAATTCCGGTGAAATCACCCTGAAGGTCCCGGAATCCGGCCACGTCCAGCAGGGAGGTGCCGCCGCTGAGGGAGGTTTCCGGCAGCGTCCTCCAAGCCAGCGAGTAGAGGGTCACAGGGTTGCGCGGAAGCCTCCTCAGGACGGCTCGAAACACCTCGCCGCCACGCCGCTGCCGCCCTGCTGCACCCTCGGGATCTGCGACCCAAGCACCGTCAACGAGAATCTCCCCCTGCCGACTGCGCACGAAACCGAGCGCCGCGCGTCCGTCGAGCAGCTGGGTACCTGTTGGGAGATCTATGTGTGCGTGGTCGTCCCGCAGCGGATGTTCCAGGGTGACCTCCACTCCCCCGACTGCATCGACGAGGGTAACGAATCCGCGGAGGTTCACCACGGCCAAGTGATCCACAGGCATGGCAAGACTGCGGCACAGGCCGTCCACGAAAGCCTGCGGGCCGCGCAGCCAGCTGGTGGCCAGACGGTCGTACTCGTTGGGAGCGACCTCGACCACGAGATCTCGGGGAATGCTTGCAGCGTGGGTCTCTCCCCCGCTTCGTCTGAGGGCCAGGATCAGGTCGGCCCGGGAACCGTGTTCATCGTCAAGCTCGCCGAAGTCAGTGGTGCCTTCTGGCGCCAAGGAGCGGTCATCGATCCCGACCACAAGGAGAGTGCGTCCGTCGTTTAGCGAGGCATGCAGCCTTAGGTCCAAGCGGTTCGCGCGGGCGTTCAACAACACCCCAGCGGTCACCAAACCGACCACGACCGCAAGAATCAGCACCCCGGGTTTCCAGAGCCACCCGGGAACGGCAAACCGCCCCGGGCCTTCAGGCACGGGGCGGTCCTTGGTCGAATCAGGCTGCGGCACCGGTACGAGGCAGACCGGGCTTGCCCTTCTGCTTACCACCGTTGTCTTCGGGCTGGCCCTTCTTCAGATCGTCCTTGTTCACGATCGCGACGTTGGCCAGACCAATCTCGTCCTTGTCGCTCTTGACAACGACGTAGTGGCTGCTTCCGGGGATCACATCGCTGCTGACGACAGCGCTCAACTGAGCGGAGCCGCCCGCAGAAACGGTGGCCTTGCCGAGCGGGTAAGGCTTGGAGTAAAGCGTGAAGTCGAGTTCCTGGCCAGCTGCGAAACCGGTGGCGCCGACCGTGATGTTTCCTCCAGGAGCGGCCTTGCGCGCCACGCCATCGCCGGTGACCGTAACCTGTGGGCCGACAGCCTTGGTCAGGTCAATGGTGACGGTGGTGTTGGTGGACTTCTCCTGGTAGTCGAAGCAGGTCAGCGACGTCGGGGCCTGTCCCTGGTTGCTGCTTATCATGTACCCGAACTCGGACGGCGCGTTCTTCAAGTTGATGGTCTCGGTCTTCCGGTCACCGACCTTGATAATCGCCTTTGCAGTGTGCTCGGGGCACTTTGCCATGAGATACGCCGAGGCGTCACCCTGCGCAGTGTTGACGGCACGAACGGTCAGCGAAGGCGCAGCACCTTCATCCGCGGAGGCCTGGTTGACACCGATGACACCAGTCAGCCCTAGGGCAAGGGCAGCTGTCCCGGCAAGGACACGCTTCTTCATTTATCTTCCCCTCTGTTTCGCGCAGCCCGATGCCACGCACGAAACTTACGGTATACCATCACAAGCCCACCTGGATAGTCCCGAGACTTCACCGTATGAGGCTCTTTCGAATCCACCAGAACCAGTTCGCGCATGTCGCGGAAGCAGACACACGTAGCCGCGGAAAAGCACATGCCCGAGGAGCAGTCGTCAGGATCACCGCGGGATCAACACGTCCTGTTCCCCACGCACCCTCTGTCCTCCATGGTTGGCTCGCACGGCCTCTTCCCCAGAGAAACTTTCACTTTCAACCTGGCTCTGTTTCTCACGTCATCCATGAAGTTTCATGGACCTCATCACTCCACGGCCGCGCGCATCAACACACCTGTGTCCGCCCAGTCGGCCTTCAGTTTCGTCAAAGAATCAGGGTGGACAGCGACCGTCAGATCGGTCAGAACGGTCGTTGCGAAACCAGCGGCGGCAGCGTCACGCGCCGTGGCATCGACGCAGTAGTCGGCAGCTATCCCGCAGACATCCACCTCGGTGACGCCGTGTTTCCTCAGGTAGTCCCCCAACAGTTCACCGGTCCTCTCATCGGTTCCCTCGAAACCCGAGTAGGCAGCCGCATCGCGGCCTTTCAGGAACACGGCGTCCCACTCCGCGAAGGTCAACCCGGGATGCTGTTGCGCACCTGAGGTACCCGCAACGCAGTGCGGAGGCCAGGAATCCTTGAAATCCGGGGAGTCGCTGAAGTGCTCGCCCGGATCAACGTGATGGTCCCGGGTCGCCACCACCATGTCGTAGCCATGGTCGCCCGACAACATCCGGTTGATCTCCCCGGCAACCGCAGCTCCTCCAGACACAGCGAGCGCCCCTCCCTCGCAGAAATCGCGTTGGACATCGACCACAATCAGGGCACGGCTCATGTCTGACAATTCTAGAGGTTCACGAACAGACGTATTCCTGTGGACCGCTTTGATGCGACGGCGGTGCCCGGTCCTGCTCTTAACCGGTCCGCGCGATTCTGAGCAGTTCCTTCGCGTGTCTCAAACCTGCGTCAGATTCCCCGCTGCCGCTCATCATGCGTGCCAGCTCGGCAGCGCGCTCCTCCTCGCCGAGAGGGGTGACGTCCGAGGTCGTGACCTGCCCATCACTGGATTTGGCGATCAAGAAATGTTGATCTGCGAACGCCGCCACCTGCGCCAGGTGGGTGACCACGATCACTTGGCCATTCGCTGCCAGCCGTTTCAGCCTTCTTCCGATCTCCAGACCAACGGCGCCACCGACCCCGGCGTCCACTTCGTCGAAAACGAAGGTGTGTCCTGGGGACTGTCCAGCGAGCACCACCTCGAGTGCCAACCGGACGCGGGAAAGTTCCCCGCCAGATGCGATCTTTCCCAGCGGCCCAGGGACCGAACCGGGATTGGCGGTGAAGACCAGCTCGATCCGATCCGCACCGTGAGGGCCACGCAGGGCCTTTGTGACTGCAAACTCCAGCCTGGCATGCGGCATTGCCAAGGCCGTCAGCTCGGCGGATGCAAGCTCCGCCAACCTTTCCGCGGCCTCCTTGCGAGCCTGAGAAATCCTGGCTGCCGCCGAGTCGAGGGCCTCGTCAAGGACAGCGGCCCGCTTTCGCAGTTCCTCGATCCGGTCATCGGCTCCGTCGAGCTCGGCCAGCCGCCCGGTTGCCCGCTCCGCCCAATCAAGTACCTCCGCAACGTCATTGCCGTACTTACGGGTCAGGGTCGCGAGCTGGCCTCGGCGATCGGCAACAGCCTCCTGCCTGAGTGGGTCGGCGACGAGGTCGGCGGCATAGCCCGCGACGTCCTGGGCGAGGTCAGTCAGCAGGTAATTCGTCTCGGTGATTCGTCGCGCCAGCTCAGTGGCACCCGGGTCATGTTCGGAGAGCGTTTCGAGGGCCTTGCGCGCCACTCCGACCAGCCCGAGCACGCTGGGGGCGTCGAGGTCCTCCTCCGACCCACTCAACGCACCCCGTGCTGTCATCGCCAAGGCTTTGAGGTCGTCCGCATCAGCCAAACGCACCGCTTCTGCCGCCAGGGCCTCGTCCTCCCCCTCCTGGGGGTTAACGGCCGCGATCTCTTCCAACCCGAACCTCAGCACATCGATTTCCCGAGCCCGGTTCATCGCCTCGGCTTCGAGCCTCGCAAGCTCTTCGGTGATCCGGCGGTGCTCCGCGAAGTCGCGGCGGTAGTCCTCCAGCGCTGCCGGTGCCGCGAAGGCATCGAGCAGCTCCCGTTGCCTTTCCGGGCTGGAGAGCCGCACCTGTTCGGACTGGCCGTGGATCGTCGCCAGTTCAGCCAGCAAACCAGCCAGGGTGGACACGGGAACCTGAGCCCCACCAACCGTGGCGCGAGAGCGTCCCTGGGAGGAGACCTGCCGGAGGGTGGCGAGCTCAACCCCATCGTCGAGGTCCCCTCCGAGGGCCTCAACCGCCTCGGCCATGAGCTCGCCGACCTCCCAACGTCCCTGCACGAGCGCCCTGTCCTGCCCATTCCTGACCAGCGACGCATCGGCCCTGGCCCCCAGCAGCAGGCCGAGTCCCGCGACGATCATCGTCTTTCCTGCGCCCGTCTCTCCCGTCAACGCGGTGAGCCCGGGACCCAACGGCAGGACGGCCTCCGCCACCACTCCGAGCGAATTCAAACGAAGCTCTGTCAACATGTTCACCTCCGGGGTGGACGCCGCCAGCCGTCGATCGGCAGCTTGAACTTCCGCATCAGTCTCGTGGTGAAGGGCTGCTCAGAGAGTCGAGCCAAACGCAGCGGATGTCCGCTGGCCTTGATCGCCACCCGATGCCCGGATCCCACCTCGAAGCTGCGCCTGCCATCACACCAGATGATGCCCTGCGGCACAGGCCCCCCCAACTCGAGGGAGACATGCGAGTCGGGAGCGAGCACCATGGGCCTGTTGAACAGAGCGTGAGCAGACAAGGGAACCAGCAGCATCGCCTGCACCTCGGGCCACACGACGGGCCCACCACCGGAAAACGCGTAGGCGGTGGATCCGGTGGGTGTGGCCACCAGCACCCCATCACATCCCCATCGGGAGAGCGGGTGAGCGTCGACGTGCACGAGGACGTTCAGCATCTTCTCCCGCATCAACTTCTCCAGCGATACCTCATTGACCGCGAAAGAGGACCACAGAATCGTCCCGGACGCGTTGGTCACTTCGACTCGTAGCACCAGACGCTGCTCTGTTTCGTAGCGTCCCCCGATCACCGCCCGAGGCAACGATGTGAGGTCCGAGGTTTCCAGCTCCGCCAGGAAACCGACGTGCCCGAGGTTGACCCCCAGCAACGGGACGTCCAGAGGCTGTGCCCACTCTGCGGCTCGCAGAAGGGTGCCATCACCCCCGAAGACGACCGCCAGTTCCGCCGGTTTCTTGTCAATGGGCTCAAGATCCGCTCCAGGTACAAGGTTTTTCAGGCGTTCCACGTCATCGGAGAAACTCAGGAACCTGAAGCCGGGCATCTGGCTCATGAAAGCCGTTGCCGCATCCAGAGCTTCAGGACGTTCCGGGTGCAGCAGCACGGCGACGGTTCGGGTTTCCACGGTCATCAAGGGTAATAAGCGCCGCGAGCCGAGCACAATCGAATGAAGAACTCCTGATTGCCGCCAGCACCGGGCAATCGGCTGGGGCCACGCCAGTCGCAAACCCACCCGAGATCTTCGGCACCCTCCACAACGGCATCCACGGTTTCCTCACGCAATCTGGAGTCACGGACCACCCCGCCCGCTCCGAGACGATCTCTTCCCACCTCGAACTGTGGCTTCACCAGCAGAAGCGCAACCCCCGTGGGATGCAGAACCCCGAGGAGCGATGGCAGCAGAAGCGTGAGCGAGATGAAAGAGACGTCCCCGACCACGACGTCGACACACTCCTCATCCAGATCGGCCAGGGTGAGGTCACGCAGGTTCAGGCCCTCCCGGACCCGGACCCGCGGATCTGAGCGGATCGGATCGGCGAGCTGATGGTGTCCAACGTCGACTGCGTAGACCAGCTTCGCTCCCTGCGCCAATGCAACCTGCGTGAATCCCCCGGTCGATGCCCCCGCATCAAGTACGCGCCCGTCCATGGAGGTTCCGGACTCCTCGATCGCCCCCAGAAGTTTGTGGGCGGCACGAGAAACCCACTTCTCGGTATCAGCCGATATATCGGTCTCAGTGTCCACACTCATCGCAGGTTTCCGCGCGATAGCGCCGGAGACCTTGACACGACCTTCCGCCACGAGCCGGGCCGCCTGGGTGCGGGAACGCGCCAGCCCTCGGATGACGAGTTCCTGGTCCAACCTCACTGATCTGCCCCACCTCCGGGCTGCGGCTCCGTTTCGGGTTTCAGCGCCTCGGCAAGCGCTCGGTGAGCCGCTTCCAGCCGGGATATTGCCTCGTCAACCGGTAGTTTCTCCACACCTTCTACCCCGACCATGGTGTCGGCTATGGTCTGGAGACGTCGTACGTCACCAGGAACGACGTCGCGAGGGGTGATACCCGTCACCGCAGTAGATCCAATCGCGCCAACACATCGTTGCCTTCGGCATTAAATCGCCAGACAGCGTTCAACACACACCACAACAGATCGAGTTGCCCTTCAAGTTTCTCCGGAACGATATCCGTGACGACCCTTCCGTCGATGATCCACGCTTCTGCGTCCCTGCAACGAAATCCATTCCCGATGGTCTCCACCTCACGGGCCGGCGCCAGCAGAGCAGAGATGTCGTAGCCGATGTGCGTTGGACGACCGATGGGATCGGCAGCTGCGAGATCATACTTACCGTGCGCTCCCGTGAACACGAACAGCGAATCCATGCCGACATTTCCTGCGCCAATGATGTCCGTGTCGATACGGTCACCGACGAAGACGGGACGCTTTGCTGCAAGACGCAACACGGTTTCATCGAGAAGAGGCCGGAACGGCTTGCCCGCCATGGAGGGACGAAACCCGACGCAATCCGCTATCAGATCAACCTGTGCGCCACAGCCCGGCAAGATTCCACGCTCGGTAGGGCGAGTCTGGTCCGGGTTGGTGGCATACCATGCTGCCCCCTTTTGGATGGCGATAGCACCAAGTTCCAGGAGGGCCCAGGGAAGCTGTGGATGGTAGCCCTGCACAACGGCCACCGGGTTCTCTTCCAGGGTTGAGACCGGCACAAAGCCGCCGTCAGCCAGCTGGGAGGCAAGCGCATCAGTGCCAACTACCAGCACTTTTGCCTTCGTGGGAAGTTCCTTGCGGAGCATACGCACCATGGCCTGAGTCGAATTGACCACATCCGAATCCTCGGCACGGATCCCGAGCTGGCGCAGGTGCTCGGCAACAGCGGTCGGAGTACGTGCCGCGTTGTTGGTGACGAAACCGAGCCGGATTCCCCTTTCACGCAGCTGGGCCAACGACCCAGCCACCCCGTCGATGGCATTCGGGCCGAGATAAATCACCCCGTCGAGATCGAACAGGGCAGCGTCATAGCTCGAGACGAGTGGCGTCACTCCCGGCTCCCGTCGATCTCCTCGAGAATCTCCGCAATTTCTTCCTCAGGGGAGAGCAGGTCGATCACCTGGGTTTCGATTGCATCTTCCATGTCAACCACCTCGGTCTTCTCGTCCCCTGTCTCGAGGTCTTCCCCCGTTGCAGAAACCAGTTCGAAGTCCTCGGGCAGGGTGACGCCGTCGAGAGTCGCAATTCGCTCTGCGACGTCGAGCCGTCCCTCAGGATCAAGTCGAGCTGCCGACTCGAACCATTCCCGTGCAGCATCGCCCCGTCCTGCGCGCTCCAGCAGGTCAGCGTAGGCATATCGCAGACGAGCCTGTCCGAATTTCGGGCCGACTTGGCGGGATATCGCTGCTTTCAGAACTCTCAGCGCCTCTCCATGCTGTCCGAGGTCGTTACGAATTCCTGCTTCTACGAGAATGCACTCGATACGAAGCCCCAGTTTCTTCGTTCCCGGGTCCAAGGTGGCGAGCAGATCGAGTGCGTCACGATGCCTTCCCAGGGCACGTTCGCAGTCCGCGAGAACCGGCAGGAGTTCATCTCCCCCATTCATCCGCCTGATGGCTCTGAACTCTCTCAGCGCGATGTCGTAGTGCCCGGCCATGTAAGCCGTCTCAGCTGCTGCTTCCCGGACCACCGACAGTCTTCCCGCCCGCCTCCTCGCAGCTTCTGCATGCCGATGGGCCAGTTCAGGATCGACGTCCAGCAACTCGCCAGCTGCAAGGATGTGAGCCCCCACCGTCTGCGCCAGGTCCTTCGGCAGACCTTTCAGCTCAGCACGCACGCTGGCAGGCAACAGGGACTCGTCAAAGTTCTCGGGTGTGGGCGGTTCGTTCTGCGCTGGAGTCGTCCCCGGTTTTGGTACGCGGCGCTCCTCATCTTCACGAGCGCCTCTGCTTCGCGGTTCGCGGCGATTCGGCTGCCCATTTCGGGCGTCATGGGAAACTCGCGTTTTGCGCTCTCCGCCTTGCTCGAAGCGCCCACGTTTTCGAGTGCCTCGAGAGTCGCTCTCTCCCTGCCGCTCCTCACGACGAAAAGCACGGTCGCCACTATGACCGTCCTGGTGCCACGGTGCTTGTTCCCGGCTTCCCTGTCGTTTGTTCTTGTTCCCCCCTCCGCCTCGCCGGGTCTCCCCAGCGCGGCTCCCGAATTTGGCTGTACCTTGCTGATCACGAGAACTGCGACGTTCACCACGCTTCTCTCCCCTGGCACCATCCTTTGGGGATTTTCCTGCAAAACCCATGGTCCGATTCTCCCAAAGCGGCCCCGGGGAACCCAACTTTCACCACGTGTGGGGGTGTGGTTGTGCTCCCACACGTGTTTGGGGTGTGGGGGCAGTTGTGGGTTTGTGTGTCCGGCGGCGTCTTACTCTCCCACACACTCGCGTGTGCAGTACCATCAGCGCT
>ERZ773075.341-NODE-341-length-38163-cov-6.09216_pt1 | contig 38163 bp, 33 predicted proteins | sample MGYA00580614_ERZ773075 | MGnify/ENA primary metagenome ERZ773075 (study PRJEB29015, sample SAMEA2738021) | human oral metagenome | biome: human oral; feature: human-associated habitat; material: dental | place: China | collected 2043 ...
CGCGCCCTCCCGCTGTCTTGACGGCCAGGTCCTGCGTGCTTTCCGTGTAGTCCTGATTGGGCATGAGAGGCTTCGGTTGGGCGTTCGTGACGGGCAGAGGCTGGCTGTGGCGGGATGAAGCGTTGCCGCATCAAAGTCAGGAGCAAATTTGAAGGGTCTGAAAACGGCTTTCGCGCACGTTTCACTAGGACATCATGCTATTAATAGCAGAGCGAAAAAAACCCCCTGTTTTGAAAGCCTGTTTTCCGCTCAAGCCTTGGCCAGCATCAGCCGCCTGTATTTGGCCCAGAGCGTGGCCTGGTCTTCCACGTGGTTGGGGTCCAGCGGGATGCAGTCCACGGGGCAGACCTGGCGGCATTGCGGTTCGTCAAAGTGGCCCACGCATTCGGTGCATTTGTGGGGGTCGATTTCGTAGATTTGCGCGCCGGGCGTGATGGCGCCGTTGGGGCATTCGGGCTGGCATACGTCGCAGTTGATGCATTCGTCCGTGATGAGGAGGGCCATGGCGCGCGTTTGCTTTGAAGGGTTGGGGGTAAGCGCCGCGGATTATCCGGATGCCGATAATCCCCGCCCTTTGCGCAGGTTCTCTGTGCAGATGCCTTCCCACGTGTTTTTCGCGGCATGACTTTCTATCTCATCAAGCGCCTGCTGGTCACGCTGGCTACGCTGCTGGCGGCCAGCGTGGTGGTGTTTGCCGTGCTGGAGGTGTTGCCGGGCAATGCCGCCCAGGTGCTGATGGGGCCGGATGCCGATCCGGCCGCCGTGGCCGCCAAGGCAACCGAGCTGGGGCTGGATGCGCCTGCGCCCGCCCGCTATTTGCAGTGGATGGGCGGGCTGCTGCGCGGCGACATGGGGCTGTCTTATGCCTATGGCACGCCCGTGGCCGAGCTGGTGGCCGAGCGGCTGCAAGTGACGGCTCCGCTGGCGCTGATGGCCATGCTGCTGGCTTGCGCGCTGGCGCTGGGCGCGGGGCTGTGGGCGGCGGCGCGCCACGGGCGCTGGAGCGATTGGGCGCTGATGACGCTTTCGCAAGCGGGCATGGCCGTGCCCGGCTTTTGGCTGGGCATGCTGCTGGTGCTGCTGTTTGCCGTGCGGCTGCAATGGTTTGCCGCCGGGGGCTTTGAGGGCTGGTTTTTTGACGAAGGCTGGTTCAGCGGCCTGCTAGCGGGGCTGCGCGCGCTGCTGCTGCCTGCGCTGGCGCTGGCGGCGGTGCAGGCGGCGGTGCTGGCGCGCTTTGTGCGCTCGTCACTGCTGGAGACGCTGCGCGAAGATTACGTGCGCACGGCCCGCGCCAAGGGGCTGGGGCGGCATGCCGTGCTCATGCGGCATGCGCTGCGCAACGCGCTGGTGCCCGTGGTCACGGTGGCGGCCATGCAGTTTGCCGAGCTGCTGGCGGGCGCCGTGGTGGTGGAAAACGTGTTTTACCTGCCGGGCCTGGGGCGGCTGGTGTTTCAGGGCATTGCCAATCGCGATTTGGCCGTGGTGCGCAATTGCGTGATGCTGCTGGCGGGCATGGTGGCGCTGATCAACCTGGCGGTGGATGCGTTGCACGCCCTGATTGACCCGCGCCTGACCCACGCGCGAAGGCTGCGTGCGCCATGAAGCGCTTTTCCTGGATGGCCTTGCACGCCTTGCCGCCCACGCTGCTGGCAGGCGGCGCGCTGACTTTGCTGGCGCTGCTGGCGGCCCTGCTGTCGCTGCTGTGGCTGCCCTGGCCCATTGACGCAGTGGACATGAACCACAAGCTGCTGCCGCCCAGTGCGGCGCACTGGCTGGGCACCGACGCCTACGGGCGCGACGTGGCCGCGCTGCTGCTGGCGGGCGCGCGCGCTTCTTTGGCCGCCGCTGCGCTGGCCGTGGCGCTGGGGCTGGTGGCGGGCGCGGCGCTGGGGCTGCTGGCGGCGGCCCTGCGCGGCTGGGTGGAGCAGGCCATCATGCGCGTGGCTGACTTTGCCTTTGCCTTTCCGGCCATTCTCACGGCCATCATGCTGGCCGCCATCCGGGGGCCGGGGCTGGGCGTGGTGGTTTTGACCGTGGGCATTTACGGCATACCGGCCTTTGCCCGCGTGACCCACGCCGCCGCCAGCCAGGCTTGGGCGCGCGAATACACGCGCGCCGCCCGCGCCCTGGGGCTGGGGCCGTGGGCCATCACCTGGCGGCACGTGCTGCCCAACATTGCCGCGCCGCTGACGGTGCAGGCCACTTCGCGCTTTGCCACCGCCGTGTTGGCTGAAGCGGCCCTGTCTTACCTGGGCCTGGGCGTGCAGCCGCCGCAGCCCAGCTGGGGCCGCATGCTGGCCGAAGCGCAATCGCTCATGTTCGACGCGCCGCTGCTGGCCGTCTGGCCCGGCCTGGCCATTGCGCTGACCGTGCTGGGCCTGAACCTGCTGGGCGACGGCTTGCGCGACGCGCTCGACCCCCGCTGCCAAACCCGGCCAGCGTGAGCGCTTGTCTGCAATCCGCCCGTGGGCGCGAACAGCGTGGACTCGGGCGGCTTGCGCCTGGCCGCCCATCCCGATTCGCCGCCCTCACGGCCAGGCTGTGATTACGGCGCTTGCAGCGCGCGCAGGAGCTTTTGCCCCGCCCGCCCCGTGACGGGCTGGCCCAAGCGGGCCTGCTCGGCGCGAATGGCCTCGCGCGTTTGCGGGCCGATGCGGCCATCGGCGCTGCCAATGGCGTGGCCGCGCGCCAGCAGCAGGGTTTGCAGCTCGCGGTTTTGCGCGCGCGTCAGGCCCGGGTCGTCCGTGGGCCAGGGGGTGGCGAAGCTGGCCAGGGCGTCATCAGCAGGCGTTTGCGGCTGGGCTAACAGATCGGCCAGGCGGGCGATGGACAGGGCGTAGTTCTCGCTGGCGTTGTAGCTGTAGAGCGCGTTGAAATTGCCGCCGACGAGAAAGGCCGGGCCGCCGCCTTGCTTGCGCGCGGGCTGAATCAGCCCAGCCTTCGCCAGCGTGAAAGGCAGGGGGCTGCCGTCGGGCAGGGTCAGGCCGTCTTGCGCCCATTCGGTTGTGGAGCGCTGCGTCTTGCGGCTGTAGCGGCTGGCGTCGTAGCCGGGGGGCAGACGCACCTCGTAGCCCCAGGGCTGGCCGCTGCGCCAGCCCGCGTTTTTCAGAAAGCGCGCGGTGGAAGCGAGAGCGTCGGGCACGCTGTCCATGAGATCGCGCCGGCCATCACCGTCAAAGTCCACCGCGCTGCGCAAGAAGGTGCTGGGCATGAACTGCGTGTGGCCGAAGGCGCCCGCCCAGGAGCCATTCAGCCGGTCGGCGGCGATGTGCCCTTCCTGCACGATGCGCAGGGCAGCGGCGAATTCGCTGCGAAAGTACTCCTGCCGCCGCCCAAAGCATGAAAGCGTGCCCAGCGAGCGCAGCAGGGGCCGCCCGCCCAGGTTTTGGCCGAAGTTGCTCTCCACGCCCCACACGCCCAGGATGACGGGCGCGGGCACGCCGCTTTGGCTGGCGATTTGCGCCAGCTCGGCCTGCCAGCGCCCGGCGGCGGCGCGGCCATCAGCCAGACGCTCGGCATCCACCAGCATGGCGATGTAGTCCCAAGGCGGCAGGGTGAATTCGGGCTGGCGCTTGAGCAGCGGCAGCACCGTGGCATCAGGCGTGAGGGAAAGGGCGTAGCGCTCGAAAGTCTGCGCGCTGATGCCCTTGAAGGCGGGCGCGGCCTGCAACTGACGCAGGCAGCGCTGGAATTCGGCTTCGCTCAATTCAGGCGGCGCTTCTTCATCAGGCGCGGCGCTGGCCGGGATGGCCAGCAGGGCGGATGAAAGGGCCAGGCAAGAGACGAGCGAACGGGCCAGGAAGGCGGACAAAGGGCTGTTTTTCATGCAAAAAATGGTAGCAGCCCGGGCAAGCCGCGCCAGCGCTTGCGGCCAGCCCGGCGCAAAACCTGCTTTGAGCCGCTTTTTTCAGGCCCGGCCTTGGCGTTGCATGCCAAACGGATATCAAACACCCAGCGCGGCTAAACATGACAAATGCAGCCAAACGCGCGGCCAGTCTGTAGACAGGCGCTGACTGCGGCAGTAGCCCTACTGATTAAAAAAGAGGAGCAAATCCAGAAGGTGAAAAATGGCTGTTGCGCCGTTTTTACTAGGACATCATGCTATTAATTCGAGAGCTAATTAATAGTCAAATCTGTGTGAAATTTCCTTCCCCCAGGGCCTATTCAAAGGTTCCCCCGAGAAATAAAAAGCTCAGAAGACAAGAAAGAAAAAGGACCCAAGCGATATCAGCTGTGAATGGCTTGAGCGCATCCACCTCTTGTTGATAGGCGCACGCAAGAGCATCCAAATCTGGTTTGAAGTCAATACACAAGGCCTTAGCCGCTTGAGCAGGCTTTAAAAAATCAGCTGGCGCGGCCCGCAAGAGATTGGAGCGCGGCGCTTCAAACGCTGCTCTTGATCGTGGTTGCGCAGAGGAATGCGGAAATAGCAAGACGCAAACCGCAGACGGGCCTTTATGGCGCTTTTGCTGCCCATCAAGGCGTTTGCAAGGCCGCAGGCCGCCCAGGTTCGCGCTTTTCGTGTCTAGGAACGGGCTTCTTTGAACAAGGCTCTCAGGCAGTCTGGCCGTGCCGCTGCATGGCGGCGCGGATGAAAGCGTTGAAGAGCGGATGACCGGCCCAGGGGGTGCTTTTGAATTCGGGGTGGAACTGCACGCCGATGAACCAGGGGTGCTCGCTTTGGGGCAGCTCGATGATTTCGGTGAGGTGCTCGCGCTGGGTGAGGGCGGAGATGACCAGGCCCGCTTCGCGCAGCTTGTCCAGGTATTTGGTGTTGGCCTCGTAGCGGTGGCGGTGGCGTTCGGTGACGGTGTCGCCGTAAATCTGGTGGGCGAGGGTGCCGGGCTGCACGTCAGAGGTTTGCGCGCCCAGGCGCATGGTGCCGCCCAGGTCAGACTGCGCGTCGCGTTTTTGGATGCTGCCGTCGGCGTCTTCCCATTCGTCGATGAGGGCGATGACGGGTTCGGGCGTGTGCGCGTCAAATTCGGTGCTGTTGGCGTTTTTCAGCCCGGCTTTGTGGCGGGCGTATTCGATGGTGGCCACTTGCATGCCCAGGCAAATGCCCAGGTAGGGCGTTTTGCTTTCGCGCGCGTAGCGGGCGGCGCAAATCTTGCCTTCCACGCCGCGCGAGCCGAAGCCGCCGGGCACGAGCACGCCGTCAAACCCGGCCAGGCGCTCGGCCACGGTTTGGGCGGTGAGGGTTTCGGAGTCGATGTAGCTGATTTGCACCTGCACGCCATTGACCAGGCCGGCGTGGCGCAGCGCCTCGTTCACCGATTTGTAGCTGTCGGAGAGATCGACGTATTTGCCCACCATGGCGATGCGCACGCTGCCTTTTGGGTGGTTGATTTTGTGAACCAGGCTGTCCCAGCGCTGCAAGTTGGCGGGGCGGGTGTTCAGGCGCAGCTTGTCGCAGATCAGGCCGTCCAGGCCCTGCTCGTGCAGCAGGCGGGGCACTTTGTAGATGGTGTCCACATCGGGCATGGAGATCACGCCCCAGAGCGGCACGTTGGTAAAGAGCGAGATTTTTTCTTTTTCGTCCTGCGGAATGGCGCGGTCGGCGCGGCAGAGCAGGGCGTCGGGCTGGATGCCGATTTCGCGCAGTTTTTGCACGGTGTGCTGCGTGGGCTTGGTTTTCAGCTCGCCTGCGGCGGCGATCCACGGCAGGTAGCTCAGGTGCACGAAGGCGCTGTTGTTGGGGCCGAGCTTGAGGCTGAGCTGGCGCACGGCTTCCAGAAAAGGCAGCGACTCGATGTCGCCCACGGTGCCGCCGATTTCGCAGATGGCCACTTGCACGGCGTCAGGCGTGCCGATGCCCGCGCCGCGTTTGATGAATTCCTGGATTTCGTTGGTCACGTGCGGGATGACCTGCACGGTTTTGCCCAGGTAGTCGCCCCGGCGCTCTTTTTCGAGCACGCTTTGGTAGATGCGGCCCGTGGTGAAGTTGTTGGCCTGCTTCATGCGCGTTTCAATGAAGCGTTCGTAGTGGCCCAGGTCCAGGTCGGTTTCGGCGCCGTCGTCGGTGACGAACACTTCGCCGTGCTGGAAGGGACTCATGGTGCCCGGATCGACGTTGATGTAGGGATCGAGCTTGATGAGGGTGACTTTGAGGCCGCGCGATTCAAGAATGGCGGCCAGCGAGGCGGCGGCGATGCCCTTGCCCAGGGACGACACCACGCCGCCGGTGACGAAGACGAATTTGGTCATGTCGGGGTGAGATGCGAAGGCGGCGGGCCTTCGCCGGGGTGGAAATTGAAATTATAGGAAGCGCCCTTTTGCGCAATGCCCGCCAGGCCTTTGCCGCCAGACGAGCCGCAGCCAGCCCCATTGGCTGACGATTGATCTGCCAGCAAGCGGCCTGCTGGCCTTGCCGCTGGCGCGCTACCCGTCCCGCGCCTGCCGCGCCCAGGCTGCCGCGATGGCCTGCGCCAGCTGCTGCGGCGTCTGGCCCTCGCCCGTGGCAATCGCCTGGCGGCGGGGCATGCCGCGCAGCCAGGTCAGTTGCCGTTTGGCGAGCTGGCGCGTGGCGGCGATGCCTTTTTCGCGCAGTTCGGCCAGTGGCCAGTTTTCTTCCAGCGCCTGCCAGGCCTGGCGGTAGCCCACGCAGCGCATGGCGGGCAAACCGGCATGCAAATCGCCTCTTTGGCGCAGCGCCCGCACTTCGTCCACAAAGCCGTTTTGCAGCATGGCCTCAAACCGCGCGGCAATGCGCGCGTGCAGCCAGGCGCGATCGGCTGGCTCCAGCGAAAACAGGCGCTCCTGGCTGTAGCCCAGCGCGTCTGGTGGTTCGTCATTGGATGTGCGGCGGGCCTGAGCGTGAAAGCTGGATAGGGGCCGCCCCGTGGCGCGCCACACCTCCAGCGCGCGCTGGATGCGCTGGCTGTCTGCCGGGGCCAGGCGGGCTGCCGTAGCCGCATCCACCCGCGCCAGTTCGGCGTGCAACGCGGGCCAGCCGCGTTCGGCGGCCTCGGCCTCAATCTGGCGGCGAATGTCTTGCTGCGCGGCAGGCATGTGGTGCAGCCCTTCGGCCAGCGCCTTGAAATAAAGCATGGTGCCGCCAGCCAGCAACGGCAGCGCGCCGCGTGCGCGGATGTCGGCCATCAGCGCCGTGGCATCGCGCGTGAAGTCGGCCGCGCTGTAGGCGTGCAGCGGATCGCGCACGTCCAGCAAGTGGTGCGGCACGCCGCCGCGCTCGGCCAACGTGGGCTTGGCGGTGCCAATATCCATGCCGCGATACACCAGCGCCGAATCCACGCTGATGATTTCCGCCGCCTGCCCGCGCGCGGCTAGCCAGTGCGCCAGCGCCACGGCCACGCCCGTCTTGCCGCTGGCCGTGGGGCCGGCCAGGGCGATCAGAGGCAGGGTGCAGGCAGCGGGCATGGCAGAGGAAAGACGGATGGAAAGGCGATGGAAGCAAAGCGGCTATCAAAATCATAGCTGCCCGCGTCCCGTTCATCAGAACCTGCTCAAAGTCTCTTCCGGGAAATGAGAAGCTCATGGGATCAGAAAGGAAAGTGATCCGGGCAACATCAGCCGCGAGAAAGCTTGCAGTTTGTTTGTCTTGCCTTCTCTGAGCCTGGGCAGCAGGTAGCATCCGCCGCTGTTTGCGGGCATGGCGGAGCGCTGGCCTTCTGCCGTCCGCCATTGGTTTCTGACGGAGTTTTTTGAATGCACATCCCCCCGGCTGCGCCTGGCGCGCGCGGCAAAGTCTGGTTCGTCGGCGCGGGGCCGGGCGATCCGGAACTCATCACCCTCAAAGGCCAGCGCCTGCTGGCGCAAGCGGGCGCGGTGCTGTTTGCCGGTTCGCTGGTGAACGAGGCCGTGACGCGCTTTGCCCCGGCGGGCTGCGAGGTGCGCGATTCCAGCCGCATGGCCTTGCAAGAGATGACCGATTGGCTGACCCAGCAGGCGCGCCGCCACGCCACCGTGGTGCGGCTGCAAACGGGCGATCCGGCGCTGTATGGCGCGCTGATTGAAATGGCCCGGCCTTTGAGCGCGGCGGGCATCGAGTGGGCAGTGGTGCCCGGCGTGTCGTCGGCCATGGCGGCCATGGCGGCGGCGGGCGAGTCGCTGACGCTGCCCGAAGTTACGCAGACCGTGGTGCTCACCCGCGTGGCGGGCCGCACGCCCATGCCGGAAGGCGAAGACCTGGCGGCGCTGGCCGCGCACCGCTGCACGCTGTGCATTTTTTTGTCCATCACCTTGCTGCACAAGGTGCAGGCCGCCTTGCGGCAGGCCGGCTGGGCGGAAGACGCGCCCATGCTGGTGGTGCACAAGGCCAGCTGGGCGCAGCAAGAGCGCATCGTGCGCGGCACGCTGGCCGATATCAAGGAGCGCTGCCGCCAGGCGGGCATCGCCTCGCAAGCCATGATCGTGGCCAGCCCCGCGCTGGGCGCGCTGCACTGGCCCGATCTGGCGCATTCGCGCCTGTATGACCCCGCTTTCACCCACCGTTTCAGAAAGGCCAGCGCATGACGGCTGCATCTTCTTTTTCTCACACGCATGGCGATCTCATCCTCGTGGTCGGCCACGGCTCGCGCGAAGAGGCGGGCAACCAGGAAGTGCGCGATTTCGTCGCCCAGTGGCGGCTGCGCCACCCCGATTGGCGCATTGAGTGCGGCTTCATCGAATTTGGCCGCCCCGCGCTGGACGCGGCCCTGCTCGAAGCAGGGCGGCAGGCCGCGCGCGTGATCGTGCTGCCGCTCATCCTCAATGCCGCCGGGCATGTGCGCGGCGACATTCCCGAAGCCGTGGCCCAGGCGCGCCGCCAGTGCCCGGACACGCTTTTCCTGACCGCTCCGCACCTGTCGGCCTGCCAGCCCGTGCTTCAGGTTTTGCAGCGGCGGCTGGCGCAGGCCATGCTCACGCTGGACATGCCTGACCCCGCCACCACCGGCATCATCCTGCTGGGGCGCGGCTCTTCCGACATGCACGCCAATGGCGACATGGCGCGCATGGCGCGCTGGCTCTACGAAAGCGAGCCGGGGCACGAGCTGGTTGATCTGGCCTTTACCGGCGTGACCTGGCCCAGGCTGGAGCGCGTGGCGCAGCGCCAGGCCCGTCTGGGCATGGGGCAAATCGTGGTGCTGCCCTATTACCTGTTCACGGGCGTGCTCATGCAGCGCATTCAGCGCCAGGTTCAGCACCTGCGCGCCCAGTACCCGCAAATACGCTTTGCCTGCACGCCGCACTTTGGCCTGGAGCCTGAAATCTTCAGCCTGCTGGAGCGCTACGCCAGCGACTTGCGCGAAGGCCGCCCCTGCCTGCCCCACGACGGCAGCGCCCCGCGCCCCGCACTGGCGCACGAACACCCGCACGAGCACCCGCACGAACATTCACACGAACACCCGCATGAAAGCAACGGCCGCCACGGCCATCACCACGGCCATCACCCTCACGATGGCAACGCCCCTGACCACCCGCAAGGACCTGACGCATGACCACCGCCACTCCAGCCAACACCGTGACCGAGCAGCTCACCCGCGCCGGGCAAAGCATCGAGCACGGCAGCTTCGCCATCATCGACGCCGAAGCCGGCCCGCACAGCTACACCGCCGATCAGTGGCCCATCGTGCGCCGCATGATTCACGCCAATGCCGACTTTGAATTCAACGGCCTGACCGAATTCCACCCCCGCGCCATCGAAGCGGGCCTGCAAGCCATCTTGCGCGGCGGCGCGCCCATCGTGGCCGATGTCGGCATGATCTGCACGGGCCTCTCGCGCCCCCGGCTGGAGCACTTCGGCCTGCGCACGCACGAATTCATCAACGACGACGACGTGATCGAAGCCGCCCGCCGCGAAGACACCACCCGCGCCGTGCAGGCCATGCGCAAGGCGCAGCGCCTGGGCCTGATCGACGGGGCCATCCTCGCCATTGGCAACGCCCCCACCGCCCTCATCGAAATCGTGCGCATGATCCGCGAAGACGGCGCGCGCCCGGCCCTGGTCATTGGCATGCCCGTCGGCTTTGTTTCCGCCGCCGAGTCCAAAGACTTGCTGGCGCAAGTCAGCGAAACGCCCTGGATCATCATCCGTGGCCGCAAAGGCGGCTCCAGCCTCGTGGTCGGCGCCATCCACGCCCTGCTGGCCCTGGCCGAAGCGCGGCAGAAGGCGGCGGCCTGATCCCTCGAAGCGCTCCTGAAGCCACCCGCAGTCCGCCAGAAGACATCAGAAACAGGAGCAAATTCAAGGGGGCTTAAATGCCGTTCTGCGCAGATTCCACTAAGACATCTCGCTATGAATAGAAGAGCAAAAAACCGCGCAGCCTGGCTGGCGCGGCTATTTGCTGTTCGCTGCTCTCGCCCTTTTGCCGCTCTCTTTTTTCCGGAAACAGGGCTTGAGCAGGTTCTGTGGCCCTTTCGGGCGCCTCTGGTTCAGGCGCCGAAGAAGTTCTTGAGCCGGTCGGTCCAGCTTTCTTCGCCGGGGGAGTGTTTGTTGCCGCCTTGCTGGAGGGAGGCTTGCAGTTCGCGGAAGAGCTTGCGCTGCTGCTCGGTGAGCTTGACGGGGGTTTCCACGCGCACGTGGCAGTACAGGTCGCCCTTGATGCTGGAGTTCAGGCCCTTGACGCCTTTGCCGCGCAGGCGGAACTGTTTGCCGTTTTGCGTGCCTTCGGGGATGGTGATGACGGCCTTGCCTTCGAGCGTGGGCACTTCGGTTTCGCCGCCGATGGCCGCCGTGGGGAAGCTGATGGGCACGATGCAGTGCAGGTCGTCGCCGTCGCGCTCGAAGATGTCGTGCTTTTTCACGCGCACTTCAATGTAGAGGTCGCCGGGCGGGCCGCCGTTCACGCCGGGTTCGCCGTTGCCGGTGGAGCGCAGGCGCATGCCGTCGTCGATGCCGGCGGGAATCTTGATTTCCAGCGTCTTGTGCGTTTTGACCTTGCCCTGGCCGTGGCAGGTGGAGCAGGGGTCTTCGATCAGCTTGCCGCTGCCCCGGCAGTGCGGGCAGGTTTGCTGCACGCTGAAAAAGCCCTGGCGCATTTGCATGACGCCCTGGCCGTGGCAGTGCGGACAGGTTTTGGCGCTGGTGCCGGGGCGCGCGCCGCTGCCGCCGCAGGTGTGGCATTCGTCCCAGCTGGGCACGCGGATGGATTCGTCTTTGCCGGCAGCGGCTTCTTCCAGGGTGATTTCGATGGCGTAGTTCAGGTCGGCGCCACGGTAGATTTGCCGCCCGCTGCGCCGCGCGCCGCCAGCCATGCCGGCCGCGCCGAAGATGTCGCCAAAGATGCCGCCAAAGGCTTCGGCGAAGTCGCCGCCAAAGCCTTCAGGGCCGCCGCGCATGTTCGGGTCCACGCCCGCATGGCCGTACTGGTCGTAGGCGGCGCGTTTTTGCGCGTCAGACAGGATTTCGTAGGCCTCTTTGCCTTCCTTGAACTTGGCTTCGGCGGCGGCTTTGGCTTCGTCGCCCTGGTGGCGGTCCGGGTGGTATTTGGAAGAGAGCCTGCGGTAAGCCTTCTTGATTTCATCTTCGCTGGCGTTGCGGGGCACGCCCAGGATTTCGTAGTAGTCGCGTTTGGTCGCCATGAACAGGACCTCGATTTCATTGGCAGGGGGAAAGGAAAGCGGCGGCGGGAAAGCGGCGGCAGTCTTGGAATCGGTTCAAGGTTTCTGCCCGCAGGTGCGAAAAATGCGGCCTTGAAGCGCTCTGCGGCGCTGCAAATCCTCGCGGGCCACGAAGCCCGTCTGCGGTTTGCAGCCTATCCCGATTCGCGTTTTCGCCTCCTCACGGCCAGACTCTGAACAGGTTCTTACAAAGCAAAAGCCTCGATGGGCGCGGGCGCGATCGAGGCTTTGCTGCGGGCGCGTTTCAATGTACGCAAGCGCCTGCGGGCCGTCAGTCATCTGGCCGGGTCAGTCTTTTTTGACCTCTTTGACTTCGGCATCCACCACGTTGTCATCAGCCGGGGCGGACGATGCGCCGCCGGGGGCTGCGCCCGCCGCGTTTGCGGCAGCCGCAGCGGCCTGGGCGTCGGCGTACATCTTCTCGCCCAGCTTCTGACCAGCGGCCATCAGGGCTTCGGTCTTGCTGTCGATGGCGGCCTTGTCGTCGCCCTTGAGGGCTTCTTCCAGCTCTTTGGCGGCGGCTTCGATTTTTTCCTTGTCGGCCGCGTCGAGCTTGTCGCCGTGCTCGGCCAGGCTCTTGCGCACGGTGTGCAAGGCGGCGTCGCCCTGGTTGCGCGACTGCACGATTTCCAGCTTTTTCTTGTCTTCGGCGGCGTTGAGTTCGGCGTCTTTGACCATTTGCTGGATTTCGGCTTCCGACAGGCCCGAGTTGGCTTTGATGGTGATGGTGTTTTCCTTGCCGGTGCCTTTGTCTTTGGCGCTGACGTGCAGGATGCCGTTGGCGTCAATGTCGAAGGTGACTTCAATTTGCGGCAGGCCGCGCGGCGCGGGCGGAATGCCTTCCAGATTGAATTCGCCCAGCAGTTTGTTGCCGCTGGCCATCTCGCGCTCGCCCTGGAAGACTTTGATGGTCACGGCAGGCTGGTTGTCGTCGGCCGTGGAGAAGGTCTGCGCGTGCTTGGTCGGGATGGTCGTGTTCTTGGTGATCATCTTGGTCATCACGCCGCCCAGGGTTTCGATGCCCAAGGAAAGGGGCGTGACGTCAAGCAGCAGCACGTCTTTGCGGCCGCCGGAGAGCACCTGGCCCTGAATGGCGGCGCCCACGGCCACGGCTTCGTCGGGGTTGACGTCCTTGCGCGGCTCTTTGCCGAAGAACTCTTTCACCTTGTCTTGCACTTTGGGCATGCGCGTTTGGCCGCCCACGAGGATGACGTCGTTGATTTCGCCCACGGAAATGCCAGCGTCCTTGATGGCGATGCGGCAGGGTTCGATGGAGCGCTCGATCAGGTCTTCCACCAGGGCTTCGAGCTTGGCGCGCGTGAGCTTGACGTTCAGGTGCTTCGGGCCGCTGGCGTCTGCCGTGATGTAGGGCAGGTTGATGTCGGTGGACTGGCTGCTGGAGAGTTCGATCTTGGCTTTTTCGGCGGCTTCTTTCAGGCGCTGAAGGGCCAGCACGTCGCTTTTGAGATCGACGCCTTGCTCTTTCTTGAATTCGCCAATGATGTAGTCGATGATGCGCTGGTCGAAGTCTTCGCCGCCCAGGAAGGTGTCGCCGTTGGTGGAGAGCACTTCAAACTGCTTTTCGCCATCGACATCAGCGATTTCGATGATGGAGATGTCGAAGGTGCCGCCGCCCAGGTCATACACGGCAATGCGGCGGTCGCCCTTTTCCTGCTTGTCCAGGCCAAAGGCCAGCGCGGCCGCCGTCGGCTCGTTGATGATGCGCTTGACTTCCAGCCCGGCGATGCGGCCTGCGTCCTTGGTGGCTTGGCGCTGGCTGTCGTTGAAGTAGGCGGGCACGGTGATGACGGCTTCCGTCACCGGCTCGCCCAGGTAGTCCTCCGCCGTCTTTTTCATCTTGCGCAGGATTTCGGCGCTGATTTGCTGCGGCGCGAGTTTTTGGCCGCGCACTTCCACCCAGGCATCGCCGTTGTCGGCCTTGACGATCTGGTAGGGCATCAGGTGAATGTCTTTTTGCACCTCTTTTTCGTCGAACTTGCGGCCAATCAGGCGCTTGACGGCGTAAATGGTGTTTTTCGGGTTGGTGACGGCCTGGCGCTTGGCCGTCGTGCCCACGAGGATTTCGCCATCGTCCTTGTAGGCCACGATGGAAGGCGTGGTGCGCGCGCCTTCGGCGTTTTCAATCACCTTGGGCGAGCTGCCTTCCATGACGGAAACGCAGGAATTGGTCGTGCCCAAGTCGATGCCAATGATTTTTCCCATGTTGGTTTCTCCTGTGAATGTCTTTCGGAAAATGTCTGGATGCGGCCCAGTTGCGGATGAGGGCGGCGAATTCAAGGGGCCGTCCGGCCTGTGCAGCCCATTTCGCGCAAGGCCGCGTTTTTACGGATGCTTCCGCTCTGGCCGTTAATCCCGCCTGGCCTCTATTGGGGCGCGGCCACTGTCACCAGTGCGGGGCGCAAAACGCGGTCAGCGATCACGTAGCCTTTTTGCAGCAGGCCCGCCACGGTATTGGCGGGCAGATCGGAAGGCACCATGCTGATGGCCTGCTGCTGCTCCGGATTGAAGGCGCTGCCCGGCTCCGGCGCCACGGGCAGCACCTTGTTGCGCTCCAGCGCGCTCAAAAGCTGGCGCAGCGTGGCCTCGGTGCCTTCGCGCAGCTGCTCGCTGCTGGCGTTTTCCACAGCCAGCGCCGCCTCCAGGCTGTCCAGCACGGGCAGCAGGCTTGCAGCAAAGCCTTCAATGGCGAACTTGCGGCCTTTGGCAATTTCTTCTTCGGCCCGGCGGCGGGCGTTTTGCGCCTCGGCTTGCGCGCGCAGGGCCTGGTCAGCCAGCTCGGCGTTTTTGGCCTGCAAGGCCGCCAGCTCGGCTTGCAGGTTTTCCAGCTGCGCCAGCGCATCAGCCTCATTGGCCGCCTGCGCGGCTTCCAGCTCTTCAGGCAGCATTTCGCGCGGCAGGCCGTTTTCAGGGTTCTGATTCATGGTTCTTTTCGGAAATGAAGGAAGGGAACATCCGCCCGGCATGTTGGGCTGGGCGCAGGCTTTTCAAGCGCGGCGGGCGGTTGCCGGAGCCGCCTGGGGTTTGACACGCAATATCACGCAGACGCGAAAAAAAGCGGCATCAGGCGCTTTGCCGCACCAATATCCGCCATTTGCCGCGCAAATAGATTCGCATCAGATTCATATTCGTTGCGCGGCTTCTTCTTATGGCCGCCCTGAGGGCGGCTGCATACCAGCGCGCAAGGCCGCGCCGCGCACTTCGATGTGCGTTTCGTCAAGCACTTGGCCGTGGCGGTCGAGCAGGCGGATGGTGTGGCGGCCTGGCAGGGGCAGCCAGGCGGCGCTGGGGCCGTGGCCGATGGTGCGGCCTGCGGCTTGCCAGCGCAGGGCGCGGGCGGCGGCGCCGGCGGGCACGGCGGCGGTCAGGCGCAGGCGCTGGTTGGCGGGAGGGATGTCGGGGTCCAGCGCGATGATGGAGCCGCTGACGGGACTGGTGATGCGGGGCTTGGGGGCGCTGGCGGCGTCGGCCTGCGGTGCGTCTTGTGCGTTTTGCGCCGAATCTCTTGCGAAAAGGGCTTGCACAGTGCCGGGCAGAAACCATTCGGCGCGAGGCGGCTCGCCGTCCGGCGGGTTGTCAAAGCGCACGCTCACGCGCTCCAGCCCTTCGGGCGCGGCGGGCGCGGGCGATGGGGCCAGCTGGTGCAGGTGGCGCATGAGGGCGGCCCAGACGGGGGCCGCACCGCTGGCGCCGCTGACGTCGTGCATGGGCTGGCCGCTGGCGTTGCCGACCCACACGGCGACGGTGTGGCGCGGGGTGTAGCCCACGGCCCAGTTGTCGCGCATGTCTTTGCTGGTGCCGGTTTTGGCGGCGCTCCAAAAGCGCGTGCCCAGCACGGAGTCCATGCCGAAGGTGAGGGCGCGCGCGTTGCGGTCGGAGAGGATGTCGCCCACGATGAAGGCGGCGCCCGCGTCCAGCACGGCGGGGCAGGGCGCGGTTTTTTCCGCTGCGCTGGCGCGGTGCAGGCGCACGGGGCACAGCCGCCCGCCATTGGCCAGCGCGCGGTAGGCGTTGGCCAGTTGCAGCAGCGTGACTTCGGCGCTGCCCAGCGCCAGGCTCAGGCCGTAGTAGCCGCTGGTTTCGGGCAGGCGCATGCCCAGATCGTGCAGCTGGCGGTGAAAGGCTTCAGGCGAGACCATGCCGAGCACGCGCACGGCCGGGATGTTGAGCGACGAGGCCAGCGCCACGCGCGCCGAGACCCAGCCGTGGTAGCGCCGGTCATGGTTGTGCGGGATGTAAAGCCCGCCGCCGGTTTGCAGCCGCGCGGGGGAGTCGTCAAGCAGCGTGGCCGCCGTGATGCGCCGCTGGGCAATGGCCTGCGCGTAGAGAAAAGGCTTGAGCGCGCTGCCGGGCTGGCGCAGGGCGGTCACGCCGTCCACCTCCGCCGCCTGGCTCAAATCGCTGCCGCTGGAGCCGACCCAGGCCAGCGCTTCGCCCGTGGCGTTGTCCAGCACCAGCACGGCGCCGTCTTGCACGTTGCGGCCTTGCAGCTCGCGCAGGTGCTGGCGCAGGGTTTGCAGGGCCAGGCGCTGGGTGGGGCCGTCCAGCGTGCTGGGCACGGCGGGCGGGGGCAGGCCATCGGGCGCGGCGCGGGCGGCTTCGGCAATCAAGCGGCGGGCCAGGTGGGGGGCTGGTCCTTCGCTGGCGGGCCAGGCGCGGCGGGGCAGGGCGCCAGCGGCCAGCAGCTCCAGCGTGATGCAGCCCTGCCGTTTTTCTTCGGCGGACTGCCCGGCCCGCATGAGCGAGAGCACGCCGCAGGCGCGCTGCGCCACGCGGGCGGCGCTGGCGTTGGGGGCGCGCACCAGCGCGGCGGCCAGCGCGGCTTCGGCGTCGTTCAGGCCGTGGGGGGCTTTGCCAAACAGCGTGTGCGCCAGCGCGTCCAGCCCCACCAGCTCGCCCCGGAAGGGCACGAGGTTCAGATACGCCTCCAGGATTTCGTCCTTGCGCCAGCCGCCCTCCAGCCGCCGCGCCATCACGGCCTGCCCCAGCTTTTGGCGCAGGCTGCGGCCGCTGCCGCCCTGGCGCAAGTCATCATCGAGCAGACCGGCCAGCTGCATGGTCAGCGTGCTGGCGCCGCGCGTTTTCTCGTTCCACAAATTGCCCCAGGCGGCCGCGCCCACGGCCCGCCAGTCCACCCCGCTGTGTTCATAAAAGCGCTTGTCTTCCGAGAGCACCAGCGCCTGGCGCAGCGCGGGCGACACGTCGGCCAGCGCCACCCACGCGCCCCGGCGCGCGCTGTCATCGGTGCGCAGGCGGTGCAGCGGCTGGCCGCTGCGATCCAGCAGCCAGGTTTCGGAAGAACGGAAATCCGCCTTGACCTGCGCGAATGTTGGCGCGCTGCTGGAATGGGCCGGGGCGGCGGCCAGCAGGGCCGCCAGCCAGGCAGCAGACCAGAAGGCGGGCAGAAAAGAAGGCAGAAGGCATCGGAGCGAAGGGCGGAACATGGAGCGCGATTGTGGCGGCGCGGCACATTCACAGCGCGCTGGCCGCAGGGTTGAAAGAGCGGCATTTTTAGCTACTCTATCCATAGCATGAGGTCCTAGTGGATATTGCGCAAGGCGGCATTCAAGGCCCTTGAATTTGCTCCTGTTTCTGATGTGGCTGGGCAGGCGCGGCCAATCGGCTTTTCGTTCTGGCGGAGCATCAGGAGCAAGGCAAAAAAACCGCCGGAAGCGGTTTGGCTGGCGGCGGCCATAGATGCGCCGCCCTATAAAAAAACAATAAAAAATTCGTTTGAGTTTGAAGGCTTCGTTGTGACACTTGCGGGCCTCGGGCGCCCAGCGCCTGTTTCACGTTTTCAAAGGCCCCCCATGAAAAAGCTCAAGCTCATTGCCTCCGCCCTCGTTCTGGCCGCCGCTGGCGCGGCCCATGCCGAAACCACGCTGCTCAACGCCTCTTACGACGTCACGCGCGAGTTCTACCGCGACTACAACGCCGCCTTCATCAGGCACTACAAGCAAAGCACGGGGCAGGACATCCGCGTCGATCAGTCGCACGCTGGCTCCAGCACGCAGGCGCGCGCCGTGGCCGACGGGCTGGAGGCCGATGTGGTGACGATGAACACAACCACCGATGTGGACTTTCTCGCCGCCAAAGGCGCCGTAGCCGCCGACTGGCAAAAGCAGTTCCCGCACGAAGCCGCGCCCAACACCTCGACCATGCTGTTTCTGGTGCGCAAGGGCAACCCGAAGAACATCAAGGACTGGGACGATCTGACGCGCCCCGACGTGAAAGTGGTTGTCGTCAATCCCAAAACGGGCGGCAATGGCCGCATGGCCTATCTGGCCGCCTGGGGCCAGGCGCGCGCCAAGGGCGGCGACGACGCCAAGGCCGCCGATTTTGTGGCGCGGCTCTACAAAAACGTGCCCGCGCTGGCGCGCGGCGGACGCGACGCCACGGGCATGTTTTTGCAACGCAACGTGGGCGATGTGCTCATCACCTTCGAGTCCGAAGTGGTGTCGGTAGAGCGCGAATTCGGCAAGGGCCGCGTGGAAGTGGTCTATCCCTGGGCCAGCATCGTCACGGAAAACCCCGTGGCCGTGGTCGAGCGCACGGTGAAGAAAAAAGGCACCGCCGCACAAGCCAAGGCGTATCTGGATTACCTGTATTCCGACGAAGGCCAGGAAATTGCCGCCAAACACGGCTTGCGCCCGCGCAACGCGGACATTCTGAAAAAGCACGCCGACACCTTCAAAAACCTGAAGCTCTTCACGGTGAAAGAGTATTTCGGCTCGCTGGGTGAAGCGCAGAAAGTGCATTTCAACGACGGCGGCCAGTTCGACAAGCTCTACCAGCCTGCCGGCAGGTAATTCTTACTTGGGAGATGAATATGAGAGTTAAGTCATTCGTATTGGTTTTATTAATTTCTTTGATTGGCCATGTGAATGCTCAAGACAATCTTGAAACTAATGATGAGAACTTTATTCCACCTTATTTAAAAGAGTATAAAAAATCACTGGCTGAGAGTGTGCCTGAAATTGAGGCCAAAAGATATAAAATGAATGGAAAAAAATTGCAAGGTGATGATATACCAGATGCAGATGCATTGAAACACATGAGGAGGGCTCGCCGCTTGAGTGAACTGGCAACAGAAATAGAAAATGAGTTTCCATTAAGATTTTCTGGCGGAGATGTTGATGATGCACAGATTGGCGAACCAGTCTTGCATATATGGATCAAGGGACTAAATGAGAAAGAAAAGAAAAATATTGAAGAGAGATTTTCTGGTGTTATTTTTGAATCCTCTCTCTATAATAAGAAGGAAATAAGTGCTATGAACTCAAGGATCGCCAATAAAATTTGGGATTCTGGCATCAGAGGTTTAGTGGGGGTAGGATATGACACCATACAACAAAAATTTATTATATTTACGGAGCCGCAAGCAATAGAATCTATTAGAAATATCATTCAAGGTGATGGCGAGCTTAGTAAAATCCTATTTTATTTTAAAGTTTCTAGCCCAATGAGTGCGACTGCATCGCCAGATCTCTGGGCAGGAATGCCTTTAAGAAATACAACTCAAGCTGGCTTATCCTATAGAGGTATCACTTGTACGGCTGGGTTTAATGTGGTTGGCGGAATTTTTCCATTCACTATCATAGCTGGGCATTGCGGCCAGGCAGGGGACAAAATGGATACACAGAAGTTTGGTTGGTTCGGTGGAGATTTTTATGGAGCCATTTCAAATACAGTTTTCATGTCTGGCGATAGGACAGATTATGGAATTATTGGGAACGATAATTTTAAGCATAGTACTCCTGGTAAATATGTATACATTATTAGTCCAACTTATTCTGGATCACCTGTATACTGGAGAAGTGAAATCAGAAGAGAGGGATTAATAGTTGGAAGCAAAAATCCTTCAGTTCATGAGCAATACTGTGCTGCCGGTGCAGTCAGTGGGTGGAAATGTGGAAAAACTACTACTATCAATGCGACATATTTTTACAATGGAAGGCAAATAAGAAATCTTTCGTCTTTATCTGTGTGTAGTAAGCCTGGAGATTCTGGCGGCCCAGTAGTAACAGGAAACACGGAAAGAGGTGGAAATTTAGCAGTAGGTATTGTTGTAGCCAGTACAGATATATGTGCATTCACTGGATCTTTCGGTAGCGTACCTGCTCCTATTACTGCATTTGTTCCAATTAATTTTATACTTGAAGCGTATAAAGTAGAATTAGCAAGCATTTACTAATATAATTACTTAATATATAGGTATATTTATGCGGCCCCGTAAAACGGTTCGCGTGCTGCCCGGCTTTGGCCTGACGCTGGGCTACACGCTGCTTTATCTGGGCCTGGTGGTGCTGATGCCGCTGGGCGCGCTGCTGGCTTATTCGCTTTCAATGAGCTGGGGCGATTTCTGGGCCACGGTGTCCGCGCCGCGCGTGCTGGCGGCATTCAGGCTGACGTTTGGCGCTTCGCTGGCGGCGGCGCTGGTGAACGTGGCGGCGGGCCTGCTGCTGGCCTGGGTGCTGGTGCGCTATGAATTTCCGGGGCGCAAGCTGGCTGATGCGCTGGTGGATTTGCCCTTTGCGCTGCCCACGGCGGTGGCGGGCATTGCGCTGGCGGCGGTGCTGGCGGGCAATGGCTGGGTGGGGCGCTGGCTGGAGCCGCTGGGGCTGGAGCTGGCGTTCAAGCCGGCGGGCATCGTGGTGGCGCTCATCTTTATCGGGCTGCCCTTTGTGGTGCGCACGGTGCAGCCGGTGCTGCAAGAGGCGGAAAAAGAGCTGGAAGAGGCCGCCGCCTGCCTGGGCGCGACGCGCTGGCAGACGTTTCGCCACGTCATCTTTCCGGCCATCGCGCCTGCGCTGGTGACGGGCTTTGCGCTGGCGTTTGCGCGCGCGGTGGGCGAATACGGCTCGGTCATCTTCATCGCGGGCAACATGCCGATGGTTTCCGAAATCGCGCCGCTCATCATCATCGGCAAGCTGGAGCAGTACGACACGGCGGGTGCCGCCGCCGTGGCCACGGTGATGCTGCTGATTTCCTTTGCCATGCTGCTGGCCATCAACGCGCTGCAAGCCTGGGGCCGCCGGCGCAAGGGAGAGGCCGCATGAGCGCGTCCGTGAAACCGTCCGCATCTGCCGCGCCTGCCGTTCCCAAGCGCGTTCGCACCACCGAAAGCGCGCCCGTGCGCTGGCTGCTCACGGCGCTGGCGCTGGGCTTCATGGCGCTGTTTCTGGCGTTGCCGCTGGCGGCCGTGTTTGCCGAGGCGCTGGGCGCGGGCTGGCAGGCTTATGTGGAGGCGCTGCGCCAGCCCGACGCGCTGGCCGCCGTGCGGCTGACGCTGCTGACGGCGGCCATTGCCGTGCCGCTGAACCTGGTGTTTGGCGTGGCGGCGGCCTGGTGCGTGGCGCGCTTCGAGTTCCGGGGCAAGCCGTTTCTCATCACGCTGATCGACTTGCCTTTTTCCGTCTCGCCCGTGGTGGCGGGGCTGTGCTACGTGCTGGTGTTTGGCGCGCAAGGCTGGCTGGGGCCGTGGCTGGCCGCGCATGACATCAAGGTCATCTTCGCCGTGCCGGGCATCTTGCTGGCAACGGTGTTCGTCACCTTTCCCTTCATTGCGCGCGAGCTGATTCCGCTCATGCAGGCGCAAGGCAGCGACGAGGAGCAGGCCGCGCAGGTGCTGGGCGCCAGCGGCTGGCAGACCTTCTGGCACGTGACGCTGCCCAACATCCGCTGGGGCCTGCTGTATGGCGTGATCCTGTGCAACGCGCGAGCAATGGGCGAATTCGGCGCCGTCTCGGTCGTCAGCGGCCACATCCGGGGGCAGACCAACACCATGCCCTTGCACGTGGAAGTGCTCTACAACGAATACCAGGGCCAGGCCGCCTTTGCCGTGGCCAGCCTGCTGGCGCTGCTGGCGCTGGTCACGCTCGCGCTCAAAACCCTGGTGGAGTGGCGCCACGCCAAGGAGCTGCAAGACGCCGCCGCCCTGCCCGAACCCGCCCCTCTTGCCGCCCCGCCCGCTGAAAGGACTGCGCCATGACCTGCCGCCGCGCCCTCGTCCACGCCTCGGCCGCCAGCGCCCTGTGCCTGGCCGCCATCGCCGCCGGCAAATACCTGCCCCCCGGCTGGGCCGCCGCGCTGCTGCTGGCGGGCGCGGCGTATGGGCTGCTTGGCGCATGGCAGGCGCGCGCAGGGCTTCAGAAACAAGAGCAAATTGAAGAGGCCTGAAACGGCCTTTGCCGCAGCCCTATCTTGAAATCATGCTATGAAACCGGGAGCAAAAAAACCGGCTTCGTGGCCGCTGGCAGACACACACCCGAAACACCCATGAGCATCGACATTCAGCACATCAGCAAGCAATTCGGCAACTTCCAGGCCCTGAGCGACGTCAGCCTGAACATCGGCAGCGGCGAACTGGTGGCGCTGCTGGGGCCTTCGGGCTGCGGCAAAACCACGCTGCTGCGCATCATCGCCGGGCTGGAAAGCGCCGACACGGGGCAAATCCTCTTTGGCGGCCAGGACACGACCGGTGTCCACGTGCGCCAGCGCGGCGTGGGCTTTGTCTTCCAGCACTACGCGCTGTTCCGGCACATGACCGTGTTTGACAACGTGGCCTTCGGCCTGCGCGTCAAGCCCCGCAAAGAGCGCCCGGATGAAGCGCACATCCAGGCGCGCGTGCACGAGCTGCTGCAAATGGTGCAGCTGGACTGGCTGGCGGGCCGCTACCCCTCGCAGCTCTCGGGCGGGCAGCGCCAGCGCATCGCCCTGGCGCGCGCGCTGGCCGTCGCCCCCAAAGTGCTGCTGCTGGACGAACCCTTTGGCGCGCTCGATGCCAAGGTGCGCAAGGAACTGCGCCGCTGGCTGCGCCGCCTGCACGAAGAGCTGAACGTCACCAGCATCTTCGTCACGCACGACCAGGAAGAAGCGCTCGAAGTGGCCGACCGCGTCGTCGTCATGAACAAAGGCCGCATCGAACAGCAAGGCACGCCGCAAGAAGTGTGGGAGCACCCCGCCAGCCCCTTCGTCTACGGCTTTCTGGGCGACGTGAACCTCTTTCATGGCCGCGCCAGCGGCGGCCAGATGCAAGTGGGCGACTGGCAACTGGCCGCGCCCGACGCGCCCCACGCCGCCGACGCCGAAGCCCTGGCCTTTGTGCGCCCTGCCGACCTGGCCGTCAGCGCCGACGCGCCCGGCGCCAGCGGCCTGCCCGCGCGCCTGGACCGCGCCCTCGTCATCGGCCCCCTGGCCCGGCTCGAACTCAGCGCCCTGGAGCCGCGCGGCCAGATTCTGGAAGCGCACCTGCCCGTCGCCGAATGGCAGGCGCTGGGCCTGAAAGAGGGCGACGCCGTGCGCATCAGCCCCCGCCGCGCGCGCGTGTTCGTCAACATGGCCGACGACCCGGCGGCCATGATTTGAGCGCCTGTTCCGGGCGCCAGCTCCCGATCTGGCCGCAGACGCGGCAGCGCGGCTGTGAGAAAGCGGGCCGGAGTAAGGAGTGCGGGGAGAAGCAGCCGTGGCTTTTTTTGCTCATCTATTCATAGCGGGGTGTCCTAGTGGAATCAGCGCTGAACGGCATTTCTGCCCCGAAAATTTGCTCCTGTTTCTGGCGCTTTCCTTGTAGCAGCCCAGCCAGCGCGGGTGTGCTGGCGCTGCGGTAGTCGAGTGCAGGGTTGCATCTTCTACTCGCGGCCCGTTCGTGCCAAACCGCGCTCGCTGGCAGTTTCTGAGTCGGTCACGCCAGTGCCTTCTCCAGAGGGCGCTGCCTGGCATATTCCCGTCCGCTGGCTGTTGCGCGCGCAAATGGTCTTTGGAGGCATCGCCAGCCCCGCCGCAGAAAACCTTTCCGCAAAGCTGCGGCTGACAATCCGCAGACTCTGTGGACCCGTTCCTTTTTTCCACCACCCAAAGGAGAGCTTCAATGGCACACGTTTTCGTTTTTCTCACCACTGGCTTTGAAGAAATCGAGGCCCTGGCCACGGTTGATGTGCTGCGCCGCGCGCAACTGGACGTGCAGACCGTCTCGCTCACGGGCGAGCGGCAGGTGACAGGCGGCCATCAGGTCACGGTGCAGGCCGACGTTCTGTTTGAAATGGCCGATTTCAGCGCCGCGCAAATGCTCGTGGTGCCTGGCGGCACCGTGAAGTACGCCGAGCATGACGGCCTGAAGCAGCGGCTGCTGGCTTTTGCGCAGCAAGGCGGCAAGGTGGCGGCTATTTGCGCCTCTCCTGCACTGTTGGGCGGCATCGGCCTGCTGCAAGGCAAGAGCGCCACTTGCTACCCCGGTTTTGAAGACCGCCTGACTGGCGCGCGCCTGCAGGCGGGCAGCGCCGTGGTTGTCGATGGCCTTGTCACCACGGGCCGGGGCCCCGGCCTGACGCTGGACTTCGCTCTGGCGCTGGTGGAGCAGCTGGCTGGCAAAGCCAAGCGCGACGAGGTGGCCGGGCAGCTGCTGCTGGCGCACTGACTGCGCGCGGTTTGGCCCATGAAAAAGGCCGGCAAAGCCCGGCCTTTGAAGAAATCAGCGCGGTTTGCGCTCTTCGGCAGGCGGCTCGTCCGCCTGCGGCTTTTTCTTGTATTTGGGCGGCAGCGCCATGCGCAGGAACAGGCCCGCCATGGCGCCTGCGAGAACGCCAAAGAAAATGCCGATGACCAGCTCGCCTTCAGCGCGGCCATGCGCCCAGCCGACGAGCGCGCCGATGATGATGCCCAGGGCCAGCCAGATTTCAGTTCGCATGGACCAGTGCCTTTCGCTTGCGGATTGGAAAAAAGGGGGAGAAAACAGATAGCAGAACAGGAAAGCGCGCGGCGGATTATCCGGGCTGCGCGTTCCTTTTTCTGGCTCGCGGCCCCGTTTCCGGCTCTGGCGGCGGGAGCCTGGCGAACCGGGGCGGCCGTTCAGATCCAGTCTTGCGCCTTCACCTTTTCGGATTTGCCGCGCAGGCGGCTCAAGGCGCTCAGGTAGGCCTTGGCGGCGGCGATGACGATGTCCGGATCGGCGCCCACGCCATTGACCACGCGGCCCGCGTGTTGCAGGCGCACGGTGACTTCGCCCTGGCTTTCGGTGGAGCCGCTGGTGATGGCGTTGATGGAAAAAAGCAGCAGTTCCGCGCCGCTGTTCACTTGCGATTCGATGGCTTTGAAGGTGGCGTCCACGGGGCCGTTGCCTTCGGCGCTGGCGCGGCGCTCCTGGCCGTTTTCGGTGAAAACGATGCTGGCGCTGGGGCGCTCGCCGGTTTCGCTGCGCTGGGCCAGGGAAACCAGGCCGTAGGCTTCCTTGCCGGGCGTGACGCTTTCGTCGCTGACCAGCGCGAGGATGTCCTCGTCGAAGATTTCGCTCTTGCGGTCGGCCAGTTCCTTGAATTTGGAGAAAGCCACGTTGATGTCGCTTTCGCTGCCAAAGTGCACGCCCAGCTCGTCCAGGCGCTGCTTGAAGGCGTTGCGGCCGCTGAGCTTGCCGAGCACGATTTTGTTGGCCGTCCAGCCCACGTCTTCGGCGCGCATGATTTCGTAGGTGTCGCGCGCCTTGAGCACGCCGTCCTGGTGAATGCCGCTGGCGTGCGCGAAGGCGTTGGCGCCCACCACGGCCTTGTTGGGCTGCACCGCAAAGCCCGTGGTCTGGCTGACCATGCGGCTGGCGGGCACGATCTGGCGGGTGTCAATGGCCACGTCCAGCCCGAAGTAGTCGCGCCGCGTTTTCACGGCCATCACCACTTCTTCCAGCGCGCAGTTGCCCGCGCGCTCGCCCAGGCCGTTGATGGTGCATTCCACTTGCCGCGCGCCGCCTATCTTCACGCCCGCCAGGCTGTTGGCCACGGCCATGCCCAGGTCGTTGTGGCAGTGCACGCTCCAGATAGCCTGGTCGCTGTTGGGCACGCGCTCGCGCAGGTTGCGGATGAACTGGCCAAACAGCTCCGGTATGGCATAGCCCACGGTGTCGGGCACGTTGATGGTGCGGGCGCCTTCGGCAATGGCCGCTTCAATCACGCGGCAAAGAAAGTCCGGGTCGCTGCGGTAGCCGTCTTCGGGGCTGAATTCCACGTCGGCGCACAGGCTGCGCGCCAGCCGCACCGACTGGCGGGCCTGCTCGAGCACCTGCTCGGGCGTCATGCGCAGTTTTTTCTCCATGTGCAGCGCGCTGGTGGCGATGAAGGTGTGAATGCGCGCGCGCTGCGCGCCTTTCAAGGCCTCGGCGGCGCGGGTGATGTCGCGCTCGTTGGCGCGCGAGAGCGAGCAGACGGTGGAGTCTTTCACCGCCTCGGCAATGGCCTTGACGCATTCAAAGTCGCCCTCGCTGGCGGCGGCAAAGCCGGCCTCGATCACGTCCACGCGCAGGCGCTCCAGCTGACGGGCGATGCGCAGTTTTTCATCGCGCGTCATGCTCGCGCCGGGCGATTGCTCGCCATCGCGCAAGGTGGTGTCAAAAATGATGAGTTGCTCGGTCATGGGTTTTCTCCTTGTAGATGCCGAAAGTTGGAAAAACGCATCCGCCAGACAAAAAAACGGCCCGCTGCGAATGCATGCGGGCCGTTTTGCGGAAATGGGAAAAAAGGATGCGCCGTGGAAAAGCTGCCGTCAGCTTCCCAGGCGCGCGCCCATGCCGCCGCCCGCGCGGGGCGCTAGTAGCAGGCAAAGGGCGTTGCGAATAAACATGGCGGCGGAATGTAGCACAGCGCTTGTCCCGGCTTGCCTGGCCTGGCTTGCACATGCCGGCGGCTTCAGCCAATCAGAAACGGGCTGCCCGTGACGGGCGTGCTGGGCACGGCGAAGTCTTGCTTGGCCATGATGCCCGCCCGGTACGCGGCGCGGCCCGCCTCGATGGCCTGGCGGAAGGCGCCGGCCATGCGCACCGGGTCGGGCGAGTAGCTGATGGCGCTGTTGAGCAGCACGGCGTCAAAGCCCATTTCCATGGCTTGCGCGGCGTGGCTGGGCGCGCCAATGCCTGCATCGATGATGAGCGTGGCATCGGGCAGGCGCTCGCGCAGCAGGCGCAGGGCAAAGGGGTTTGTGAGGCCCTGGCCGGAGCCGATGGGCGCGCCCCAGGGCATGAGCAGCGGGCAGCCCGCATCCAGCAGGCGGCGGCAGGTCACCAGATCGTCCGTGCAGTAGGGAAAGACGGTGAAGCCTTCGCGCACGAGTTCGGCGGCGGCGCGCACCAGCTCCTGCGGGTCGGGCTGGAGGGTGTAGTCGTCGCCGATGACTTCCAGCTTGATCCACGGCGTGCCGTACAGCTCGCGCGCCATGTGGGCCAGCTGCACGGCTTCGCGCGCGCTGGCGCAGCCGGCGGTGTTGGGCAGCAGGCGCGCGCCGGTTTCGCGCAGGGCCTGGCGCACCATGTCGATAAAGCCGTTGTCGCTGCCGCTGGCCGCTGTCTGGCGCTTCAGGCCCACGGTGACGATCTGGCTGCCTGCGGCGCGCATGGCTTCGCGCAGCACGGCAGGGGACGGGTAGCGGGCGGTGCCCAGAAGAAAGCGGCTGCTGAAGGCGATGTCGCCCACGCGCCAGAGGTCTTGCGGTGTCTGCATGGTGTGTTTTTTGCGTTGCTGATGGAGAAAACCTGTTTGCCATCGGCCCGCAGGCGCGAAAAGCGCGGCTCCGGGCAATTTGCGGCGCCTGATTTTCCGCAGCCGCAATTGCCGCCGTCGCCAGCGGGGGCGTTCATCTCCACGCGTTGCGCCTTCATTCACAAAAGCGCGCGCCTTGTTCGCCAGCGCGAGGGCTGTCTTTAACTAAAACAGGAGCAAATTCAGGGGCTTTGAAACGGCGCTTGCGCCCTTTCCACCAGGACCTCACGCTATCAATCAAGGAGCGAAAAAAGAGAACAAAAATGGCTCTGAAGGCGGCCTTTTTCCGCAAGCCTTTCAGCCCAGCAGCAGCTTGTCGTCGTCCACCGCTTCGCCGCGCACGCGGCTGAACATGGCGAGCAAATCGGGCACGTCCAGCGCGGCGCGCTCGGCGCCGCGAACGTCCAGCACCACTTGCCCCTGATGCAGCATGACGGTGCGCGTGCCGTGGTCCAGCGCCTGGCGCATGGAGTGGGTGACCATGAGCGCCGTCAGGCCCTGGCTTTGCACGATCTGGTCGGTCAGCCGCAGCACGAAGGCGGCGGTTTTGGGATCAAGCGCGGCGGTGTGCTCGTCCAGCAGCAGCAGGCGCGAGGGCTGGAGCGAGGCCATCAGCAGGCTCACCGCCTGCCGCTGCCCGCCAGACAGCAGGCCCATGCGGTCGGTCAGGCGCGCTTCCAGCCCCAGGCCGAGCGTGGCGAGTTTTTCGCGAAACAGCGCGCGCTGGCTGGCGCGCACGGCGCGGCGCAGCAAGTGGCGGCGCTGGCCGCGCTGCCAGGCCAGCGCCAGGTTTTCTTCGATGCTCAGGCTCTCGCAAGTGCCGGCCATGGGGTCCTGGAACACGCGGGCCACTTGCGCGGCGCGCTGCCAGGCGGTTTTGCGGGTGACGTCCTGACCGTCGATGATGATTTGGCCTTCGTCCACCTTCAAGTCGCCGCTGATGGCGTTCAGAAAAGTGGATTTGCCCGCGCCGTTGCTGCCGATGACGGTGATGAACTCGCCTTCGTCAATGGTCAGGCTCAGGCCCCGCAGCGCGTGGTTTTCGATCACCGTGCCGGGGTTGAAGGTTTTGTGCAATGCCTTGGCTTGGAGCATGGCGTCAGCCCTTTGCTTGCGGTGCGCGAGATGCTGGTGACGAAGCAGGCGCGGCGCGGCGCGGCCACAGCCGCGCCTTGATCTTGGGCAGCACCAGCGCCACGGCCACCAGCGTGGCCGTCACCAGGTTCAGGTCTTGCGCTTGCAGGCCGATGAAATCGGCCTCCAGCGCCAGCGCGATGAACAGGCGGTACGCCAGCGCGCCCAGCGCCGTGGCCAGCGTCACCACCCAGATCAGGCGCGCGGGCAGCAGCGTCTCGCCAATGATCACCGCCGCCAGGCCAATGACGATGGTGCCCACGCCCATGGAAACGTCGGCCCCGCCCTGTACTTGCACATACAGCGCGCCGCCCAGCGCAATCAGCGCGTTGGACAGCGCCATGCCCCCCAGCGTGAGCCGCCCCGTGGGCACGCCCTGCGCGCGCGCCATGCGCGGATTGGCCCCCGTGGCCCGCAGCGCCAGCCCCGTTTGCGAGGCAAAAAACCCGTCCAGCCCCAGCTTGACCGCCAGCACCACCAGCCCCAGCGCCAGCGGCCTGGCCCACATGGCGTTGTCATCGGTGAGAAAGGGCGAGAAAACCGAAGGCTCGCCCAGCAGCGACAGATTGGGCGCGCCCATGATGCGCAGATTCACCGAATACAGCGCAATCATCGTCAGGATGGAAGCGAGCAGCTGCATGATGCCCAGCCGCACGTAAAGCCAGGCCGTCAGCAGCCCCGCCGCCGCGCCCGCCACCGCCGCCGCCAGGCAGGCCAGCCACGGGTTCCAGCCTGCCACGATGAGCACCGCCGCCGTTGCCCCGCCCAGCGGAAAACTGCCATCGGCCGTGAGATCGGGAAAGTCCAGAATGCGAAACGAGAGCAGCACCCCCAGCGCCACCAGCGCGAAGATGAAGCCCATCTCCAGCGCCCCCATGAAAGAAAACAGCGACATGGCGGCCTTACCTCGGCAGCGGCGCGGCGCCGGTCAGTGAATGGGGCATGGCAAAACTCGTGGGCAAAAGCATGAAAAAGCGCCGCGCCATGAAAAACGCCAGCGGCAAAGGCTGGCGGCGCGCGCGGCAAACAAAAACGGCGCGGATTTTAGGGCGCGGCATGCCCGCGCGGCGTGCGAGACGGGCCGCAGAAATCAGGGCCTGTTTGCAATCCATCCGTGGGCGCGCAAGCACAAGCCAGAAGCGCAGGCCGGGTGAAAGGCTGCGTCACGGCCCGCGCGCCTCATCCGCCCCCAGCTTCGCCCTGCCCGTTTCAGACACGGCCATTGCAGGCCATTGCAGGCTACAGGCCGCCGGCTCGACGCAGAAGCCGCCTGTTGCCCGGCAGATAACATCAGAAAAAGGAGCAAATCGAAGGGTGTGAAAATGAAGCTTCGCGCAGTTTCCACTAGGACACTATGCTAGTGATATAGGAGCAAAATACCTGCCTGTCTCCAGCTTGCGCCTGGCCCTTCTTTTCAGAACCTGCTTGCAATCTGGCCGTGAGGGTTAAACGGGCTTTACGGCCCAATGGCGCAGCACAGCGAGGATTGGCAACACGCCGCAGACCGCCCGAATTCACGCTTTTTGCGCCCACGGGCGGACGGTAAACAACCCTCTCAAGCCAGCAGCGCCTGCGCCAGCTCAGCAGCGGCTTCTTGCTGGGCGGTTAGTGCTTCAGGGATGACGCGGCCAAACTGGATGAAGCCGTGCACCATGCCCCGGTACAGCTCCAGCTGCACGGGCACGCCCGCCATGCGCAGTTTGTCGGCGTAGGCAAGGCCTTCATCGACCAGCGGATCGCATTCGGCCAGGGCCAGCCAGGCGGGCGCCACGCCTGCCACGTCGTCATGCAGCAGGGGGGCAAAGCGCCAGTCGGTGCGTTCGTGCGGGGCGATGTAGTTGCCAAACAGCCAGGAAATGGCCGCTTCGGTCAGCGGCGGCGCGTGGCGCAGGCGCTGGTGTGATTCAGTGTCTTGATGCGCCGTTGTGCCGGGGTAGATCAGCAGTTGCAGCGCCAGCGGCAGGCCCTCATCGCGCGCATGGATGGCCGCCACCGCTGCCAGGGTGCCGCCTGCCGAATCGCCCCCCACAGCCAGGCGCGAGGCATCCAGCCCCAGGGCCGCGCCTTCAGCGGCCAGCCAGCGCAGTGCGTCCCACGCGTCATGCACGGCGGTGGGAAAGCGATGCTCGGGCGCCAGGCGATAGTCCAGCGCAAGCACGGCCACGCCGCTTTGCGCAGCCAGCGCGCGGCACAGGCTCTCATGCGTGGCCACGCTGCCCAGCGTGAAGCCGCCGCCATGCAGATACAGCAGGGCGGGCAGCGGCGGCCCTGCTTCAGCCGGACGGGGTGCGTACAGGCGCGCGTGCAAAGCGGCGCCGTCCCGGGCCGGGATGCGCACATCCTGCACACGCGGCAGGGGCGCGGGGGCAATGTCCAGCACGCCCGCATTGCGCTCATAAAAGGCGCGCGCCTGTGCAGGCGGCAGGCTTTCGAGGGGCGGGCGGCCCGCACGGCCCATGCGTTCCAGCAGGGCGCGCATGGCAGGGGTGAGTTGACGGGGCAGCACGGTTTCTGAAATCGCGGATGGCGTGGCGGTCATCCGATGATTTTCATGCCCATCAAGAAAATCGTTTTCCGGAGCGCGCGCAACCCTGCGCTTCATTGGGTTTTGAAGGGCATTTTGTCCGCTTCACATGCAAGCTGCTGAACGGAAAGCGGAACGCGGCCATCAGCTTGCCGGCTCCAGAACAAAATAGATTACCAAAGCATCTTCCATCTGCCCTGGATGCGTTTCCGACATGGCGATGCCGAATATCTTTCTGTTCCACATGAATCCGCTTTCGAACAAGGCAAGAATATTCAAATCATGATCGAACAATTCCGGCCCATCAAAGGGTAACGATTTGCTGCCATGTTCGATCACCCAATTGGAAAAATTTTTTCTGATCATGTCGGGAGTCGCATCCGCCGCCACTTTGAAAAAGCGCGGCGGATATTCCGAACTGACATGATATTGGCTTGAAACGAAGTCGCGCACATGCTGCTTCAGCGCGCGGGCTTGAGGCAGGTCTTCAGAGGCCGGGCTGGAATAGGCTGGCGCAGGAAATGATGACAGAAAATTTTCAGCGGCATGAGAGGTCAGCATGGCTGCGCTCCACAAGAAAAGAAAAAAAACGGCCCAAAAGCCAATGGATCTGCATGAACATCTGTCAATGATTTTCATCATATGCCTGACATAAAGATGGGCTGAATCACCAGCCTGATCAGCCTTCAATTTTGAACCCCCAGCGCCCGCCAAGAAGCGGCGGCGTGGCGCCGCTGGCGTGGGGGCCGCTCAGTTTGACGCCAATAACGTCAATGTTTTTGCATCCCTATACGAGTCCATATGTGATTCAGAATGAATGCGGCCTTTTTATATCGAGGGCACGAGCGCCACTTCAATCAACCGTTCAATTCATTTTTGCTGGCTCTTGCGGCGGCTCTTCGGGCGGTGTTTCGTGATAAGGCCGCGCAGGCACAGCCACTTGCTGCGAGCCGGCGCGCCATTGGCGCAGGGCGCGCTGAAATAGCAGGCTGTTGGGCACTTTCAGCACGGTGCCTTCGCGGCCATTGCCGCTTTCCTCGAGCGTGGTGTAGATCAGGTTGATGTCTATCACGCGGCCTTTAAGGCCGGCTTTTTCGCCGTTTTCAAGCACTTCGATGCGGTCATTCAGCCTGAATATGCCGGTGGTGAATATCAGCAGCGAACAAAAAATGTTGGACAGCACGCTCCACGCGGCAAAAAAGGCCACGGCGGCCACGGCGGCAAAGCCGGTGAAGGCGCTCCAGAGCACCGCGCCCGATACGCCCAGGCGCTCCAGCGCCAGCAGCCAGGCGCTGCCATACACCACGAAAGTGAGCAGGCGGCGGGTGATGAAGTTGAATTCGGCGGGCAGGCGGTAGCGCTCGGCCACGCGGTTCGTCACGCGCCGCAGCAGCCTTTGAAGCAGCACGGCGCCAATGGCGATCAGCAGAATTTGCAGCAGCGGCAGCAGGCCCCGCATCCACTCCCGCAGCGAAGCGGGCAAGGTGGCGAGGTATTCATTCCAGAGGTGGGTCATTGCTTGTGTCGATGAGGTATTCGCCAACGCGGCGCGCGGCGGCTTTTTCTGCCAGGCGGCGGATTGTCAGGCTGCGGCGCAAAAAACGGTGCGCAGCGTAGCCTGGCCCGCCTGCCCGCCTTGGCGCGCGCTTGCTGACGCAGCAGCGCCAGCAGCACGTCCCACACGCCGCGCTGACGCCAGCGGGCAAAGGTGTTGCAGACCTGTGGTAGTCCCAGGGTAGCGCTCGCCACTGGCTAAGGACAACCTCTGAATGACCCCCGGCCTTGCCATGTTGCTGGGCGTATAAGTTTTGTGCGATGACGCTTGTGATCTTCAAGCGCTGCGGCAGCTTGGTGGAGCTGCGCGGATCGCGAGCGGTTTTTCTGGCGCACGCTGAAAGCACGTCATGCGTTTTACAAAGCCTGCCGCGGCCAGCCGTGCAGGCGCGCGGCACAATGGGGCGCTTGATGGTGCGCTGGGCCGTGCGTGCGTTTCTGCGGCCTGCTGCGCCGCCTATCCCACTTTCGCAGGAGATTTCTGAATGACAAAAACCGTCGCCGATGTCATGAAGCTGGTGAGCGAAAACGAATGCAAGTTCGTTGATTTGCGCTTCACCGACACGCTGGGCAAAGAGCACCACACCAGCGTGCCCGTTTCGGCCTTTGATGAAGACAAATTCAGCGATGGACATGCCTTTGACGGCTCTTCCATCGCGGGCTGGAAGGGCATCGAAGCGTCTGACATGCTGCTCATGCCCGATCCGGCCACCGCCTTCATCGACCCCTTCTTTGAAGAACCCACGCTCGTGCTCACCTGCGACGTGCTGGAGCCTGATGACTGCAAGGCTTATGACCGCGACCCGCGCTCCATCGCCCGCCGCGCCGAGGCGTACCTGAAAGCCAGCGGCGTGGGCGACACGGCCTATTTCGGCCCCGAACCGGAGTTTTTCGTGTTTGACAACGTGCGATGGGGCACCGAGCCGAACCACACCTTCTACCAAGTGGACTCCTACCAGGCGCCGTGGAACAGCGGCACTGACATGGAAGACGGCAACTTCGGCCACCGCCCCTGCGTCAAGGGCGGCTACTTTCCCGTGCCGCCCGTGGACGGCGCGCAAGACATGCGCGCGCAAATGGTGCTGATTCTCGAAGAGCTGGGCATCCCCGTGGAAGTGTTCCACCACGAAGTGGGCGGCGCGGGGCAAATGGAAATCGGCACCCGCTTCAGCACGCTGGTCGAGCGCGCCGACTGGACGCAGCGCATGAAATACGTCATCTGGAACGTGGCCAGCGCCTACGGCAAAACCGCCACCTTCATGCCCAAGCCCTACCACGGCGACAACGGCAGCGGCATGCACGTGCACCAGTCCATCTGGAAAGGCGGGCGCAACCTGTTTGCGGGCAACGGCTACGCGGGCCTGTCAGACGATGCGCTCTACTACATCGGCGGCATCATCCAGCACGCGCGCGCGCTCAACGCCATCACCAACCCCACCACCAACAGCTACAAGCGCCTGGTGCCGCACTTTGAAGCGCCCGTGAAGCTGGCCTACTCGGGCCGCAACCGCTCCGCCGCCATCCGCATCCCGCACGTCAGCAGCGACAAGGCGCGCCGCGTGGAAGCGCGCTTTCCCGACCCCATGGCCAACCCCTACCTGTGCTTTGCCGCCTTGCTGATGGCGGGGCTGGACGGCATCGAAAACAAAATCCACCCCGGCGAAGCCGCCACCAAAGACCTCTACCACCTGCCGCCTGAAGAAGACCGCCTGGTGCCCACCGTGTGCCACAGCCTTGACCAGGCGCTTCAGGCGCTGGATGCTGACCGCGCCTTCCTCACCAAAGGCGGCGTTTTCACCAACAGCATGCTCGATGCCTTCATCGAGCTGAAAATGCTTGAAGTCAATCGCGTGCGCGTGCAAGTCAATCCTGTGGAATACGACATGTATTTCTCGCTCTGAAAACCTGTTCAAGGTCCGTTCAAGGGCACGAAAAGCGCGGCCAGGCCCTGAGCGGGTTCTGGCGCGCTCCGGCTGCGCCCCAGCCGCGCAGGGAAAGGGCAGCGCCAAGGACGGCCCGCGCCGTCCTTTCCCTTTTACAAATTTCCGGCTTGTTGAAACAGGCTGTATCAACGATACTTTGTGAATTCCCTCATTCGAGATGAAGGCCGCACCCATGAAACAACCCATTGCATATGCCTGTTTTCTTGCCGCTCTGGCCTGCGCCGCCATGGCCGCAGCGCCAGCTGCCGCGCAAGACCGCATCTACCGCTGCGGCAATGAGTACACCAACGGCAAGGTGGACAAGCGCAAGGACTGCAAGCTGATCGAAGGCGGCAACGTAACGGTCATCAGCGGCTATCGCGCCCCCGGCAATGCCGCCCCGCGCGCCAGCGGCGGTGGCGGCAGCAGTGGCGGCGGCAGCGCATCCGCCGCCCCCCGCAATGATTCGCCCGCCCAGCGCGCGCGCGATGCCGACGCACGCGCCATTCTTGAAAACGAGCTGCAACGCGCCGAGAGCGTGCAGGCCCAGCTGGAGCGCGAATACAACAATGGCCAGCCGGAAAAGAATGCGATTGAAATGCGCAACCCCGCCTTCTATAACGACCGCGTCAGCAAGATGAAAGACGCCATTGACCGCAACAAGAGCGACATCGAAGGCATACGCCGCGAATTGGCGCGCTTCCAGAAAGGCTCGTGATGCCGGCTCATTGAAACGCCCTCGGCAAACGCCCGGAGAATCATCAGATTCGAAGGGCGTTTTTTCATGCCCTTTAGCCTGTTGTGCGGCGTCCTCCCCGGATGAATATCGCAGTTTGCAAGCCAGAGAAAGAAAGCGCCCGGGTGCATTCAATCGGCGGCTGGCAAAGTCATCGCGGAGCAAGAGCGCTTCCAGAGTAGAAGAAACTGCCCGGATGGCTGCCATAAAAGCACTTGCCAGCTAGAGAGCAGAAGGCGCGACACGAAGGAGGCAACAAGCAAGGCGAATTAACAGAATTGACTCCGTTTTTATATTGCAAGGTATCTCTGCCATTCTGAATCAGTATTTTGATTGCGTGTTTGCGAACGGTTTTCCTATGGCGATGAAGGCGGCAATTTAAAGGGGGCAATTTCATGGCGCGCATCATGGTTGGCGCGCTTGAACAGGATTATCGCGCTGATGGTAAGGCGCATTTTTTATGTGCGTGAGCTATGCAAGGCCCCAGAGCAAACCGTTTATTAATCCAAATGCGCTATATAGACAGCCCCGTTTTATTGCGCTGCTCCTGTGCTGTATGAAGAGAAAGAAATCAGAAAAAGGGCACAGGACTGCGCGGCGGGTCTGGCAAAGCTGCTGCGGCAGCTGGATGGATAATCAAAAAGAGGAGCGAATTTGGGCATGCCAAAAAGGCGCTCGCGCCCATTTGACTAGGACGTATAGCTATAAATAGAGGAGCGAAATTCGAGCCGGGAATAAGCCATTGAATGCGTCTGGCGCTTCGCCATGCCTGCGCGCGTGATGGTCTGGCTGCGCTGGATGGCGGGGCGGCTGGAAAAGAAAAGGGCTGCTTTCAGGCAGCCCTTTTTCATGTGGTGAGACGCGTCACGCGCCGCCGCTGCCTTGCTGGAGCGCGCGTTCGCGTTCTCGCATCTGTACGCAGACAGCGTGCCGGCCCATGCCCGGCTTGCTGCATTCCTGTTGCAGGCAGATGGAGCGGGCCAGGAACTGGCGGCCTGCGCAGGCTTGCGCGGGAGTGGGCGGGGGCGGCGCAACGGGTGTGGGAGCTGCCGCAGGCGGCGGCTCAGGCAGAGGGGCGGCGGCGTGCGCGGGCGCCGTGGCGGGCCTGGGCGCGGCTGCCCGGCGGTTGCCTGGCGGCAAGGTTTTGCGGTGCTCAAGGCGGGCAGCCGGCTGGGCGTGAGCCGTGGCGGCAGGCGTTTCGACGGCAGGCGCAGGGGCCTGCTCTTCGTCGGCGGCTTGGCTGGCGGTTTCGCCGTTTGCTGGCGAAGGTGCGGCGCTGTCGTCAGGTGCAGGTGTGTCTGGTGCGGCTGCGTCTTCAGGCGCCGGGCTGGGTGCGGGTTCGGGAGCTGGCGTTTGTGCGGCGGGAGCAGGCGCGGGCGGCGGAGGGGGCGTGGCTGCTGCCGGGGCGGCAGCTTGCAGGGCAGGGGCGGACGCCGCGTTGCGGGCGGCGTACTGCTGCGTGATCCATGCGCTGGCCAAGCCCGCGCCCAAAGCCAGGCACACGATGAGCACGAAGGGCCAGGGCGAACGCTTGGCGGGCCGGGCGGCGCGCCTGCTGCCGCTGCGGCGCCTGCGTTTGCGCTCTGGCTCGTAGTCCATGACCATGGTTGCGGGCGAAAGCGGGGCGAGCAGCCCGGCGCATTTGCCGCAGTATTTGGCGGTTTCGCGGTTGGGAGCGCCGCAGTTGGGGCAGAAGATGGTGCTCATGGCAAGGCCGTCATGGCAGGGGGCATGGCGAAGGGCAAGAGACGGCGGACGGTTCAGCGGCGCGCGTGAAGACCAGATCCCACACGCCGTGGCCCAGGCGCAGGCCGCGCTGCTCGAACTTGGTCAGGGGGCGGTAGGCGGGCCGGGGGGCGTAGCCGCTGGCCGTGTTTTGCAGCAGGGCTTCGGCGCTGAGCACTTGCAGCATTTGCTCGGCGTAGGGCTGCCAATCGGTGGCGCAGTGCAGGTAGCCGCCGGGGGCCAGGCGCAGGGCCAGCTCATGCGCGAAGGCGGGCCGTCTGATACCCTCGGCCTCCTCGCTAGTCCCCGTCGCGCTAGGTGCGGCACCGTTGGCCGTAATGGGCGGGGCAACCCATTTGGCGGGGCAACGCGACAAATATGCGGAATGGTCAAAACCGTTTGTTAAATTATCGTCTTGGCTGGGAAGTATCCTGCCTGATTTTTCAGCGGGGGCGAAAGCCGAATATCTGCGCAAACGTGAAGAATTGGGCGGCAACAATGCCCCGCTCGACAGCCCTGTTTTAAAAGAGAGTATGGCGCAGCTTAACCAATCTGCACAAACCAACCAGCAGGCAAGCCAGCAGTATGTGCAGGCGGCGGCGGAGAATCAGGCGGCAACAGCGCAGATGACCGGCGCGGCGGCACAGATGACGGCAGCCGCCGCACAAATGCAGGCGGCGGCAGGCAGGCCGATTCCGGTTACCGTTACCGTGCAAAACGGCAACATTGTGGCCTATGTGAATCAGGCGGTAGAACGCAACAGCAGGAAAAACTGATGAGTTGGAAAGATACCTTGCTCGATGCGAGCTTCAAGGGCGTTACCTTTGACGTCATCGACGACACGCTGCGCGGCACCCACGCGCTGGCGGAACACGAATACCCGTTCGTACAGGGCGCGGACATCGAAGATACGGGCGTATCCGCGATGGATATGGCTTTGACCGCCGTATTGTGGGGCGAAGATTACGAAGGCCGCCTGCAAAACCTGCTGAACGTATTGCGCGAAACGGGCGCGGGCGAATTGATCCACCCGATTTACGGCAGCGTGCCCGATTGCGTGGTGGCAGATTTTGAAGCCGCGCACAACGAAGAAAACCCCGATTACTGCACCGTGCGGATGACCTTTAAGCAAAGTGTCAAAGCCGCGCCGTTTTTCGACCGCGACCTGCCGACGGCCTTGGCCGACGAAGTGGATTTCCTTGCCGACTTGGCCGCATGGCAGGGTTTCGAGGTATTTCAGACGGCCTTGAACAAAATTCAAAAAGCGCAAAGCCGCTGGAATGCTTTTCATGCCATGGTATTGATGGCGGTGGGCGTATTGTACGGGCAGGTAAACGGCATCTTCACCGGCGGCCTGAACCTGCTGAACAGCCCGCGCGTGTTGGTGGCGGAGCTGAAATCGGTATTCGGCGCGCTGGCCAATATGCACAATGTCGGTAAAAGCGGGCTGGACGGCTGGCGCGATATGGCGGGCGG
>ERZ773075.342-NODE-342-length-38145-cov-13.3078_pt1 | contig 38145 bp, 36 predicted proteins | sample MGYA00580614_ERZ773075 | MGnify/ENA primary metagenome ERZ773075 (study PRJEB29015, sample SAMEA2738021) | human oral metagenome | biome: human oral; feature: human-associated habitat; material: dental | place: China | collected 2043 ...
GAAAAGTGGTTGTCTTTGGTATTCTGAAACGCAACGGACGGGTCTATACCGTTGTGGTGGATAATGCCAAGTCTGAAACGTTACTCCCTGTCATCAAAAAGAAAATCATGCCGGACAGCATTGTTTACACGGATAGCCTGAGCAGCTACGACAAGTTGGATGTGAGCGGTTTCATCCATTACCGCATCAACCATTCCAAGGAATTTGCCGACCGTCAGAACCACATTAACGGCATTGAGAATTTTTGGAATCAGGCAAAACGTGTCTTGCGAAAATACAACGGAATCGATCGCAAATCTTTCCCGCTATTCTTGAAAGAATGCGAATTTCGATTTAACTTCGGCACTCCGTCTCAACAGCTTAAAACCCTGCGGTATTGGTGTGGAATTTAGGGCTAATCTACGTCAGCCCCAAAATAAAAGGGAAAATATGAGTATCAAAGAATGGCCCGAGGGGGAGCGGCCGCGCGAGAAGCTCTTGGCGCATGGTGCGGCGGCGTTGAGTGATGCGGAGTTGCTGGCAATTTTATTGCGTGTTGGAACGCGCGGTATGAGCGCGGTTGATTTGGCGCGTTATTTGTTGAGTGAGTTTGGCAGTTTGGGGAAGCTGATGAGTGCGGATGCCAAAACACTCGCTGCTTATAAGGGCATGGGTTTGGCAAGCTATACTCAATTTGCCGTGGTCAAAGAAATCGGGCGGCGGATTTTAGGTGAGGATTTGCAGGAGCAGATTATTTTGTCAAACCCGAAATCGGTTGCGGATTATCTGCGTCTGCATCTTGGGCATGAAAAAATCGAGGTCAGCGTTGCTTTGCTGCTCAATCGTCAAAATCAATTGATTGGAGTACGGGAATTATCGCGCGGTACGGTGGCGGAAAATACGGTTTATATCCGTGAAATCGTCAAATTGGCATTGGATGAATACGCTGACAGTTTGATTTTGGCACACAACCATCCAGGCGGTTTGGCAAGGCCGTCTGAATCTGATGTGCAGTTTACAGAGCGTTTGAAACAGGCTTTAAGTTTGGTCGATATTACGCTGTTGGACCATTTTATCGTGACGGCAAAAGAAACCTGTTCTTTGCGCGAACAGGGCTATATGTAAGTATGAATGTTCAGACGGCCTCAGTAGGATTGGTTACCTTACTGAGGCCGTCTGAAGGATCATTGCGTTACTTCTTCGGAAGGCTCTTCCTTATAGATGATTTCTTCCGATTTTGGCTTTTCTTTGTTCTTTTCCTTCTCTTTTTCTTTATCCTTGTCTTTTTTACCGTCGGGAATGGCGGCATCAATCACTGCCCCCGTTCCTTTGACAACCAATTTTCCGGCAGTCAGGACGGTTGTAGTGGCCAAATCGACAGCCGCACCTACAACGCAGCCGTTAAGCGTCAGGCAAAAGGCAAGTGCCGGAATCAGACGTTTTGTGCATCTCAATGACTGCATCCGCAGCGTCCTTCATGATGATGGCCGCATCCGAGTGCTTCTTGCCAAGCATCATCATCACCGTCAAATTCTTCAACTTCGTCAAATTTGCCGTTTTCTACCATGCTTACCAGCTCTTCCAAGCTTTCTGCGCCTTCTACCCAAAAGCAGGGAATATCGGGCGGTGTGTCGGGGGCAAGCAGGGCGGCCTGTTGGTCGTGCCAAGCAATCCAATAGCCGTTTTGCGTTTGTACGAATACGGCATCGGGATGAATGGTTTCGTTTTCGGTATTGACCAGCATTCTGGCGGCGATATCGGTTTGAAAAGGTAAGGTTTGCATGATGGTTTGAGAATGTGGGAAAAGGAAGTATTGTAACATGGCAAAAACAAACGCACCGTCTGAGTCAAGCGGTGCGTTTGTGTCTCTGCAACTTGGGTGCGGTCAGTTTAGAGTGTCGGCCGCACCGGGAATGTCATTCCGTCAAGATTATTTGTCGTCGTTAGCCAAAACGAAGCGGTAAATAGCCGCGCCAACTGCTGCGCCGGCAATAGGAGCCAACCAGAACAACCACAGTTGTTCAACAGCCCAGCCGCCTTGGAACAAGGCAACACCGGTAGAACGTGCAGGGTTAACAGAAGTATTGGTTACAGGAATGCTGATCAAGTGAATCAGGGTCAGCCCCAGGCCGATGGCGATAGGAGCGAAGCCGGCCGGAGCCAGTTTGTCGGTAGAACCCATGATGATGATCAGGAAGAATGCGGTCAGTACGAATTCGATCAGCAAAGCGGCCATCATGTCGTAACCGTTAGGAGAGTGCTCGCCGAAACCGTTACTGGCAAAGCCGGAAGCAACAGCATCAAAACCGGTTTTACCGGAAGCAATCAGATACAGAACGCCCGCAGCGGCAATCGCACTGATAACTTGGGATACGATGTAAGGCAACAAGTCTTTACCGTTGAAACGGCCGCCGATGAAAAGGCCGACGGAAACAGCAGGATTGAAATGGCCGCCGGAAATGTGGCCGACAGCGTAAGCCATGGTCAGTACGGTCAAACCGAATGCTAAAGCGACACCGGCAAAGCCAATGCCAATGCCAAGCTCAGGGTAAGCTGCTGCCAAAACTGCGCTGCCGCAGCCGCCGAATACCAGCCAGAAAGTGCCGAAAAATTCTGCAAAATATTTTTCATTTGTTTTTCCTCGTAAAGGGTGGGGTGTTGCTGAAGGCATGAATCATAATAAGATTGTTTCTAAGCGAAAAACGGATTTACCTGTTTTTTTCCGGTCTTGACAAAAGGCCGTCTGAAAAGGGCGACAAATGGATAGGGAGATATATCTTGCAGGTTGAGTTTTGTTTATTGAGGCTGGGTTTATTTGATAGCGAAGCAAATACCGTTAATGCAAAAGCATTTGATTTTGTAGGTAATATATTTACAGATTATTAATTTGATCGGAATCTTTGAAACCATTATCTGATTTTAAAAGGCCGTCTGAAAGTTTTCAGACGGCCTTAATTTTAAACAAGGATAAATTAATCTAGATGGTCGCTGCTTTGCGCCAAGATGGTGCGGTTACCATTGTTTTCCGCCGGTGAAACAATACCGTCGGCTTCCATTTGGTCAATCAGGCGGGCGGCGCGGTTGTAGCCGATGCGCAGTTGGCGTTGGATATTAGAAATGCTGGCCTTACGCGATTTTAAGACAACGGAAACGGCTTCGTCATACATGGGGTCGAGGTCGCTGTCGTTGCTGCGGCTGGTACCGGTAAAGTCTTCGGTGGAACCACTGCTTAAAATATCGTCGATATAGTCAGGCGCGCCGAATTGTTTCAGGTATTCCACTACGCGGTGTACTTCATTATCGGATGCGAATGCGCCGTGTACGCGTTGAGGATAGCCGGTGCCGGGCGGCAGGAACAGCATATCGCCTTGGCCGAGCAGGTTTTCCGCACCCATTTGGTCGAGAATCGTGCGACTGTCGATTTTGCTGGACACTTGGAAGGCAATGCGTGTCGGAATATTGGCTTTAATCAGGCCGGTAATGACATCCACGCTTGGGCGTTGGGTGGCAAGAATTAAATGGATGCCGGCTGCACGCGCTTTTTGGGCAAGACGGGCAATCAGTTCTTCAATTTTCTTGCCTGCAGTCATCATCAGATCGGCAAACTCATCTACCACGACCACGATAAACGGCAGTTTCTCCAATGGCTCAGGGTTTTCAGGCGTGAGGCTGAACGGGCTGCCGATTTTTTCGCCACGCGCGGCGGCTTCGGCAATTTTTTGGTTGAAACCGGCAAGGTTGCGCACGCCCATAAAGCTCATCAGGCGGTAGCGTTTTTCCATTTCGTTGACGCACCAGTTCAGGGCGTTTGCGGCCAGCTTCATATCGGTTACAACAGGGGCGAGCAGGTGCGGAATGCCTTCGTAAATGCTCAGCTCCAGCATTTTCGGGTCAATCATAATCATGCGCACGTCTTCAGGCGTTGCTTTGAAGAGCATGGACAGAATCATGGCGTTCACGCCTACGGACTTACCCGAACCGGTCGTACCGGCAACCAGCAGATGCGGCGCTTTGGCCAAGTCTGTCACAACAGGCTGGCCGGTAATGTCTTGGCCGAGAGCGAGGGTCAGTTTGGATTTGGATTCGGTAAACGCAGGAGAATTGAAGATTTCGCTTAAGCGGATCATTTGGCGTTTCGGATTAGGCAATTCCAAACCCATGCAGGTTTTGCCGGGGATGGTTTCCACCACGCGGATAGAAGCCACACCAAGCGAGCGCGCCAAGTCTTTCTCGAGGTTCAAAACGGCACTGCCGCGCACGCCGACATCAGGCTCGATTTCGTAGCGCGTAATGACCGGACCGGAATAGGAGTCCATCACTTTGACTTTAACTTTGAACTCCGCCAGTTTTTCTTCGATGGTAATGCTGTTTTCCAACAACTGTTCTTCAGTTTGCGATGCGCTTGGGTCAAACTGCGGCGGCAGAAGCAGGGCGGTAGTCGGCAGGCGTGCATCGGTAAGTGTTGCCGAAGTTGGAATAGCTATGCTTGGTGTATCCTCTTGAACGCTTGGTTCTACGGTTTGAACAGGCGGTTCAACGACTGTCTTTGTATATTCAGATGGCCTTGAGATTGTTTCAACAGATTCAACGGGTTCAATAGCTTCAACCGCTTGAATAGCTTCTGCTTCCGGTTGTACAGTTGCTTCCGGCTCACTATCGAATTCCGTTTCTTCGACGGCAGATTCGCTGATTAAATAATCGTGGATACTGCGTTCAGGCTGATTGCTGACATGCGCATTGACTTGTGCATCAAAAATCGGTACTTGGATTTTATGTTCAAAAGCAGGCGGCTCGGGGATATCAATTGGCGCGATTGAGGTTTGGAAAACAGGCGGTTCAGGAATATTGGTTTTAGCCATAGGGACAACCGGTACGGCAGGCGGCTCGACTACGGTTGCGTTTGGCGTGGCAGGTCGGGAGATATAAGGGGATTTTTTAACAGGCGCAGCCGGTTTCGGACGAGACGGCGTTGCCGGTGCGGCAGGTCGTGGTGCAACAGCTTCCGTGGCAGCTTGTTTACGCGCCCATCTTTCGGCGGCTGCTTCGGTATAGCGAACTTGACGGCGCAAGCTGGCAGGACGGCTGATTTGTCCCAAGTTGGCCAAAATTTCGTCATTTTCGATGGTGCGCGGAGAGTAGCCGCGTAATGGGGCGACGGCCTCGGCCAGTTTGTGGCGGGCGGCGGTGCGGCGGGCAAGGTTGTTGTGAATATCTTCCGCTTGGATTTCAGAAGGGAATGCCTGCATGGAAGTATAGGGGAGGATGGCTTCTTTTTCGGCAGTTCTTAAGGCCGTCTGAACGGTTTCGATATGCGGCGCATTGGCTTCTGCCACGCGGACATTATTGGCACGCGCCAAGGCACGTTCGCGTGTGCGGCGCAAGATAGGGTCGTTATAGTCGATGATTTCCATGCCGGTCATCGGCAGGGATGAAGCGCGCAATAATGGGGTTTCGACTTCGTCTTTGTAAATTGGCGCATTTTTTTCGGCCAAATGCTCGTTCCATTCTTCAACCGCTGCTTCGTGCAGGGAACGGGTAGCTTCTTCTAATGTGATTTCTTCAAAATTGCTGTTTTGCACCAAAGACGGGCTGTATTCGGGCGTTTCCATCTGTGCAAACGGCGTTATTTTAGGAATACGTTCCGGTTTGGCAGATTTGCGGGTTTTAGGTGCAACTTTGATTTCTTCTTCGGTAGCTGTGATGTGTTCCAGCTCTTCGGTAAACGGTTCTGCTGCGTGCTCTTCGTTTGTTTCGGCGCGTTTCATTTTATTGTGTTCGAGCACGGAAAGCAGGCGGATGCGGGCGATTTTATGGTTGTCGGCAGTGCGCTTGTTCATGCTGAACAAACGTTTCAGGCTGTCCAGTTGGTCGAAAAAACCGACCGGGCTGTCTTCTTCGTTTATTTCTTGTTCGTCGCCACTGAGTCGGGCCAATTCATGGCGCCACTTTTGCTCTTGTTTCTGGCGCCACCAGAACAAGCCGGCTATGACAGCCAGCAGAATTAAAGCCAATATTGTCCAAAGCATGCGTCCATCCCCTTAATTAAACGGCAAAGTTCGTTATTCTAACGCTTTTTTCGGGTAAACAAAACCAGCCGAAACAAGCTTTAACGGCAAAGGCAGACAGGATTGTCAAAGCTGTGGCTTGAGACGCGTATAATAGGTCGTCTGAACATTTTGCGGATGAGATGATGATTTTTCAAAACGGATGGTTTCCCGTTGGTGTCGTGATGGCGGCATGGCCTGTGTTGCTGGTGATTTTTGCTTTGTGTGCAAAGCAGGCATGGGTGTCGGTATCGCAGCATCGTTCCGCATTCTTGGTGGCTGCCGTGATGTTGCCGCTGGCTTGGAGTTTGAATGCCTCCCCGGAAAGCGGACAACTGGCCGGCATGAGCTATCATCTGCTCGCCTTGAACCTGACAGCTTTAATGCTGGGCACCTCTGCCGCATTCTGCCTTGGCGTTTTGCTGTTTTTTCCGTATTTGTGGCTTTGGGGCGATTGGCATATGTTCTCCATCAACGCCTTGTCCGTATTGCTTCCGCCTTTGTTGGTGAATTTGGGTTTCCGCCATTGGGTATCGCGTTTGCCTGCCAATATCTTTATCTTTATTTTTCTGAATGGTTTTTGGGCTGCGGCGGTCGGCATGGTGTTTACCGGTGTAATTTTGGTTGGTTTGTTGGACTGGGCGGATGTGTTTGATACGGCGGTATTGTGGAAAACTGCTTTTCCTGTTTTCTTCTTAATCGCTTGGGTAGAGGCATTTTTGAGCGGTATTTCAACAGCTATTTTTATCGCGCTCAAGCCGCAATGGATTTGTACTTTCGATGACGACAGGTATTTGAAATCCGCGCCTAAGATTTGGCAATAAGATATGAAGATATCCTTGCTTGGTTTTCAGACGGCCTAATGACCGGATGGCCTGTTTTTTGAATTGAATGTTTAACTTGTTATGTTTGCTTATATTTTTCCCATTGTTTGTGGTGCCGCTGTCGGGGCTGTATTGCGTTGGCTGTTTGGCTTGGTGCTGGTGTCTTCTGCGCCTTTTTCTATCGGTACATTGGCGGCAAACTGGCTGGGCGCGCTGCTGATTGGTGTATTGGCGGAACTCTTAACCGATCCGCAATGGCGTTTGCTTTGGATTACCGGCTTTCTCGGCAGCTTGACCACATTTTCAGGTTTTTCAGTGGAGATGGTGAGTTTGATGCAGGCGCAACGTTGGGGCATGGCTTTGATGGCGACCTGTCTGCATGTTTTCGGTTCGTTTGGTTTGACGGCGCTGGGGATTAAACTGGCGCAGATTTGGAAGTAAACAAAAATAACAGGGTGCAAAATTGCACCCTGTTATTTTTTATAGGCATTTAATCAATGCCAATAGGTAAACAGACGGTTTCTTGACAATAGGTTTTGCCGGACTCGCTTAAGTGTGCCGGTTTGTAGGCGGCAAAGGTGTAGGTCAGGTCTGCGCGGAATGTGTCGGGATCGGCTTCGACGGTGTCGCAGTTGAGGCCGGTAGGAATATCGAGGGCGACTTTCAGGCCGTCTGAATGATTGAGTTGGCGGCAGAGGACGGCGATTTCTGCTGGAAGCGCGCCGCTGAAGCCTGTGCCGAATATGCCTTCGATAATGATGTCGTAACCTTTTTTCAGACGGCCTTCCAGCTCTTGCTTGGTAATAAATTCAATATGGGGCAAACCGTTGAGGCGTTCTCGATTGGTTTGAGCCAAGGGAGAGAGGTTTTCTCCGAGTGAAAACAGAATATCGATATGCCAACCTTGCGCCTGCATATATCTTGCCATGACTAGGCCGTCGCCGCCGTTGTTGCCTTTGCCGCATACGATCAGGGCGCGTCCGGCTTGAGGATGACGCTGCATCAGGTCTTGCGCGGCAGAGCTGCCGGCGTTTTCCATCAGTTGGTCGAAGCTTGTACCTTTATCGACGGCTGCTTGCTCGCGTTCGCGCATTTGGGCGGCGGTATAGACTTTCATAATCGGCTCTCTTTACAGGAAGTTATTTGTCGGCGGTATTCATCAGGCGCAAGGCTTTCAGACGGCCTATTTCTTTTTGATATTCCACCAGTCCGATAAATGTGCCGTCTCGGCTGTACACACGGATGGGCTGTTCGGCGGAAATGTCTTCGGTAAACTGGGGGCGTTGGCCGTGTTTGAGCATAGTAACGGCGTAGTCGTTCAACTCAAGTTTGGGGAAATGTTGCACCAAGACATCGCAAGGCAACAACAGGGCATCGCGTTCGGCTTCGTTCAATTCTGCCAAGGCTTCGAGCGTGTGGCTTTGGGCAATGGTAAAGCCGGCGGTTTCAGTACGGCGCAGGGCGGTCAGGTGGGCGAATGTGCCGATGTGTTTGGCGATGTCTTCGCTGAGTGTGCGGATGTAAGTGCCCTTGCTACAACGTACGTCTATCATGGCTTTGGGTGCATCAAACTCTGTGATATCAATGGAGTAAATGGTAATGTCGCGCGCTTTGCGTTCGATAACGATACCTTTGCGTGCGTATTCGTACAGCGGTTTGCCTTCGTGTTTAAGGGCGGAAAACATCGGCGGCACTTGGCGGATGTCACCTGTTAAGGCTTGGCAGGCCGTCTGAAATTCGGACAATGAAATATCGGCGCGTGCGGTAGCAACGATTTCACCTTCTGCATCGCCCGTACTGCTGGCTTCGCCCAGTTTCAGCGTGGCCGTATAGGCTTTGTCGGCATCAATCAGATATTGGGCGAACTTGGTCGCTTCTCCGAAACAAACAGGCAAAAGCCCTGTGGCCAAAGGATCGAGTACGCCGGTATGCCCGGCTTTTTCGGCACGGAACAAGCGTCGTGCTTTTTGCAGGGTGGTGTTGCTGGAAAGACCTTCAGGTTTATCGAGAAGAAGAACGCCGTTGATCGGGCGTTTGGTGGGTTTATTGGTCATATTAATTAGGGAATATTAATGTTCAGGCCGTCTGAAAGGGTTCAGACGGCCTGCGTGTTTTAATCAATCAGTCTTCAACCGGTTTTTCCGCCGCCACTTGGTCGATCAGGCTGGAAATGCTCATGCCGCGTTCGAGTGATTCGTCGTATTTGAAGTGCAGCTCAGGCGTTTTGAAGAGTTTGATGCGTTTGGCCAATTCGCTGCGCAAATGGCCTTTGGCGTGTTCCAAAGCTTCTTCGGTAATGTCGCGTGTGCTGTCGTCAAGGACGGTGTAAAACACGGTTGCGTGGCTGTAATCGCGGGTGACTTCGACTTCGTTGATGGTGATGAAGCCTGCACGCGGATCTTTCAGGCCGGTGCGGACGAGTTCGGCAAGCTCGCGCATGATTTGTTCTTTGACACGGTCTTGGCGGGCGTAGCCGCGTTGTGGTTTTCTCATGGTTTTCCTTGATGTATGGCAGGCTGTCGTTTTCAGATGGCCTGCGGTTTGGATTTTGAAAAGCTGCCTATTATAACGGAGCGCGGTTTATTGTGCTTGAACCGAGAAAGGCATATCGATTTTTTGCCATTGCGCGCTTTCGTAGTCCAGCGCATCGGCGATGAGGGGATGTTGTTCCAGCCATTGGGCGTTGATGCGCAAGATGAAGCTGTGGTTGTTTTCATCGACGCGAAGCTGGGTTTGCGGCGGCAAATCAAGTGGCAGGCGTGAACGGCAGAAGAGGGCGGCCAGGCGCAGGGACAACACGGCACACCACATGATTTCGTTGTTGCCGATAATGTCCGCCATTTTCTTGAGGTCGCCGCGATGGCCGATAACCAGTTGTGCCAAAATGGTTTGCTCTTTGCGTGAGAAGCCCGGCATATCGGCGTTTTCGAGAATGTAGGCGGAGTGTTTGTGATAACCGGTATGGGCAATATCCAAGCCGATTTCATGCAGACGGCCTGCGCGGCTGAGGTATTGGTTCCACAGGGCAAGCTCTTGAACGGTTACGTTTTTGGCGTGGCACAGGCTGTTCATAAAGGCTTGCGCGGTATCGGCAACGCGTTTGGCTTGGTTGAGGCTGACGTGGTAGCGTTTTTGGAACTCTGCCGTTGTCTGTTCGCGCATATCGACATTGAGGCTGCGGCCGATTAAGTCGTAGAACACACCGTCACGGAGTGCGGCCTCGGTAACGGTCATTTTAGTCAGCGAGAGTTCTTCAAAAGCCGCCATCATCACGGCCAATCCGCCCGCAAAAACTTCGATGCGTTCGGGTTTGAGGTTTTCAAATTTGGCTTTTTTAACCGAACCGGCTTCGATAATCCTATCGGCAAGATAACGCATGCCTTGGGCGGTAATGTCAGCTTCTTGCGGCAATTCGGCTGCCAAAACGTCGCGTATGGATTTTGCCGAACCGGAAGTGCCGATGGCGAAATCCCAACCGGTGCGCTTCATCATTTTGCTGATGCGTTGGATTTCGATACGCGCGGCGGAAACGGCGGCTTGGAAATCTTTGGCGGTCACTTTGTTTTGGAAGAAGCGCATGCTGTACGTTACGCAGCCCAAAGGCAGGCTTTCTGTGGTCAGCGGTTGCAAATCCGAGCCGATGACAAATTCGGTCGAACCGCCGCCAATGTCGATAACCAGCATTTTATCGCCTTTGGGCGGCAGGGTATGTACTACGCCGGTGTAAATCAGACGCGCTTCTTCACGGCCGGCGATGACTTCGATGGGAAAACCCAGTGCCGCTTCGGCACGGGGCAGGAATTGGGCGATGTTTTTGGCGACGCGGAAAGTGTTGGTGGCCACCACGCGCACGTTTTCGGGTTGGAATCCGCGCAGGCGTTCGCCAAATTTCGCCAAACATTCCAAGGCTTGTTCTTGAGAGGCTTCGCTCAGGTTTTTTTGTTCGTCCAAGCCGGCGGCAAAGCGAACCATTTGTTTGAACGAGTCGATGACTTTCAGCTGGCCGTTGTTGTTTTCACAAATTTGCAAGCGGAAACTGTTGGAACCCAAGTCGACGGAGGCTAAAACGTTGGCGGGAGGGGTGGTCATAAAAAATACCGGTTGATTCGAAAAACCTAAATGTTACTTGAGGCGGTATTACTTGACAATAAAAGGTATACAGCTCTTTGATTCTGCTCATAGATGTATTTTATAATGCTGACTTTAAGCAAGTATATCAAAGGCCGTCTGAACTTTTCAGATGGCCTAAAAAGAGAAAACACATGAAATCGGAAAACCAAGATTCCTTATTTTTATCGCGCCGCCGCCTGTTGCAAGTCGGCGGAGCCATGCTTTTGACGCCTGCGACCGCATGGGCGGGGGCTCAACGTGAAGAAACGCTGGCCGATGATGTGGCTTCCGTGATGCGCAGCTCGATTAATAGCGCCAGCCCTGCGAGGCTGGTGTTTGCCGATTCGAGGGAAGGGGAACGTTGGTTGACAGCGATGTCTTCCCGATTGGCACGCTTTATTCCTGATGAGGGCGAGCGCCGCCGCCTGTTGGTCAATATTCAATACGAAAGCAGTCGTGCCGGACTCAACACTCAAGTGATTTTGGGTTTGATTGAAGTGGAAAGCGCGTTTCGCCAATATGCCATCAGCGGCGTGGGTGCGCGCGGTTTGATGCAGGTGATGCCGTTTTGGAAAAACTATATCGGCAATCCGTCGCACAACCTTTTCGATATCCGCACCAATCTGCGCTATGGTTGCACCATTCTTCGCCATTACAATAATATCGAAAAAGGCAATATTGTCCGCGCTTTGGCAAGGTTTAACGGCAGTTTGGGCAGTAACAAATATCCGAATGCCGTGTTAGGTGCGTGGCGAAATAGATGGCAGTGGGGTTGATTCGGGATAAATGGGATAGGGCAGATCTTGCGTGACGTTGGTTTCTGTTGAAACCGTTTTATATAGATGAAGCAGGTTTGCGATAAACGGCTTGCGATTTGACCCCATGCAATTCCTTTGAATCCTGTATAATCAGAAAATCTGTTAATTCACACTTTCAGACGGCCTTTTGCAAATTTAAGGCCGTCTGAAACATTATTTATGGCAAGAGATAACCGCATTCAAATGTTTCCGCACGAATGGCGTGCCAGTACCACACTTTCCGGTGTTTACGCACTGCGTATGTTAGGGATGTTTTTGGTGTTGCCTGTTTTGGCGATGTATGCCGCTTCGTTGCCCGGCGCAGAAAACAATAAAGCGCTGGTCGGTATGGCGATGGGTATTTACGGGCTGACACAGGCTTTGCTGCAGCTGCCTTTGGGCATGGCTTCCGACAAGTTCGGCCGCAAAAAAGTGATTTACGCCGGCCTGATTGTGTTTGCGGCGGGTAGTTTTTTGGCCGCAGTTGCCGATAGCCTGCAGATGTTGGTTGCCGCGCGTGCCATTCAAGGCGCAGGTGCCGTCAGCGCGGCGGTAACGGCTTTGCTAGCAGATTTGACCCGTAACGAAGTGCGGACGCGTGCGATGGCGATGATCGGTCTGAGTATCGGCTTGACCTTTTCCGTCAGCCTAGTGCTTGCGCCGATGATTGCCAGCTTTATCGGCGTATCCGGCCTGTTTGCGCTGACCGGTATTCTGACTGTAATCAGTATCGGCGTGGTTGCCTGGATGACGCCTGATCCGGAAGTGTCAAAAATGCACGAAGACACGCAGGCGCAGCCTTCTCGTATGGGCGAGGTATTGAAAAACCGCCAACTGCTCAATCTCGACTTCGGTATTTTTGCCTTGCATGCGGCGCAAATGGCTTTATTTACCGCATTGCCGTTTGCCATGACGCAGTTGGGTTTGGAAAAAATCCATCACTGGCAAGTATATCTGCCGTCAACCATTACCGGCCTGATTATTATGGTGCCGCTGATTATTGTCGGCGAAACGCGCAACAAGCTCAAACAAGTGTTTATCCTTGGTATCGTCTGCATTGCCGCGGCGCAAATTGGTTTACTGTTTGGAATGCACTCGGTATGGTTGATTACCGCTTATCTGATTGTTTACTTTATTGGTTTTAATGTGCTGGAAGCCAGCCTGCCGTCTATGGTGTCAAAAATCGCTCCGTCCGATTTGAAAGGCACCGCTATGGGCGTGTATAACACCATGCAGTCGGTCGGCTTGTTTGTCGGCGGCGCAACCGGTGGTTTATTGTTCCAAAAATACGGTTTTGCAGGCGTATTTGCCTTTTGTAGCGTATTGATGTTGCTGTGGCTAGTATTGGCAGTCATTTCGCCTGCACCGAAACCCGTCAAAAACCTCAGCTACCCGCTTAACGCCGAATGGCAACAAAATCCGGATTTGCTCTACCAAAAATTGACCGAAATTGAAGGCGTTGAAAGCATCAGCTTTAGCGCAGACAAACAAACCATTTATATCAAGGCCTTGCAAAAAGGATTTGACCAAGAGGCCGCCGAAAAAATTATCACAGGAGTGTAAAATGTCATTGAATAAAGTTATCCTCATCGGCCGTCTCGGCCGCGACCCGGAAGTCCGCTATATGCCCAACGGCGAGGCCGTCTGTAACTTCAGCATTGCCACCAGCGAAACGTGGAACGACCGCAACGGCCAACGCGTAGAACGTACCGAATGGCACAACATCACCATGTACCGCAAACTCGCCGAAATCGCCGGTCAATACCTGCGTAAAGGCAGCCAAGTGTACCTGGAAGGCCGTATCCAAAGCCGCAAATACCAAGGCAAAGACGGCATCGAGCGCACCGCTTACGACATCATTGCCAATGAGATGAAAATGCTCGGCAGCCGCAACGACAACAGCGGCGGCGCACCATACGATGACGGCTATAATCAAGGCGGTCATTCAAGCCAAAGCAGCTACCAACAAGCGCCACAACAGCAATACCAATCTGCTCCGGCTCAAGAGCCCCCAACCGCCCCAGCCCGTCGTCCTGCTCCGGCACAACCGACCGCTCCGGTTGATGATATCGACGATGATATTCCGTTCTAATCATTGAACAAATACAAAGGCCGTCTGAAAAATATACTTTCAGACGGCCTTTTAAATGATTTAAAAGAAAATCCTACATTTGCACCGAGCCGCTGACGGTCAGGCTGATCTCTTCCGAACCTGGGGAGGCAGGTATGCCATCTTCTATTCCTGCCGCCATCTCTGCGGCGGGGATTGCACGCAGCATTTTGGCGTGTGCAAAGTCGCCGCCGACTTGGCGGTTGCCGATATGGCCCAGGTTGAGTTTAACGATTTTGTAGCTGGAGAAGCCGAGCGTTTGGGCGAGATTTTGGGCGCGGTCTTTGAAGCGCAGGATGACGGCTTTGCTCAGTTGGTCGACGGTTTCTTCGCGTTTTTCTTTGGATACGGAAAATGAGGAGCTTTCCAAAACGGCGATATTGATGCTGTCGGCAATCAAGCGGTTGAGTGCTTCAAAGTCTTTGCTTTCTACTTTGAAGTAGGCGTGTTCTTCCCAGCCGGTTTGGGTGCGTTTGCCGTTGGTGTATTGATAGCGCGGGGATGCGTTGCGCTCCATCAGCTCGGCTTTAAATTTGCTGTTTTGGGAGATTTTGTTGAACTGGTTGAATTTCTTCATGAAGGCTTGGTTGACGGCTTGACGGTCTTTACCTTCTGCGTTGACGCTGAAATGCGCGGTCATGGTGTCCCGTGGCACTTCCATATTCGCGGATTCGGAAAATTCAACGATGTTGTAATTGAGGCTTTCTGCTGCAACGGGCAGGGAGGCGGCTAGGAGTAGGGCGGTAAGGGCTGGGCGGCGCATTTTGGTTTTCCTTGTAATGCGGATTTCAAAAAAGTAATTTGGCATGAAAGATGGAAACATTGGCTTTGGCAAGCGTAAGGATTTTTATGGGTTGAGGCCGTCTGAAAAGAAGTTACTTTGTATCCATCAAGCCGACTTCATGGGGATTGAGGCGGGCTTTTTCTTCTTGGCCTAAGCCGACCAATTTCCGCAAGCGGGTCATGTAGGCGTTGACATCAAGGCCCCGTCCGTAGCGTTGTGCTTCCCAGATGGTTTCTGCCAAGGCTTCCATCATATCGTGTTCGGCTTTGACCCAGTCGCCGTTGTAACGGGCGCACAGTTGTTGGTGGATGGCACGGATGCCTGGGGGCTGGTCGATGGCGCTTTGTTCTTGTAGAGAAAGGTGTAGCGACATATGCAGGAATGGGTTGCTTTCGCCGTCTTCGGGCAACCATTCTTTATCTAAATATTGTTCGATGTCTTCTAGATAATGTCCGTATTCGGGATGGGCTTCGATGATGCGTAAAGCTTTTTGTTGCAGGCCGTCTAATTGGAGTGGTGCGAGTCTGTGTTGCCAAACGTGGGCAAAGAATCGGCGGACATCGTGGGTATTTACGTCATACATGATGGGTGTGATTTGATTTTGGGATATGTGATTATATAGCGATTGCGATAAAAAAGGCCGTCTGAAACATATGTTTTCAGACGGCCTTTGTTTTGCAGGCTTTAGCGGCGGTCGATGATTCGGTAATACACTTCGCCGTCTTGGACATAGCCCAATTCGACGCGGGCAATTTCGGCGATGGCCTCTTGTCCGTGTGCCAAATCTTCAACTTCCGCATTGAGGAAATTGTTGCGCAAAGTGAGCGTTTGGTTTTTTTCCTCCTGACGGACGAGCTGCTCCTGCAATTCTTCCGTATGCCCGACGCTGCCTTTGCCAAACCACAGGCTGTACTGACAGCACAAAAGTGCGAAGGTTAAAACAAAAGTCACCCACTTCATACAATCAATATCCTATATTCTGCTTATTTGCCCAGTTGGTAGAATGCGGCTTTGCCAGGGTAGTAAGCGGCTTCGGCCAATTCTTCTTCAATGCGCAACAATTGGTTGTATTTCGCCATGCGGTCGGAACGGGACAGGGAGCCGGTTTTGATTTGCATACAGTTGGTGGCAACTGCCAAGTCGGCAATGGTGCTGTCTTCGGTTTCGCCGGAACGGTGGCTCATTACGCTGGTGTAGCGGTTGCGTTTGGCCAAGTCAACGGCTTTCAGGGTTTCGCTCAAAGTACCGATTTGGTTTACTTTAACCAGCAATGCGTTTGCCACGCCTTTTTCGATGCCCTCAGCCAAGATTTTTGGATTGGTTACGAACAAGTCGTCGCCGACCAATTGAACTCGGCTGCCCAATTTTTCGGTCAGTAGTTTCCAGCCTTCCCAGTCGTTTTCATCCATGCCGTCTTCGATGGAAATGATTGGGAATTCGTTAACCAGGCCTTCCAAGTATTCGGCAAATTCTGCGCTGGTGTAAGAGCGGCCTTCGGCTTCCAGATGGTATTGGCCGTCTTTGTAGAACTCGCTGGATGCGCAGTCCAGGGCGAACAATACGTCTTCGCCTGCTTTGTAGCCTGCGGCTTCGGTTGCTTCAACGATCAGTTGCAGGGCTTCTTTGTGGCTGTTCAGGTTAGGTGCGAAACCGCCTTCGTCGCCAACGGTGGTTGGGAAGCCTTTGCTGTCACACAGTTTTTTCAGTGCGTGGAAGATTTCGGCGCCGCAACGCAGGGCTTCGCGGAAAGATTTTGCGCCGACAGGCATGATCATGAATTCTTGGATGTTCAGGCTATTGTTGGCATGTTCGCCGCCGTTGATAACGTTCATCATCGGAACAGGCAGAGCCATTGGGCCTGCGCCGCCCAAGTAGCGATATAGAGGCAGGCCTGCATCTTCAGCAGCTGCGCGTGCTACGGCCATAGAAACGGCCAAAGTAGCGTTGGCACCCAAGTTGCCTTTGTTTTCAGTACCGTCCAATTCGATCATGATTTGGTCGATATAAGATTGTTCGTTGGCATCGATACCGATGAGGGCTTGCGCGATTTGGTTGTTGACGTGGTCAACGGCTTTCAATACGCCTTTGCCCAAGTAACGGGATTTGTCGCCGTCACGCAGTTCCAAAGCTTCTTTTTGGCCGGTTGATGCGCCGCTAGGTACGGCTGCGCGTCCCATGACGCCGGATTCCAACAATACGTCACACTCTACGGTAGGGTTGCCGCGGGAGTCCAAAATTTCGCGTGCAAAAATATCAACGATTGCGCTCATGAATATCTCCAAATAGGATGGTAAAAGAAAAGTAGCTTTGTTACGTTTCAGACGGCCTTAAGGATGATTGCCAAAGTCTGATGAATGCAGACATTATACCGTCTTTGCCAAGTATGGCATCGGAGTCGGTATGAAACCGACTGTAAGTTTGTTTCACGTCAATATCGATCAAACAAACATAAGCCGTATAGTGTAACATTTTTTACCCTTTTTAGGGTGAAAAGCTGATTAAATAAGGCATAAGGCCGTCTGAAAAACGGATTAGCCTTCGCCCAAAATCATCGAGCCTACGCCGTCATCGGTCAGCACTTCCAAGAGCAGGGCGTTGGGAACGCGGCCATCTATGATATGTGTGGCTTTGACGCCGCTTTTGGCGGCTTCGACGGCAGAGGCAATTTTAGGCAGCATACCGCCGTACAGCGTACCGTCTTCAATCAGTTCGTCAATGCGGCTTGGCGTCAGGGTGGTCAACAATCTGCCTTCTTTATCCAATACGCCGGGGATATTGGTCATCATCAGCAGTTTTTCGGCCTGAAGTTTTTCCGCCAGTTTGCCGGCAACCAAGTCGGCATTGATGTTGAACGCTTCGCCGTTTTGACCTACGCCGATGGGTGCGATGACCGGAATGCAGCCGCGTTCGACCAAGCCTTCCACCAAACGGGTATCGATGTCGGCCACTGTGCCGACTTGGCCGATGTCCACACCTTTTTGTTCGGGCGTGTCGATCAGGAGTTTTTCCGCTTTGATGAAGTGGTTGTCCCGGCCGGTAATGCCGACGGCACGACCGCCGAAGGTGGTAATCATGGAAACAATTTCTTTATTGACGTGTCCGCCTAAAACCATTTCTACAATGTCCATGGTTTCGCTGTCAGTCACGCGCATGCCTTGAACAAACTCTCCTTTTTTGCCAACTTTTTCCAACATTTCATTGATTTGCGGGCCGCCGCCGTGAACGATGACAGGATGCAGGCCGATTAGTTTGAGCAGGACGACATCGCGTGCGAAACCCTCTTTTAAGGCAGGTTCGGTCATGGCGTTGCCACCGTATTTGATGACGATGATGGAGCCGGAAAAACGGCGGATATAAGGTAAAGATTCGGCAAGTACGCGTGCCTTGATGGCAGGGGAGACAGATTGTTGCTGAGTCATGGTTTCAACCTTGTTTCATGATTTCGGCCTTTATCTTAATCCCAAAGGCCGTCTGAAACAATATTTCCAAGCGCTTGAAATCCTGTTAAATCAGTTAAATGGTTGAAACCAGCCTCATGCAAACGGTAAAATGACGGTTTGCTTCGGCCTCTTCGCCGATTACTAAGGATACCCATGATGAAAATCAGCACCCAATTCGATGCCGGTTCGGTCGTTGTCAAAGATTTGAGCAACCCTGCCGATATCCGTCTCGCCCTGCGTCCCGACAATGCTTCGGAGTTTGCCCAATGGTTTTACTTCCGTTTGCAGGGTGCGGCCTATCAAAACTGCGTGATGCATTTTGAAAATGCGGCGGACGCGGCGTATCCTTTGGGCTGGGAGGACTATCAGGCTTGCGCCTCTTACGACCGTCAAAATTGGTTCCGTGTGCCGACCAGCTACGAAAACGGCGTGTTGACCATCAACCATACGCCTTTGTCCAATAGCGTTTACTACGCTTATTTCGAGCCTTATTCCTACGAGCAGCATTTGAACCTTTTGGGCGATGCGCAGGGCAGCGGCTTGTGCCGTATCGACGATTTGGGCAGCACTGTTCAAGGCCGCGACATCAATCTTTTGACCATCGGCAACCAAGTCGAAAGCGACATGAAAGTCTGGATTATCGCCCGTCAACATCCGGGCGAAACCATGGCGGAATGGTTTGTCGAAGGTTTGCTGGGCCGCCTGCTTGATCCGCAAGATCCGACCGCGCGCATGCTGCTTGACCGCGCGACTTTCTACATTGTGCCGAATATGAATCCGGACGGTTCGGTTTTGGGTAATCTGCGCACCAATGCCGCCGGCGCCAACCTCAACCGCGAATGGGAAGCCCCGACTTTGGAGCGAAGCCCCGAAGTCTTTACCGTCCGCGAAAAAATGATGGAAACCGGCGTGGATTTGTTCTTGGATATTCACGGCGATGAAGGTCTGCCGTTTGTCTTTGTGGCCGGTACCGAAGGCGTGCCGAATTACAACGAGCGCATCGAAGCCTTAGAAGATCAATTCAAACTGGCGTTGCTCAATGCCAGCCCAGATTTCCAAGACGATTACGGCTATGACAAAGATGCGCCGGGTCAGGCAAACATGACTTTGGCGACCAACTGGGTCGGCAATCATTTCAACTGCCTTGCCTATACTTTGGAAATGCCGTTTAAAGACAATGCCAACCTGCCGGACGACGATTTCGGCTGGAACGGTCAACGCTCGCTGCGCTTGGGTGAGGCAATGTTGTCTGCTATTTTGAATGTGGTTGGCGATTTGCGTTAAATCGTCCGATACTGCATACAGGCCGTCTGAAAGTTCAGGCTTTCAGACGGCCTTTGAGATAAGGAACACACATTATGATGATACATCCCCAGTTTGATCCGGTGCTGATCAGCATCGGCCCGCTTGCCATCCGCTGGTATGCCTTGAGCTATATTGTTGGCTTTATCCTGTTTACGATTTTGGGCCGTCGCCGTATCGCGCAGGGCAATTCTGTGTTTACCAAAGAAACACTCGACGATTTCCTGACTTGGGGTATCTTGGGCGTCATCTTGGGCGGCCGTATCGGCTACGTTTTGTTTTATAAATTTTCTGACTATCTGGCCAACCCGTTGGATATTTTCAAAGTATGGGAAGGCGGTATGTCGTTTCATGGCGGCTTCTTGGGTGTGGTCGTTGCCATGTGGCTGTTTGGCCGCAAGCACAACATCAGCATTTTAAAATTGATGGATACCGTTGCGCCGCTCGTACCGCTGGGCTTGGCTTCCGGCCGTATCGGCAACTTTATCAACGGCGAACTTTGGGGACGCGTGACCGAGCTCAATGCTTTCTGGGCAATGGGTTTCCCGCAAGCGCGTTACGAAGATGCGGAAGCTGCAGCGCACAATCCTTTGTGGGCCGAATGGCTGCAACAATACGGTATGCTGCCGCGCCATCCGTCTCAGCTTTACCAGTTTGCCCTTGAAGGCATTTGCCTGTTTGTCATCGTTTGGATTTTCTCGAAAAAACCGCGTCCGGCTGGTCAAACGGCGGCATTGTTCTTGGGTGGTTACGGTTTGTTCCGCTTTATTGCCGAATTTGCCCGTCAGCCTGACGACTATCTCGGCCTGCTGACTTTGGGTTTGTCCATGGGTCAATGGTTGAGCGTGCCGATGATTGTATTGGGTGCGATTGGTTTTGTTTGGTTTGGCCGTAAAAACAGCGTTGCCAAAGCATAAATAAAACAATAAATAAAGGCCGTCTGAAAAGGTTTTCAGACGGCCTTTTTATGGCTTCAAGCAAACGGATTTCGGGTTTAACCAAAAAAGCCCATTTTGACTTGAATGAGTTTTTCCAACTCCGGCAAGACGCGGCGGCGTGAAACGAAGAAGATAATGTGGTCGCCGTCTTGCAGGATGGTTTCGGTGTGGTGTCCCATGATGACTTCGCCGGTTTCGCCGCGGACGATGGCGGCAATGTAGCAGTCGCTCGGCCATTTAATGCCGCTGATACGGCGGCCGACGATGGCGGAGGTATTTTTATCGCCGTGTACCACCACTTCAATGGCTTCGGCCGTACCGCGACGCAGAGGATGGACGGCAACGATGTCGCCGCGGCGGATGTGGGCGAGGATGGAGCCGATGGTAATCAGATGGGGGGAAACAACGATATCGATTTTGTTACCTTCAAGCAAATCGACGTAGCTTGAGCGGTTGACGATGGTAATTACGCGTTTGGCACCAAGGTTTTTCGCCAACAGGCTGGACATGATGTTGTTTTCGTCATCGTTGGTCAGCGCGCAGAAGACGTCGATTTCGTCGATGTACTCTTCGTCCAGCAGAGTTTCGTCGGTGGCGGAACCTTGCAGGACGAGGGTGTTGTCCAGATTCTCGGCAAGCCATTCGGCGCGGTGGGGTTTGTATTCGATGATTTTGATGTCGTATTTGGACTCGAGCTGCTTGGCGAGGCGGTAGCCGATGTTGCCGCCGCCGGCAATCATGATGCGGCGGGTACGCGCTTCTTTCGGACGCAATTCGCGCATGATGGCTTCAACGCTGTTGATGTCGGCGGCAAACAGGACTTCATCGCCTTCGATGATGACGGTTTGCGGGGTGGGGACGATCAGGCGGTTGTTGCGGTAGATGGCGCAGATTTGGCAGTCAACGCCTTCGAGCAGGTGCTGGTTGATGTCGGCAATTTCACGCCCGATCAGCAACCCGCCTTTGCGGGCTTGAACAATCACCATGCGCACTTTATCGTTGGCGAAACTGAGTACCTGCAATGAGCTGGTGTAGTTGAGCAGTCCGACGAGTTGTTCGGTAACTAGCTGTTCGGGGCTGATGGTTTCGGTAATGCCGAAGATGTTGAGGCTGCCTTCTTCGGGTTTGTCGCTGCCGGCAACCGGATATTCGAGGTATTCGCTTGAGCGTACGCGTGCAATACGGCTGGGGATGTTGAACAGGTCGGCGGCGATTTTGGAGGCAACGATGTTGGTTTCGTCGCTGCGGGTCAGGGCAAGCAGGAGGTCGGAGTCCGCCGCACCTGCCTGTTCGAGGGTAAAGGGCGATGCGCCGTTGCCGACGATGGTTTGGACATCAAGGCGGCTGCTGATACGGTTGAGCGCTTTTTCGTCGATGTCGATAATAGTGACGTCGTTGCTGGGAACGGAGGCAAGGTTTTGGGCGACGGTCGAGCCGACTTGGCCGCTGCCGAGGATGAGTATTTTCACGGTAATTGAGTGTGTTCGGTAAAAATGAAATTGTAACAAAAGGCCGTCTGAAATTGGAGTTTTCAGACGGCCTGAATTTTCTTAATCAGCTAAAGAGTTACCAGTAGCCCAAAACTTTCCACCACAAGATACCGACAGTGCAGAATATCAGGATTTCAAGCACACTCATGATGAAGCCGGCTTTCCACCATTCGGTCATGGTCACATAGTTGGAGCCGTAAATGACAGGAGCGGAACCAGTGGTGTAGTGGGTCAGTGACATCATGATGCCGGTAGCGGATGCCATAACCAGGGCGAACAGCATGGGCGGTGCACCCAAGGCTAAGCCTGCGCCGTAGAATGCGCCGAACATGGCGGTAACGTGTGCCGTGCCGCTGGCGAAAACGTAGTGGGCGTAGAGATAGGCAAGCATCAACAAGGCGCAACCGGCTTCCCAACCCAAGCCGAGATGGGAGATGCCGCCCTGCATGGATTCGGACAGCCATGCAATCAGCCCCAATTTGTTGAGGAAGTTCGCCATCATGACCAAGGCGGCAAACCAGACGATAGTGTCCCACGCGCCTTTTTCTTTCAGCGCGTCGTCCCAAGTCAGTACGCCGGTGAGCAGACACAGGGAGAGGCCGAGGAAGGTGGTGGCGGTGGCATCGACTTTCACGCCGAACAGCATTTCGGGAACGCCCGCCCACAAAAGCAGCAGAATCACGAAAATGCCGAGCATGATTTTTTCGTCACGCTTCATCGCGCCCATTTCTTTCAGTTTTTCTTTGGCAAGGGCGGTCGCGTTAGGCGTTTGTTTGATTTCGGGCGGATACAGGAAATACAGCACCAGCGGCATCAGGAACATGGCGACCAGACCGGGTACGACCATGGCGGCGAACCATGTGCCCCAAGAGAGGTGGATTTGCGAATCGGTGGCTTTGGCGACCAATTCGACAACCAACGGGTTGGGTGCGGTTGCGGTAATGAAGATGCAGCAGGTGATGATGTTGGCGTGGTAGTTGACCAGCGCGAGGTATTTACCGATTTTGCCTTCCGTGCCTTTTTCGGGGTCGGAATCGAAACTCAGGGCGATGGAACGCATAATCGGATGCACGATGGCGCCGCCGCGAGCAGTGTTGCTCGGCGTAACCGGGCCGATGACCAAGTCCGCCAAAGCCAAGCTGTAACCTACGCCCAGCGTGCGTTTGCCGAAAAGGGAAATCAGAAGGTAGCCGATACGCATCCCCAAGCCGGTTTTCAACAAACCGCGCGAGATGATGATGGCGATACCGATCATCCAGATTAACGAGTTGTTGAGGCTGCTCAGTGCGTCTTTGGTTGCGTCGGCGGCTTTTTCGTTGGTCACGCCGGTCAGCGCGACCAAGGTAATGCCCAAAATCGCCATTGCGCCGATGGGCATGGCTTTGCCGATGATGCCGGCGATGATGCCGACGAACAACGCCAAAAGGTGCCATGCGTCGGGCGATACGCCCTGCGGCACGGGTATGACGAACCAGATAATCAGCGTCAGCGCGAGCGCAACCGCAGCAGGAATTGGCTTGAAGCCCATGTTGAGTCTCCTAGTTTGAGGTATCGGGGAAATCGGATTTCAGACGACGTGTGTCCGTTTGAGCGGGGAAAGGCCGTCTGAAACGTATTTGGCAGCAGTTGTTTTTTATGTTTTTCTTTTGGGTGTTTGGGTAATGCGTATTTTTGTGTTGTCATCTTTTTCAGACGACGTTTCTTGAGTTTTACGTTTTGCCTTCTCCCTAGCCCTCTCCCGCAGGGAGAGGGGACAGATTGCAGAAAGTCTGATAATGGTCGGTTTCAGCGCCATTATTCCCTCTCTCCGTGGGAGAGGGTTAGGGAGAGGGCAAAACCTCAAGATACACCGTATCGTTTTTTCTGATGGCAAATCTTCCGATAAGTTTTAGTCAGACGATGTGTGTCCGTTTTGGCGGGGAGGGTCGTCTGAAACGTATTTTGGCAGTAGTTGTTTTTTATGTTTTTCTTTTGGTGGTTTAGGTAATGCGTGTTTGTGTTGCCATCTTTTCAGACAACGTTTTCTTAAGGTTATTGGGTTTTGCCCTCTCCCTAACCCTCTCCCACGGGGAGAGGGGACGGATTGCAGAAAATCTAATAATGGTCGGTTTCAGCACCATCATTCCCTCTCCCCGTGGGAGAGGGCTAGGGAGAGGGTAAAACCTCAAGATACACAGTATCGTTTTTTCTGCTGGCGAAGCATCTGGTAAGTAGTTTGGGAAGGTTCGGTTGTGAAACCTAACAAATACTACAGGTATTTTTCAGACGACCTCCTATATAGAAAAGGTCGTCTGAAACCCCGTATCGGATTAATCCTGCTCAGCAGGCAGTCCGTACTCTTCGGGGAAGGTACGCAGCGAGCTTTGCAACACGGTAACCGCGCCGTCAATCAGACCGCAGCGGCCACTTCGGGGCAGCAGTTGGCACAGGCTTTGCAGGGCGCGGAGGTCGTCTGAAGTGCCGATGCCGGTATCCACGCGGTTGAGCAGGCGTGAAAGTTGGAACGTGCCGCCTTTGCACGGCGGGCATTGTCCGCATGAGTTGGAGGCAAAAAATTCCACATACTCAGCCACTTTACGCACGACGCTGGTGCCTTCGGAAATCACAATCATTGCGCCCGTGCCGAGGCTGGATTTGCGTTCGCGCACGGACACGAAGTCCAAAGGCACGTCCAAATCTTTCGCGGTCAGAAGCGTGTTTGACGGGCCGCCGGTAAAGACGGCTTTAAACGTGCGGCCCTCGAGCATACCGCCGCCGTGGTCGAAAATCAGCGATTGCAGGGTCGTGCCCATCGGCAGTTCGTACAGGCCCGGATTCAATACGTCGCCGGAAAGCGAGTAGAGTTTCGTGCCTGCGGCATCGCCCAAACCCAGCGATTTGTACCATTCCGCGCCTTTGGCAAGGATTTGCGGGATGTTGGCGAAGGTTTCGGTGTTGTTGATTAAGGTCGGTTCGCCTTCTACGCCGCTTTCGGCGGGGAACGGCGGTTTGCGGCGCGGGAACGGGAAACCGCCTTCCAACCATGAAATCACGGCGGTTTCTTCGCCGCCGATGTAGCGGCCTGAAGTTTCGACCAATTTCAGGTCTAAAGGTTTGCCCAGATAGTTTTCGATGCGGATGAACAAATCGCTTTTTTTCCATTGCTCGATGGCGGGCACGATGGCGGCGATGGATTCGGTCTGGTGCGGGTTGACATACATAATCGCTTTGTTGGCTCGGCAGGCGACGGCGGCAATCAGAACGCCTTCGATGACTTGGTGCGGCGTTTTCGCCAGCAATACGCGGTCTTTGAACGTACCCGGTTCGTCTTCGTTGGCATTGCAGACGACGTATTTGTCGCCGTGTTTGCTTTGGGCTGCGACGGCCGCCTCCCATTTGCGCCAGGTCGGGAAACCTGCGCCGCCCATGCCGCAGAGATTGGCGTCTTGCAGCTTGGAAACGATGCTTTGAGGATCGGCAAGTGCCGCCAGCAGGCCTTCGCCGCCGCCGACTTTGCGCCACGCGGCCAAATCCGCGCCGACTTGGCGGGACGGGTGCAGTAAGTTTTGATTGGCTTGGTTCATGATTGTTGCTCCTGCAAACCGGCGTGTTCGCGCAAATCGAATTTGCCGTAGTCGGGATATAAAACGGGGGCTTTGATGTCGCTGGTCAGTCCGACGCGGGTCATTTCGCGTTGCAGATCGTGGACGTGTCCGACACCGCCGCGCACTTTTTTCAGCGGCAGGCCGCAACCGGCAGCGGCTTTACCCGCGCGGCGGCCGAAGCTGATGATGTCCAAAAGCGCGTTGCCCATCAGGCGGTTGCGTCCGTGGATGCCGCCGGTTACTTCGCCGGCACAATAGAGACCTTCGACACAGGTTGCGCCGTCGCCGTTGATTTCAACACCACCGTTTTGGTAGTGCAGGGTCGGATGAATCATCACAGGTTCGACAGCGGGGTCGATGCCGCATTTGTGGGCGACGTGGCCTAGTGTTACCAAACGGTTCAATACGTCGGGATCGTTTTCAATCAGGCGCGGCGTATCGAGGAAAACGCCGACCTGTCCGTCGCGCACCACGCCGCGGCCTTCGCGGCACTCGCGCAAAATAGCGGCGGCAACGACGTCGCGCGGTTGCAATTCGTCAACGAAACGTTCGCCCAAACCGTTGACCAGTTTGGTGCCTGCGGAGCGCACGGCTTCGGAAATTAGCGCGCCCGCCAAGTGCGGCGGATGGGCGACGCCGGTCGGATGGTATTGGAAGGAATCAATGTCGCGCAGTTTCGCGCCGATGCGGTATGCCATCACCAGACCGTCGGCAGTTGTGCCGTAGTGGTTGGAAGTGGCGAAACCCTGTAAATGCAGCCGTCCGCTGCCGCCGGTTGCCAAGACCACGGCTTTGGCTTGAACCAATACCAAAGAGCGTTTTTCCAAATCGTACAAAATCGCACCGACGCAGCGGCCGTGTTCGTCCGACAATAATTCGATGGCGGGGTGGCGGTTGAGTTGGGTGATGTTTTCGTCGAGTTCGACCGCCTCGCGCAGTACGCGCATCATTTCAAGGCCGGTAAAGTCGCGGTAGCTCAGGATGCGCGGCACGGTCGTACCGCCCGCACGTTTGCGGCTCAACATACCGTTGCTGTCCGCGCCTTTGGCAAGGTCGAAAGTCATGCCCAAGCCGATCAGCCAGCGGATGGCGGACGGCGCGTCGGTAACCATTTGCGCCACCAATTCTTTTTTGCCTGCGTTGTGGCCGCCTTTGATGGTGTCGTCAAAGTGCTGCTGCAAGCTGTCTTCCGCGCCGACAGCCGCCTGAATGCCGCCTTCTGCCATTACGGTATTGCTGTCGCCGATACGCAGCTTGTTCGCCATAATTACGCGCGCACCTGCTTCGGTTGCAGATAATGCCGCCGCCGCACCCGCACCGCCGCCGCCGATCACCAATACGTCGGTGTTCAAGTGTTCCGCGCCCGACAAATCATAGTCGTCAATCAGCGGATGACTGATCAGCAGTTTCGCCAAATCAGGATGGCAGTAATCGCCCGTGTTCGGACCGATGGGCAGTTTGACGCGTGCATTGGCCTGATAGTCGGGGTGAAACTGGCTCAATAATTCGTTTTTTTCCGGCAGGTCGCCACGCAGTTCCAATAAGGAAGCGCGCAGGTTGGCAAGGGCGGTTTCATAGTCTATGCCTTGGATTTCGTTCGCCATCACATTGCCTCCTCTTCAAATTCGACTTTCATTTTGCCGCTGTCGATTTCGCGCAGACGGCGCATCAAATCCACCGGACGCAGCGTGCGCGCCGCTTTCATACGGCGGGCGAACAAGCCTAAGTGGTTCGGACGGATGTGTTCGGGGCAGGAAAGGGTGCAGAGGTTGCACATCACGCATTGGTCGAAGGTCAGCGCAGCCGCGCCAAAATCTCCTGATACCACTTGCACTACGCCGTTTTCCACTTCCAAACCTTTGGGACAGGCGCGGTTGCAGCCGCCGCAATGACGGCAGTGTTGCGCTTCGGGGAAGGCTTTGGCGGTGTCGTCCAGCCAGTTCCAGCCGTCGCCGACCTCGCTCACGTCGTAATATTGAAAATGCTCGGGAATGAAGTAGTCCAAGAAGCTGACCTGCATCCCTTCTTCGACTTTGGTTTCACACGCCAACGCAGTCGTTACCTCGCGCTCGCCTTCCTTGCGGATCATACAGCGGCACGAACCGCACACGCCTTGCCCCATACAACCGATGTTGGCAGTAATCGCGCTGCCGGCACGGGCATAGGCCTGAATGATTGACGAGTCGGCGGAAGCTTTGACTTCATGGCCGTCTATGGTCAGGGTTAACAAATTTTCACTCATGGTTTGTTCCTGTGAAATTGGAAGTTGGAATAGTGGATAATTTGATTAATTGTATTTCCATTACATTTATTGCGTGTGAGGAAATATCCAAGTTACTTACTCAGAAATTCTTTTAAAATCAATATTTATCTGTATGAGTCGAAGTGTATTAGAATTTAGTATAGGGATAACCTAAGGTTTTATAGAGGAATTATTGTAAACAAAATATGCCTATTATTTAGACAATTTATTTCAATTATTTGATTTTAAATATAAAATAAAATTACTTTTTTAGTATAAATTTTAAAATATTCGTCTATTTGCTAGTAAAAATCATTGTTATATATTAGATAATTTTGCATAGATTGTTGTATATATTGAATAATATTTTGTTGCGTAAGCAAGTGAAAAGACTGTTATAAAATTTCAGGAAATCAAACAAGTTTGATATCAGTCAAGAAGATTGAGGGAGAAAATGACACGGATTTTACAATTGTGTATTGTATTGGAAAATAAGAAAGGCTGTCTGAAATTTTGGTGGTTTCCTTTTAAATACAATCTACTAAATTTCTTTCTCAGATACTTAAGGCAAATATTTTCAGACGACCTTGCAATAAGATTATCATTTAAAAACAATGTAATTTTACTTCTATTTAAGTGAATGGCTAGTGGATATAGATTATCAATAACCAAGTAATTTAATGCGATATTAAATTTCATTTAAATCAATAAGGTATGAAAATGATATTGTCTGGGTCATTCATTTGAAAGCACTATTACACTATTGAAGGCCGTCTGAAAAAATCGGTCTCTTAAAGAAATAAACAAATCCTCCCTACCATGACTCCGAAAAGGAACACAATCATGACCGTTATCAAGCAAGAAGACTTTATCCAAAGTATTTTTGACGCTTTCCAATTCATCAGCTACTACCATCCTAAAGACTACATTCAGGCTTTGTATAAGGCTTATCAAAAAGAAGAAAACCCTGCGGCCAAAGATGCGATGGCGCAAATTTTGGTCAATAGCCGTATGTGTGCTGAAGGCCATCGTCCGATTTGTCAGGATACCGGTATTGCAACCGTATTCTTGAAAGTGGGTATGGATGTACAGTGGGATGCCGAGATGAGCGTACAGGAAATGGTTAACGAAGGCGTACGCCGTGCATACACCTATCCTGACAACAAACTGCGTGCCTCTGTATTGGCCGACCCGGCTGGCAAACGTCAAAATACCAAAGACAACACCCCTGCCGTTGTACACATGGAAATCGTAAAAGGCGATAAAGTTGAAGTCACTTGCGCAGCCAAAGGCGGCGGTTCTGAAAACAAAACCAAAGTTGCCATGCTCAACCCTTCAGACAATATCGTTGATTGGGTATTGAAAACCGTTCCACAAATGGGTGCAGGCTGGTGTCCTCCGGGCATCTTGGGTATCGGCATCGGCGGTACGCCTGAAAAAGCAGTATTGATGGCCAAAGAGAGTCTGATGAGCCATATCGATATTCAGGAGCTCAAAGAAAAGGCCGATTCAGGTGCAGAATTAACTACAACCGAAGCCCTGCGCTTGGAACTCTACAAAAAAGTAAACGCCTTGGGTATTGGCGCACAAGGTTTGGGCGGTTTGAGCACCGTGCTGGATGTCAAAATCCTTGACTACCCAACCCACGCGGCTTCCAAACCGATTGCCATGATTCCAAACTGCGCGGCTACCCGCCACATCGAATTTGAATTGGACGGCTCAGGCCCGGCCAAATTGGAAGCCCCGTCTTTGGAAGACTGGCCGGATCTGACTTACAGCCCTGACAACGGCAAACGAGTCGATGTCAACAACCTGACCAAAGAAGAAGTGGCCACATGGAAAACCGGCGACGTGTTGTTGCTTAACGGTAAAATCCTGACCGGTCGTGATGCCGCGCACAAACGTTTGGTTGACATGCTCAACAAAGGCGAAGAATTGCCGGTAGATTTCACCAACAAACTGATTTACTACGTCGGCCCGGTTGATCCAGTCCGTGACGAAGTTGTTGGCCCGGCCGGTCCGACTACTTCCACCCGTATGGATAAATTTACCCGCCAAATGCTGGAACAAACCGGCCTCTTGGGTATGATTGGTAAATCCGAGCGCGGCGCAGCGACTTGTCAAGCCATTGCCGATAACAAGGCTGTTTACCTGATGGCTGTCGGCGGCGCGGCGTATTTGGTTGCTAAAGCCATTAAAGCATCTAAAGTCTTGGCGTTCCCAGAATTAGGTATGGAAGCGATTTACGAATTTGAAGTCAAAGACATGCCCGTTACCGTTGCGGTGGATAGCAACGGCGAATCGGTTCACGCCATTGCGCCAAAACAATGGCAGGCTAAAATCGGTATTATTCCGGTTGAATCTTGATGTTTGACTGAATAATCAAAGGCCGTCTGCATAATTTCAGACGGCCTTTTTTTGCTTACAAATAATTCAAATGTTTTCAAACGAGTAAATTTCCCTTTCTAAAAAGCACTTGTCAAAATCAGCGTTTGAAACTAGAATTCACAGCTTATCGAGTCGGAGTGTGGCGCAGTCTGGTAGCGCACTTGCATGGGGTGCAAGGGGTCGAAGGTTCGAATCCTTTCACTCCGACCAAAGAATTGGAAAGAGCCGTTTTAAAAACGGCTCTTTTTTCGTTTGGATGATTTATCTGAATAATGTGTCCGAATGGATTTTAAAACTTAATAACAATGCCGTCTGAAACAAAACCTGCTTTCTCAAAGCAGGTTTTGTTGTTTCTAAAGCAGGGCTATTCGGCACTATCTTTTAGCGTATCTCTATAAGTATAAAGATAAGATGCACCGACAAAGGATGCGCCACCGACGACATTGCCCAAGAATACGGGAATCATGTTGAAGAAAAACTGGCCCCATGTGATGTTTGCGCCTACCAAAATGCCGGCTGGAATAACGAACATATTGGCGACAAGGTGTTGGAAGCCGTTTAATACGAAAATCATGATGGGGAACCAAATAGCCAGCATTCGTCCGGTTGTGTTTTTAGCAGCAAAGTGCAGCCACGCGCCCATGCAGACCATCCAGTTACATGCGACCGCCGATACAAAAGCGCGACCGAAATCCATATGGACTTTTGCTTCCGCGACGACAATGGTTTTTTCTGCTACGCTGCCTTCAATCATGCCGACATAGTATCCGAGGAAAAACGCCATCGCCAGCGTCCCCACCAAATTGCCCATGCAGACGATAACCCAGTTGCGCAGCAGCATTTTGGAGGAAATCCGTCCGGCCAATCTGCCTAAAGACATGATCATCATGTTACTGGTTACCAGCTCGCCGCCGCCAAGTAGGATACAAATCAAGGCGATAGGGAACACGGCTGCGCCGAGTAAAGTGGCAAAACCACTCCATTCATGAGGTATGCCGCTGACTACTTTTAAATAGGCAAGATATCCAAAGCCGATGTATCCGCCGGCTAAAACGCTCAAGATTGCCAGTGTGGGAATGCTGGATTGTGCTTTGGCGCAGCTTTTGTCGAGAACAACCTGTAAAATTTCCTGTGGGTATAAATCGCGCGAAGCCATGATGTTCCTTAAAGTGGGTTGAGGAGGGAACGCCGTTTCAAAAGTGGCGCAAACTGTCGCGGTAGGGCAGTGTTATAAGGAGCCGGTGTACGGTCTTTGTTTTATCAATCAGCCTGAATTAAATCTAAAAAACAGATACGTCGCCCTGCTTTAGCTCAAAAGAAATATTATTACATTTTGCTTCTGTATTAAAAAAGGCCGTCTAAACGTTGAGGTTTCAGACGGCCTTGTTTTGAATTTTTAAACTTACAAATGTGCCAGCTTTGCATTGCCTTCGCGAGGAATAGGGCGCGGATTGCCTTGTGCATCGATGGCGACGTAAGTGAACACGGCTTCGGTGACCAGTTGGCGGTTTTCCGTTACCATATCGTTCATCAAAGTCTTCACCCATACTTCGATTTTTAGTTGCAAAGAAGTATTGCCTACGCGGACGCAATGACCGTAGCAACATACAACGTTGCCGACCTTTACCGGTCTGATGAAATTCATTTCTTGAACGGCCACGGTTACAATTCGTCCCTGTGCGATTTCTGCCGCCAAAATACCGCCGCCCAGATCCATTTGCGACATAATCCAGCCGCCGAAGATATCCTGATTAGGATTGGTATCGCGCGGCATGGCTACCGTACGCAATAAAAGTTGTCCTTCGGGTGCAGCATGTGTTTGTTTGTTGTCAGACATAAATAATCCTGTCAAAAAAGTGCTATTTTACGCCATTTGTAGCAATAAACCTATGTAGGCCGTCTGAAAAATCAGCAGGCAAAGTGTTACAATCAACATATTCATCAGACAAAGGAGAAAGTTCATGCATCCGATTCAAGAACCAAGAAATAGCGGCCTTTTGCGCGTATCCGACATTCACGAAATCTACTGGGAAGAATCAGGCAATCCTGATGGCCACCCCGTGATTTTCCTGCATGGCGGCCCCGGAGCAGGGGCATCACCTGCCTGTCGCGGCTTTTTCAATCCAGAGCATTTCCGCATCGTCATCATCGACCAACGCGGTTGCGGACGTTCCAAACCCTATGCCTGTATCGAAGACAACACTACATGGGATTTGGTTGCCGATATTGAAAAAGTACGCGAAATGCTCGGTATTCAAAAATGGTTAGTCTTCGGCGGCTCATGGGGCAGTACCTTGTCGCTGACTTATGCCGAAACTCATCCCGATCGCGTCAGCGGCTTAGTTTTGCGTGGTATTTTCCTATGCAGGCCGTCTGAAATGGCATGGTTGAACGAAGCAGGCGGCGTCAGCCAAATTTATCCGGCGCAATGGCAAAAATTCATTACCCCCGTGGCCGAAAACAAACGCCAAGCCCTAATTAAAGCCTACCATGAAATGCTGTTCAGCGAAGATGAAGCCACACGCCTCAAAGCGGCTAAATCATGGGCAGACTGGGAAAGTTACCTTATTCAGTTTGAACCTAAAGACGTAGATGAAGACCCGCAAGCCTCCCTTGCTATTGCAAGAATGGAAAACCATTACTTCGTGAACGAAGGCTGGTTGCAGGGCGATAAAGCCATTTTGGCAAACATCGATAAAATCCGCCATATCCCAACCATCATCGTTCAAGGCCGCTACGACCTATGCACCCCGATGCAAAGCGCGTGGGAACTCTCGCAAGCCTTCCCTGAAGCGGAATTGAGAATCGTCCAAGCAGGCCACTCTTCTTTTGATCCCTCGCTTTCCGAAGCATTAGTGAAAGCAGTGGAGGATATTAGAAACAAGTTATAAAGCTTAATAAATAACAATGCCGTCTGAAAAAGTTTCAGACGGCATTTTTTCTATTTACATATTAAATTTAATATCATATTATCATTGCATGATATCAGTCTGAATTTTTTAGAATTTCAATATGAAATCCCTAATTTACTACGCCCATTCCGCCCAAGACGAATTCAGCAATCTTTTACCTTACGAACATTGGCAAACCTTACAAAGCCATTCGGTCAATGTTGGTGAAATGGCGGCAGAGTTTGCTCGGGTATTTGGTGCGCAGGAAATTGCCTGCCAAACGGGACAGCTTCATGACTTAGGGAAATATTCGGAAGCCTTTAACCGCCGATTGCATGGCGGCCCATCAGTTGATCATGCTACTGCCGGAGCCAAGATTGCTGTTGAGCGTTGGGGGAATGTGATCGGCAAGCTGATAGCGTTTTGCATTGCGGGGCATCATGCCGGATTGGCTAATGGAAACAGCGAAGGCGATAACCGCCGCACGTTAAAGCAGCGTTTGGCATTACAATTTGGTGCAGATATTCCCGCCCTCGATAACCTGTGGCAACAAGAAATCAAGCTCCCTCAAAACCTGTCCGCCCCGCCACTCAAAGCCGACGCGCATCATCCTTTTTTCTCCTACGCCTTCTTTACCCGAATGCTCTATTCTTGCTTGGTGGATGCCGATTATCTAGACACCGAAGCCTTTTATTCAAACCTAGAAAACGAAGCTGTCCAGCGCGGCGGTTATCCCGATTTAAACTCCTTACAACACAATTTCAATCAATTCATCAACGCTTTCAGACGACGTATCGCCCAAGCTTCAGAGCAAACCGAAGCCGAAAAACGCAATGCCGCCTTAAACCACCTGCGCAGCGAAATTCTCGATCATACCGTAGAACAAGCGGCGCAACCGCAAGGACTGTTCACGTTCACCGTGCCGACCGGCGGTGGCAAAACCTTCACTTCCATGGCGTTTGCGTTGGAACACGCCAAACAGCATGGTATGCGACGTGTGATTTACGTCATCCCGTTCACCAGCATCATCGAACAAAATGCCGCCGAATTTCGCAAAGCCTTTGGCGAATTGGGCGAACAAGCCGTACTGGAACACCACAGCACCTTCGACGACGGCAAACTGCAAGGTGAAGCCACCAAAGACAAATTGCGCCTTGCCTCGGAAAACTGGGACGCGCCGATTGTCGTGACCACCGCCGTGCAATTCTTTGAATCCCTCTTTGCCGACCGCTCCTCGCGCTGCCGCAAACTGCACAACATCGCAGGCTCCGTCATCATCCTCGACGAAGCGCAAATGCTGCCGCTCAATCTGTTGCTGCCCATCATGCAAGCCATCAAAGAATTGGCGCAAAACTATCATTGCTCTGTCGTCATGTGCACCGCCACCCAACCAGCCGTACAAGCCGAAAACGGCTTCTATCGTGGCTTTGAAAACGTGCGTGAAATAGCCCCGAAACCGACCGCACTTTTCGACAAACTGCGCCGCACCACCGTGCAACACATCGGCACACAAACCGACGCCGACCTGCTCGCCAAACTTGGCGAACACCCGCAAATGCTCGTCATCGTCAATAACCGCCGCCACGCCCGCAGCCTGTACGACCAAGCCAAACACCTTGACGGCACGTTCCACCTGACCACCTTAATGTGCGTCAAACACCGCAGTCAAAAGCTTGATGAGATCCGAGGCCGTCTGAAAAACGGCAAATCCTGCCGCGTTATCGCTACCCCCTTAATTGAAGCTGGCGTTGATGTGGATTTTCCGCTGGCGATGCGCGCCGAAGCAGGTTTAGACAGCATTGCCCAGGCCGCCGGACGTTGCAACCGCGAAGGCAAAAGGCCGTCTGAAAACAGCTTTGTCTGGATATTCACGCCCGAAGATAAATGGAAAGCCCCGCCCGAACTTGCCGCACAAGCCGCCGTTATGCGACTGACCGCCGACAGCTTTTCAGACAACCTCATTCCACAGATTTTCGATTTTTTAACACTTCAAGCCATTTATATGGCTTGTTCGTTAAATTTTGCGCGTTTCAAATTTGGAGAATCGATGTGAATTTCAACTATATAGCCCATGTCCGCAAAGCAGACGGGCAGCCTCAATTTTTACAAACGCATCTAACTGAAACCGCCGAGATCGCCAAATCATTGGCAGCCAAACTGGATTTGGATCAGGCGGGCGAGTTACTCGGACTCATGCACGATTTCGGTAAATATTCCCGAAAATTCCAAAAATATATCCACGATGAAACAGGTTTGTTTAATCCTGATTTGGATGATGAAGAAAGTACGCCGAACGGTAGTAAAGTAGACCATTCCACCGCCGGAGCACAATGGGTTTACCGTGAATTAAGAAAATTCGGTGTGGCGCAGGGTATCGGCGAATTATTCGGGCAAACGCTGGGGTTGTGCATTGCATCGCACCACGGCGAAGGCTTGATTGACTGTTTAGATGGAGAAGGTAATCCGAAATGGATTGAGCGGTTTAATAAAACTGATGAACTGACGCATTTGACAGAATGCGAGCAAAATGCCGATGAAGCCGTTCAACAGAAAGCACGTGAATTGGCAGGAGAAAACCTGATTCGCAGTCTGCTCAAAGCGGTGAAGCCGATTCTTTTCGACCAAACGACCAACAGCAAAATCAAAGAATTCTATCTCGGCTGCCTGACCCGTTTCCTATTCAGTTGCCTGATTGATGCCGACCGTATCAACAGCTCGGATTTTGAGCGGGAAGCGCAAAAAGAAGTCCACCGCTTGACCGAAAAACCAGATTGGCAACCGGCGATTGATAAATTGGAAGCCAAATTAGCAGGTTTTGAAAACCGTTATCCCATTGACGAAATCCGCCGTCGAATTTCAGACGACTGCCTAAAAAGAGCAGCCGATTCTCAAGGTATTTATACGCTGACCGTGCCGACCGGTGGCGGCAAAACATTGGCCAGTCTGCGCTATGCCCTCCATCATGCGCAAAAGCACAATCTCGACCGTATTATCTACATCATTCCCTATACTTCCATCATCGACCAAAACGCTCAAGCCGTGCGCGAAATTCTCGGCGAAGATTGGGTGCTGGAACACCATTCCAATTTGGAACCCGAAAAACAAAGCTGGCAGGACAAACTGCTATCCGAAAACTGGGACAAGCCCATTGTGTTTACCACGATGGTGCAGTTTTTGGATGCATGGTTCGGCGGCGGTACGCGCGGCGCACGCCATATCCACCCGATGACCAATGCGGTGCTGATTTTCGATGAAATCCAAACCCTGCCCGTGAAATGCGTACATTTGTTTTGCAATGTGCTGAACTGGTTGACGGCATTTGGCAAAAGCACGGCAGTTTTGTGTACGGCGACGCAGCCTTTGCTCGGTGAATCGGGTTTGCAGAATTTCCCTGAAGGCAAAAGGGAAAGTATTGCCGCGCGCGGTTTGTTAAGGCTGCCTGAAAACGCCGAAATCATGGGCAAGCATCAGGATTTAGATAGATTATTTACTGATTTATCACGCGTGGAAATCCGATTCAACGAAAAAGCAGGCGGTTGGAATGTGGAAGAAGCGGGCGCGTTTTTGCTGGAACAGTTTCAGACAACCCCAAGCTGCCTGTTTATCGTCAATACCAAAAAATGGGCGCAGGAGCTTTATCAATATTGCAAGGCACAGAACGTACCGCCTGAAGCCCTGTTTCATTTAAGTACCAACCAATGCGCGGCGCACCGCAAAGCGATTTTTGACACCATCAAAGCTCGTCTAAAAAACAAACAACCCGTTATCTGCATCAGCACCCAGTTGATTGAAGCCGGTGTGGATATTTCCATGGCTTGCGTGATTCGCGCCTTGGGCGGGCTGGATAGCATTGCTCAGGCGGCGGGGCGTTGCAACCGGCACGGCGAGAAAGAAGGTAAAGGGCAGGTTTGGGTGTTGAATTTGCAAGAACAGGATTTTACGCGGATATTACCCGATATTCAGGTAGGCAAAACCCATGCCGAACGCGTATTTCGCGATTTTACCGGGCAGGACATTTTGCAACCCGCCGCCATGCAGCGATATTTTGAATACTATTTTTACCAACGCAGCGATGAAATGGTATATTCTGTTAAAAACAGCGCAACAGGTTCTCTGCTGGATTGGTTGAGCGATAACGCGCTGAATCCTTATGGCGAAAAAAACGATAAAAGAAGCAAACCGTTGCCGCTGCTGATGCAATCCTTCAAAAGTGCAGGACGTGCTTTCCAAGCCATAGACGCGCCGACCCATGCCGTGATTGTGCCGTATGGCGAAGGCGCGGAACTCATTGCCAAACTCTGTGGCGAATGGGATCCGAAAGAAATGCACCGCACTTTGCAAAAAGCCCAGCGTTACAGTGTGAACGTCTTCCCCAACGTTTGGGGTAAATTGCAAAAAGAAAACGCCCTGCATGAAACCATTGAAGGCTCGGGCATTTATTATCTGAATGAACGCTATTACAACGATGAATTCGGCTTGTCTTTGGACGAAACAAGCGAAATGACTTTTTACGACTTATAGGAGCAATATGGACAGCAAAATCAGTTTCCGCGTATGGGGGCGGCAAGCCTTGTTTACCGACCCAGTTACCAAAATCGGTGGTGAAAAATTCAGCTATCAAGTGCCGACATACGAAGCCATTAAAGGCATTGTCAAAAGCATTTACTGGAAGCCAACTTTGATATGGCATATCGACCGCATCCGCGTAATGAAGCCCATCCGCACCCAAAGCAAATCCACCAAACCGCTGGATTGGAACGGCGGCAACACTTTGGCGATTTACACCTTTTTGCAGGACGTAGAATACCAAGTGGAAGCTCATTTTGAATGGAACGAGCATTGGGAAGAATTGGCTGGCGACCGTAATTTCGGCAAACATATCGCCATTGCCAGAAGAATGTTGGAACGCGGCGGGCGGCAGGATATTTTTCTCGGCACGCGCGATTGCCAAGGCTATGTCGAGCCTTGCGAGTTTGGCAGCCCAAGTCGAGATGGAAAAGCAGGCTTTTATGATGAAATCGACAACTTAGATTTTGGTTTAATGTTCCACAGTTTTGGCTATCCCGAAGAAACCGGAAAGCCCGAATTGGTCAGCCGTTTTTGGATGGCAAATATGAAAAAGGGTAGGATTGAGTTTCCAAGCATCGACGATACAGAAGGTCGTCTAAAAACCCGATTTATCCGCAAAATGCAGCCTGAAAAACCGTTCAAGCGCGGCGAAA
>ERZ773075.343-NODE-343-length-37984-cov-7.509_pt1 | contig 37984 bp, 36 predicted proteins | sample MGYA00580614_ERZ773075 | MGnify/ENA primary metagenome ERZ773075 (study PRJEB29015, sample SAMEA2738021) | human oral metagenome | biome: human oral; feature: human-associated habitat; material: dental | place: China | collected 2043 ...
ACACCCTCATCGGCTTCTCCGAGCCCAAAACCCTGAACAACTGGCCGTTTGCCGATACCGGCCACACGCCCTACGCCGCTGTACCGCAATTGTCCGCCAACAGCGGCGAAACCATCCGCCGCCTGTGTCTGGAAGGCAACGGCATCGCCTGCCTGTCGGATTTCACCGTTGCCGCCGATATTGCTGCGGGACACCTGCACGAACTCCTGTCCGACCGCGCCTTGAACGAAGCTAAACCGTTTTACGCCGTCTATTACGGCGACAATGCAGTCAGCCCGAAAATCCGGGCTTTTGTGGATTTTTTTGCGGAGCAGTTGGAGAGGAAGGCTCTGAAAATATAGCTTCAATGAAGTTTTAATGCATAGCAAAGCAGCCTGCATTTTGAATCTCCCAAGTGCAGGCTGCTTTTCTATTTTTCAAACAGCCTTCAGCTTCTAAAGGCCGTCTGAAAACCTGATTTCAGACGGCATATCAATCTGCTCTTGCGGCGGTTTTCAGAAACACCGGCGGTATATTGTGGTGAAATGCGGCAGGATTCGGAAAGGCGATGGGGGCGACATTTCGGACTCATGTGTAGAGAATAAGCAAAGGCCGTCTGAAACATTTGTTTTCAGACGGCCTTTGTCGTTATTCGCGGTTCGGGTTCAGCCATTGCCATTGTTCTTTCAATGTGTTTTCAAGGGCTTTCTGTTTTTCGGCCGGAGTGCTCAGGCCGTTGGTCAGGCGGCTGTAATCTATGGTGATGGACGGATTGTTAATCGGACCGTTGATTTTGAGCGGGATGGGTTTGGCCTTCGGATTGCGGGCGTTGCGTATCAGCATTTCTTCCGACAACTCCTGTTTGCCTAAGTCGGTAAAGCCGTTGCTGATAATTAACAGGCTGTCGGATGTAACTTCGGTATTGAAGTGGCGGCTGATACCTTGGTCGATGGTGCTGGTGAGTGAGAAGCGGCGGAAGGGGGTACGCGGGATTTCGCCGTTGTGCCCGCGGCGCGAAATGGTGCCGCTTTGCATGATGTTGTCGATGTCTATGCCCAGCCATGCGCCGTTGGAAACATTGAGCGTGAGTGTGCCTTTGAGTGTTTGGGTCAGGCTGGTCCGGTCTTGTCCGCGGGCAGTCAGGTCGATAACGGCATCGCCTGTGCCGCTGATGCTGTTGACGGTAAGAAGGTCTTGCAGCAGGCGGCGTACCTGTACGCCCTGCGCGTTCTGTTGGAGGTGGTAGGACGGCGGCTCGGTGTTGGCCATGCTGATGCCGCCTTCGGTTTTGCCGCCGTAAAGTCCGGCTTTGAAGTTGCTCAGGGCGATATGGTCTTTGTCGGCGGAAAGCAGGGTTTCGACGTTGTCCAGTTGCAGGCCGGGCAGGGTGATGGCATCGATTTTGATTTGGGCTTCAATCGCAGGCGCACCGGAGCGGCTGAGGAATCCGGGATAAGCCTTGCCGGAATGTGCTTGCAGGTCGTCCCAGTAAGGGGTGAGCGAGAGTTTGCTGAGGGCGATGCCCGCTTCGAAGCGCGGCTGTTGCTCCGGTTCGGCGGCATATCGAACGGTCAGTGCGGCGGGCTGACGGTCGAATAAGCCTTTGAACTGTCCCTGCCAGTGGTTCAGGTCGGGCATGGAGAACGAACCTTCGAACGCGCTGATAAAGCGCGGCCGCGGAGCCTTGACGAGGGTGTCTTGATGGGTGTTGATGCGCAGGCCGTCTGAAAACGCGCCTTTGCTGCGCTGCCAGATGGCGGGGCCGGAAAGGGTGAATGTGGTGTATTGCTGCTCGGTTTTGTGGCCCGCGTTGAATTTGAAGTTGTCGAGCACGGCGATGCTGGGACGCAGACTGACTTTGTCCAGCTCCAGCGAACCGTCCCAGCGGCTTTCCGATGTGCCGGCGGTAAAGGCGCTGCTCAGGGCGTTGAGGCTCAGATGATTGTTTCTCAGGGTAATCAGCGGGCTTTGCGCAGTCAGGTGCAGGTTGTGGAACGAGCTGTCGGCACGCAGGTTGAAGTTTCTGGCTTGAAGGGTGCTGCTTTGCGGTTGCCAGAGCAAGGCGCTGTCAGTGCTGACCGTCAGCGTATGGTCGTTCAGACGGCCTGCCGCTTCCAAGTGGAACGAAGGGGTTTCCCAGTTGCCGCCGGACGTCCGCCAGATGCCGTTGCCCTGCCAGCGCAGCGGCAGCGTGTCGTGTTGGAGCGTACCGTTGATTTTAAACGGCCTGCCGCCTGCTTCGGGCCGCTGCGTGTTCAGGCCGAAGTTTTCGATTTTGTAGCTGCCCTGCGGCAGGCGCACATTGATACGGCTGCTTTCGATAATGAGGCGGTTGGGGGTGGAGCCGGCGGGCTGTTGCCATAAATCTTGAAGGTTCCAGCCGTCGGGGGTTTGTTCGAGTGTGGTGTCCGCACCGGAAACCACCCATTTTTCGATGGGCGCGTTGTCCGACCACAGTGCCGACCAAGCAAAGCCGATTTTGGTTTCGCGGATGAGGATGGCCGGATGGTTGCCGTCGGGTGTGCTGATGACGACGTTTTTCAAGGTGAGGGTGGGACGCGGCAGCAGGCTGCGGCCGACCGACCGGTCGAAATTGATGGTACGGCCGGTCTTGCGGATGAACGCTTCGGTATGGCGTCGGACTTGATCCGTGCTGAAAACATGATGCAGCAAGACATTCAGGCCGATGGTGGCGAGAATTGCGGCCAAGATGCAAAAGGCAGCCAGTTTCAGCCAGAATTTTCCGGAATGCAGCAGACGAATCATGATAGGGGCACAGAGTAAAACGGTTGACAGTATAGCATAAGGCCGTCTGAAAACTTTAATTTGCCATGATGTCCGACCGCCGGCGGTTGTTCGGCGGCGACAGCGGATTATGTTAACATCGGTTGCGGCGGCTCCTGTTTTCAAACAGAGCGGCACGCCGGATTCGACAGCCTGTTTCAGGGAGGGTAGACATGATTATTGTAATGCAGAAAAAGGCGGGTGCGGAGGAAGTGGCCCGCGTGGTCGGCATTATCCGCAGCCGCGGCCTGACCGAACATATTTCGCAGGGCAGCGAACGGACGGTTATCGGCGCCGTCGGCGACGAGCGGGTGTTCCGGTCCAACGAATTGGACAATCTGCCGGGTGTGGAGCGCGTTATCCGTATTCTTAACGACTGGCAAACCATCAGCCGCGAAGTGCAGCCCGAAGACAGTGTGATTCACGTTCGCAGCGTGGCCTTCGGCGGCAGCAGGATGCTGGATATTACCGTGGACGAGCAATCCGCCGGACGCGCCGACGCAGTGTATGCCGACCCGTTTTACCTGCCTGCGCGCGCTTATACGGGGTGGGATACCGGCAAAGGCAGGGCGCAGGAAGCGGATATGAAAGACAGCCTGCAACGCCTGCATGAGGCAGGCAAGCCGGTGTTGGTGCGGATACGCGACGTGCGCCAGATTGAAGCGGCGCTGGCGGCGGAAGCGGACATTTTGTACCTGGGCGGCGAATTGATGGACAACCGGGCCTTGCAGGATGAAGTAGGCCGTCTGAATACGCCGGTGGTGCTATGTAAAGACAAACACCATCGCGCGGACGACTGGCTGGTAGCGGCGGAACACATCGCCCAGCGCGGCAACCGCCATGTGATTTTGGGCGAGGCGGGTACGCTCAGTTTCGAGCCGGAACATACCCGCCGGCTGGACGTCGACGCCATCGTGCGCGTGCGGCGTGCGAGCCATTTGCCCGTTATCGTCAATATCACGCGCCTCTGGCACAACGATATGCCGCAGAACGTGTTGTATAGATTGGCGGTGGCAGCCGGCGCAAACGGGGTCATCAGCAGCCTGAAGTGAATTTTCAGACGGCCTGCCGCGTCTGTTGAAGGGCGATTAAAAGATGCGCGGAAACGGCAGCAGGAAACCGCCTGATGCCGCCGTTTCCACCCAAGGTCTGAACCAAAATCCGTTATCGCTTTGCCGTGATTTGGTCGGTGCACACACGCAACCGGATATGAAAAAAACGCACCGTATCGCAGACGGTGCGTTTTTTATTTCGGCTTTCGAAGCGGGCTTTTAGAATTTGGCACCCGACTGATTGGCCATGTAGTCGACGGCTGCCTTGACTTCATCGTCGCTCAGGCCGGAATTGCCGCCTTTGGCAGGCATGGCGTTGAAGCCTTCGAGCGCGTGTTTGTGCAGCGTGTCCTTACCTTGTTTGATACGCGGTGCCCAGTCTTCTTTTTTGCCGACATGGGGAACGCCGGGAACGGCGCCGCCGTGGCAGGCTTGGCAGCTTGCCTCATAGACTTTTTTGCCGTCCGCACCGCTAGAGGCGGGCGCGGCCGCGCCTTTGTCTTCCGCTTTGGCGGCATCTGCTGCGGCAGGCGCGGCAGATGCAGTACCGTCGGTCGCAGCGGAAGCGGCGGCGGGAGCAGCACCGGAAGCCGCTGCATCGGCAGGAGCGGCAGCGTCAGGATCGGGGAAGCTGGCCCCGCCTTTGTTGGCCATATAGGTAATTACCCGTTTCAATTCCTGATCGGTCAAATCGGCCGCGCCGCCTTTGGCGGGCATGGCGTTAAAACCGTTCAAAGCGTGTTGGAACAGAGTGTCGAAGCCTTGTGCGATACGGGGCGCCCAATCGCCTTTGTTATCAAGTTTGGGCGCATTGGGGACGATGCTGTCGGCTGCGTGGCATTGGATACAGATTTTGTTGAAAATCTGATCGCCTTTGCGTTCGCCGACGGCGATGCCGTCGCCCATCGTAACCTGTCCGACAGGCTGGATGCGGGTCTGGGTGGCGGATTCGGTGGTGGCGGCTACGTCTCCGAAAGAACCGCTGCCTGCCAGTTTGATGCAGAAGAAAACGACTGCAAGCAGGATAACGATGCCGCTCACAAGGGTGAATAATGCCGAGCCGCCGGCTCTGATATTACTTGGTTGTTTCATTTGGTAGGCCTCACCGTCAGTTTTGGATTGTGCTTTAGGTTTGTAATCGGAAGTATCCGGAGAACCGGTCGTCCGGCTTCCCGTTTGCAGGGTAATCCGGCTTATCCGGAGTACGGCGCAAAGCGGCGCAAGAAGGGGAACGGCGGGGTTCGGATGCTTTTTAGTATGTTAAATGCAATTAACAATATTTTGCTGGATTATACTGAATTCACAGGGGGTTTCCAATCGCTGATGCCGAAATTCTGTAAAAAAATCTGTAAAATAATGAAGGCGGGCTGTCTGAAACGCTTTGTTTTCAGGCCTTGCGGCGGGGAGAATGCTTTGTTGTGCAATGTAGCGCTTTATTGATTTGGCGCAGAAAATTTTGCCAATGCGGGATTTTTAAGTTAATCTTACGGCTTTCGTTGAGCCGCACCCATAGCTCAGTTGGAAGAGCGTCAGTTTCCGAAGCTGGAGGCCACAGGTTCGATCCCTGTTGGGTGCGCCAGAATGGATGGAGAGGCCGTCTGAAAATCTGTTTCAGACGGCCTCTTTGCATGGCGCGGTTTATTTCAGCACTTCGGCAAACGCATCGGCGACATAGGCGATATTCGAGGCATTCAGCCTGGCGACGCACATCCTGCCCGAATCCAGCAGGTAAACGGCAAATTCGTCGCGCAACCTGCGGACTTGTTCCACGCTCAATCCTGTGTAGCTGAACATACCGCGCTGTTTGATGAAATAAGTGAAATCGCGGTTGGGGATTTGCGCGGTCAAGACGTCATAAAGTTTCTGCCGCATGGCGCGGATGCGGTCGCGCATGACATAGACTTCGTTTTGCCACAAGGCGTAAAGTTCGGGGCTGTTCATTACGTCGGCGGCGATATAGGCGCCATGTGCGGGTGGGCTGGAATAGATGCGGCGGACGGTGAATTTGAGTTGTCCGAACACCAATTCCGCTTCTTCTTTATTCGGGCAAACCACGCTCAAACCGCCGACGCGCTCGCCGTAGAGCGACAGGTTTTTCGAGAAGGAATTGCTGACGAACAAGGGTAATTCCATTTCCACCGCCTTACGGATGGCGTAGGCATCGCTGTCCAAATCGCCGCCGAAGCCTTGGTAGGCAATGTCCATAAACGGAATCAGTTTGCGCGTTTTGATGATGTGCAACACTTCGTCCCATTGCTGTTCCGACATATCCACTCCGGTCGGGTTGTGGCAGCAGGGATGTAGGATTAAGACGCTGTGTTCGGGCAGGGTGTTGAAAAACGCGGTCATTTCGTTGAATTTCACGCCGACGGTGGCGGAGTCGTAATAAGGATAAGTGCCGACCTCGAAACCTGCGCCTTCAAAAATGCCGCGATGGTTGTCCCAAGTCGGGTCGCTGACGTAGGCGCGCGCTTCGGGGAACCAGCGGTGCAGGAAGTCCGCCCCGACTTTGAGCGCGCCCGAGCCGCCCAAGGTTTGTACGGTAACGATGCGTCCTTGCGCGAGAGCGGGGTTGTCTTTGCCGAACAATAAATGCTGCACCGCGCTGCGGTAAGTGTTCAAACCTTCCATCGGCAGATAGGGCGACGGCGCAGGTGTGGCGGCGCGGGTGGTTTCGGCACGGCTCACGGATTCCAATACGGGCATTTTGCCTTCGTCGTCGAAATAAATGCCTATGCTCAAATTGACTTTTTCGGGGCGCGGGTCGTTTTTGAAGGTTTCGACCAAGCTCAAAATCGGGTCGCCGGGGTAGTATTCGACGTGTCGGTACATGGCTGTTTCCTTTATCAGGCGGATTAGGACGGTAAACCTGATTTTGGCATTAAACGGCAGGATTTGTAAAACAGGGTCGTCTGAAAGCTGCATGATGTTTTCAGACGAACTATAATTTCGTCTTCATTATTTTACGGAACACCATCATGACCACGCGCATCTGGCAGGCAGGCAGGTTTGAAATCGGTTTGGACAAGCCGAAAATCATGGGTATCGTCAACCTGACGCCCGATTCTTTTTCCGACGGCGGCGTGTATTCGCAAAACGCCCAAACAGCCTTGGCACATGCCGAACAGCTTCTAAAAGAAGGCGCAGACATTCTCGACATCGGCGGCGAATCGACGCGGTCGGGTGCGGATTATGTTTCGCCTGAAGAAGAATGGGCGCGGGTTGAGCCTGTTTTGGCGGAAGTGGCGGGGTGGGGCGTTCCCATCAGTTTGGACACGCGCCGCACGGTGATTATGGAAAAAGCGTTGGCGCTCGGCGGCGTCGATATTATTAATGATGTGGCGGCGTTGAATGACGAGGGCGCGGTCGAATTGCTGGCGCGTCAGGCGGACACGGGCATTTGCCTGATGCACATGCAGGGTTTGCCCAAAACCATGCAGATTAATCCGAAATATCAAGATGTTGTCGGTGAAGTAGCGCGGTATTTGAAAGCGCGCTCAGCGGAATGTATCGCGGCAGGCATCGCACCGCAACGCATCATACTCGACCCCGGCTTCGGCTCCGGCTTCGGCAAAACCTTGCAACACAATATCGCGCTGATGCGGCATTTGCCCGAATTGATGGCGGAAACAGGTTTTCCGCTGCTCATCGGCGTATCGCGCAAAAGCACGATAGGCGAGCTGACCGGCGAGGCAAATGCGGCGGAACGCGTACACGGCAGCGTGGCGGCAGCGTTGGCTTCCGTAGCGCGCGGCGCGCAAATCGTGCGCGTGCATGACGTGAAAGCGACGGCGGATGCGTTGAAAGTGTGGCGGGCTCTGGGCGTATTCCAGCCGCAGGCCGTCTGAAACTAAGTTTTTTGAACTGTATCTAATTCATTTTAAAACCTTAAAAATTTTCCCCAACTTTATCAGATACCGATTCGGTATCTGTAGCAACGGAGTATCACATGGCAAAAAAATATTTCGGTACCGACGGCGTGCGCGGCGAAGTCGGTCAGTTCCCGATTACCCCTGATTTCGTATTGAAACTCGGCTACGCGGCGGGACAGGTGCTGGTGCAGCATGACAGCGAACACCGGCCGACCGTGTTAATCGGTAAAGACACGCGCATTTCCGGCTATATGCTCGAAGCCGCGCTGGTGGCGGGTTTCACCTCTGCCGGAGTCAATGTGATTCAGACCGGCCCGCTGCCCACGCCGGGCGTGGCCTATCTGACCCGTGCGCTGCGCCTTTCCGCCGGCGTGATGATTTCCGCGTCGCACAATGTTTATTCCGACAACGGCATTAAGTTCTTTGCCGAAGGCGGCGTGAAATTGAGCGATGAAATCGAGATGGAAATTGAAGCCAAAATCGACGAGGAAATGAAAACCCAGCCGTCCGACCGGCTCGGACGCGCCCGCCGCATCAACGGTGCGGACGACCGCTATATCGAATTTTGCAAATCCACCTTCCCCAACCACCTTGATTTGCGCGGGCTGAAGCTGGTGGTCGATACCGCCAACGGCGCGGGTTACCATGTCGCGCCCAAGGTATTCCACGAACTCGGTGCGCAGGTGGTCAGCATCGGCGACGAGCCGAACGGCTACAACATCAATGAAAAATGCGGCGCCACCCATCCCAAAACGTTGCAGGCGGCTGTATTGCAGAACGAAGCCGACTACGGCCTCGCGCTTGACGGCGACGGCGACCGCCTGATGATGGTCGACCGCAACGGCAAAGTGTACGACGGCGACAGCCTGATTTACGTCATTGCTAAAGCCCGTGCCCTCGAAGGCATCGAAATCGGCGGCGTGGTCGGTACGGTCATGACCAATATGGCGATGGAAATCGCGCTCAAAGAGCAGGGCGTTCAGTTCTGCCGCGCCAAAGTCGGCGACCGTTATGTGTTGGAACAGCTCCACCAGCGCGGCTGGCTCATCGGCGGCGAAGCCAGCGGCCATATTTTGTGTATGGACAAACACAATACCGGCGACGGCATCATCTCCGCGCTGCAAGTCTTGGCCGCACTGCGCATTTTGGGGCAGGACTTGGCCACCGTGTGCGCCGACTGGCAGCCGTATCCGCAAACCATGATTAACGTGCGCATCCAGAAAGGCCAGAAATGGCAGGAAGCTTCGGCGGGCGTATTGGCCGAAGTGGAAAAAGAACTCGAAGGGCGCGGCCGCGTGGTGTTGCGCGCATCGGGCACCGAGCCGGTCGTGCGCGTGATGGTCGAAGCCAAACAGGCCGACTGGGCCAAAAAAGGTGCGGAACGCATCGCCGCGGCCATTCAGGGTTCTAAAAAATAAACGGGGCCTGCGCCCCAAACGGCAGCCGGACGGATTCTGCGTCCGGCTGCCGCCTTTATTTTTCACCGACGGCCTTGCGAACGTTTCAGACGGCCTCATCTCTTGGTAAAATAGCCCGATATGACGGAAAGGCCGTCTGAAAGCCCAACGCATTTTCTTTTGGAACCCAGCCCGATGTTTGCATTCTTAGAAGCCTTTTTCTCCCAATACGGTTACGCCGCCGTGTTCCTCGTGCTGATTGCATGCGGTTTCGGCGTGCCTATCCCCGAAGACATTACACTGGTTACCGGCGGCGTGATTTCCGGTCTGGGCCAAGCCAACGCGCACATGATGGTGTTGGTCGGTATGCTCGGCGTATTGGCGGGCGACGGCCTGATGTTTGTTGCCGGACGCGTGTGGGGGCACCGCATTTTGGACTTTAAGCCTGTTGCCCGCGTAATGACGCCCAAGCGTTACGCCCAAGTGCAGGAAAAATTCGACAAATACGGCAACTGGGTGCTGTTTGTCGCCCGTTTCCTGCCCGGCCTGCGCACCGCCGTTTTTGTTACCGCAGGCATCAGCCGCAAAGTCTCCTACCTGCGCTTTATCCTGATGGATGGGCTGGCCGCCCTGATTTCCGTACCGGTGTGGGTGTATCTCGGTTCGTATGGTGCGGAAAACATCGATTGGCTGATGGCCAAAGTCCACAGCCTGCAATCGGGGCTGCTGGTGTTGATTGGCATCGGCGCGGCCGTGCTGCTGTTCTTCTGGTGGAGGCGCCGCCGCCGCATCAGCTTCTTCCGCGCGAAACTCAGTGAACTGCGCGACAAACGTAAAGCCGCCAGGGCGGCCAAAGCCGCGAAAAACGCGGGCCAAAGTTCGGAATAGCGGCAGTCTGTCAAACACGGTTAACAGGCCGTCTGAAAGATTCGCAGTTTCTTTCAGACGGCCTGTTCACGGAGAATATGATGAAACGGAAAATTTTTGTACTCTACACCGGCGGTACCATCGGCATGAGCCGCGGCAGCGACGGCCTGCGTCCCGATACCGCCCTTGCCGGAAAAGCCCTGCAACCTTTTTCAGACGGCCTCGACTTTGATTGGCACATCTGCGATCCGCTTATCGATTCGTCCGCCGTTACGTTGGAAGACTGGCGCGGCTGGCTGGACATCCTCGCTGCAAAAATCCCGCAGTACGACGGCGTGCTGGTGCTGCACGGCACGGATACGATGGCCTATACCGCCAACCTGTTCGCACTGGCGTTGCAAGGGCTGGATAAACCCGTCGTCCTGACCGGTTCGCAATGGCCTTACGATGCGGACGGCAGCGATGCGCCGTCCAACTTGGCCGTTGCCGCCGCCGCGTTTTCACTCGGTTTGAAAGAAGTGGTCATCGCCTTTGACGGCAAGCTCTATCCTGCCGTCGGCAGCAGCAAAGTCAGCACCGAAACCGCCGCCGGTTTCGCCAATCCCCATTTCGGCGCCGTTGCAGAATGGCATGAAAACACAGGCTGGCAAAACCTGATGCCGAGGCCGTCTGAAAACAACCGTTCAGACGGCCTGCAAGTATCAGTGCTCAATCCCGCCGCCGAAGTCGCCTGCCGCACCCTGATTCCCGGCTTCGCCGTCCGAGACCTTTCAGACGGCCTCAAAACCACCCGCGCCAAAGCCCTCATCCTGCAAAGCTACGGACACGGCAACGCACCGGCCTTACCGGAATTTATCGAAGCCGTGCGGCAATTTACCCGCAAAGGCGGGCTGCTGCTCAACATCAGCCAGGTACCGCAAGGCTGCGCCGCCGCCGTTTACGCCCAAGGCGGCCCGTTGCGGCAGGCAGGCGCGTTAACCGCAGGCAAATGCAACTTGGAAACCGCAACCGCACTGCTCACCTTGGCGGTAAGCAACGGCTGGGATGCGGCCACCGTAACAAAAAAATTGGAAGAAAACCGGCTGGTGTAGGTGCCGTGCCGAATATCCGGCCGAAACAGAAAAAATTTTAAAATCAAAAGAGTAGCCTGAAATGACCGCTTATCAGCAGCAGTTGCGAGACAAAACCGATTATCTGAAAAAACTTTTCCAAGGTCTTGATTTCCCTGAGATAGAAGTTTTCGAATCTCCCGAACAGCATTACCGGATGCGCGCCGAATTCCGCATTTGGCATGAAGGAGGCGAAATGTTTTACGCCATGTTCGAACGCGGGCAGAAAGCGAGCGGCGCAAGCCTGATACGTTGCGACCAATTTCCCGCCGCCTCCGAGTCCATCAATGCCTTGATGCCCAAGCTCATCGAAGCCGCCGCGCAAAATCCCGAACTCAAAAACCGCTGGTACGCCGTAGAATTTCTGTCTGCACTAAGTGGCGAGATGCTCGTTACCATGATTTACCACAAAAAACTGGGCGAAGCGTGGCAGCTTGCCGCCGAAACTTTGGCGCGTGAATTGGGCATCCATATCATCGGTCGGAGTAGGGGGCAGAAAATCGTTTTGACTCAAGACTATATAACCGAAGAGCTGAATGTAAACGGCAAGACCTTCCGCTACCGCCAAGTCGAAGGCAGCTTTACCCAGCCCAACGCCCGCGTGTGCGAAAAAATGCTCGGCTGGGCATGCGATGTTGCACAAAATCTCAGCGGCGATTTGCTAGAACTTTACTGCGGCAACGGCAATTTCACCCTGCCGCTCTCGCAGTATTTCCGTCAGGTGTTAGCGACCGAAGTGTCCAAAACTTCCGTTTACGCCGCACAGTGGAATATCGAGGCCAACCAAAGAGACAATATCAAAATCGCCCGCCTTTCCGCCGAAGAATTTACCGAAGCCTACACGCAAAGCCGCGAATTCCGCCGCCTGCAAGAGCAGGACATCTCGCTGAAAGATTACGGTTTTTCCACCATTTTTGTCGACCCGCCCCGCGCCGGCGTCGATGAAGAAACCCTTAAGCTGGTTTCGCAGTTCGACAATATCATCTATATTTCCTGCAACCCCGAAACCCTGCGTGCCAACCTCGACACCCTCTGCCGAACCCATACCGTCAAACGCGCCGCCCTGTTTGACCAGTTTCCGTTTACGCACCATATCGAAAGCGGTGTTTGGCTGGAGAGGAAATAAAGTAAAGACCGTCTGAAAAAGCGATGGACCGCTGCAATAAACAACGAGGCCGTCTGAAAACAAAATTTTCAGACGGCCTTTGTTTGAGGACGCGGAAATCAGTTACTCAATACGTCCACGCCTTTGGGCGGGATGAATTTGAATGCGTTGCGGGAAAGGTTGGGTTTGGTGTTCAGGTTGCTGAAGCTGATGGTGGTTTCGTTGCCGAAGCTGTCTTTAAGCTGCATGGCGGCGAGGTTGTCGCCTTTGAAGCCGATGCGGATGTATTGGTATCCGGCGTTGTTTTTCTTGGGCGTGGCCAAAACGTAGCTGATGCCGTTGCTTGCGCCGTCTTCTTTGAGGGCGTAGCTGCTGTCAAGCGCGGTTTTATTGGAGAGGATGGCGGCGGGGCTGTCGCCGATGGTCTGGTCTTGGGCGGATTTGGTTACTTGGGCCAAATCGACGTCGTAGAGCCAGATGGTTTTGCCGTCGCCGACGATGGTTTGTTTATATGGTTTGGTGTATTCCCATTTGAACAGGCCGGGGCGCAGGATTTGGAATGTGCCGTTGGTGGTTTGGGTTTTCTTTTTGCTTTTGACGGTTTGGCTGAAACTGCCGCTGATGCCGTCTGAATCGTTGTTGAACTTTTTGAGCGCGTCGACCGCGCCTGCCTGCGCGAGCCCGACGGTTATGCTCAGGCCTGCGGCGGCAAGGAATTTCAGCAGGGTGTTTTGTTTCATGTATCGTCCTTCCTTTCGGCTGGATGTGGTGGATTCGCGGCAGGCGGACGGTGCGTCCGTGCTGCCGGATAGTTTAAGTGCGACTTAGTATAGGTGTTATTCGGCGGGAAACAAGCCTTAATTGCGGCGTTTAATTTTTGTAAAAACGGGCGCTGGTTTTTAATTCGTTGAAATTCAACGGGTTTCTATGATTAGGGCGGAAATCGGTTTCACATTTATTTAATCGGGTTTTGGTATTTTTGTTGCAGGTTTATTGTTTTGTGCGGTATTTTATTGTTGTAAATGCGGTAATGTTATTTGAATATTGCTACTTTAAATTACATGCGGTTAGCCAAACGACGGCGGCTGTATTAAGATTGTATATGAGATATGCGACATGTCCGCCGCATGCGGGCATGGATTTTACCGGAGACTTTTATGAAGAATATCAAATTGCTGTCCGCTTTGGCCGCCGTTGGCGTGTCTTTCGTTGCTTTCGAGGCCCATGCGGGCATGGTGAGCGATGCGCACGGCAACGTGGGCTACGACACCGCCGAAGAATGCGATGCGGCGGTGCAGTCGGGTCAGGCTAAATTTTATGAATCGTTTACTCATAAACCGACTTTGAAACGTCCGGGCGAAACCAGCGTCCAGGCGGCGACGATTAAGGATTTGGGCCCGCAATACCGTTTGGGCGCGTGCGATAAGGGCGTGGGCCGCAGGATGGGGCGCGACGGTGTGTCCAAAGCTTTGCAAGGCAAATATATCCCGTTCAGTCCGGATATGCAGGTGAACGTGTATCTGGACGCTTCGGGCAAACCGACCCGCGCGAGTATGCAGCAGTGCGACAACTGGTTTTCGGGTAACGCGCCGCGCGCCGTTCCGCTGCCGCCGGAGCGTGCGCCCGAACCCGCCGCCGAAGCGGCTCCGGCCAAAACCGAGCCGGCTGCCGAAAAAAAAGCCGGTGCGCGTCCGTATGTGTTCGGTACGGCAGGTGCGTTGCGCGACGGGGCTTCTGTGAAACGGGGCAACCACCGCAATAAAGACCGCGATACTTCCGCCGCCGGACAAGTTGGCGCGGGCGTCCAGTTCAACGAATGGCTGGGCGGCGAAGTGTATTATCAGGGCGGCGACAAACAGGAATACGATGCGCCTGAAAACCTCGGCAACGAAAAAGTGGAAGTGCGCAACGACACTTACGGCGGACGCTTGACCGCCGGCACGAAAGTCGCCAAAAAAGCGCGCGTGTTTGCAAAAGCGGGCGTGGCGGGCGTGCGGCACAAATCGAAAACCGCCGGTACGAAAGACTCCGACACCAAAGCCCGCGCCACCGCAGGCGTGGGTGCGACGGTTGACGTCAACGACAACTGGGCCGTCCGTGCGGATTACGACCATTATTTCAAACGCAACGGCGACGAAGACGTGAAATGGAAAGGTGCGGATTATCTGGGCGTGGGTGCGCAGTATAAATTCTGATTGCGAGCGTTTTTCCAAACCGGCCTGCCAGGCCGGTTTTTATTCGGGCGGGTTTTCAGACGGCCTGCGGTATAATGGGGCAACGTTGTCCGATTGGATTGATATGCCTTACAACCCTTATCCTTTGTTGGAACAGGCTTTGCTGGAGCACCATCCCGACCGCAAGGGCGAGATGGTAGACAGCTTGTCCGCCGCCGTTGAAGATAACGGGCTGACTGCCGAAGGTACCGCGCCGCCGCTGGACTTCCGCCACGCAGGACGGCCGCCTAAGCCTGTTTTGGTCGCGCCGTCGCAACTGACGCCGCGCAAGATGAACACGGCCGAAGGCTATGCGGCGATGCTGCACGCGATTGCGCATATCGAGTTCAACGCCATCAATCTGGCTTTGGACGCGGCATACCGTTTCCGCACGCTGCCGTTTCAGTTTGTGCGCGACTGGGTGCGGGTGGCGAAGGAAGAGGTGTACCATTTCCGCCTGATGCGCGAAAGGCTGCGCGCTTTCGGCTTTGATTACGGCGATTTCGAGGCGCACAACCATTTGTGGGACATGGCGTATAAAACCGCCTACGACCCGCTGTTGCGTATGGCGTTGGTGCCGCGCGTATTGGAAGCGCGCGGGCTGGACGTTACGCCGGGGATACGCGCGAAGGTGGAACAGCGCGGCGATTCGGAAACCTGCGGCGTGTTGGACATCATTTACCGCGACGAAGTGGGCCATGTCGCTATCGGTAACCATTGGTATCAACACCTCTGCCGCGAACGCGGTTTGGAACCTGTCGCCCTGTTCCGCAGTCTGATTGCCCGTTACGATATGTTTATCTTCCGCGGCTATGTGAACATCGAAGCGCGCGAAAAAGCAGGCTTCAGCCGCTTCGAGCTGGATATGTTGGAAGATTTCGAGCAGAGTTTGAAACAAGGCAAAAAGGTCGTCTGAAAACCCTGAATCCGGATTTTCAGACGACCTCGGACAAAGAATATGGCACATCAACATCACGACCATTCTCATTCCCACAACCACACACATACCGCCAACAAAAAAGTATTGCGCGTGTCGTTCATCATCATCGCCGCCTTTATGCTGCTGGAAGCGTTCGGCGGCTGGCTGACCCACTCGCTCGCGCTGCTTTCCGACGCTGGGCATATGTTCAGCGACGCGTTTTCCTTAGGCGTGGCATTGTGGGCGTTCAAACTCGGCGAAAAAGAAACCACGCTGCAAAAAACCTTCGGCTATAAACGTTTCGAAATCCTCACCGCCATGTTCAACGGCTTGTCGCTGGTGGTCATCGCCGTGCTGATTTTCTACGAAGCCGTCAAACGCCTGCTTTATCCGCCCGAAATCGCCACGCTGGGGATGCTCGTGATCAGCGTCGTCGGGCTGCTGGTCAACATCGGCGTGGCGGTTTATATGCTGAAAAACAGCGACACCGAAGCCAACGTCAACATGCGCGGCGCGTATCTGCACGTTTTAAGCGACCTTCTCGGCTCGGTCGGCGCGATTGCCGCCGCCGTACTCATGATAGCGTTCGGTTGGAAATGGGCGGACCCGCTCGCCAGCGTGTTCGTTGCCGCGTTGGTCGGACGCAGCGGCTGGAGCCTGCTCAAACAAACGCTGCACATCCTGATGGAAGGCGCGCCCGAAAACATCCACACCGACGACCTGATCGCCGTTATCCGTAACACCGACGGCGTCAAATCCGTCCACGACTTACACGTCTGGACGATTACCAGCAATATCAACGCCCTATCCTGCCACATCGTCGTAGACGGCAGCATAACCGTTGCCGAATCCGAACAAATCGCCTACCGCATCGAACACGAGTTGTCCCACAAAAACATCGGACACTGCACCATCCAAATCGAAAGCGAACACCACCCGCACAAAAACGAGATTTTGTGTTCGCCCTACGCAGAAGCACATCATAGCCACAGCCATTAAACCAACAAGGCCGTCTGAAAACCTTTCAGACGGTCTCCACCAAAGGAAAACACATGATACAAGCCGTATTGTTCGACCTCGACGGCACGCTCGCCAACACCGCCCTAGACCTCGGCGGCGCACTCAACACCGTATTGCGCCGCCATAACCTGCCCGAAAAAAGCATCGAGGAAATCCGCCCGTATGCCAGCCACGGCGTAGCCGGCCTGTTGAAAATCGGCGTCGGCATGACTGCCGAACATCCTGATTTCGCAGCATGGCGGCAAGAATGCCTTGAAGCATACAGCCTTTGCTATGCCGACAAAACCACGCTGTTCGACGGCGTGAACGAAATGATTGCCGAACTCGACAGACGCGGCATCAAATGGGGCATCATCACCAACAAACCCATGCGCTTCACCGACAAACTCGTCCCCAAACTTGGCTTCGTCATCCCGCCCGCCGTCGTCGTTAGCGGCGACACCTGCGGCGAATCCAAACCCAGCGTCAAACCCATGCTGTATGCGTGCGAACAAATCCATGCCGATCCGCAACACACGGTTTACGTCGGCGACGCCGAACGCGACATGCAGGCCGGACGCAACGCGGGCATGAAAACCGTACTTGCCGACTGGGGCTATATCGCCGCCGAAGACCAAACCGAAACATGGCCGTTCGACCACCGCATCGCATCGCCTTCGGCATTGCCGGATTTGTTGTAAGCCGGCAGGAAAGCAAAAGGCCGTCTGAAAAACCTTAAATCGGATTTTCAGACGGCCTTCACATTCATCAAACCGTTTCAGACGGCCGCCGACAGGGCGGATACCGAAGCATATGCACCGCTGCCAGAAATCCCAAAGACCACCGGCGTCATCACATCATAAAACATCCACTTCATCTCCGGACGGATAAAACAGGCATAATCGCCCCAAACGTGTAGGCGGATTTGGTTCATTTGGTTCTCCTTTTGGTTGGAAAGTGCGGTTTCAGACGACGTTGTGAAAACGTTGGGAGAATTGACCGCACCTTTTGCTACATCTTTTGTAACTTATCGATAATAGAAAGCGCCGTGGAAATAATTTCATCATTAGAAATATCAGATTGACCTAGCTTTCTTATTTCATCCATCAATGACTGATCATTAAAATATAGTTCGGTACGATTTTTTATAACATCATCCCAAAGTTCTTTAGATATTGAGCCAGTACAACCAATTGGAATTGGTATCACATTATGTTGTAAACAAATTTCAAATTCTTCTTTCATGCCATTAGAAAGAGCGATTTCTCCATTTTTATCCAATTTGTTTCCAAACATAAAAATAGCGATACCGGCTTGAGAAATGATTTCATTTCTGTAGTCAGTCCATCTTTCAGAAATAGATTTGTCTCCTGATTGTATTTGCGGAAATGGTCTTAAAATTAATAAATCGTCTAAATTACGATAGTTTGACTGATATTTATATTCTAACGCTCCATTAATAACAATACTACCAATGCCTAAACCATAACCGGAAATAATCTTATATTCTTCCTCTGCCAGTTTATAACTAAGATTATGTATAAGTTCTTTAGCTTGCTCTTCAGAAAAAGGAGAATAACTATGAGCAGCACCAGAAATAAAGATATTGCTACGTTTTAAGCGTCTTTCAATTTCTTTTAAGATGGCAGTAATGTCAGAATATTCTTTAATCATTATTGAATGAATGCCATACCTAATGAGGTCTTCTATTTTTAATTCTTGCTTAACTTTAGCATACATATAACTTTCATCATCATGAAAGTCATCTCTCGATACTTCTTTGAAAAAACAATAATGCGTTGGCGTATTATCTTTTAATAAGACTTTAATTCTACCCAAAATATATTCCAAATTTGGATCATCAAAACTGAAGCCTATGAACAAAAATGTTTTTGAAAGCAAATCTCCTCTTAATGCGGTAGCAAATAATTCTTTCTTATCCTGATAAGTTTCATAATCATCTTTAATTAATACTGCTTCATCAGGTGAATCTTTATCACCATGCATTTTATAAACAATAGCATCTTTCTTTTTGATATTTCTTGAAAAATCTTCATTTCTGATTTTTTTCTCTACTGTTTTTCCATCGGCCTCTAAAGTTTTTTCAATTAATTGATCATAGTTAGTTGTCCAAAATGTACTAATACCAATTTTAGAAAGTAACTTATGGTTATCTCCACCTCGCCCTAATGTAGTAAATTCATTTATTATTTTATTATTTATTTTTCCTCTTTTATGTCGATTGAAATGATATTGAGCTACTCCAATTAGATCATGTTCTTTTTCAATATCAAGACCTAGTTCTTCTGCAAGATCTTTCAGCAAACCTTTCCAATTAACAAAACCTGCTGGAGCTGATAAGCCTGCCCCAGCAAAAATTGCAGCATCACCATTTTTAATCTCTACAACAAAATCAGCGATGAATTTTTTCTGTTCCTTGGTGAATTCCATAGCAACTCCAATAAATATTTATATTGTGATTTATAAACCCTATAAAGCCCAATTTAATTAATCTAAAAATCTTTCCAAACTATCTTTATCTAAGACAGGGTAAAGCCCTAAATACTCTTGTCCTTGGAATGAACTGTCTACAGAATCAACCAAAGGTAGAATAGCTACGTTTCCAGACTTCAATCCATCAAAGTGTCCTAATTCCCAAGGCATCCATTTAGAAGACGAAGCATTATCCGTGGCTAAATACAGCAATTTAGAAGATTGCTTCATTCTATTCCGCAATGTTTCAGCAGTTTCTTTTGTTACAGAATCCCTGGAAAGATGTTTATCAAATACCCAATCTATGTAAACTGTTTTACCCATATCTTTAAAGATATTTTCTACCCCAATAACAAGCTCCTCATCTCTAATAGAATTTGAAAGAAAAACATCAAATTTAGATTTATTTTCTTGATTTTTAATGATATTTGAAAGTTTCTCTGGGTAGCTTTCCATTACTAATTTACTGCGTTGTGCAGAACTACGTACTTCTTGCTCAGTAAAGAAAAAAAACATCTATAAACTCCTAAACTCTGGTATTAATAATATATTTATCAGCATTCTCTTTAATTTCAACAGCGGCATTAATCCAACCATTAACATTTGAAATAAATTCATTCCAATTACACTTAAGCATATAAGACTGAGAACAATTAGGGGTTAAATAATTTGCTGGATATGAATATTTTAAATTGTTTCTATTATTGTTTATGATATTAAAATAGAAACCAGGTTGATCCGTATAATTATAATTACCGTTCCAGTCTGGCAAAGCCACTAATAAAATTGCATTTCGCTTGCTTGAAGATAATGCTCTTTTTTTGTTTTTAATAGAGTATGCAATTTCCCAAGGAATCCACTGTTCACTTTCAGAGTTCCACCATTCCTTCATGTTCGGTGAAAGCAAGACTATTGTTACTGAACTGTCAAAAATCTTATCTGATAATTTTGTTTGAATAGTCTCATCTTTAAATTGAGCTAGACTTTCATTGTCTTTCTCTCCTTTGTTTATATGGATGCCATCTCTTTCTAATTTTGCTTGCAGAATATCAACATAATCTCGAGCTGTCGCTTCCTGATAAGGCGATAAGCGTTTTACAGATGAATCACTATATTTGTATGAAATAAAAATTTTACGTCCCATAGGAACTCTCCTTCTAATAAAATGGTTGCAGTTTAATTTCAGTGTGTAATTATACGCTAAGTTATTTAGTCAGATTCAAATTTCAAAGTATCAAGTATCAAGCTCTCCTCTTTTATAAAATTAGTATTCTCCCTAATTCAACCCCGCCACTTCATCATACAAATCCAGTTCAATCAGCGTAAAACTGTTTGCCGAAGATTTTCTCGTTAATTAGTTCGATACGCCCTGCTTTATACAAGCAGAAAGGGCTTTTTCGGGGATTGGGACGGTGTAAGATTGCAGTTTGCGGCTAGACTGTTGATGAGGCGTTCGGCTTCGTGGTCGAGCGGGAATTAGCGGCTGCACATAGCTTTCGATCATTCGGGATTGTTCGGTGATGACTTGGATGAAGAAATCCAAACTTTGTCCGAGTTGCAATGTATTTGTAGAATTTATTTTTAAGGCTGTTTTAACTTGGAAAAAAGCTGCCTGAAACCGTTTTTAGGTTTTCAAGCAGCCTTCCTTCCATTTAGGTGGTAAGTCTTATTTCTTCAATTCCGCCAAAATCTCGTCAACGGTTTTCTTCGCATCGCCGAAGCACATCACGCTGTTTTCGTTGAAGAACAGTGGGTTTTGTACGCCTGCGTAGCCGGTGTTCATCGAGCGTTTGAAGACGACGACTTCTTTTGCCTTCCACACTTCCAGCACGGGCATGCCGGCAATCGGGCTGTTCGGGTCGGTTTGGGCGGCGGGGTTGACGGTGTCGTTCGCGCCGATAACCAGCACTACGTCGGTTTCAGGGAAATCGTCGTTGATTTCGTCCATTTCCAAAACGATGTCGTAGGGGACTTTGGCTTCGGCGAGCAGTACGTTCATATGACCGGGCAGGCGGCCGGCGACGGGGTGGATGCCGAAGCGTACTTCTGCGCCGTTTTTACGCAAAAGCTCGGTGATTTCGGCAACGGGGTATTGCGCCTGCGCCACTGCCATGCCGTAGCCCGGGGTGATGATGACGCTGCTGGCGTTGCGCAGCATTTCGGCAACTTCGGCGGGTTTGGCTTCGCGGTATTCGCCGATTTCTTCGCCGTCTGCCGCGGCCGATGAACCGTCGGTACCGAAGCCGCCTGCAATCACGGAGATGAAGGAGCGGTTCATGGCTTTACACATGATGTAGGACAGAATCGCGCCGCTGGAACCGACCAGCGCGCCGGTTACGATGAGCAGGTCGTTGGAGAGCATGAAGCCTGCCGCTGCGGCCGCCCAGCCGGAGTAGGAGTTCAGCATGGACACGACCACGGGCATATCCGCGCCGCCGATGGAGGCGACCAAGTGCCAGCCGAATGCGAGCGCGATCAGGGTCATCAGAATCAGGATGAGGCCGCTGCCGTCAACGGATACGAACACCAGCATCAGGATAAAGGATAAAACCAATGCGGCGAGGTTGAGCTTGTGTTTGGCGGGCAGTTGCAGCGGCGCACTGCTGATTTTGCCGTTGAGCTTGCCGAACGCGACCAGCGAGCCGGTAAAGGTTACTGCGCCGATGAAGATGCCCAAATACACTTCGACCAGATGGATGGTGTGCATATCGGATGAGATGTCGCCCGGCTCGATATAGCTGTTGAAGCCGACCAAAACCGCCGCCAAGCCGACGAAGCTGTGCAGAAGTGCAATCAGCTCGGGCATTTCGGTCATTTCTACTTTTTTGGCTTTGTAGATGCCGATGGCTGCGCCGATAAGCATGGCGATGATGATCCAGCCGAGTCCGTGGGTGTTTTCGGAAAACACGGTAACGAACAAGGCAACCGCCATCCCGGCTACGCCGGAATAACAGCCCTGCTTGGCGGTTTCTTGCTTGGACAGCCCCGCCAGCGAGAAGATGAACAGTATCGCGGCTACGATGTACGCCGCTGTAACGAGTCCTGAAGACATGGTGATTCTCCAATTATTTGTGAAAGTAACTGATTGTGAAACAGGTATTAAGGCCGTCTGAAAACCGTTTTTCAGACGGCCTCTTCAAGCTGCATTAGTCAGGGCAATGTTTGCTTCAGACAGAACGGGAGAAGCCTCGTTGTTGTTCTTGTTGAATATTTTGGTTTTCTTGAGCAACAAGCTGTTGTTGCCGCTCTTCTTCTAAAGCCTGTTGGACTCTTTCGTTGAAACTGGCAACTTTGTCAGGATTATCGGCCAAAAGTTTTTTTGCATACGAACCGTCGGTATCATTCAATAATCCTTGCAGCATAGCCATAGTTTCTTCGTATTTGGATTGAGGTTTCTCTTGAGAAGAATTTAAGGGTTTATGTTGTTGTTCCCAATTTTGACGGATACGTTTTAATTCTTCTTCAGGGATTAACAAAGAATTTTCTCCAGGCGTAAGGGCCATTCCCAAATCAGGGTCTTTTAAATTCATGCCCCTTAACAAGGTAGAAGCAACCGAATTGCTGTTCTGTCCCAAGCCCAATATAGGGTATGAGGGATTGCGTCTGTTGATTTCCTGGCCTATTTCATACCCTAAATTGAATTTATGCATGACTTCTTCGTAGCTTCCTTCGAAAACTATTTCTTGGTTTTGAGAGGGATGATAAAACCTCATTTTAGCTTCTTGTTCATTGTAGACACGTAATTTGTCAGAAGGTAAATAACCTATTGGTTTAATTTCTCCGTCTTGTGAAGTTGCTAGCCCGTTTAATTCATGTATCGGACGGTTATTCGGGTCCAATACGACAATAAAATTATGTCCTGCCGTGCCACCAATTAGCGGAAGTTGTGATTTAACGATTTTATAATTTCCGGTATCTGCCATTTTCAATTTCCTTTTTCAGTATCTTCTACGATTTGTTTTTCAACGTTCAAAGAATCCAACCCCTTTTTAGGAGAGACAATGATGCGGTAAATATGTTTTGCACGACCGCTTCCGGAATGCCCTCCTGTAGCTCTTGACCGAATATACCCGTTATATTCGCAAAACTCTTTTCCTGCCACACAAGTCATACCCATATTTGAAACTACATTTTGGATATTTTCAGGGCTATTGTCGCCGTTTAAATGGGACGAAACCATTTTTCCCAACTCTTCTTTCTCCGGTTTATTGGGAAATATTTTAGTAATATATTCTTTGATTTCTCCTTTAGGCAGGTGATCATAATTGACAGACATCCTTGGAAAGCCCAAATCACAAGCAGTAAGAAAAAATGATGAAATCAAGATAATGATGGAAGACTTTTTCATACTAATTTCCTTTGTATTTCATAGCAGGGCAGGTCGGGTTGGTAAGCTCAACTCTGCCCGACTTTCAGACGGCCGTTGCCCCAAGCGACATTATCCGCCGCCGAATTGTGCCAAAAATTCTTCCTCGGTCAGCTTGGGTGTGTCGTTTGCCAGTTCGTAGTACGGGGCTTTGGCGTCGATGAAAATCTGCTCTTCCAATTTGAAATCGGCGTTGTCGGCAAACAGTCCGGCGAAGACGAAATAGCTGTCGTTCGGCAGGAAATGGTAGAACAGGTGTGTACCGCAGTTTTTGCAGAACGCGCGTTCCGCCCATTCGGACGAATGGTAGCGGGCGATGTTTTCACCGCCGTCGATTTTCGGCGGTTTGGCGGCAATCAGCGAAAACGTCGCGCCGCTGCCCCAAATGCGGCACATTCCGCAATGGCAGGCGTGGACGTGTTTGTCGTGTTCCACTTCTAAAGATACGTCGCCGCACAGGCATTTTGCTTTCATGGTCGAACTCCTAAATATTGGGGAATCGGGGTTTCAGGCCGTCTGAAAAGATGTTTTGGCGAAACTCGCTACGCTCGTTTTCAGACGGCCTCTACCGTCAAACGGCGGAAACAAACAGCCCGATTATGCAGCATAATCCGCCCGCCCACGTCAAAGACCGCATGGTTGATTTATCTGTCAGGTAGCAATAGATAAAGGCGAGGCGGAAGGCGATGAATAACACGGCCAGCAGGTTGATGGTCGATTGTTCGGCGTTACCTGTGGCGTGTGCCACCAAAACGGCGGCGGCAAAGGGTGCGAAGGTTTCGAAGCCGTTTTGCTGCGCGGCATCGGCACGCGCCGACAAGCCTTGCGTATGGGCGAGAAACTCGCGCGGATTGCGGTTGTCCGACGGCTTGAAACCGCCGGTCGCTTTGGCGATGGTGGCGCAAAACAGCGGCAGCAGGTAGGCAAGCAGGATGCACCAGTAGGCTAAAGTCATGCTTTACCCTTTCCTAAACATATTCAGCATCCGCCGCGTAACGAAAAAGCCGCCGAAGATGTTGACGCTGGCAATCAGGATGGCGATGAACGCAAGCAGGGACACGAAACCGTTGCCTTGGCTGATTTGCAGCAGCGCGCCGACGACGATGATGCCGGAAATGGCGTTGGTCACGGACATCAGAGGGGTATGCAGCGAGTGGCTGACGTTCCAAACGACGTAGTAGCCGATAACGCAGGCGAGGACGAACACGATAAAGTGGTTCAAAAACGCTTCGGGTGCGACCGCGCCGACCCACAGCACCAACACGGCGGCGATGACGGCAGGAGCGAGTTTTTTCCACAGGGGAACGGGTTTCGGCTCAGGCTTGGCGGCAGGCGCGGCTTTTTCAGACGGCGTTTGCTGCGGCTGGGCGGAAACTTGAATCGGCGGAGGCGGGAAGGTGATTTCGCCGTCGCGGGTAACGGTCATGTTGCGGATAATCACGTCTTCAAAATCCAGCGTGATTTCGCCGTCTTTGTTCGGGCTTAACAGCTTGGTCAGGTTCACCAAGTTGGTGGCGTAAAGCTGGGAAGACTGTCCGGCAAGGCGGTTTGCCATGTCGGTGTAGCCGATGATTTGCACGCCGTTGTCGGTTACGAACAATTCGCCCGGTTTGGTGAGTTCGCAGTTACCACCCGTCGCCGCCGCCAAATCGACGATGACGGAGCCGGATTTCATGCTTTCCACCATTTCTTTGGTAATCAGCTTGGGCGCGGGTTTGCCTGGAATGGCGGCGGTGGTGATGATGATGTCCACTTCTTTCGCCTGTTCGGCAAAGAGCTTCATCTCGGCGGCAATAAATTCGTCGCTCATCACTTTGGCGTAGCCGTCGCCGCTGCCGCCCGATTCTTGCGGGAAGTCGAGTTTCAGGAACTTACCGCCCATCGATTCGATTTGTTCCGCCACTTCCAAGCGGGTATCGAATGCGCGCACCACTGCGCCGAGCGAGTTTGCCGTACCAATCGCCGCCAAACCCGCCACACCGGCGCCAATCACCAAAACCTGCGCGGGCGGCACTTTGCCGGCGGCGGTAATTTGACCGGTGAAGAAACGGCCGAAGGCGTTGGCGGCTTCAATCACGGCGCGGTAGCCACTGATGTTTGCCATCGAAGACAAAGCGTCTAAAGCCTGCGCGCGGGAAATACGGGGCACCATGTCCATCGCCAGCGCGTTGACTTTCTTGGCGCGCAAGGCTTCGACCAAAGCTTCGTTTTGGCGCGGCCACAGGAAGCTGACAATGGTTTGTCCTTCTTTAAGCAGCGGCAGCTCGCCTTCGGACGGCGCGTTGACCTTATAAATCAAAGGGCAGGCCCAAACCGTCGCTTTGTCGGCAACGGTCGCGCCTGCCGCTTGGAAAGCCGCATCGTCAAGGCTGGCGGCCAAACCTGCGTTTTTTTCGACTACGGTCTCGAAACCCAGTTTCTGCAACAGGGAGACGGTAGCGGGTGTGCAGGCCACGCGGGTTTCGCCTGCCAGAGATTCTTTGGGAATACCGATTCTCATCTCTTAATCCTTTTCTGAATAAAAAAGCAGTGTAAATAAACTTTAACGATAGTGTTATAACGAATTTCGCCGCCGCTGACAATAGCGGCAGCCAAATATAGAATGCAAAGAAGTGTGTATGCGTTCCGTATGGACGTTGCGCGGTTCGGGCGGGAGGCCGGAGAGTGTGTTAGAATGAATCGTTTAGAAAATAATGAAAGGAACAGAATCATGCGCCTGCTTCACACCATGCTGCGCGTCGGCAACCTCGAAAAATCCCTGGATTTTTATCAAAACGTTTTGGGCATGAAACTCTTGCGCCGCCGCGATTATCCGGAAGGCAGGTTCACGCTGGCTTTTGTCGGCTACGGCGGCGAGGACGAAAACACGGTTTTGGAACTGACCCACAACTGGGACACCGAAAGCTACGATTTGGGCGACGCCTACGGCCATATCGCCATTGAGGTGGACGATGCTTACAAAGCCTGCGAACGTGTGAAAGAGAAGGGCGGAAAAGTCGTGCGCGAGGCTGGGCCGATGAAGCACGGCACGACCGTCATCGCTTTCGTCGAAGACCCCGACGGCTATAAAATCGAGTTTATCCAGAAAAAAAGCGGCAATGATTCGGTGAAATACTGATTGGCGGCTTTTGCGGATAATGATGAGGCCGTCTGAAAGCGGGAGATGCTTTCAGACGGCCTTTTATTTTGATTTGAGTGGCGGGCTGATTCGTGTTGACGGTGCCGATAGAAGGGTAGGCCGTCTGAAATACGGTTTGCCGGCACCGGATAAACAAACGGTTTTAGCCCAACTCCTGCTGTTTCCGGCTCAACAGGGCGTGCACTTCCTGTGCGGCGGCGTAGCGGTCTTCGGGGGCGGCTATCGGGTCGAGGAAATGCAGCTCGGCTTTGCCCGAAGGCTGGCCGATAATCATGCAGATGGATTGCCACAGGCTGATGTCGCCGTAGTAGGCCATGTGCGGGTTGGGGCTGCTGCCGTCGGGGTTGGGGTAGCGGCAGAGCACGGGAATCAGCGGGACGTTTGCGTTATAGGCCGTCTGAAAAAAGCTGGGTTTGAACGGTAGGATTTCTCGGCCTTCGGTACTGGTGCCTTCGGGAAACAGGGCGACCGTGTCGCCGTTTTGCAGGGCTTCGGTAACGTTGTTGATTTTGGCGGTATTGCCTTTGGTGCCTTTGTTGCGTGTGACATAAACGGTTTGCGCCTGCGTGGCGAGATAGCCGACCACCGGCCATTTGGCAACGTCGTCTTTGGCGACGAAGCGGCCGGGAAAGGCGCCGTTTACCGCCATGATGTCTAGCCAGGAGATATGGTTGCAGATGAGGAGTTGCCCTCGGCCTTCGACGGGCGGCGTGCCGAACGTTTCCAGCTTCATGCCGCAGGAAGCGAGCACGCGCAGCGACCACAACTGGATGGCGCGCAGTTTGCGCCGTTTGCTGTAAAAGGGAAACAGGAAGAACATTTCCGCCATGCCGTAAAGCAGGCAGACGGCGATGCAGGAAAGGCGGAAGGCGAAGCGTAGTTTGGCAGTCATGTCAAAGGGGGAGTGTGTTTGTGTGTGTCGGGCGTGTGGGTTTGAATCGTTTCAGGCCGTCTGAAAGGCTGGATTCGCACTTTCAGACGGCCTGTGTGCCCTGACGTTTATGGGCGGGGGGCGAATTTTTGCAGATAGCGGTCGCTCAGTTTCGTGATGTCCATCATAATCAGCACGTCGGCGCAACTGAAGGCCTCGTCGACGCAAGGTTCGCCGCAAAACCACGCGCCGGCTTTGAGGTAGCCTTTAATCAGCGGCGGCGTTACGGGGTTTTCGGACGGTGTGATCCGGTCCCATTTCAGCGGGTTGAGCGCTTTGACGCGCCATTGTTCCGGCGCGAGGTATTTGGTTTTCAGGATGTGGTAGAGTCCCGCCGCGTCGCTGCCGCCGTCGCGCATTTCGATGCTGCCGCAGCCTATCATGAAGCGCAGGTTTTCGTCTTTCATGAATTTGACCAGCCCCGTCCACAGGAGCATGACGAGGCCGCCGTTGCGGTAGTCGGGGTGGGTGCAGGCGCGGCCGAGTTCGACGGTCTGCGGCAGGATGTCTTTCAACGGGGTGAGGTCGAATTCGTGTTCGCTGTACCAGCCGCCGACTTTTTGGGCGGTGTCTTCGGTAATCAGCCGGTAGCAGCCGATGACTTCGCCGGTGGCGTCGTCGAAGGCGAGGAGGTGGTGGCAGTATTGGTCGTAAGGGTCGACGTCGCGGCCGTCGTCGCTTTCGATTTCCGCACCCAGTTCTTGGGCGAAGACCTGATAGCGCAGGCGTTGCGCGGCTTCGATTTCGGCTTGGGTTTCGGCAAGGCGTACGCTCAGGCCGATTTTGGGACCGGTTTGGTTGAAACGGCTTTGCGCCATAGTTGTACCTGTTTGAATGGGGGAGAATGGGCGATTATAGCGGATATGGGGCGGGATTTATATCGCCGGCGGCCAAATGGTGGGGATTTCGGGAATTATGACGGTTGGGGTGTTGCAGGTTTGGATGTTCGGCGGGGGCGGGAAAACGGTTAAGGCCGCCTGAAAAACTGTTTTCAGACGGCCTATTGAATGAACGGCTTAATGGCGGTGCGCCTGCATTCCTTCCGGCGCTTCCGCATCTGCGGGCAGGCCGAAGGTTTCGCGCAACACGACTTTATAGAAGGCGAACGCTTCTTTCGCGCCTTCAATCGCTTCGACTTGGTCGGCTTCGCTCAAAGGCAGGGCGTTTAGGAGTTCGACAAAGGCACGCCAGTGTTTGCCGCGTCCGGCGGGGTGCGCCGCCAGATGGCGCGCGCCTTTTTCTTCACTGAAATCGAGTTTTTTCGCGTGTTTGAACAGGAAGGCCGCGCCCAGATTGGAGCCTTCGGCGCAGTAGAGCCAGCCGATGGCTTTATTGCCGGTTTCGTGCGGCAGCGGTTTGCCGTATTCGTAGGGCCGCTCGCCCAAATCGGCCAAATCTTTGACCACGGCATCGTAGCGCGCCATGTATTCCAGCTCGGGAATGACTTTGTTCAGTTCGGGGTTTTTGTAGATGTGGTCCACCGCTTTGTGGAACACGGATTGCAGTTTCAAAAACTTGATGTAGTTTTCGTTGCTGGCGAAAGGTTCGACCGACATCACCAGATTGTCTACGCTGTCGTGGATGGTGGCGGTTTTTTCTTTGAGTGTTTTGGCAAAAGTGATTTCATTGCTCATTGTGTTTCCTTTCGGGTATTGTTTTTAGACGGCCTTTTGATGACTTGAAGGCCGTCTGAAAACGGTTAAACGGGTTTAAAACTTCCATTCCAGCGATACGGCGTAGTTGCGGCCGGGCGCGCGGTAGCGTTCCAAGCCTTTGCCGTCGCGGTCGACCGCGTTGGTGGTGCTGTAGCTATACAAACCGCGCAGGGAATCCCAAGTGGTGTATTTGCGGTTGAACAGGTTGTACACGCCCGCACGCAGGGTCAGGTTTTTCACCGGTTTGTAGAAACCATACATATCGAACACATAAGCCGATTTGTTCAGCCACGGGTAATCCTGTACTTTTTTCTGCAAAGGCGTACCCCAGCCGTTGTTTTCATAAACGGTGTATTGCGCGTCTTTGGCCTTTTTCGTGCCCAGATAGGTCAGGCGGGAGAACACGCCCCATTTTTCGCTCGGGCTTTCGTAGTCGATGCCGGCAATCACTTTCAGCGGCTGGGTGGACAGCAGGCTGTTGTCACCCGACAGTTTGCTTTTCGCGTAACCAACCGAACCGAACAGCTTCCAGCCTTCAGGTACGAAAGACACTACTTTGTCCAGATTCAGACGGCCTGTCAGTTCGATACCGCGGATTCTGGCCTTGTCGATGTTCTGCATCTGCCAATCTAGTTTTTCGGTGTAGGGGTCGCTGCACAGACCGTAGTAATAATCCATCTGGGTGCAGCCGGGTTCGCCGCTGGCGGTCAGTTTCTGCTCTTCAGACAGGAAATTGCGGTAGTTGCTTTGATACAGATTGGCGTCCAGCATGCCTTTTTCGCCGCGTCCTTGCAGGGAGAGGGTGTGGGTGGTGCTGCGCTCGGCTTTCAGGTCGGGATTGGGCAGCCAATTACCCGAACCGTGGTTGTAGGTGAAATACACTTCGGACGCATTGGGGACACGGTAGCCGGAAGTGATGTCGTAACCGACACGCCAAGCCTGATTCAGTTGCGCCGCCAAACCGGCGAAACCGCTCCAGCCGCTGTAAGTATTGGGTGCGGGTGGGGTTTTGTCGCAGGCATGACAGTCGGCATTCAGTTGCTGCGGCGCCATTTTGGTGTGGTCGTAACGGATGCCCGCGCGACTTGAAAATACATCGGTCCATTGGATTTGGTCGGACAGCGAGAAACCGTAGTTGGTGGTTTTCACCGGATGCTGGATGGTGCTGGTGGTTCGGACAATGCGGCCGCTGAAGAAATAATCGTCGCGGTTTAAATTTTCAAAATCACGACGGCTGGCAAAGGCCTTGAACGACAGGCGGTGCTGTCCGCCCAGTTGCAGCGGCTGGCTGTCCAAACGCAGGGTGATGCGTTTGAAGCGGGTGTCCATGCTGCGGTTGTATATTTCGTCCAAATCCTTCTGATTGTAGTTGCGCGTCCAGGTGGAATAATCCATCGGGAACGAGCCTTTGTTGTTAACCGCCGCTACTTTGGTTTTCTGATAATCGAAGTCCGCTTTCAACAACGACAACCAATTTGAATCGGGCGTCCATTCGTAAAACAGGTTGGCATTGCGCCGTTTGTTTACATCGTCGGCTTCGCGCCACGCAGAAGTCATTAAATTATAAGACTCTTCATTTGTGTAATTCGGCATACTGTGGGCGGGCGAAGCGGATTGGTAAACACCGCCCCGCCGTCCCGTCAAAGGTCGTCTGAAAGGCAAAAAAGGCTTTTCAGACGACCTTTTTTATCGGCAACAGGATTTTACCGCCCCCGATACGACAAAATCAAAGAGACCGGACAGACAAACTCTCTGAACAGTCTCTTTGAATATTGAAAAAAACTATTTGATTTCCAAGTACAGACTCAAATAAGCCGACATAAAGAAAATCATCCCGCATACAAACCATTTCTTTCTTTTGTCGAACGGTACGGACCATATAAAGACGATTGAAAATATGGCGACAATCAGCGAACTGTCGGCGACGCCTGCAGAAACATATAGATTCCTGAGCCACAAAGCAATTCCGACAGAGATAAAGGAAAGAAACAGTCTGATGGCGGTTGCTTTATTTACCATACCTTGAGGCTACTCCTGTAATCATACCTCCGGCTAAAGCACTGTTAAAGCCCCAAACCACTCCTACCGGACCTGTCGTTGCTCCTGCTACTGCGCCCGTTCCGGCAGCCCATGCTAAGGTTGTTGGAGAAAACTTACTTCCACTAAGCTGTTGGTTTAACAAATACCCAGCCGCACCTCCGACTCCACCAATGGCTGCACCAATTGGACCAAAAGCTCCATGAACATATTGCAATTCTTGACTGGTTAAAGTTCGCATTTTCATACTCCTACAATCAATTGGTTTAAAAATAATCAAGATATGTACGCGAATACATTCGTAGGATGATACCTATTTGCAAAAGTTCTCCATATTACAAAATCAAACAAAATTTAAATAAATACAAATACATAAATCAACCAAGAATAGACTCACCCGACTGAATTTTACTTTATCCCAATCTCTGGATTTCCATCGTTTCAAGAATTACATTGCATTCAACCTTCATTTGAACCCGACACCAAACAAGTCCGCAAAACAAAACTATGTCCCTGCTGGCCGTTGAGCGATGCGCCAATACGGTAGTTTTCGTTAATTTGATAACCGATTTTGGCCAAGAAGCTGTGGTATTTGTGTTGGGACGGATCAGGAATGCCGCGCGCCGAACCGCGGATATTCGCACCGCTGCCCGCACCTTCCACTGCATAGCCGCGGTCGCCCGCGCTTTCGGTTTCATGACCGCGGCGTTGTGAATACAGCAAGGCTGCATCGACACTGCCGTTATCCATGCCGAAGCCGACTGTGTTCGTCCACTCGCGGTTGCGGCTGCTGTAACCGTTTTTCATCATTACGCCGAACTGCCGCTCCGGCAGCAGCAAATCACGTCCTTGCAGGGTTTGGTAATTCACACCGCCGCCCAAGGCGCCGCTGCCGGTATTGAAAGAGTCCGCCCCTTTTACGATGTCGATGTTGCGCACCAACTCAGGGTCGATAGACAGGCGCGAACTGTTGAAATTGCCGTAGCGGGCATACAGTGAGTTTTCTTCGGAATCAGGCAGGCTCACGCCGTCTATGCTCACGCCGACACGGTTGCCTTCCACGCCGCGAATGGCAAAGCCTTTCTGATGGCGGCCGCTGTCGCTCAGGCCGACATCGGTGGAATAACGCACCAAGTCTTTGTTGTCGCGTATCATTTCCTGTTGGATGCGGCCGAGGTTGACCCGTTCCACGGCGGCGGGCGCGTTGCGATGTCCTTTTACCGTTACCTGTTTCAGTTCGGTCTGTGCGGGAGCGGTTTCGGATACGGCGTCGTCCGCGGCGAAAACGGGATTGCCGAAGATGCTGCCGATAAGGGCGGCAAGGGGGAGTATGTGTGATGGTTTCATGGCTTAAATATCTCGAATGATTGAAATAGCCCGTTATTGTGGAGAATCAGTTTTTGTATAAAATTGTTAATGATAATATAAATCGTTTTGTTTTAATCTGCAATTTCATTTTTACATTTATTTAGGAAAATGTTGTTTTATTAGGCATAAAAAGAGGTTTTACGGCTTTTTTTTGTAATATACCGTTAATTAAGTAGTGGTTTGCTTATTTGCAGCGACGCGCGGCCTGTTTTCAGACGGCCTCAATGAACTGAACGGCGCGGTTTGCGCCGGTATGCCGGTTTGCGCTAAGATAGCCGCAGAAGTCGGGGTGCTGCTGCCGTAACGGGTGGCGGCTGAGATGATACCCGTGAACCTGATACAGATAATGCTGGCGTAGGAAACTGATGAAACTTTTTGTATTTTTTCGTTTTTTGGAAAAGCACGGCTTCCGCCCGGTTCGGAAGGCGTGCTTTTTTGTATTCCGGTGCGGTTTCAGCCGGCCGGCAACACGTTTAGCGGAGCGGTGATTATGCAGATTCGTTTTTTAGACAAGGTGCGCAGACAAAATCCGTTGGTACACAACATCACCAACGGCGTGGCGATGAATTTCACCGCTAACGGTTTGCTGGCGCTCGGCGCGTCGCCGATTATGGCGGACGAAGTATCGGAAATGGCGGACATGGCGGCGATATGTTCCGCGCTGCTGATTAATATTGGCACGTTGCGCCGGCAGACCGTCGAGGCGATGCTGGCGGCGGGGAAGGTGGCCAACGCGCGCGGGATTCCGGTGGTGTTCGATCCGGTCGGCGCGGCGGCGACGCAGTTCCGGCGCGATACGGTGGAGCGGCTGCTGGCCGAAGTCCGGTTTGCGGCCATACGCGGCAATGCGGCGGAAATGGCTTATATTGCGGGCGGCGCGTGGCAGGGTAAAGGGGTCGACGCGGGCGGCGGCGCGGCAAATACGGCGGAAGTCGCGGCAACGGCGGCGAAGCGTTACGGCTGCGTGGCGGCGGTGAGCGGCGCGACCGATTATGTTTCAGACGGCCTCTGCACGGTCGCGGTGGCGAACGGTACGCCGCTGTTTCCGAAAATCACGGCTTCGGGCTGCCTGCTCGGTTCAGTCATCGCGGCGTTTCTGGCCGTGGCGCCGGAGCAGGAATATTTGGACGCGGCCGCCGAAGCGTGCGCGGTGTATGCCGTTGCGGGCGAGGCGGCGGCCGAAGGGCTGGCGGCGGCGCAGAGCGGTACGTTCGGCGTCAGATTGGTGGACAGCCTTGCGGCGGTAACGGCGCGGCAGGTCTCGGAAGCGGCACGCACGAGTGTGCAGGCCGTCTGAAAACACAAGGAGGTTGGAAATGGAACAAGAACGGTTCGTACAGACATTAACCATCGCAGGCTCGGATTCCGGCGGCGGCGCGGGCATTCAGGCGGATTTGAAAACCTTTCAGATGCGCGGCGTATTCGGCACCAGCGCCGTAACCGCGGTAACGGCGCAGAACACGCTCGGCGTGGCGGCGGTGCACCTCGTGCCGACCGAGGTTATCCGCAGCCAGATTGAAGCCGTGCGCGACGATTTCCAAATCAGCGCCTTCAAACTCGGTATGCTGGGAACGGCGGAAATCATCGAATGTGTGGCCGAATGCCTGAAAGAATGCAGTTTCGGTCCGATGGTGCTCGACCCTGTGATGATAGCCAAAGGTGGCGCGCCGCTGCTGCACGATTCGGCGGTGGCGGCGATGAAGCGGCATCTGCTGCCGCTGGCCGACGTGCTGACGCCCAACCTGCCCGAAACGCAGGTGCTGACCGGCGTCGATGTGGAAAACGCACAAGACGCCGAACGCGCGGCGCGGATTTTGCAGGAGGCCGGCGTGAAGACAGTCGTCATCAAAGGCGGCCATTCGGGCGGCAGCCGCAGCGCGCAATGCACGGACTGGGTGTTCCTGCCCGACGGGGAAAAACTGGAGCTGTCGGGCCGCCGCTACCCGACGCCGCATACGCACGGCACGGGCTGCACGTTTTCGGCCTGCGTAACGGCGGAGCTGGCCAAGGGCTTCAGTGTGGAGAATGCGGTGAAAACGGCGAAAGCCTATATCGCCGCCGCCATCGCCAACCCGCTGAACATCGGTTCGGGACACGGGCCGGTCAACCATTGGGCGTATCGGGACTGAAGGCCGTCTGAAAAAACGCGGCCGGCTTCCCGATTCTGCCGGCCGCCGAAATGATTTACAATCCGCACTGTTTTCAAACCAAAGCCGCCGCTTAACGCGGGGCGGCATTTCAGGACAGGATAAAATCATGCAGATTACTTCAAAATGGATGGACGGTATGTGTTTCGTGGCGACCGACGAGGCCGGCCACAGCGTGGTCATGGAAGGTTCGGCGGCGGAAGGCTGCGTCAGACGCGGCCCCAGCCCGATGGAAATGCTGCTGATGGGCGTGGCGGGCTGTTCCAGCACGGACGTGGTCATGATTGTCGAGAAGCAGCGGCAGGACATCACCGGCTGCCAAGCGGCGGTAACGGCCAAACGCGCCGAAGAGCCGCCGCGCGTGTTCACCGAAATCCATATTCATTTCACGGTAACCGGCCGCGGCCTGAAAGCGGGAGCGGTCGAACAGGCCGTCCGGCTTTCCGCCGAAAAATACTGTTCCGCCTCGATTATGTTGGGCAAAACGGCCAAAATAACCCACAGCTTCGAAATTGTCGAAGCATAACGTTTCAGACGGCGCCGCAGGCCGTCTGAAAACTGGCAAGAAAAGTCCGCGCTGGTTATAATGGCAACAAAAAACAGGCAGATATATTCAAACCGTAACCGGAATATATCTGCCTGCGCGGGCTTCTCTCTCTATATGCTGCCTTTATAATACTTGGCGTTTTCTTGTGCACTTATTGTGCAGGCCTGTGTTGATATTGTCAACAATTTTAATTTTTATGAACGGCAGGCATCCGCCCTGCGTCTGCCTTCGGGAAAAACCGGAAACCTACCCCCATGATGAATAACGAAAATAAAACCGTCAATGCACCGACAACGTCCTCATTGATTCTGGAAGAGCGCCACGATTCCGAGCTTTTCCGCGTGTACGCCCTGATTTTAGACGGCATTACCGACCATGTGCTGCTGCCGGGCAAAAAGCTCACCGAATCGGAACTCTGCCGCCAGATGACCTGCTCGCGCAATACCGTGCGCAGTGCGCTTTCGCTGCTGGCGCACGATAAAATCGTCGATTTGCAGCCCAACCGCGGCGCATTCGTGCATGTGCCCGATTTGAAAGAAATGCAGGACGTGTTCAACGCACGCATCGAAATGGAGGGCATGATTCTGGGTATGCTGGTCGACCTTCCCGACTTGGAGGCGCGCTTGCAGCCGCTCTATGCCATGATAGAACACGAAGAGGCCGCGTCCGGCAGCGGCGACCGCGTGGGCTGGAACCGCCTTTCCAACGCCTTTCACGTCGAACTGGCGCGCCTGCTGGACAACGACGTGCTGTTCGACATTATGAACACGCTGTGCGCCCGCTCGTCGCTGATTGTGGCGGTGTTCGATGCCAAGCGCCGCGAGAAACGCCCCATCAACACGCATACCCACGCCGAGCACCGCGAAATTTTAGACCTGCTGGTCAGCGGCAAACGCAACCGCGTGGTGAAAATCATGCGCCGGCATCTGGGCGCGTGCATCGAGCGCTTGGAACAAAAATTCGAGGCGCAATAACCGGATTCGGTAAGGCCGTCTGAAAAGTCTGTTTCAGACGGCCTTAAGTTTAAATATTACGCCCCGGCCGCACGCCGTTTGTATTCCCTGACGGACGAAACCATGAAACCCCAAATCCGACGACACGAAAAAATCACCGCATTGGTGCGCGAACACGGCTTTATGTCCGTCGAACAACTGGCCAGAGAATTGGAAGTTACCCCGCAGACCATACGCCGCGACATCGGCATCCTGAGTGCGGAAAACGTCTTGCGCCGCTACCACGGCGGCGCGGCCTTGGGCGACGTGCTGCTCGAAGGTGAATTCGGGCAGGGCGGCCGCCACAGCCGCAGGGAAGAGAAAAACGCCATCGCCCAGCTCATCGCCGCCCATATTCCCGACAATGCCTCATTATTCATCAGTATCGGCACCACGATGGAGGCCGTTGCCGCCGCGCTGATCAAACAGCGGAAAAACCTGCGTATCATCACCAACAACATCTACGTCGCCGCCCTGGCCTCCGCGCGCAGCGACTACACCGTCATCATCACCTCCGGCGTCGTCCGCCCGTTGGACGGCGGCGTAACCGGCGTCGCTACGGTGGACTTCATCAACCAGTTCAAAGTCGACTACGCCGTATTGAGCACGCACGGCGTGGAAGGCGACGGCTCGCTGCTCGATTACGACTACAAGGAAGTAAGCGTGATGCAGGCGATGATGGCCAACGCGCGGGTGCGCTTCCTCGGCGTGGATCACAGCAAATTCCAGTCGCACGCGCTGGTGCGGCTGGGCGACATCACCGATTTCGACAGGGTCTTCACCGACCGCGCTCCCGACGGGGAAATGCAGAAAATCCTCACCGCCGCGGGCGTGGAATGGTTGGTTCCCGAAATCTGCCAACATGCAACGGAAACAGCAAAGGACGAAAAATGAAATTATGGTCTTCGACAACCAGCCCCTATGTGCGCAAAGTGCGCGCCGCCGCCATCCATCACGGGCTGGAAAACCGGATAGAACCGATAACCGTCAAATCGTCGTTCGCCGCCGAATCGGCGCACAACCAAGACAACCCGCTCGGCCGCATCCCCGTATTGCAGCTCGATAACGGCGAATGGCTGTTCAACAGCAACGTCATCGCCGAATACTTCGATTCCGTCGGGCAGGGCGCGACGCTTTACCCGCAGGACGCAAGCCGCTGGCAGGTGCTGAACCTGCACGCGCTGGCGGAAGGGCTGCTGGAAAACACCGTCGCCATGATTGCCGAAAAAATGCTGCGTCCTGAAAACGAATGGTGGACGGCGCGGCACGAACAAATCAAACAACGCAACGCGCGCACCGTCCCCGTGTTGGCCGAGCACCTGCAACCCTTCGGCACGCAGCTCAACATCGGCACGCTGTTTGCCGTGTGCGCCGTCGACTTCCTGCTGTTCAGGGACAATCTGACCGCCGCCGCCGGATTGGCGGGCATTTCTGAACTGAAGGCGTGGGCGGATGAAATGAATGCGCTGCATCCCTGTCTGGCCGCAACCAAACCCCGTGTTTCAGCCTGATACCGTGCGAGGCCGTCTGAAAATAGGTTTCAGACGGCCTGATTTCTAAAACGGCACGACTCAGGTAAAATAACCGATTTCGATTTCCCGTTCGGGCGGCAGGCCGTCTGAAAAATACATTCGCCGGATTCCATCATGCTCAATAAAGACCAATTCGCGGACAACCATTTCATCCGCACCATCATTGAAGAATACCTCAAAAGCGGCAAACACAAAGCCATCCAAACCCGCTTCCCGCCCGAACCCAACGGTTACCTGCACATCGGCCACGCCAAATCCATCTGCCTGAACTTCGGTTTGGCGTATATTTACGACGGCTTGTGCAACCTGCGTTTCGACGATACCAACCCCGAAAAGGAAAACGACGAATACGTCAACGCCATCAAAGAAGATGTCGAGTGGCTCGGTTTCCATTGGGCAGGCGAGCCGCGTTTCGCTTCCAACTACTTCGACCAGCTTTACGACTACGCCGTCGGTTTAATCAAAGACGGCAAAGCGTATG